>Ga0247841_10004981_pt1 | contig 22065 bp, 14 predicted proteins | sample LaCruzMarch2015__2_FD_192410 | JGI IMG/M metagenome (GOLD analysis project Ga0247841, IMG submission 192410) | Freshwater microbial communities from meromictic Lake La Cruz, Castile-La Mancha, Spain - LaCruzMarch2015_18m | ecosystem: Environmental > Aquatic > Freshwater > Lake | place: Spain... | reverse complement strand
TGAGCCCCCTGCAACTGGCAAAGTTGCAAGGGCACCAGCGGCAGCGGGCATCACGGGCGGGCCGTGGCCGGGCGCGGCGCCGGCCGCGCGGAGGGCGCTGAGATGGCCGGGCTGCGCCGTGTGCAGGTCGCGCGGGTCCGGCTGTGGAACCACGATGCCGGTGCGGTGGCGTGGGACGCGGCGCGCGGTGTGGGCGAGTTTGAGTATGAACCGGCGTTCATCCGCAGCGGCCTCGAAATTGCGCCGCTGACGATGCCGCTGCAACACAGTGTGTTCGCGTTTCCTGCACTGAACCGCGCGACGTTTCACGGTTTGCCGGGCTTATTGGCGGATGCGCTGCCCGACCGGTTTGGCAATCGTATGATCGACATTTGGCTGGCGCAGCACGGGCGCACGCCGGCGAGCTTCACCCCGGTCGAGCGGCTCTGCTACATGGGAACGCGCGGCATGGGCGCGCTTGAATTCCAGCCGGCGGTCGGGCCGCGGACGCGCACGGCCGAACCGATTGCGGTGGCGGAACTGACCGCACTGGCCGCGGCTGTCTTGCGCCACCGGACAACCTGGGCCGTGCATCTGAAAGGCAAAGAAGCCGCCGCACTCACTACTATCATTCGCGTGGGCACGTCGGCGGGCGGCAATCGTGCCAAGGCGGTGATTGCCTGGAACCCGCGCACCGACGAAGTACGTTCGGGCCAGGTTGCCGCGCCCGCCGGTTTCGAGCCGTGGTTGCTGAAGTTTGACGGGGTGAATGACACGGCGCTGGGCGATCCGCAGGGCTTTGGCCGGGTCGAGTATGCCTATGCGCGCATGGCGGTCGCGGCCGGCATCGAGATGATGCCATGCCGCCTGCTCAAGGAGGGCGGGCGCGCGCATTTCATGACCAAACGCTTTGACCGCGATGCGCAGGGCGGCAAAGTGCATGTCCAGTCGCTGTGCGGCCTGGCGCACTATGACTACAATGCGGCGGGCGAATATGGTTACGAGCAGGCGCTGGCGGTGGTGCAGCGGCTGAATCTGGGCTATCCGGCGCTGGAGGAACTGTTTCGGCGCATGGTTTTCAATGTGCTGGCACGCAATCAAGACGACCACACGCGCAACATTGCTTTCCTGATGGATCGTGATGGCCAGTGGCGTTTGGCACCGGCGTTTGATGTCGTCTGGTCCTACAATCCGTCCGGGATCTGGACAAACCGGCATCAAATGAGCGTGCAGGGCAAACGCGATGACTTTGTGGCCGCCGACCTGCTGCGTGTTGCCGACCAGTTCGGCATCAAGCACGCCGGCGAGATACTGCAACGCGTCGGCGCGGCGGTGGCGCAGTGGCCGACGTTGGCGCGCGCGGCATCGGTGCCACAAGTGCTGGCGGACGCCATCGCCAAAACGCACCGGCTACATCTGACCAAGAGCACCTGACTTCGACGGCATGCTTGTGTCGGCTGTGATGGGTGTGCGCACAAACGACAAATAATGTCGTCGCTTGCGTTTGACAAATCATGGCATATGTAGTATGATGCTGGGTCAAATGTGATGCGCTGCGTTGTCTAACGCCTGTGGATATTGAGTTTTTGCGTAGCCTGAGTGATCGATGCCAGAATGAAGCCAGAAACGAAAGTCATTCTTTTATAAAACGAAACCTGCATTCGGAAAACTGACACCTGATTTTTCACCAACTGAAAACTGTAAACTGAAAACCGAAAACTGAACGTACATAGACCGGTAACACCGGTACGGCTCATCTCAAGAACTACCACATTTCTATCTGCAAGAGTCCTACATGGTCGCACCCCATCTCGGGGTGCAGACGTGTACTTCTTGCAGGGCCCGTGGTAGGGCTTGAATCGAGGTGCAATAATCTGCACTTCCTTTAATTGCTCATAGCCACAATTGCGGTATCGAGGCGGAACACGAATATATTAAGGTACGACTTATGGAACGCAAACCGAACATTCTCGACAGGATTGGAAAACACATTCCGGGATATACTGGCTACGCCAGACGCGAAGTCTGTCGCCAATGCGACAAAGTGCTACGCGAACACGTCGCACACCAAGTCGCCAATTGCGAGACTATACTTCAGGAACGGATCAATAGTCTCATAAATGCACGCGAGCATCAGCCAGCTCAAGACCTTGAAGGCTGCCGAAAACGTCTTAACACACTGTCCGGCAAGATCAGCTATGCGCCATACGGAGACTCGGCTTTCTTCAGCGAATGCCAGATCAAGGAAGACGAGCTGGGCAAACTTCACCAAATCGACAAAGAGATCCTTTTATGTGTTGAGGAAAACATGAAGGCGATGCCTACATTGACAGTAACTGAAATAGAATCTTTCATAGCCAGAATTCTACAGACACTCGACAACCGAAATCAAATTCTCAAGGAGCACAAGTAATGCCGAAATTAATGGAAGTCATAGATTTTCTGGATGACACCGGCCAAGTAATGGTATGTAGAATTCCTGCTTCAGGCCAAACCGAGATCAAATGGGGTGCGCAGCTGACTGTGAGGGAGAGTCAAGTTGCAGTTTTCTTCAGAGACGGCAAGGCCTTGGATGTTTTTGGACCTGGACGATATGTGCTACAGACACAGAATGTCCCAATCATCACTAAATGGGTGACGAGTTTTGGCTACGGCCCCCAATCGCCATTTCGTGCAGAGGTATATTTCCTCAGCATGAAGCTTTTCCCAAATCTCAAGTGGGGAACAAGAGAGCCGATACTTTTCAAGGATGCTGAACTAAAGATGGTAAGATTGCGATCACACGGAATATTCTCCATGCAGATTACCGAGCCGTCACTGTTCCTAAACAAGATCATCGGAACTCAAGGTGTGTTCACCCAAGACAATATTGAGGAATACCTGAGGAACATAATAACAAGCAGGATCAACGTAATTATAGCGAATGAGATTAAGACGGTGTTTGACATGCCAAAAGAGATTAACCATCTATCCTTAGCAGCAAAGTCGGCACTGCTTACAGATTTCGAAGGATTAGGTCTATCATTGCATGACTTCTATATAAGTTCAATCTCCGTTCCGCAAGAAGTCCAGATAATGATCGATACTCGCTCTGGAATGTCGGCTGTTGGTAACATGGATGAATTTATGAAATACAAGACCGCATTAGCTCTGCAATCAGCAGCCGAAAATCCCAGCGGCACAGCAGCAACTGGCGTCGGATTAGGAGCTGGCATGGGAATGGGGCTGATTTTGCCGCAATATATTGCGAACGCCGTAAAGGGTGAGCAGGCTGATAAGCAGCAGTATGCTGCCGATAAGATAAGAAAACTCAAAGAATTGCTTGATATGGGTGCCATTTCACAAGAAGAGTTTGAATGTAAAAAGAAAACACTCCTGACCGAAATGTGATATTCTGATACCGCAGCAAACACCAGAGAGAGGCAACATGAGCACACAACACGACATTAGTAGACAAGTCATAAGAGTCATGCATTTCTCAATGCAACATTTCATTGTTGGCTGTATTCGCGTCTACAAGAAGCTGAAGCCAGTATACCTTTCTGGACGTTGTATCTATACACCAACTTGCTCAGACTATGCCATTCAGGCAATACATACACACGGTTTATACAAAGGTTCATTTCTTACAATTGCACGACTCAAACGATGCAATGGTAAATATCATAGTATAGGAGCGGATCCTGTGCCGCCCATAAACTAAGCAACATACCAAGAAGGAGAAAGACATGGCAACTCAATATGAGTACAAGGTGGTTTCGATTCAGACAACAATAACGCAGTCTGATATTAGCAAGAACCAAGCCGGCGCTAAAGTGGCGGCGCAAGTTGAGATCAAGTTGCAGGAACTAAGCAAGGCTGGATGGGAGTTTTATGGCCAATATCCCGTAGATGTCGATGTCAAGTCTGGATGTACTGGTTCGAAGTCAGCGTCTGCCACAGTTCTTGTATTAGTTTTCAAGCGTCCGGTGGTGTAAAATGCCAATGTCGAGAGAATGCAGTGCGTGTGGGGCCTCCCACGATGACGTGCAGTCACAAACGACATGGTTGTGTGACTATTGTGGGAAAACAAATTGTAGTGATTCATATATAAAAAAGCATACGCGCGTCATTGATTATACAAAAACCCATAATCTTTTAGAAGTAGGTTTAACCTCTTTTGAACAAGGCGACTTCAAGAAGAGTCTTGAATTGCTTGAGGAAGTCCTTCAGGAAGACAGTTCTAATCTCGATGCTTGGGTCTACTCCGGAATTTCCGCTGCAAAACTTCTAACTCTCTCTAATTATGACGAGAACATTCGAATAATCCAAGCTTTCATGGGTAAAGCAAAGCAGATTGATTCAGGAAGCGAAACATTTCAAGCTGGGCAAAGCATCATAACGACTCTCGTTGGCGAAGTTGCTATAAGAGGAATTGTGAGGCATATTGAACAAGCACAAAAGGCTTACTTCGCTTACGAATCCACAGACAGGATCGCAGCGATTACCAAATCAAATGCCGAATTAGACAGAGCAATATATTATGCAACTCAAACCATGGAATTGAATTCAGATGATATGAATATCAGTGGTCGCATAGCCACATTGTGTATTTCGTGCTGCACCGAATATAAAGGCATATGTCCGCATTGGCAGATAAAAAGCCGTGCGGAAAATCAGTTACAAGCATTAGCAAAAAAGAATCCGAGACTTATTAAGAACATTACCGAGTTCCTGCCGCAGTCACAAAAAGGAAATAAAAAGGCAAAACATTCTAATGATGCATTGGTACTCATTGGGGTATTATTGCTTTTTGGCGGGATAGTATATTTAGCAACCGCAGCAACTCACATAAAAATGCTGCCAATTGTAATAATATGCATTGGAATAAGTACATTAATAGTGGCTGTAGTGGGTCAGATTAATAAGAATAGTGCGAAGAAAGGTGACAATAAGTCATCGAGTGATAAACAAGATATAGCATATGCCACAGACATAATAACAAGTTCCAAAGCAATATGGAGTCTTATACTCAGCATATTAGGTCTAGCAACATGCGGAGTTGCGGCGATAGCCGGCGTGATCACTGGCCACTTAGCCATATCGGAAATTAAGAAAGCTAGTGGTAAGCTCAAAGGAAGAGGATTAGCTATTGCCGGTCTAATTATTGGTTATTTAATGATCGCCTTTTTCGGACTTGCAATTATTGGAGCACTCGCGAGTCAATAAGGGCTTGAAGATAGAGCGAGTCAGGCATGACGTTTGCAGTGCTCCATATGAGTATTGACATGTAGCCGCCCGCGTACTTGTAGTGCCATGCATACAGAGCCGGCGTGCGGTTCCTTGACGGCAGCAAATGCGGCATTGCTGCTGAAATCCGCGCTGATGGCGGAACCGCGCGGCGCCAACCATGCGCTGCCGCAGCATCCACGCCGGGCGGCGTGGCCACACCAACCACGGCAAACGACATGCCATGGCACAGGACATGGGTAAAGAAGAGAGGGTCGCCGGTTTCAGACATGGCGTTTGCAGTTTTCCATATGATTGAGTTTTATCATTACTGCATGCCCCGCGCGGAGCGCGTGGCGTACGTCATGAGCGGCATGCCATTGCGCGGCTGCGCCATCAAATGCGGGTGCCTGGCGCGGACGTTGCACAGCACGATGATCTCTAAACACCTTAGCCTACAACAGCCACCTAAAACACCTAAAACCCAGAACCAGCGGTTTGTTTGTGCTGTTGCTCCCCACCGAGCTTGCCTCGGTGGAAGCAAAGATTGAGAAAAAGGCGCTGGCGCGCCTTTTTACTCAATCTCATTCACCCACGACGCGAGGTCGTGGGGGTCTCAGCTGGTGTTGCCTTTGTTGTGGTGTTGGCACCACCGGATCTGGGTACAGCCGCCGCTTGACAAGCGCGCCGGAATGTGTTACACTTCCTCATCACTAATTATCAACTGTAAAGGAATTGTATGACATCGGCGCGCCACAAGAACGTCATTGCCGTGATCAAGCGCATGGGTGTTTTCCGCCCGCGCGATATTGCCACACGGGGCATCTCGCGGCCCTGTCTTGGCAGGCTTTGCAGCCAGGGCCTCCTTGTGCGGCTTGGCCGGGGTGCGTACATTGCCGCAGACAAACTTGACACGGCATCCGAGAAGCACGACTACGCTTGCGCCGCCGCACTGGCGCCTGGCGGCGTGGTGTGTCTGCTTTCCGCACTTATGTTCCACAATCTGACGACCCAGTTGCCACGCGAGGTGTGGCTGGCCATTGCGCGCGGGAAGTGGCGACCATGTGCGAGCCCGGTACCGCTGCGGGTCATGTGGTACGGTGCCGCGGCATTGCGCGCGGGGGTGGAAGAGCACGTCGTTGACGGCGTGCGCGTGAAAGTGTTCTCGCCTGCCAAGACGGTCGTTGATTGCTTCAAATATCGGAACAAAGTTGGCCTGGATGTCGCGCTGGAGGCGCTGCGCGAGTGCTATCGCTCGCGCCGGGTGACTGCGGATGAGCTGTGGAAGTACGCCACCATTTGCCGCGTGGCGAACGTCATGCGGCCGTACCTGGAGTCGCTGGTGTGAGTAATCGGTTCGTCCGGGACGTGGCCGCGTCCGTTCGTCAACGGCTGCAGAATCTGGCACGCCAACGCAGCGAGCAATTCCAGAGCACCATGATGCAGTATGGCTTGGAGCGTCTGCTGTACCGCCTGTCACAATCCGAATGGCGTGCGACATTCCTGCTCAAGGGCGCAATGTTGTTCGCGCTGTGGCGCGCGACGGTCTGGCGCACCACGCGCGACCTTGATTTGCTTGGATTGGGTGATAGTAGCGTTTTTGAGATGGAACGTGTCTTTCGTGGCATCTGTACTCTGGACGTTGTTGACGACGGACTGCACTTCCAGCGGGACAGTGTCCACGGCGAAGAGATTCGAGAGCAGACCGCATATGGGGGTGTGCGTGTCACCCTGACGGCCATGCTTGGCAACGCCCGACTGCCGCTGCAAATTGACATCGGCTTTGGCGATGTGGTCACACCAAAACCCGAATGCGTGGCATATCCCACGCTGCTCGATTTTCCCGCGCCGGAACTTAAGGTGTATCCGTTCTACACGGTGATTGCCGAGAAGTTCGAGGCCATGGCACAACTCGGCATGCTGAACAGTCGCATGAAAGATGTCTACGATCTGTGGATCATGGCGCGCACGTTGCATATGCAGGGCCGGATTTTGCGTGCCGCGATTGCCGCGACATTCACGCGTCGCACAACGGCAATTCCGAAAACCGCGCCGGCAGTTTTTAGCGACGAGTTCGCCCGGGACAAGGCGCTGCAATGGCAGGCATTTCTGCGCAGGAATCGTCTGGATGCCGATGCCGCCACGCTGGCGGCGGTCATGGCATTTCTCAAGCGGTTTCTCATGCCGGTGGCGCACGCAATCAACCGCAACGATGCATTCGACAAGGTATGGCTGAAGGCCGGGCCATGGAGACAGGTGTAAGAAGAGGGTAGTCGGAGTCAGGTATGGAATGTGCAATTTACCATATGCTTGAGTTTTATCATTACCGCCTGCCCCGCGCGGAGCGCGTGGCGTACGGGCAGCAGTTTTCAGTTTGCGGTTTTCCAGTTTTCGGTGAAGCGCACAGCAGCATTCTCGGCGCGGAGGCCGCTCCCATCCACGCCGTTGGCGGGATCCGCGCCGGTGGCGGGACTGGCTGGTGCCTTAGCTAGCCAAGCCAGCTCTCTTTCAGCACCTGCCACCGACGCACCGACTACCGATCACCGCCGCACTGCTGTCTGCGCGGCGGTTGTGCGCAGGCGGGGGATTTGTTATGATGACACACTGCAATGAACGCGCACACACAACAAACCGTGATAGTCGGCATGAGCGGCGGGGTCGACTCGACCGTGACGGCCTGCTTGCTGCGCGCGCAGGGTTATCAGGTCATTGGCGTGACGATGCAGGTGTGGGACGGCTCGGTGCCGCTGCCCGACACCGGCCGCTCCGGCTGTTTCGGTCCGGGCGAGGTGCGCGAGCTTGAAGAAATCCGCGCGCTGGCCCGGCAGCTTGGCTTTGAACATGTCACCTTGAATCTTGCGACGCAATATTCAAAATATGTGCTGGATTATTTCCGTGCCGAATATTTGCGCGGCAAGACGCCGAATCCGTGCGTGGTCTGCAATCACACCATGAAATTCGGCGCGCTGCTCGAGGCGGCGCGCGCCCAGGGCATTGCCTTTGATTATTTCGCCACCGGGCATTATGCGCGCATCGGCTTTGACGCCGCACGCGGCCGGTACCTGCTGCGGCGCGGCATTGATCCGACCAAAGACCAATCGTATTTTCTGTCGCAATTGACGCAGGAGCAATTGCGCCTGGTGCTCTGCCCGCTGGGCGAGCTGACCAAAGCGGCGGTGAAAGCCATGGCGATCGAGTTTGGCCTGCCGCAGTTGGCCGCGCGCCCGGAAAGCCAGGATTTTATTGAGAGTGACGACTACGCCGCGCTGTTTGCCGGGCGCACGATCGAACCCGGGCCGATTTTCGACACGCACGGCGTCGAGCTTGGCCGGCATCGCGGCATAGTCTATTACACGATTGGCCAGCGCAAAGGGCTTGGCATTGGCGGCGGAACGGGTGAGCCGTATTATGTGGTGGCGATTGACGCGTGCCGCAATGCCGTGATTGTCGGGCGGCACGCCGAGGTGATGACCTGCGCGCTGGAAGCGGCCGCGCTGAACTGGATTGCGCTGGCGGCGCCGACCGCGCCGTTTCGCGCGACCGTGCGCATCCGCCAGCAGCACACGCCCGCGCCGGCGTTGGTCACGCCGCTCGACGCGACCCGCGCGCAGATTGTGTTCGATGAGCCGCAACTGGCGATCACGCCCGGGCAGGCGGTCGTGCTGTATGACGACGCAGTCGTGCTGGCGGGCGGATTCATAACGTAAATTCTCTCGCGGCGAAAGAATTTATTAATGTGCTGCGCAATCGCGCAATCCGCGCCACAATTCCGGTTGCATCTTCCGGGACTTTTGTGAAAAATCATTGACTGTCGAAGGAGTGGGAAAGCGCAATGCGCCTACTGTTGTGGAAAAGACGCAGATTGGGCGTGGGGTGTGGCAGCCGGGGAGCAAAAAATTCCCCAACCCCAATCTCCCTTTCGTAAAGGGAGTACCGGCGCAGCCGGGGAGGGATTGTGCCAAAGGGGTACCAGAGCGCCGCATGAGTACCCGACTCCAGAACTCCTGACATAGCTTTCGCTACTTTCCTTATTTGACGGGCGCCGTGGGGTGTTGGAGCAACGGCAAAGGGGGGCATCCTAAACTGTCCGCTTTTTCGGAAGCGTGGTGTCATGTGGAAACATGGCCCATATCTGGCATCTGGTAGGTGTTGTGGCTACCCACCGATCCACGCCCGCGGCGGGATCGGTGGAAGCAAAGATTGAGAAAAGATGCTGGCGCGCCTTTTTACTCAATCTTATTCACCCACGACGCAAGGTCGTGGGGGTCTCAGCACACTCACCCGCAGCACATGTGAATACGCCATCCACGACCTGATCTGACGAAATAAAGCGGACATGTTCGACCCCTCTATGTCAGGAGTTCTGGACTCCTATTGGCGCACCTTCGCCGCTGCTGGTCGTGTAGTCGCCTTGTGTAATCTGATGAATCACGGCGCAAGGCCGCGTGGTCTATTTATAAATTTGTTGGCCGCCAACAAATGTAGTGTACACACACACTATAATATGATATACTACACTAGAATATATATAATGGCGCGGTTGCCATGAAAATGGTGTCCGCGCTGCAACTCACCACCAGACGACACACGAATATGAATTTGCCGCACAACGCAGTCCGTTGGCTCAGTGCCCTGACGACATTATTTGCTGTTTGCGTTGGCCAGTGCGCGCCGTCATTGTGGGGGCATGGCTATCCTTATATAGTTGCGCTCGAGGACAACGCCGTGCTGTATTCACAGCGCTATGCCGTGGTGGCCTATGACGCGCCGTTGCGGGCCAAGAGTGGCGGCGAGTTCACGTCGCGCTTCATTTGGCAGGATGCGTCGTTTGCCAATGTCCTGCAGGGTGGCATGGCGGTCGGGAATTTCTGGCCGAATGCGCCGGCCAGCGGCGCGGGCACGGAATATCTCGCGCTGGCGCGCCGCGCGGGCGCGAGCATTTCGGTCGAGGTGTATCGCGCGCCGGGCGTGTTCAGCACGCGGCCGTGGGACTTGCAGTCGACCACGGCGTTGGTCGAGAATGCGACGGAGAACGGCTCGAATGACGTGGTCTGCATGACGGCCGGCGATGTCGTCGCGGCGTACACCGGCGCCGAGTTGCTGCTTGTGCAAAGCACCAGTGACAATTACACCAACGATCCGCGCGCACGTTTGCTGGTGTTTTCCGCGCCGACGGCGACCAACCAGAACAAATGGACATTGCGGTACAGCATCAGTTCGAGCGCGCTGTTTCCGCCGGGCGAGCGCGTGATCGGCGCGGCCGCCGGCGATTTCACGTATGCCGGGCGCGACTGGCTGGCGCTGCTGTATCAGAGCGGGCCTAACAAGACCGTGCGTTACTTTGATTTGGCGAGTGCGCCGGCGGTGACGGTGCGCGGCACGGACGCGCGTGATTTCAGCGCGGTCGCGCCGTTTGGGCTGGTTGCCGCGGATTATGTCAAGGAATATCAGAAGGTGGGCAAGGATTATCTGACGCTGCTCGAAGCGCAGGCCGGCGTGCTGGCGCCGCGCATTTACAGCAATCTGTTTGCCGGCACGCCGCACGCGCTGCCCATGATTGCCGGCCGTTTGAACGCCGGCTTGGCGGTGTACACCAACGCGCCGCGCGCGATCGCCGCCGGGCGCATCTTTGGCTACTTGTTGAACCGCTATGATTATGCGTCACAGCCGCGCGAGCCGAATCAAGCGGCGGGCACCAAGGATGCCGGGATCTCTTACATCGAGCGCTGGCCGCTGTACAGCAAGAAATTGACGCACAGCTCGTTCAGCACCCATTACGGCTGGCCGCTGCCGGGCGAGGCGATCTGGAACAATGTCGTGCTGGAGAACACCGGCACCGCGGCGACAACGCCCGGCACTTTGCGCCTGTCGGCCTGGTTCAACACGCCGTACCGCAACGCCGACACGCATCCGTTGGCGATGACGCGGCCCGACACGCAAATGGTCATCACCGTTTCGCTGCCAACGTTTCTGACCGGGGTTTCCAACCAATATGCGACGCCGATCGCGCTGACCTATTACACCAACTGGCCGTATCAGTTTGACAATTACTCGCCGGTCAGGCGCTTGATCCTGACGCAGGAGTTGTGGAATGTCGTGCGGCTGGACAATGTTGGCGGCGCGGCCGACGACGCCTGCGAGCGCAACAATCGCGAGGAGATGGCGGTGCACACCTGGACGTTGCATCCGGTGTTTTATCCCAAGACGGCGCTGGCGAACAATGCCAATCCGAACGTGACCGGCGATCCGTATTCGTATTTTTATCTGGCGCGCAAATTGTGCAATTCAATTCAAACATTTTGGGAGCGCTCCGGCACGACCAGCAACGATGACGTTGCCATTCGCGTGAACATGATGGGCTACGAGCTTGACGATGTGGACAATGTCCATCGCAGTTGGATTTTCAACGGCACGAATGTGTGGGATTACTGGGAAGGCTGCCGCGGCCTTGATTTCAACAACAGCATTTCGCCGTATGGCTATCCGTATGGCGTCTGGTTTGGGCACGGGCAATGGCAGCGGCTGTGGCTGGACGCCGAGAGCTGCGAGGGCCACGAGACGACGCATTTGTTCCACCAAATGGGCGATTTGTACCAGTATCAGGTGTATCCTGGCTGGGGTGCGGGTGCGGTGCTGGGCGACGGGCGCCCGCTGCAGATCCGCACGTGGGCTGCGAATCCGGACGTGTTCTCGTCGGACGCGCGCCAGCGCTTCTGCAAAGGCACGTGCAACATCCATCTGCCGTCGATCGGCATGCGCAATCTTGGCACAGAAAATTGGACGAGCATGTCGCCGGAGACGAACATGGCGCGCGTGCTGACGCGCAGCGGCGTGCCGCTGCCGGGCGCACTCGTCAAGGCGTGGGCCTATACGGGCAACACGACGGCCTTCTTGAGCGCAGGCACCACCCTGGATGATGGCGCGGTCGACATTCAATATCCGCGGCGGCCGTTCAACCGCACGCGCGACAACATTCAGGGCTACTGGCATTATGGTGATGTGTCGGCCGGCAAGACCTTGTATGTGACGATTGACCTGCCGGGCTACAGCGATGGCTGGGCTTGGCGCCAGAACGACCGCGAGTACATGCAATCGTCCACGGTTGGGACGGCCGGTCGCGCGGCGCTGAATCCGGCGCTGGATGTCTGGGATGTGCCGACGCTGTACGAGCCGGCCGCACCGGCGTTTGCACGCCCCGCCGCCATCGTGGTCGAGGGCGCACAGGTGCGCATCACCGCGGGCGCGCAGGCGGGCAACGTCTATCGCGTCTACCGGCGCATCTTCCCGACCTATGACTTTGAGTTGGCAACGGTGCTGACCGCCAGCGCGAGCACGGTGACGCTGTCGCCGTCACTGGGCGGCGCGACCCGCGCGATTTTGTATCTGACCGAGCAGGGCGCCGGCCTCGAAAGCAATCCGAAAATCTTCCAGATCGCCACCATCGGCAATGCCAACGGCCTGACCGCGCGCGACACCGAGACCATGTTCCTGGCCCTGAACGCCGGCACGGCCGACCCGATCATCTCGATCTGCCGCGGCGGCGAGCCGTTCGCCGAAGTCGCCACGCATTTCTTCTTCGGGCATCGCGCGATCAAGCCCTATTATCCGAGCGACCAGTCGCGCTTGCTGATGACGCTGTCATCCTACACCGAGTACAGCATCCCACCGGTGTATTTTGCGTGGTGCGAGAAAAACTCCGACTACAGCTTCCAGATTTACAATATTGATGGCAATGTCGCCGGCGGCTATGGCACGTTCGACACGGCGCCGCAGCAGTTCCTGACCGACACCGGCAACAACTTTTTCGGCAAGCATGTGCAAGCCGGCGACGAAGTGCAAGTCGGCAATGTGCGCACCAGCATTGTCGAGGTGGTCAGCGCGACGCAACTGCGCTTGGCCAGCACGGTCAAGGCCGGTGGTGGCGGTTCGAGCTATCAACTGATGCGCACGGCCGGGCGCGCCGGTACGGGCACGACCAATCGCCAGGTTGCGACGACCGTGCGCGGCTTGGGCCGGGTGCTTGCGCCGGGCGGCACGCCGCACATCGGCATCGCCGACATGGGCAACGCGCGCGTGCTGATCTGGGATGAGTGGACGAAATACATTGCGCACTATGCCACCAACGGCTTTGCGCCGACGGACGTGGACGCCGACCCGCAGCAGCCCGGTGCGTTCTTTGTCATCAGCCGCAGCACCGACAAAAAGCTGTGGCGCCTGCTGTTTGACGGCACGGCCGTGACCGTCGATCGCGCATGGAGCATCGCCAGCCTCGGCAGCGACCCGCCCGCCAGTTCGCAGCGCCAATGCGGCCTCGCGGTCGTGGGCGGGCTCAATGCCACGCGCCTGATCGCCATCAGCGATTACGCGAACAAACGCGTCCTGCTGTATGAGTTGACCACCAACATGGCGCTGGCCTTGAAACAGACCATCACCGCGCCGCTGGCACCGTACATTGCCGCGACGCTGCAAGGCCCGACCGATGTTGAGTTTCTGGATGACCGCGCGCGCGGCATCGCCCAGTTGTACGCGGCCGACGGCGGCACGCGCGTTGTCAAACTACTGGCGGACATCGTGACCGAAATTGTGCCGCCGGCGATTGATGTGACCAATCAGACGGCCTGGGTGCCGTATGAGGCAACCAGCACTGGCATTGGCGGCACCAACGGCGGGCAGGTTGTCGGCATGATGAGCTGGTCGAACGCGCTGACCGGAGCCGGCGGTTTTTTCGGCGCAGCCCCCGCATGGCAGATTGCCGGCATTGATCTTGCGGTGGGCGAAAATCTCATTACCGTCGCCGGCACCAATGCGGCCGGCACGCGCGCCAGCGACAGCATCACGATCACGCGCATGGACATCAGCAGCGGCGTGCCGTGCGTGGACGTGCTCAGCACCAATGCGGTTTGGCCGTATGCCGTCAGCGCGGCCAGCGTGCAGGGGACGAACAACACGTATGTCGTCGGCAGCATGACGTGGGAAAACGTGCAAAGCGGCGATTACGGCACGCTGCCGGCCAGCCTTGCGTGGAACATTGCGAGTGTTTTCCTGACCGTGGGCGACAACACGATTGTCGTGCGCGGCACGAATGCGTATGGCCAGTCGGCCAGCGATGCGGTCACGCTGACGCGCCTGGTCGAAGCCTCGACCGCGACGATGGTGAACATCACCTGGACGTCGGTCACCACGCCCGAGGCCAGCCGTGGCGGCGTGAAACTCGGTTCGGACGGGCGCTACCTGTATTGTCTGCCCGGCAACAACACGCGCTCATTCCTGCGCTATGATCCGCAGAGCAATCTGTGGGCAACCCTTGCGCAGCATCCCGGGAGCACCAGTCAGGATTTTTCGGACAACGCGACCGGCCTCGAATATCGCGACGGCTTTTTCTTCGCCACATTGCGCCATGCGACCATGACCAACGTCTGGGGCGACGCGACCATTGGCATTTTTCGCTATCACGTTGCCGATGACACCTGGGTCGAACTGCACAGCAACATCAATGCCCAGGGCACGCTCTATGCGCCGACCAGCACCAATGTTTTGTACACCAACGCCGGCGCGTGGAATAATTGTCTGGTCACGCTGGGCTTCATCGACACCGTCTGCACCTCGATTGTCGCCGCCAATGATTCTTTATTGAACGACACGCACCGGCGTTTTGACTGCCAGGACTGTGGCTCACAGGGCAATTGGACCAAGCGCTTTGACACCCACTGCGCCGCCTTTGACAACTATGTCTACGGCGTCAAGCAGGATTGGAACGGCGGCACCGAGGCCAGCGCCGGCGATGTCCTCTGGCGCGTGCAGAAAAATGACATACGGACGGGGACCGCGATCACCCTCACGAATCTGCCATGGAATCCGGGCACCGGGTTGTCGTGCGTTTCGACGCCGGCCGTGCGCGCGCTGACCAAGAAAGACGAAGTGGTCGTGGTGCGCGGGCAGGGGATTAACGCCAATCAAGACGGCTGGGGCACGGCCACGCCCGACTTGGCCGTGTTTGTCGTGGGCACGCGCACCTGGCGGCTGGCCACGCCCTTGCCGACGGATACTGGCTGGGGCACCGACATCAGTGAAGTCGGCGGCGAAGTATTTGTCAAAGTGCAAAACGACACGGTGCTCTATCGCGGCACGGCAGTCGATAGCGGCGGTGACACGCAGCCGCCGGATGTGCAGGCCGATGCACTCAGCTTTCCAACGGCTGGCGCGTTGCTCGCCACCGGCATGCCGACCAGGATTCGCTGGCGCGTCCCGCATATCACCGATAATTACGACGGCACCAATTGCATTGTCACGCGCCTGAGCGTGCTGCGCAGCAGTGATACTGCGGAAGTTGCCATCGTCGCCGTGGAGGTGCCCAGTTGCAGTGGTGGCGCGGACTGGACGCCGGCGCCCGAACTGACCACGAACAGCGACTGGTATGTGATGGAGATGACGGTGCGCGACCTGTCCGGCAATGCGACCAGCGTGGTGTTTGCGGCGGCCGCGTTCAGGGTTGTGCCGGCCGACACGCAGCCGCCGGTCATTGGCGCGGACGCACTGCTGTTTCCCACGGCGCACGCGGAGCTGTTTGCGGAGATCCTGACGAGTGTGGTCTGGAACGCCGCCAGCATCACCGACAATGTCGACGGCATCAACTGCATCATCAGCCGGCTGGCCGTGATCAGCAGCAACAACGGGCTGGAGGTTGCGCTGGTGGCGACCAATCTGCCGAATATTGACGGCGCCGCCGCGTGGCTGCCGGCCAGCGCGCTGCAAGCGCCGGAGGTGCTGTATGCCATCGCGGTGGAAGCGCGCGATCAAGCCGGCAACGCAGCCAGCAACACGTTTTGGCAGCAGCCGTTCGTGATCGTGCCCGAGCCGGGCTTGCTGCTGTCAGCCGGCCTGCTGGCTCTTTTGGCGACGCGGCGCAAGAAGGGAAAATAATGGCGTTTGACGCGCGCGGCTGAGTTTGCTACACTATATCCGCCTCGTTTGGCGGGGTAGCTCAGTTGGTAGAGCAGCGGACTCATAAGCCGCTGGTCGTCGGTTCAAGTCCGATCCCCGCTACCACTTCACCGTGTTTTTCTGGTGCAGTAATTTCTTTCGCAACGAAATAAATCAGGGCATTTTCTTCATGCCATGGCAGGCAAAGCCAGTCTGCTTTCGAAAGCACATGTTGTTTTTCCGGCTTGCCACGCGCGGAGCGCCGTTAAATTCTCGTGCGACACGAGAATTTATGGTTGCAGAGGTGCGGAAGCTGGCGGCGGTTCCGTGTGCGCTGCCTTCCACCAGATGCTGCGATCCGGCGATCGCAGCTACCTTCAGCCGATCCGACGATCGGCGCTCCCTTCGCCGCACGGAGGCGGCTCCCATTCTTTGCATGCAGAGACCCCCACGATCCCGCCGGCGGCGGGATCGTGGGTGAATAAGATTGAGTAAAAACGCGCCGCTGGTTTTCCCAATCTCTGCGTCCACCGAGGCAAGCTCGGTGGGGCGCCAGAACCGCGGGCGACCGGCTGCGCCGGAGACCAGAATGACGATCAACGATTGAAGAAGGATGCGGAAAAGCCCTGAATCCTGAACCCGTTCCCATGCCGCACTTCATCCATTTCACTTCGTTGCTCGTCACTCGTCAATCTCTGATTATCGCTTATCAATCACTGCGATTGAAGATTGACGATCAACGAATGAAGAAGTACGAAGTAAAGACCTGAACCCTGAACCCTGAACCCACGTCCCGCCCGCACAGCAGCGGCGGTCAGAGCATGGTCGGCAAGGGGCCCGGCGTCTGCCGGTCAAGCGTGCCGGACGCGAGTAAGGAGTCCAATTCCGCCAGCAGGCGCGCCTTGTCGGCCGGGAACCGGCCTTGTAGCGGCACAATGTTCGAGGAATGATCGGCGCGAAACACCGTGTGGTCAAGCTGCAAACCGGCCAGTAGGTCGCGCACTTCGCGCACTGCCTCGTCTTCGGTCAGCATCTGGTGCGCGGCCAGCAGGTCATGGTGCAACGGCGTGCCGGTGATCGGAATGTAGCGCAGGGCCGATAACAAGCGCGGCTGCATCCGATTGAGCGCGGCCGCCGTCGCGCGCACATGCGGCGCACTGCCGGCGCGGCCGGCCAGCCCGATCAGAACCATGACCGACATGCGCAAGCCGGCAGCTTGCGCGCGCTGGCCGGCGCTGACCATTTCGGCGGCGGTCTCGCGCTTATGCACCACGCGCAGCACATCGTCGCTGCCGCTTTCCAAGCCAAGGTAGAGCGTGTGCAGTTTGCGTTCGCGCAAGGCGCCCAGCGCGTCGTCGCTCTTGCCCATGATCGAATGGCCATTGGCATAGACACTGACGCGCGTCAGACGCGGGAACGCGGCATTGAGTTCGTCCAGCACCGCCCGCAGCAGATCGAAGGGCAGGGCCATCACGTCGCCATCGGCCAGAAAGACCCGCGCGGCATCGGGCTGGCGCCGGGCTTCACGGCGGATGGCGCGCAGGCATTCATCCAGCGGCAAGGCGCGGTAATGAATGCCTTTGTACATGGCGCAAAACGTGCAGGCGTTCCACGGACAACCGTCGGCGATCCGAATGAGGACGCTGTCGGCTTCGGCCGGCGGACGGAAAAGAATGTGCGGGCGAAAAAGCAAGGGAAAATTTACAAATTACGATTTACAATTTACAAATTGCGTTCAGCCTCTGTCTATCAAATTTGCCTCTTCCGGAATTTCCGTGGGAAAAATCACTGACTTTCCAAGAAGTGAAAAGCGCAAGGCTCCTGCTGGTGGGGCGAAGACACAGCGTGCGTGTGGTGTGGCAGCCGGGGTGCGCGAAATCCCCCGGCGCTGCTGCGCCCGCCCCCTTTACGAAAGGGGGATTCCAGATGCGCTTCCCTGCCAAACCGGCTATGGTCGTGCCTTCTGTAGTGCTGGTCGTGTGTCGCATTTGGAGTGGGGTTTCTGGTTCGCTTCTGTCATCCCGCTATATTTTCACACGGAAATCCAGAAAGAACCTAAAATTTCAGCTTTTTAGTTTTTTAGCTTTTCAGCTTTTTCCGGAAGCGGGACGCGGCCGTAGAGCGCGGCCAAGTCGTGCAGGCGCGCGGCGATGAACGGCGTCAGGGCCTCCGGCCGGAAGCGCCATTGCCAGTTGCCTTCCGGATTGCCGGGATAGTTCATGCGCGCGGCATTGCCAAGGTTGAGGACATCCTGCAACGGCACGATGGCCGTGTCGGCCACGCTGGCGAGCACGGCGCGCACCATGTCCCAGGCAATATCGCTGCCGCTGACGCCGAAATAGCGCCGGACGTGGTCGCGCGTTTTTTCGTCGGCGCTGTCGTACCAGCCGCGGGTCGTGTCGTTGTCATGACTGCCGGTGTAGGCGACGCAATTGGCCGGATAATTGTGCGGCAGGAATTCGTTGGTGGCGTCATCGTCACCAAAACCGAACTGCAGGATTTTCATGCCGGGGAAGCCGAACTGGACGCGCAGGGCCTCGACCGCGGGCGTGATCAGCCCGAGGTTTTCGGCAATGATCGGCAGCGTGCCGAGCGTGGCGCGCACCTGTTCAAACAATGCGGCGCCAGGCGAGGCGACCCATTCGCCGTGCTCGGCGGTGGCACTGCCGGCGGGCACATGCCATGCGGCGGCGAAGCCGCGGAAGTGGTCGATCCGCACAATGTCGAACATGTGCAGCAAGGCGCGAAAGCGGGCGATCCACCAGGCAAACTGCTCGGTGCGGCAGGCGTCCCAATTGTAGAGTGGATTGCCCCACAATTGGCCGGTGACGCTGAAGTAGTCGGGCGGCACGCCGGCGACAAAGGTCATCATGCCCTTGTCATCGAGCTGGAACAAGTGGGGATTGGCCCAGACGTCGGCGCTGTCATAGGCGACGAAGATCGGCATGTCGCCAATGATCTGCACGCCGTGGTCGTGGGCATAGGCGCGCAGGGTCTGCCACTGCGTGAAGAATTGCCATTGGACGAAGGCGTGGTAGCGGATGCGCGCGGCAAGGTCGGGCGGCTCGGCCTCGTAGAGTTTGTGTTTGCCGGCGCTCCAGGTGTTCCAGATGCGGTCGCCATGAAACTCCTTGAGGGCCATGAAGCGCGTGAAGTCATCGAGCCAGTCGGCGTATTTGCGGGTGAACGCGGCGAGTTTCTTGTGCTGGGCGTGGGTGCCGTTGCGCACAAAGGCGGCGAAGGCGGCGGCCAGCATGGCGCGGTGGAAGTCAATGACCGGGCCGTAATCGGCGCGGTCGCGCGAGAACACCGGTGCGGCGGCGAGGGCGGCGCGGTCGAGCCAGCCTTGCGCGGCCAGCGCATCTAGGCTGATCAGGTATGGATTGCCGGCGAAGGCCGAAAAGCACTGGTAGGGCGAGTCGCCGAAGCCGGTGGGGCCGAGCGGCATGACCTGCCAGACGCGCTGGCCGGCGGCCTCCAGAAAATCAACAAACTGAAACGCGCCGGGGCCAAGATCGCCAAGGCCGTACGGCCCGGGCAGCGAGGTCGGGTGCAGAAGAATGCCGCTGGCGCGCGTCGCGGTGGAGATGGTCATCGCAAGTGCTCCAAGATGGTTAGGGACATATTATACAGAATTGGCGGGATCAGGGTGCAGGGGGAAGAAGCAGCGGAATATCCAATATCGAACAAGGAATGTCCAATGATGAAGTTCCGCGCAGATACTTCGCCCTTGGATATTGAGTGTTCGATATTGGATATTCATCAGCGGTTCAGGGTGCAGGTCTTTACTTCGTGCTTCTTTAATCGTTGATCGTCAATCTTCAATCGCAGTGATTGACGAGTGATGAGTAAGGATTGCAGAAGGATGAAGTGCGGCATGGGAACGGGTTCAGGGCTGCAGAGAAAAATGATTTTGTTGCAAAACCATTTTGTGCAAAATGAATTGCCGCAATTCGTTTTTATAGCCGAGGAATGTCCAATGATGGAGTTCTGCGCCGACACTTCGACCTTCGATATTCCTTGCTGCTTGGAGTCCCGTCAAAGGCGGGATTCGATATTCGATATTCAGCAGCGGTTCAGGTGGGTATAGCGACGACCGCGGCGGTCAAGGGCCTGACCGCCCTACCTGTTTGCGCGCTCTACGCCGGCGGCTCCCGTTCTTATAGCGGAATTTCAGTTAGTGCAAAAGGACTGCTTTACTTTTTATCCGCATTGTGCTATAGTTGCATCATGCCGATGAACCTGATTTGCAGTGCGCCAGTGCGCCCATTCTTCCATTCTTCCATTCTTTAGCCGCAATGCGCGTGGGCATTGACGGCTGTGCCTGCGCGCACCGCGGTCACATGTGCGCCACAACTTTGAATGCATGCGCCGGTCAATACAAAACTGTCTGTAACAACAACAAGGGAGCAGAACTATGCGTACCAAACTGATTGCACTGCTGGCATTGCTGGCGCTGTGCGCCGTGCCGTGCCTGGCCGATTGGGGCCAAGCCGAATCGCCGGATTTCGTGCTGGACACAACCGTGCCCGAGCCGGCATTGATTGCAGCCGCCATTCTGCCGCTGTGGCTGCTGCGGCGCCGGCAGTGAACGTAGCGCCGCCGTCCCGGCGGCATTGGATGGGCAAGCCGGCGAGACGCCGGCGCCGTAAAGTAGCGCCGCCGTCTCGGCGGCATTAGATGGCAAAGCCGGCGAGACGCCGGCGCCGTAAAGTAGCGCCGCCGTCTCGGCGGCATTAGATGGCAAAGCCGGCGGGACGCCGGCGCCGTAAAGTAGCGCCGCCGTCTCGGCGGCATTAGATGGCAAAGCCGGCGGGACGCCGGCGCTACTATAGATATGTGCCTCGTATCATTAACCGTTTACCAAGAGACCAAGTATGAAACCAACACCAATCATCGCTGCCGTTCTGTCCCTCGCGCTGGGCGCGTTCACTGCCATCGCTGGGCCGGTCACGGTCGCGAATGTCACGGCCAGCCAGCAGCCAGGCCAGCCGCTTGTTGACATTGCCTATGCGCTGCTCAATCCGAGCGGCGGGCTGCACACGGTCGCAATCGATGTCTCCACCAATTCCGGCGCGACGTATGTCGTGGGCTCCACCAATTGCAGCGGTGCGGTGGGTGCGGGCGTGACCACCGGCACGCTCAAACAAGTTGTCTGGTTTGCGGCGGGCGATTTTCCGCTCACCATAACCACCCATGCCCGCGTGCGTGTGACGGCAACCGAAACGCCAAGCATGGCGCTGATCCCGGCCGGCGCGTTCGTCATGGGCAACTGCATGGATGCCAGCGAGGGCTGGTCGGGTGAACTACCGGTGCATGCGGTCATGGTCAGCGCGTTTTACATGGACAAGTATGAGGTGACGTCGCAGCAGTGGTTTGCGGTGAGAAATTGGGCGATGGCGAATGGCTACACGTTTGGCGCGGGCTCCGGCAAAGGGGCGAATCATCCGGCGCAGAGCATGAATTGGTACGATTGCGTCAAGTGGTGCAATGCACGCAGCCAGAAAGAAGGCCTGACGCCGTGCTATTACACGGATGCATACCAGACTGGCCTGTACCGGATGAGCAATCTCAACATATCCAATGCATGTGTGAAATGGAGTGCGAACGGCTATCGCCTGCCGACTGAGGCGGAATGGGAGAAGGCCGCGCGCGGCGGCGCGGCTGGCATGCGCTTCCCGTGGAGCGATGTGCAGACAATCTCGCGGGCGCAGGCGAATTATTATGGTGATACAAATTCTTGTGCATACGACTTGGGCCCGAACGGGTATAATCCGGCGTTCATGCCGGGCGGCTATCCGTACACCAGCCCAGTCGGGTATTTCGCGGCGAACGGGTATGGTTTATACGACATGGCGGGCAATGTCTCGGAATGGTGCTGGGACTGGTATGCCGGCAGTTGGTACAGCAACGGGAGCGCGACGCAAACTGACACAAGCGGACCTGCTGCTGGCTCGT
>Ga0247841_10004980_pt1 | contig 22068 bp, 20 predicted proteins | sample LaCruzMarch2015__2_FD_192410 | JGI IMG/M metagenome (GOLD analysis project Ga0247841, IMG submission 192410) | Freshwater microbial communities from meromictic Lake La Cruz, Castile-La Mancha, Spain - LaCruzMarch2015_18m | ecosystem: Environmental > Aquatic > Freshwater > Lake | place: Spain... | reverse complement strand
AAATTTAATCCATGGTTGTTAGCCCCTGTATTATTCTTAATAGTTTTGATCTTAGTAATAGGGGCAACCCCATTTTTTCAGAGAATGGAAACGCTGTCTAATCCTTTTGTGGAATATTACGGTAGATTTATAATTATTTTAGATTCTTTAAGGTTGTCCAGAGATTTCCCGGTTTTTGGAACTGGTTTAGGCACGTTTAATGAAATAATACAGAAATATAAATCTTTAGGCTGGGCGAGTAAATATGGCTTTAGCCATAATGAACCTGTGCAGCTTTTAGCAGAAACCGGAATTATTGGTTTTTCTCTTATACTCTTTTTTCTCTTTAGTATCTTTAAAAAAATTTTTTCTAGCTTAATTAAGCGAAATAATGAATTTATTATATATACAGTTACAGGAGGATTAGTAGGATTGATTACAGTATCTTTACAAAGCTTTTTTGATTTTATTTTCCATGTCCCCTCAATATTGCTACTATTTTTTATAGTCTTAGGGATTTTATATAGATTAGTTAATATTAATAGGCATGGTAGTGAGGAGAGCCAAGGGTTTTTAGTTATACAGAGGAATTCGATTATGGGTATAAGCCTTATTACTGTTTCTTTAGTTTTAAGTGGATATTTAGGCAGTATTATTATTTCTCGTTATAAGGCGGAGGTATTATTTAATGAGATTAAGAATAAAGAAGTCATCGAGCTCGATGGCGTAGATGAGATTTTTGCATATAAAAAAATTATTAAGAGGCTCGATAAAGTTATTTTATTAAATTCGCTTAACGGAAAGTATTTTTATATGAAAGGTGATATTTTTGCTAAGTTGGCTACATTAGATTCTTTGTCTGAAGAATTAATAGCTTTAGATGACTTAGGTAGCAAAGAGGAGTTGTTATCAAAAGCTGAAAAAAATATTAAGAAATCCATAAATCTAAATCCTACAAATGCTGATTATCATTTTAAGCTAGGTTGGATTTATAATAAACTTGGGGAAAAAGACTTAGCCAATAATGAATTTAACAAAGCCATTTCTTTAGATCGAATGAATAGTCCCCTTATGCGCCTTATTGATGAATGTTCTAAAAAGAAAGATTGCTAAAGATACCGTATGAGTATTTTATTGTCCGTTATTTTACCTACACATAATCCAAATCATGAAATTCTTACAAAGACATTAAATGCTCTAAGATTGCAAAGTTTAAATAAGGAGAATTGGGAATTAATAATAGTTGATAATGCTTCAAAGAAGAAGAATATCCTAACTGAAGAAAGCTTAAGCTGGCATCCTAATGTAAAAGTAATAAGAGAAGAGCGCTTAGGTTTAACTTGGGCGCGAATAGCCGGAATAAATAATAGTTGTGGTGAGCTAATAGTTTTTACAGATGACGATAATATTTTATCCGGAGAATATTTAGGGAAAGCTTTAAACTTATTTAAGGTAAATTTAGATTTAGGGGTAATAGGGGGGCTAGTTTCAGGTGAATTTGAAAAAGAGCCAGAAGAGTGGTTTTGGAAGACAGGAATAACATTGGGTTTGCAGAATTTTGGGAAGGAAATTAGATTAGCGAAATGGAAGAGTTCTTTAGTTGTGGATAGATATTATCCTGATTTTTCTCCGATAGGTGCAGGTATGGTTATAAGAGCAAGATTAGCAAGGGAATATGTAAAGAATACCCTAGAAGATAAGCATTCAGTAATTAGTGATAGAGTTGGTAATAAGCTAAGCTCTGGTGGGGATAATGATATTGTATTATTTTCTCTTCTTAATGGTTGGCAGGTAGGATATTCTCCTGAGCTAAAGTTAAAACATTTGATTCCTTCGTTTCGTCTAAGAAAAGATTATCTGGCTAAGTTAAATCATGATTCTTCAAAGTCTTGGGTTTTAGTATTAAATAAATACAATATAAGAATCTGGAGAAAAATTTCTCGCTTTAGTTTGATTCCTAGAAAGCTAAAGTTCTATTTTGTTTATAAGGCGTGGAAGGGAGCATCAGAATATATCCGTTGGCGTGGTGTATGTGGTACGTTGGAAGGATTAGCCTATTTAAAGACTTGACTTATAATTTCTATGCATAAAACAGCAAAAATTTCAGCATTAGGGGCTTTACTATATTATATTTTTTATAAGCCAAAAGGAATAATAAAAAATTGTTTTCATTTAGGTATTATAAATTCATTTCTTTTGAGTCTTGGCAAAAGTCAAATGAAGATGGCTACGTATCATTTAAAGCCGATACAAGTGAAGCCCGATAGTAAAGAATATGATGTGCATTTCTTATCTGGTAAGAATTTCTGGTATCAAACTTGCTTTTGCGTATATTCACTTATTAAGTACTCGCCGATTAATGTCCGTCCAGTCATATATGACGATGGTACATTAAGAAATAACCATATCCAGTTATTTAAAAAAGTATTCCCTAGTGCAGTAATTATTTTACAAAATGAGATTAATTTGCGTTTGGATAAATTTCTTCCGGAGTCTAAGTTTCCTCTCTTAAGGCGGCGTCGAATATATTATCCAAATTTAAGAAAACTTTTAGATATGCGCGTGGGAAATATTGGTTGGCAGTTAGTTTTTGATTCGGATATTATATTTTTTCGTGAGCCTAAAATGCTAATTAATTGGCTTAAATCGCCACAAAAGCCATGCCACTTAGTAGATTTAGATAATTTTTATGGCTATACAGAAGAACTCATGGAATCAATAGTAAAAAGAAAAATTCCTCAGCGCGTAAACGTAGGCATTATCGGTATAAATAATGATAATATTGATTGGGAAGAATTAGAGTTTTGGTATAAGACTATGTTAGAAAAAGAAGGCGAAGAGTATGCTTTGGAGCAGGCATTAACTGCGATGCTCATTTCTGATAGCGAATCTTTCATCCTCTCTAATGAAGATTATATTCTTAACCCAAGTATCAAAGAGGCTAAAGAGCCTAAAAAGATTATGCATCATTATGTTGCTGATTCTAAGCTCGGATATTTTCGTTATGCATGGAGGCATGTAATTGGAGAATAATAATTATTTAGTATCTATTATAGTGCCTGTTTATAATGCAGAAAAGTGGATAAAGGAAGCGTTAGATTCAGCCCTTAATCAAACCTGGGCAAATATTGAAATAATTGTTATCAATGATGGGTCTGTTGATAATTCTTTTGTCATTGCTCAAACTTTTGTTTCAAGCAGAGTTAAGGTTATATCTCAAGAGAACAGAGGAGCAAGCGCAGCGAGAAACAGAGGCTTAAGTGAGGCAAAGGGAGATTTTATTCAATTTCTTGACGCAGATGATCTTTTGGCTCCTGATAAGATCGAGCTACAAATAAAACTTTTATCTACAGAAAAAAATAAATATTGTATAGCTTCAGGAGAGTGGGCGCGATTCTATAAATCTCCAAGCGAAGCAAAGTTTATATATCAGCCTCTTTGGAAAGACATGTCCCCAGTTGATTGGTTAGTTTGTGCCTGGCAAGAGCATTGGATGATGCATCCTGGCTCTTGGCTTATCCCGCGAGATATTGTTCTAAAGGCAGGACTTTGGGATGAATCACTGTCGTTAAATGATGATGGTGAATATTTTTGTAGAGTTATTCTTGCAAGTAAAGGAATTAAATTTTGTCCCAAAGTAAGAAGTTATTATAGATCAGGGCTCCCAAAGGCATTAAGCGCAAGAAAAGACACCAATGCCTTAGATTCGCTTTATAGATCTTATGAAAAAAATGTAAATAATTTGCTCTTAATTAATTCATCTGAAAAAACGAAGATGGCTTGCGCTACTGTTTTCAAGCGTTTTATATATGAAGTTTATCCTTTAGTGCCTAATCTTCGAAAACAGGCTCAAGAGAAAGTATTGCAACTTGGTGGTTCAGGTATCAAACCTTCGGGTGGCCCTCTTTTTAAGGCGCTATCTTTTATCCTTGGTTGGAGACTAACCAGAAGGATGCAGCATCTATTTTGTAAACAATAGGATAAATAATTGTTTAGCTTCGGAATCTTGAATTTGTAAATTTATCGAGAAATATTAGAAAATGTATTTAAGTATCTTTCACGAGTTGTTAAATTAGAATTCGTATTTAAATTTTTAATTAAGTAATGAAATGCTAATAAAATAATGAATAAAAAAATATGTTTAATTACTACGACCCAGGTTTCAGTTAACCCTAGATTGGTTAAGGAAGCTAGCGCTCTTTTAGATGCTGGATTTGAGGTTATTATTATATTCGCTTACTGGTGCTCTTGGGCTGCAAGGCTGGATAGTGGTTTGATTAATAATGAAAAATGCAAATTAATTTTAGTAGGAGGCGCGCCAAATAATAAACCTCTGCTTTATTTATACACAAGAGTACGTAGTAAAATTGCCAGATCATTGTTAGGAATCAATCCTTTTATAGATAAATTTTTTATGCTTAAAGCATTATCAAGGGCAACTCCTGAGCTTATTCAAGAAGCCTTAAAGATTAAGGCAGATTTATATATTGCACATAATATAGGCGCTTTGCCAGCAGCTGTGATAGCTGCTAAAAAAAATAAAGCAAAAGCTGGTTTTGATGCAGAAGATTTTCATAGTGGAGAAAATCCCAAAGATTATAAACATAAGATGAAGGTTGAATATATAGAGAAAAAATACTTGCCTAAATGTTCTTATGTTAGTGCTTCTTCTGAATTAATCGCTTCTGCCTATGAGCGTAAGTATGGAGTTAATAAACCTAATGTGATTTTAAATGTTTTTCCGGTTGATTTATTACAAGAAGTAAACAATGTTAGCGTACCAGGTTTGTCACTTTTTTGGTTCTCTCGAACAATCGGACCTGGTAGAGGGTTAGAAGAGATTGTTCAGGCTATGGGCAGGGCAAGAAAACAAATAAAACTATATCTGCAAGGAGATATAAGTGAAGCTTATAAGAATAAATTGCTAAAGATAGCTTGCGATAATCGATTAGATGAGGATCAATTAGTTTTCTTATCAGTATCTTCACCCAAAGATATAGCTATATTAGCCTCTAGATATGACGTAGGATTAGCTTTAGAGCAAAAGTCGTCATTAAATAATGATTTAGCTGTTTCAAATAAAATATTTACTTATTTATTATCTGGACTTTCGATTATTGCCACGGAAACAGCTGGCCAAAAACCAATCATTGACTCTATTCAAGGAGCTGGATGGTCTTATAAGATCGGTGACATTGATTCTTTAGCTAAGAGATTGATATTTTTATCTGAAAACAAAGATGTTTTAATCGCTTCTAAGAGGGAAGCGATAAGGCAAGCTAGAAAGCAGTATAATTGGGATCTTGAGAAGAATAAATTTCTAGAGATTATAAGTAATGTTTTAAGGTAAGCTAAATATGAATATCCTAATGGTTATAGTTAGTGGCGGATGGATGTCTAAGAATCTCTCTGAAGGATTTAAAAGGATGGGACATGAAGTTAGAGAATTCTTTTATGGCACTCATATGGGTAAGGATTGGAGCACTAATGGGCTTAAGGAAAATCATCATGTAAATGTTAAATTAGTTGAATTAGCAAAAGGCCTTAAGGAAGATAATAAATTAGACATGATTTTTGCTGTTATTTATGATGATGTTTTAGAAGTGAATGCAGCAAAAGAATTGCGTAAGCTTAGCGTCCCAATGGTAAACTACCATGTTGATCTAATTGGGCAGTGGCATAGAATTATTAGGATTGGAAAGTATTTTGATTTAGTTGCATGCGCACATCGAGATAATTGGAAAGCTTTAAAAGGTTTGAATATAAAACCCTATTATATGCCAATGGCAGCTAATCCGATTAATGAATTAGAACTAAAAAATAATTCTATTGAATTCTTTGATGGGGTTTGCTATTTAGGGGCTCCTTCTCCTTATAGGATCGAAGTTTTAGAAAGATTAAAATCTAATCTTATACCTTTAAGGGTATATGGTCGCAATTGGGAAAAGACAGATCCAGATCCTGCTAATTTTCAGTCTTGGAAGAAAAATTTACATGATATGTTTTATTATTTATTTCCTATTATCAGAAACAATGGCTTAAAGCGTTTATCTATGGCATATTCTTGGCGTTTAAGGAAGCCTTATTCCAAGCTATTTTCATTATCTAAGGGTTTTTCTTCTTGCGTAGTAGGTTCTTATGAAGCAAACGAATTTGTTTCTTTGGTTAGAGCTTCAGCTATCAATTTAGGATTTACATACTTTATGGGTCAGTCAAATACTTTGGATGAGAAAAGGCAATTGCGTTTAAGAGACTTTGAAATTCCTATCTGCGGTGGTTTTTATCTTACTCAAAGTTGTAAGCAATTAAACGAGTTATTCGTCCCAGGAGAGCACCTAGAGACGTGGAATGATTTTGGCGAATTATTGGATAAGGTTAGTTATTATTTAAATCATCCACAAGAAAGAAATGCAATAGCGCAATCGGGAATGGAACATTGTTTAAAGTATCATACTTGGGAAAATAGATTTAAAGGATTACTTAAGGAATTAAATATTTCATAAATATGAAAAAGGTTTTAATAATATCACCGAATTGGCCTCCTGTTTCATATCCTGATGAGCATAGGGTGCGCATAGCTTTGCCATATTTTAAAGAAAATGGATGGGAGTCTTTAGTTATTAAAATAGATCCTAAAGAGCAAGAAGGCATAAAAGATGGTTTACTTTGTAAAACTATTCCTAGCGATATTAGGATTTGGGAGGCTGGCTTCATTCCTAAATCAATTACTCGTTTATTTGGAATAGCTAGCATTGGGATACGCAGCTTCTTTCATATTGCTGCCCTTGGGAATAAGATTATAAAGCAAGAAAAGCCCAATGTTATATTTTTCTCCACGGTTATGTTTAATGTTATGGTTTTAGGGGTTTATTGGAAGCTAAGATTTAAAATACCTTATGTTTTAGATTTTATAGATCCATGGTATAGGGGTAATGATTTCCCAAGGCATGGAAAAAAGGGATTAAGATTTATGCTTACAGACTTTATAGCTAAATGTACTGAGCCAATTGTTATAAAAAAGGCAGATCATATTATTAGCGTATCAGCCGGTTATAATGAAGTTTTTCTAAATAGATATAAAGGATTGAATAATAAGAGCTTTACAGATTTGCCCTATGGAGCTCCAGAAAACGACTTTAGTTTATTAAAAACTCTTAAGATAAAGCAATGTGTTTTTGAGCCTAATGATGGTAAGCGGCATTGGGTTTATACTGGAAGAGGGGGAGAGGATTTAAATTTCTCTTTAAGAGCATTCTTTAATGCTTTAAGAAAGGCTAAAGAAAAGAATGAAGAAATAACAAATAATCTTATAGTGCATTTTATAGGTACGAACTATTCTCCTAGAAATTGGTCTGAAAAGAAAATCGAAGATCTGGCGATAGATTGTGGAGTTGGCCCTATGGTAAAAGAACACCCTTCCAGAATTACTTATTTTGAGAGTTTACAATGCTTACTAGATGCTGAAGCGCTTTTTGTCCCTGGTTCTGATGAGCCAGCATATACTGCTTCAAAGATTTACCCTTACATACTCTCGCAAAAACCTTTATTAGCTGTTTTTCATAAAGATAGTAGCGTGGTAAGAGTATTAAAAGAAACGCATTTTGGGACAGTTGTCAGTTTTGATAATCAAGAGACAGTAGATGTCCTTTCGGATAAGATTTTTCATGAGTGGTTTATTAATCCTTTAAGTAAGCAGACAGAGATTAATCGGCAGGCTTTTAAGCCTTATACTGCATCTGAAGTGGCTAAAGTCATCTGTAGTATCTTTAATCAATTATGAAAAAACTAGCAATAATATTAAGTCATCCAGTGCAATACTATTCACCTTTATTCAAGGAGTTAGCCAAACGAATAAAAACAAAAGTTTTTTATTGTTTTGATCCTGATGAGAAAATGCAGGGTTATGGTTTTAATAAGCAATTTAGATGGGATGTGCCTTTGTTTGATGGTTATGATTATAAATTTGTAAAAAATATTTCTAATAATCCTGGGTTTAATCATTTTATGGGATTAGTAAACCCAGACTTAATTCCAGAAATAAATAGATTTAATCCAGATGCATTATTGGTTTTCGGATGGAATTATCAAAGTCACTTTAAAGCTATGCGTTATTTTAAAGGTAAGATTCCTATCCTATTTAGAGGGGATTCTACTCTTTGGGATTTTAAACCCGGAATTAATCAAATACTTAAGCCACTATTTTTGCGTTGGATATATAAGTATGTTGATATAGCTTTGTATGTCGGAAAGAATAATAAAGATTATTTTATTGCGCATGGCTTAAAGGAGAGCCAGTTGGTTTGGGCTCCACATGCTGTAGATAATGCTTATTTTACTGATCCTGATGGAAACTATAAAAGAGAGGCTTTAACTTGGAAAGATAGTCTTGGGATAGGTATAAATGAAATTACTTTTTTATTTGTGGGAAAGCTTAATAAAATAAAAGATCCGCTATTATTATTGAATGCATTTGATATGTTAAATGATACTAAGACGCGTTTAATTTTTGTAGGCAGTGGCCCTTTAGAAAGCGAGCTTAAAGGAAGGGCTTGTAAAAACAATCGAATTACTTTCTTAGGTTTCCAGAATCAAAGGCAAATGCCTGTTTGTTACAGGTTGGCAGATGTGCTAGTTTTACCTTCTAGGGGGCCATATGAAACTTGGGGATTGGTAGTAAATGAGGCTATGGCCTGCGGTTTACCTATTATAGCAAGTGATAAGTGCGGTTGCGCAGTGGATTTAATTTGCGAAGGAAGAAATGGGTATATTTTTAAAGCAGGGGATATAGCCGGTCTTTGTAAAAAATTAAGTATTATGATGGATAAAGATAATGTACAGAAGATGGGAGAAGAATCAGTGAAGATCATAGGAAATTGGTCGATCAATTCTTTATGCGATCAAATCTTAAGAATATTATAATATTTCTTTTTGAATTAAGATATATTTTTTAAGTTGCGGAGGGATTTAAGTTGAATAAAAATAATAAATCTACAAATAATGGATATATGAAATTCTTCTGGATCATAGTTATTGTTTTACTTATTTTTTTAGTTTTAAATATAAAAGGCGGTGTTTTTAAAAGCGTTTTAGCTGGTTCGTTAAGTATAATTTTATTATCACTTGTGCCTTTATTTATATGGTGCCGTAAACCAAATCAATTTGGGTTGCCGATTTTTCCTATTTATGCTTTATTGTATATTGTTTTTTTTGCTTTTCCTTTAGTAAATGCTGAGAATTTATCCATTGCTAATTATGAGCCAATGAGCAAGTTAATTTCTGCTTTGACTGTTGCAGTATTCTTATTATTCGCAATTATAGGTTGGCTTATTAGTTTAAGCTCAAAAAGTAAAAAACCAACACAGGTTTTAATGTTTACTGAATATGAGGGTGAGAATATATTTTCAGCTGTAATTATTTTATCTATATTAATTAAATGGGTAATTTATTCAGGATTTATTAATCTAGGTCCATTGTATACTATATTCTTATTTACAACTTCGGGAGTTGCTATTTTAAGTATTTTTGTGCTTGTTTATCGTTTGGGGCTTGGTTTATTAAAGAATAAAATTTTATTTTTTGTTTTATTTATTTTGTTTTGGGCTACAGAAGCAAGTAATTTCTTTTTGATTAGCGTAACAGCATTATCTGTTTTTGCAATTATTGCCTATTTTTTAGCGAGCAAGAAAATTCCCTGGATTGCATTAGCGCTTTTTTTCATTATTATACCGATATTACATCTTGGTAAAAGCGAAATGCGGCAACGCTACTGGAATAGTACTGATTATAAGCATAGTCCTTTAGAGTATCCTAAAATATATCTTGAGTGGCTTGATTCTTCTTTTAAAGCGGTATCTATTAGTAAAAGTAAAAATTCGTTTGATGAAGATGATAAACCTACTTCAGTTCTTGAGCGAGCTTCTTTAGTCCAAATGCTTTTATTGGCACAGGAAAATACCCCTAAGAAACTACCGTATCTTTATGGTGCAACCTATAGTTATATTTTACCTTCTTTTATTCCTCGTGTATTTAGTGCTGAAAAGGCGAGGGGCGCTGAAGGCACTCATTTTCTTAGTATTTATTATGGCTTGATGGATTATGAAAGTTCACAGGCAACTTCCATTTCTTGGGGCATGCTAACTGAAGCATATGCTAATTTTGGCTTAATAGGTTGCATTCTATTAGGATTAATTCTTGGTTTATTTTTTGGATTGATTTCTGCTAGAGCAAGGGGCTATCCGCTTATGTCATTTCGTTTCTTGTATGCTGTGTTGGTTATGTTTTTCTCCATTTCTAGCATAGAAAGCGTATTAAGCACAGCGGTTGTATCGTTATTCCACGCATCAATTGGATTAGCTATTTTGTCAATTTTTATAAAGAAAAATCGAGTGGTTCCGGATTAGTTTTGCATAACTAGGATTGATCGATATGGAAAAGAAGATTTTTGTTTGTGATGTCATTTCTTCAGTTAATGAGTATACTGGTGGCCCAGCTTTATCTCTGATAAGAGAGGTTATAAATCTTAATCAGTCAGGTAAAGTAGACTGTACGATATTTACCTTTGATTATAAGAAATTAGGTAAACTTCCAAAGATAGATAGAGATCTTAAAATTATAACTATTCCTGCAAGTAAAATAGCCGTAGGGTTTAAAGGTTTTAGTCATTATTTCGAACATCTTTTAATTGAGTCCACAAAAAATAATACCGATTTGATTAATAACCATGGTTTATGGATGTTTCCAAACTTTTATGCAAGAAAAGCAGCTAAAATCAATAAGCTTCCTTTAATTATTTCTACTCATGGCATGCTTGAGGAATGGTCTTTAAATAGAAGTTGGTTAAAAAAGAAGATTATTTGGAATTTGTGGGAATTTGAAAATCTTAAGAGCGCTGTTGCTTTTAAGGTTACTTCTAAAAGTGAGGCTTTGTCAATTCGCAGGCTTGGATTTAAGCAACCCATTGCTATTATTCCTTATTGTTTAGAAACAACAAAGTTTTTGCGACAAGATTGTGAACGTAAGGTATTAGAGGATGATTTTCCGAAGTTAAGAAATAAGAAATGGGCCTTATTTATGTCTAGGATTGATCCTAAGAAAGGATTAATGGAGCTAGTAGAGGCATGGAAAGAATTGTCTAGCGAATTTGCTGATTGGCATTTGGTTATTGCTGGGCCAGATTTAATTGGTTATGGAAACAAGGTTAAGTTTTTAGTAAAAAAATTATCTCTTGAGAATAGTATAACTTTTACTGGCATGTTAAGCGGAAACGTCAAAGAATGCGCGTTTATAAATTCAGAATTCTTAGTATTACCTACACATTCTGAAAATTTTGGCATGGTTATAAATGAGTCATTATCAAGATCCTTACCGGTTATAACTACCAAAGAAGCGCCTTGGCCTGAGATTGAAATTTATAATTGCGGATGGTGGATAGAAGATAATGAATTTGCACTTAAAGATGCTTTAATAAAAGCCATGAGTAATTCTACACTGGAACTTAAAGAAATGGGCGTAAGGGGTAGAAAGCTTATAGAAGATAAATATAATCCTATTTATCTAACGCAGAGTTATATTGATTTGCTTTCTTGGGTGGTTAATGGAGGTAAACCTCCGCAATTTTGCCTAGAATAGGGTAGTTAAAATATGAAAGTTACTCTTTTTAAAAGAAAATCTTTAGGTGGATTTAGCTTAGAAAATATTACCGAGAACTTGGCGAATCATTTACCTGGCCAAATTGAAGTTAAAGTATTCTCTTCTACCTATCCTAGTAAAGGTGTTTTAAATCGCCTAAAATCTATATTAGAAGTAAGTTTTCATCAGGGAGATGTTAATCATATTACAGGAGACTGCCATTTCTTTACTTATTTTCTTAATAAGAGAAAAACGCTTCTTACCATTCATGATTGCGAAAGATTAATGACCGATGATTTTGGTTTTTTAAAAAAGTTTTTATATAAACTATTTTGGTTTACTATTCCTAAATTAAGATGTGCTTATATAACTACTATTTCCGATGAATCCAAAAAGAATCTTGAGCATTATGCTGGTATTGATGGAAAAAGGATCGTAGTTATATATTCTGGTGTAGATGAGCAATTCAGGCAATTATCCTTAAATCAAGATGAGAAAATAAGGCTTTTAAGTAATGAAAAACAGAAGAAAACAGTTTTACATGTTTCTAATATTAAGAAGATTAAGAATGTTTTAAGATTAATAGAAGCAATTAAAGATTTAGATGTAAAGTTTATAAAAATAGGTGAATTAGCTAGAGAAGAACGCAGCCTTTTAGAAAAATACTGCATTGATTATATGCAATTTAAAAATATAAGAATCGATTTATTAGCCAGAGTTTATAATTCTGTTGATTGCCTAGTTTTCCCTTCTTTAATCGAAGGTTTTGGGCTTCCAATTGTGGAAGCGCAGAGGTGTGCTTGCCCAGTTGTCACTTCAAATATTTCCTGTCTCCCTGAGATCTCAGGTAAAGGTGCAGTCTATGTTGATCCTTATTCAGTTGATAGCATTCATAAAGGCATAATCGATATTCTAAATAATAATAGTCTAAGGCTTGAGGTAATTGCAGCAGGTCTTGAGAATGCAAAACGTTTTCAATGGGAAAAAACCGCAGAGCGCTACTATCAGCTTTATTTGAAGATAGCAGAAAACAAATAATAGAATTAATATATTTATGAAGATAACTATCTTTATGGGTCCTTGGTTTCCAGTTCCAGCAGTCGAGGGTGGTTCTGTACATCGTTTTTGGCATGGGCTTGCTGAAAATTTCTCCAGCAAAGGGCATCAAGTAAAAATTTTATCCAAGATTTGGGTTAATCAGCCTTCCTATCAAGTTATATCTGGCGTAGAGTATATTAGACGCCGTGGTTTTATGCAGAGTAATTTCCTTCTTTTTAATATAGTAAAAGATTTAATCTATTCTTTTTCTTTCTCGAAGATTCTTCCTGTTGCCGATATTATAATAGTTAATGATTTCTGGTTACCGTTCTTTGCAGGTAAAAGTGCTGGTAAGCTTATTTTGAATGTTAACCGTATGCCTAAGGGGCAAATTAAATGGTATCCTGAAAGAGCAAAATTTATTGCCGCATCTTTTTCAATCAAGAAAGCAATAGAAGCTCAATTTCCTAAAGCTGTTAACAGGGTTTTAGTTATTCCTAACCCTATAGATACAGAGATATTTTATCCAGAATTTATTGGAAAAAAATATAACAATAAAATAATCTTATATACTGGGAGAATACATCCTGAGAAAGGTCTATCGCTTTTAATCCGGTCGTTTGCTATTTTATCAAAAAAGTATGCTGGAATTACCTTAAGAATCGTTGGACCTTTTGAAGAAAAACAGGGTGGCGCAGGATTGCAATATTTTAATAGTCTTAAAAATATGTGTAAAGGTCTTAGCGTTGAGTTTATTGGGCCAGAGTTTGAGTTAAATAAGCTTGCCCAAATTTACCGTAGCTCAAATATTTTTTGTTATCCGTCAATTTCTGAAAAAGGAGAAGCCTTTGGAGTTTCTGCGCTTGAGGCAATGGCTTCGGGGTTAGTTACGATAGTTTCATCTCTAGATTGTTTTAAGGATTTTATTGAAGATCGTAAAACAGGTTATATTTTCGATCATCGTAGTAAGGATTCGGCTATTGAGTTATCAAAGACTTTGGAATTGGCTTTATATGATTCTGATGAAAATAAAGCTATAATCGAAAACGCAGTTAAAAAAGTATCTAGTTTTAGTTATGATAAGGTAGCAGATTCTTATCTCGCTTATTTTAATAATTTGCTGATAACAAAGTAAATATAAATATGTATTAATAATGTTTAGATTAATAAGCATATTACGGTTGGGGGATAAATGTCGGTAAAGAATATCTTAGGAGAAGAATATATACACAATAATGCTTTGCCTAAAGATAACCATCGCATTATTGCAGCTTCGTTTATGTTTAGAAAAGATAAGGAAAATGGGGGTATGAATATTGAAAATCAATGATAGATTACCAATCTCAGTTGTGATCCTTGCGTATAATGAAGAAGTAAACATCGAAGCATGTCTTAAAAGTATTCATGGCTGGGTTAAAGATATTTTCATCGTAGATTCATTTAGTGCTGATAAGACTATTGAAATTGCTTCAAAGTATACGGATAAAATATTCAAACATGATTTTGAGTCTTACTATGAACAGCTAAATTGGGCTTTTAAGAATTTGCCACTTGATTCGGAATGGATTATGAGATTAGATGCCGATGAATGGGTTACTCCAGAATTAAAAAACGAATTAGTTAATAAATTTTGTTGTTTAAACTCTGATCTCTGCGGTTTTTATATAAAAAGAAGAGTAATCTTTATGGGTAAATGGATAAAACACGGCGGGTATTATCCAGTTTGGCTTCTAAGAATATTTAAAAAAGAAGTGGGTATTTGTGATCAAAGATTTATAGACGAGCATAGCATTCTTAATAAGGGTGCAAGTTGTTATTTGGTGAACGATTTTGTTGATGAAAATAAAAAAGACCTAAAGTTCTGGTTAAAAAAGCATAATGATTATTCTACAAGGGAAGCAATAGACTTACTTAATTTTGAATACAGTCTTTATAAACAAACTGTTTTTAAGGCTAAGGATTTATTACTTCAGGCACCAAGAAAAAGAATCATAAAGGAACTTATTTATTCGAGATTGCCTCTTTTTTTCAGGGCATTTTTATATTTTGCTTATCGATATATCTTTATGCTTGGTTTTTTAGACGGATTAAGAGGGTTAATTTGGCATTTTTTGCAGGGTTTCTGGTATAGATTTTTAGTAGATGCTAAAATCTTTAATGTTAAAAAAAGAATGTCTTCAGGGTCTTGTAAGATAGAAGAAGCTATTCATGAAGAGTTAGCTAGTGAGGGTTAATAATTAATAAGAATTAACTAGGGGAATATAATGAGTTTATCTTTATCTTTGCTAGTATTAACCTATAACGAAGAAAAGAATATCGAATTTTGTTTAAAGAGTGTAGTTGATATAGCCAAAGACATTTTTATTATTGACTCTTTTTCAACAGATAAAACTTTGGAGATAGCTAAAAAATATACGAACAATATTTATCAAAGAAAATTTATTGAGCATAGTGATCAATTTAATTGGGCTTTAAAGAATTTGCCTATCCAGACTCAGTGGGTTATGCGTCTTGATGCTGATGAATACGTCACTGATGAATTGGCTAGCGAGTTATTAAAATTTTTGCCAAATGTTAGTTCAGATATTCAAGGTTTGTATGTTAAAAGAGAAGTAGTCTTTATGAATAAATGGATTAAGTATGGAGGGTATTATCCAATAAATTTATTAAGGATTTGGCGTAAGGATATGGCTTTTCTCGAGGATATCGTTTCAGTAGATCAGCATATTGTGTTAAGAAAAGGTAAAAAGCACTTACTTAAACATAATATTGTTGATAAAAATCGTAAAAACCTTGTTTGGTGGATAAACAAACATAATGCTTATTCAACGAGGGAAGCGGTTTATTCTATTCTTGAAAATTATGGATTAGAAAGCTCTAAGAAGATTCCGATATATTTTTTTGGTACACAGGAAGAGCGGAAGCGATTTTTAAAATCTAATTTTTATCTACGAATGCCACTTTTTATAAGGGCTTTCTTTTATTTTTTCTACAGATACTTATTTAGATTAGGTTTTTTAGATGGATTGGAAGGATTATGTTGGCATTTTCTTCAAGGTTTATGGTATAGATTCTTGGTAGACGCGAAGATTTATGAAATTAAAAGAAAAATAAGATTAGGTCAGCTAAGCTTAGAGCAGATAAAAAAAGAATATACTATATAGTGCTTAGGATTAAATAATATATTAATGAAAATTAAATATGGAAAAAGTATTTTATCCGTTGTCCAAAGATAGATAATTACCAATAGCTTTAGTTGGTAAAATTGGTTGGCCATGGGACAAGGGGTGTCAGCAACTTTAAGATTTTATGGTAAATAATGAAATTGAGTTAGAGAAGGCAACCATATATTCTTTTGGAAAAGTGTTTACTGAATATAAACAAGAATATATAAAGAATATTCCTAGCCTTAAAGATGTAGCGTTATTGTATAAACAGTTATATGCAATTGCATGATAGGTAGAAATCTAAATGTATAAAATAAGCATTCTTATTCCTTGTTATAATTGCGAAAAATGGATTAAACAGTCTATCCAGAGCGCATTAGATCAGAGCTACTTAAATAAAGAAATAGTAGTTATTGATGATGGATCAACTGACAGTAGCCAAGAGATAATTAAGTCATTCGAGGGTAAGATTAAATACGAGATTAGACAGCATGAGGGGCCAAATTCAATTCGTAATAGACTATTAGAGATTGCAGAAGGAGAGTGGTTGCAATATTTAGATGCGGATGATTATTTACTGCCAAATAAAGTTAAAGATCAGATTGATTGTTTATATAAAGCTGAAAACGCTGATGTTTTGTATTCGCCAGTAATAATTGAAGAATTTTCCAACAATAAAAGCAAAAAATATACTTTAAAAATTAATAAAAATACTGATTTTATTACAAATTTTATCAGTTGGGGAATATTGCAAACTAGTGGCTTGTTATGGAAGAAGGATACCTTGATTAATATCGGTAGATGGAAAATAGATCAAAATGTCTGTCAGGAACATGAATTGATATTAAGATACATAATGGCCAAGAAAAAATTTGTTTTATGTAATAAAGCTAATTCTGTGTATCGGATTCATAATGGAATTAGCATCTCAAGAATTAACAAAAAAGCGACTATCCATGAAAGAATGAAAATAATTGATCAGCTTGAATTTTTTTTGCGTGCCAGCTGTTTACTAAACAAAGAAAATCAATCTGCAATTAATGCTTCTCGTTTTGGATGCGCAAGAGACGTCTATTCGATAGATAAAGAATTAGCAAACGAATTAATTTCTAAAATTAAGTCTTCTGATAAAGACTTTATTCCTTATGGCGTTACTGCGCCTTTATTGTATAGATTTTTTTATATGAATTTTGGATTTAACTTTGCGGAGTATATTGCATTTTTAGCCAGAAAACTTAAGTTTAAAAAGAAAGAATAAGCCGCGCACGATATTACTTTTAAGAAAATGAAACTTTATTATGCAAATAAGTATCATTCGTATGCTTCGTTTAATAATTTTGGTGATTGCTTAAACGAATTAGTTTGGAATACGATTTTACCTGGCATTTTCTCTGAAGGTGATTCTGATATTGCTTTTATTGGATTTGGTACCTTGTTAAATGGTCATTTGCCAAAATTTAGGAAAACAATAATATTTGGAACTGGATATGGGTATGGAAGAGCTCCAAGAATTGATAAATCTTGGCATATTTATTGTGTACGTGGTCCTATTACAGCTAAAGCTTTAAATATACCTTTTGAGCTAGGGATTGCTGATTCTTCAATATTAGTTAGAAAATTAATAAATTATTCTATTAGTAAAAGACATAAAGTAAGTTTAATACCGCATGTTTTTGAAATGCATGAAAAACCAGATGTTTTTAATAAGGCAGCGCAAAACTTAGGTTGGTTTTGTATTGATCCTCGTTGGTCAGTGGATAAGATTTTAAATGAAATAGCGAGTACTGAACTCATAGTGACTTCGGCTATGCATGGCGCTATAATTGCAGATGCATTTAGAGTTCAATGGGTACCAATCAAAAGTAATGCTGGAATTCCTAATATTAAATGGCAAGATTTTTTTGCTTCAATGTGTATCAAGTTTAAATTTCCAAGATTATATAGGTTTAGCTCAGTATTTAATAAAATTCCAAATAGTACAAATATAGAAGCTGCGTATCTTTCTAGTAGGCTTAATGAATTAGTTAAAGCTCAATTGCCTTTTTTAAGTAATGATAACTTACTAAATCATAAAATTACTCAGCTAGAAGAAAGAATTGGTCAATTTAAAATAGATTTTGCAACCGGGCTATTTGATTAGGGCATTGTTATGAAAAGAAATTTTAAGATTCATTCAATTTGCGTTGTTAAAAATGAAGAAGATGTTATTGAGCATTGTTTAAGAGAAGCTTCTAGATGGTCAGATTATATTTATGTTTATGATCAAAAAAGTAGTGATAATACTTGGAATATTGTTACTCGCATGGCAAGCGATAAAATTATCCCATGGAAGCAAGATGGTCAAGTTTTTAGAGATGGCTTAAGAGCTGAAGTATTTAATGCGTTTAGTCATATGGCAAATGATGGCGATTGGTGGTGTCGTCTTGATGCAGATGAATTTTATATTAATAGCCCTAGAGATTTCTTGGCTAAGATAGCTAATCCATATTCAGTAGTGTGGGCAATAGCAATAGAATATTATTTAACTCTCGAAGATATTAAAAACCTGGATTTTTCTCTTCCAATTGATAAATTTCTACCTAATTTAAGATACTATAAAGTTGAAAATTCTGAACCACGTTTTTTTAAACATCGAAAAAAATTGAGTTGGGCTATCAATGATAGTTGGCCATTACATATGGGTTTGGTATACAATAAACGTATATTATATCGGCATTATAAGTATCGCTCTTTAAAGCAGATTAAGAGCAGGCTTGAAACTAGAAAAGAGGAAATTAATAATGGATTTTTAGGTTGGGAGCATGCTCGAGGAAGTTGGAAAGATAAAATTATTAAAGATACAAAAGATTTAAGCTATGATTTATATAATGGAAAATTTTGTATTGATTTTAAGAAATTGCCCTTTCATCAAGGTAAGATCGCGCATGTTGCTCTACAATATTTAATGTATTCTTTAGGTATTTGGCCTTAATAGGGAGATTTATTTTGAAAGCCTCAATAATTATTGCTACTGATAACAGGGCTGAGTCTTTGATGGGGTGTATAGAAAGTATATGTAAACAGACTTTGCTTCCTGAAGAAGTTATTATTGCGCATGGCGGTAGCGATAAAGAAACTAAGTTGTTAATTGATAAATTTAATGATAGTGGATTATCTAATGTTAGGATTCGCTATTTTAATTTCGGACCTTTAGGTGCAGCAATGCAAAGAAATAAAGGGATAGATGTAGCATTGGGAGAAATTATATTTTTCCTAGATGATGATATAGTTTGTGAGCGTAACTTTATTAAATCAATAATGGAGGTATTTTTAGCGGATATTAATCATAGAGTTGGTGGAGTATCTGGTATTATTACTAATTCATCGTATACTAGGCTTTCTAAGATTAATAAATTCTTTTTTGATTTTTCTTTGGGAAAAAATGAAAGAGGGCAATGTTATTCTGGTAAGCTAATTGGTCCAGCTGTTAATTTTTTGCCTAAAGACGCACCATATTGTCAACAGGAGGTTGAATGGCTTTATTCTGGAGCCAGCGCCTACCGAAAAGAAATTCTTAAAGTATTTAAATTTAATGAAGATTTTAAGGGTTATTCTTTTATGGAAGATGTTGATTTGTCTGCTCGTATTGCAAAGATATATAAACTTGTAAATACTACAGAAGCAAGGTTATCGCATAAAGATTTAGGGAGAAAGACTCATAGAAACTGGTTTGTAGTAGGTAAGATGCAGGTTAAGAATAGATGGCATGTGATGATAAATGTTTTGGGAAAAGACAAGCTAAGTGATAAATTAAGATTTTTTTATTATCAATTCTATTGTTTAATAAGCGAGCTTTGTTGCTTAGGTAATTTAGTTTCTATAAAGAATGCAATTCCAAGGTGGGCTGGAAGAATATACGGTTTATGTGTTATAGAGTTAAGCGAAAAATCAATTATACCTTTTGATGGCGATGTTATTCTAAGTCATTCAGGAAAGCAACACGCTTATAAGGTTGCCTTGGCATTACAGAATATTAATCGTTTGGCGTATTTTATTACGAGCTCATATTTTTGTCCTGATAGATTTCCCGATTTTCTTCTTAAAAAGTTAGTTTTTTTAAGAAAATTTCTAGAAAAGAGATTTGAGGATAATTTACATACTGCTAAAGTAAAAAGATTTATTTTCTTTGAATTTCCGGAATTAATTCTACGAGCCCTTACTGGTAATTCTAAATTTGCATCTAAGGCAGTTTATATAAGAGATACGCTATTTGATAAATTTATTGCAGGAACTCAGATTAAGAATTGTAATATTTTTTGGGGATTTCAAGGTAGTTGTCTTGAAAGTTTGAAAATAGCTAATCAGAAAGGCATAGTTTCTGTTGTAGAATTATCTACCGCGCATATTAAAACTGCCTTAGATATATTAAGTGAAGAAGCAAGGGTTCATCCAGATTGGGCTGATTCAATAAGTAATCTATATTTTCCTGAGTGGTACATTAATAGGTTAAAAGATGAGCCGCTCATTGCGGATTACTGCATTGCTGCTAGTAATTTTACAATTAATACCTTAGCAGATTCTGGAATTTCTCCTAATAAAATACTATATTTGCCTTTAGGCGTAGATATAGAAAGGTTTAAGTTTGTAAAAAGACAAGAAAAAAGTTATTTACAGCTACTCTTTGTAGGCGGAGTGGGACAGCGAAAGGGGATAAAGTATTTACTTGAAGCTTTAAAAAAAATAAATTCTATTAATGTTAAGCTTAAGATTGTTGGTCCAATTATGGGTTCAGGAAAAGCAATGAGAAAATATTCTCAATATTTTGAATATTTAGGAATAAAAAGCCAAGATGAGATTATAAGGATTATGCATGAAAGCGATTGTTTAGTTTTGCCTTCACTTTTTGAAGGATTTGGTTTGGTTATTCTAGAGGCTATGGCTACAGGTATGCCGGTAATCGCAAGTTATAATAGCGCTGGTCCAGATATTGTTCGAGAAGGCATAGATGGTTTTATAATAAGGCATAATGATATTGATAGTTTAGTTGAGAAGATTAGTTTACTTGCTTCTTCTAAGAATATTGTTTTAGAAATGGGAGAGAATGCTGCGCAGAGAGCAAATGATTTCTCTTGGCATATGTACGCAATAAGAGTTTCTAAAATTTTAAATAAGATAAAAAAATGATTAAGTATTCTATAATAATTCCTACCAGAAATAGAAAAACGGTTTTATTTAGTACTCTAAATAAACTTAAAGGTTTAAGAGATAACGAGTTAGAGATCCTTGTTTATGATGATAATTCTAATGAGGATTATTCAGCCGAGCTAAAAACTATTTTTCCTTCTGTTAAATACTATAGGAGCAATTTACATCTAGGACTATGTGAGTTACGTAATCGTTTGATTAATGAATCTATCGGTGATTTTATTATTGGGCTTGATGACGATAGCTACTTTGAGTCTGAAGAGGATTATCTTAGGGCAAAGCAGATATTAGATGATTTCCCTAACGCAGCAATTGTTGGCTTTAAAATAATTACAAAGAATGGGATACAATTTATTAATAATATTAAAGACGGTATTTATAATTATAATGCCTTTATGGGTTGTGGTTATATTGCCAGAAAATCATGCTTAAGTAGTGTTGGTGGTTTTGATTTAGGATTAATTAGGCAGGGGGATGAAAGAGATCTTGTAATGAAGTTAATGGTAAAAGGTTTTGAAGTAATTTATGCTACAGAAATAAAGGTTTTTCATGAAGAAACAACATTAGAAAGGGATCATCAGTTTATCCATCGTCACGCTTTTTGTAATGAATTGCTTTTTTATCTTAAATATTTTCCAGTTTTTATTGTTCCGATATTTTTTATAAAAAGTTTAATTAGCCATGCTATATTTTGTGCTAGAAGATTTTGGTTTAAAGCATATTTTCAAGGAATATTCTTATGTATAAAAAATCTTAAAAGAACTATTTTAAAGAGGAAATCAGTTAGTTATAAAATACTTTATAGGTATATGAGGTTAAGTGTTCCTATTGCTAAAAGGAGATTAAAATATGAAAGTTAATTTAAAATTTCTAATTTTTGAGCTTATATCTATTGTAATTATTAGTGGTTTAATTATGGCCATGTTTTCCAAGGGCGTTGATTTGGCCAATGTTCAATTAGTTACTGTATTAATTTTTATTGCTATAATTGTACCAATTATCTTTGAGGCTAAGGCTAAGAATGAGTCTATGTTAAATGCTAAGAATATTGTATTGGTTGGCCCACTTATTT
>Ga0247841_10004979_pt1 | contig 22070 bp, 13 predicted proteins | sample LaCruzMarch2015__2_FD_192410 | JGI IMG/M metagenome (GOLD analysis project Ga0247841, IMG submission 192410) | Freshwater microbial communities from meromictic Lake La Cruz, Castile-La Mancha, Spain - LaCruzMarch2015_18m | ecosystem: Environmental > Aquatic > Freshwater > Lake | place: Spain... | reverse complement strand
TCCCATTCCCCTGATCTGGTCCGGTTTTTCAGGATCAAACTGGTTCGACAGGTTTACCGGTAACTGGGAGCAATCATATTCCATGATGCAGGATTGTCCGGAAAGTGAGTTACGGTATTTATAAAAGAGGTTCTTACCGGTGGCCCAGACGGTGGTACCCCCGCCGATAAAGGTATTGTCGCCCCGAACGATCATCATGTCCTCCTTTACCTCTATTCCGGTTGATTCATTTTTCACGATCGTACTGACATATTTTCCACCTCGGGTATAGAGAAGAATTCCCGATGGGTTAACTGCCACGATGTTTGAATCCATCAGGTAATATTTGAATTTCATTAACCTGGCAAAGGAGGAATCGGGCACCTTTTGCAAGCGGATATAAGTGATTTTGGAAGCCACATCCGACAATGAAAGATCTTTGATGTTGTTGAGGCTTCCGGCAATGTCGATCACCACAGGGGGGCATGAAGGATCAACTGAACGATCTTCTTTGAACCGGAAACCCGGGGGGAGCTTTTTCAGCGAATCGGCCAGCTTGTTTTCACGCTCGATACGGTCGGCCTCCTCTTTCTCCTTTTCCATGATCTCTGCGGATAATTTTTTTTCATCGGTCTTTAACCGGTTGCCATTGCATGAAATGAGCATGACCAGAATGCCGGTTATTAAGTAAGAACACAGTAGTTTCATAGTGACATTGATTTTATTCATATCTGAGCAATTCAACGGGGTTTCGCGAGGCCATGCGCCAGTTTTGCCAGCTGATGGCTGCCAGGGCAATCAGCAGTGTAATCCCCCCTGCAAAGGCGAATATCCACCAGCTTAGATCTATTCGGAAGGCAAAATTTTCAAGGTACCGGTACATGAAATACCAGGTAAGCGGACAGGCTACCACAAATGCTATTCCTATCCACATTAAATAATATTTAGAGAAAAGGGAAAGGATGGTCAGGCTGGTGGCACCGTTGACTTTCCGGATACCGATCTCCTTAGTTCTCATTTCTGTTGATGAGATTACGAGACCCAACATTCCAACACAGGCAAGAAATATAGCCAATCCGGAAAAAAGAAGGAACAGGACCCCTCTGCGCTCATCCAACTTGTAGGATTTACTGAAGTCATCATCCAGGAAACTATATTGAAAAGGTTGTGAATCGGTCATTTTATTCCACTGATCCTGGATGTAGCCGATGGCGTTTGCAGGACCACCCGGGCTGAGTTTCACCACCAGCAGGTTACCGCGGCTGTCGAGGTTGCCGATCATCATCGGCTGGATTTCCAGGTAGAGGGGTTGAAAATGAAAATTCCTGACCACCCCGACGATCTCAGCGTAGAGATTTTCCCCGTTTTCCTTTGTTCCAAAAATGACCCTTTTCCCGATGGGCTCTTTCCATCGGTATTTTTCGGCGGCCTTCTCATTGATGACCGCTTCAACATCCCCCGTGGATATTCCTTGGGAGAAATATCTTCCTTTTACCAGCTTGATGTCCAGGGTTTTCAGAAATTCCTTATCGGCAAGCATGGTATGCAGCAGGTAGGATTCCGAAGCCGGAGCTCCTTCGAGGTTATACCCGGTAGGTTCAAAATGACGGCCCGGAACCGAGTTTACATAGGATACTTCAAGAACACCGGGATTTCTTTTCAATTTTTCTGCAAAGGCCTCCTGACCCTCACCCAACGCTCTGGCTCTTTCAATGAGCAGGATATGATCTTTGGAAAATCCCAACTCGGTGCTGTTCATGAAACGCAGCTGCAGGAATATGGTAATTGTGGAGATGATCAATCCGATCGAGATGATGAACTGAACGGTAAGCAGAACAAGACTCAGTCGCGACCGGGTGACCGGAGAGCCCGACTTTTTACCCAGGATATCTGCAGGATTGACGGAGGACATATGGAATGCGGGATACAACCCTGAAACGATCCCCACTGCAAAGGTGATGATCAGAAATATGAGAAACAGATAAGAAAAATGTGAGAGCCGGATGCAGGTATCAAGGTAATGGTTGAAAAATGGAATCGAAAACTTCAGTATGATAAAAGCCATCACCATTGCGGCAAAGCTGATCAATACCGACTCCACCAGGTATTGCCAGATCAGAGAACCCTTTCTGGCCCCCATCGCCTTTCTCAGGGAAAGTTCCATCGTCCTTTTAACGGAACGGGCCATGGATAAATTGATGAAATTGATGCAGGCAATGAAAAGGATAAAGATGGCCAGGATTGAAAACAGGATGACATTCCTGATGCTTCCGAACCTCAGCATCAGGCCGTCCAGTCCGGGAAGTCCCTCCATGTTATGGTGAAGGTACACCCGGCTTATGGGGACAAGGAAATAACTGATCTGGTTGTTTTTATCTTTGAAAAAATCAGTGACACGCATTCCTGTCGAACTTTCCAGCCAGGAACCCATGGCCTTTATCACAAAACCCGGAAATTTTGCTTCAAGCTGATTCTTGTCATAATTTTCCGGCAGGGTAAGAAAGGTTTGCAGACAGCCATCACCCCAATCCAACCCCTTGTAATTCGCTGGAATGAGGCAATCGAAAAAAAAGTGTGAATTGGGGGGCATCTCCTTTACCACACCGGTGATTTCATAGGCTGTTTTTCCATTGAAGGTGATCGATTTCCCGATGGGATCCTCATTCCCGAAATACTTTTTTGCCAGCATGTCAGTGAGGATAATGGTATTGGGCCTGCGTAAAGCATCTTTCGGATTACCCTGCAGAAAGGGTATGGTAAACACATCAAAAAGAGTGGAATCGGCTGCAGCGATGTTGGTTTCGATAAACTTGGTATCCTTGTAGCTTACCAGTATATTCCTTTTCCAGAGTACAATCCTTGAAATATCCTGAATCTCCGGGAAGGTCGATTTCAATGCCGGGGCCAGGTTTGGCGCGGTGAAAAAGCCCCTTTTATCCGGTCCGGAACCCCATTGCTGTTCAACCCTGTAAATCCTGTTGGCTTTTGCATGAAACCGGTCAAAACTCAGCTCATTGAGTATATATTGCACCAGGATGAGTGATGCCGCCATTCCAATGGCCAGCCCGAAGATGTTGATCAGACTGAAAGTCCTGTTACCCGAAAAAATCCTCAGGGCAGTCTGAATTTGATTTTTTAACATCATGTTACTCTGTTTTTAACGTTTCAACAGGATTGACAGTCGCTGCCCTGTAGGATTGAAACCCGATGGTAATCATGGTGATGACATAACTCAACAATCCGGTGACTGCAAAGATCCACCAGGATATACTGGTTCGGTAGGCAAAATTCTCAAGCCACCGGTGCATGAAATAATAGGAAACCGGGCAGGCGAGAATAAATGCAATCACAACCAGTTTGGTGAAATCAAAGGAGAGGAGTCCAATGATGCGGCCAACTCCTGAACCATTGACCTTACGGATGCCGATCTCTTTTTTTCGCTGTTCGGTGGTGAACAAGGCCAGCCCGAACAATCCCAGACAACTGACAAAAAAGGCCAGCCCCGTGAATATGCCAAGTATTTTACCCAGTCTGGCTTCCGATGCATACAGCCGGTTCAGGCTCTCATCAATAAATGTGTATTCAAAAGGCTGGTGTTGGGCAAACCTTTTCCAGGTTTTTTCAAGGCTCTTTAATATGGAAGAGAGATCACTATTTGATTTTAATCGCAGGGTAATGTTATCCGGACTGTTTTCCAGGAAAAAGACAAGCGGTGCAACCGGAACATGTACCGATTCGAAATTGAAATCTTCCACCACGCCGATCACTTGATAAATGGCAATGTTATCTCCATCAAGCGGCCTCCCGATCTTTTTCCCGATGGGATCATCCCACCCCATCGACCTTGCAGTTGATTCGTTGATTACCACGGTCATTGTATCTGTTGAAAAGCTTTTCTCGAACCCTCTTCCTTTCAGCACCTTCAACCCCAGTGTCCGGATATAATCAACATCGATCCGCCAGGTCTGAAAGGTTTGCAGGTTCTCAGTCTTAATCCCGTCTTTGAAAAGGGCATCGGTTGTTCTGCTGGATGGTATCGGAAGATAACTGCTTACCGTCGCGCTCAGGATACCGGGATTTTGCATTACCTCTGTTTTAAAACTTTCAACACTGTTTCCCAGCAAATAGGTGTTTTTCAGGACCACAAGATTTTCCTTGTCATATCCCAGTTTCTTTTGCTGAATGAAGGTCATTTGTTTCATGAGCAATAACGTCGACATCAGCAGGATTAATGAAATCAGGAACTGCCCTGTAACAAGAATACTCCTGAAAAGGGTTTTCTTTCTTCCGGAAAACATCTCCTTTCTTATGGCTGTTATCGGCTTAAATGAGGAGAGATAAAAGGCCGGATAGCTGCCTGCGAGAAGACCGGTAACAATGATCAGCAATAACAAACCTATTCCCATTTTTGGGTCAAGAATATTGAATGACAGCACTTTTCCGGACAGTTCGTTAAAGTAAGGCATGGATAGTTCAACAAGGATAATGGCCACTAGGCATGCAATGGCCACAATGATCAATGATTCCAGAATAAACTGACTTGCAAGCTTTCCCTGACGGTCCCCGAACATCTTTTTCATCCCAACCTCCCTGGTTCTTACAGAGGCTTTTGCGGTTGAGAGATTGGTAAAGTTGATACAAGCCAAAACCAGAATGAAAATTGCAACGATAATAAATATGTAAACATATTGGATATCCCCGTTGGCTTCAAGATCTCCAAGATCGGCAGAATGCAAATGTATATCCTGTAATTTTTGTGTTCTGAGATTGATATAGGCACCGGTCTGCCTGATTTTCTCCCAGGTGGTTCCCATGAACTGTGAGAGTTGGACCGCGATGTATTTATCCACCAGATAGGAGAGTTTCTGTTCAAAAGCATCAACATTGGCATGTTTCTTCAATAACACATAGGTGATGAAATTGAAACTGATCCAGGTATCCTGTAAGCATTCATTGTTGCTGTAAATTGATGCAATGAAATCAAAATGAAAATGCGATGCCGAAGGGATATCCTTGTAAACGCCGGTAACCAGATAATCGGATGTATTGTCAAGGTTCAGCATTTTTCCAACAGGATCTTCCGTTCCGAAGTATTTTTTTGCCATCGATTCACTCATTGTTATGGTGCGGGGTGCACGAAGCGCTGTTCCCGGCTTCCCGTTTAACATGGGGATGGTAAAAACATCAAACACGGTTGAATCGGCAAAGATGATCTTGTCCTCGGTAAAACATTTATCGCTATACCGGACAATGCTGTGCCCATAATCCCTGAACCTGACCACATTTTCAACTTCCGGGAACTGCTGCTTCAGCACAGCAGCTGTGGGAGCAGGGATTACCGCGGTACTATTTTCATCTCCCTGCAAGCTGTATAGCATTCTTATCTTATATATCCGGGCAGCTTTTTCGTTGTATTTGTCATAGGATAGTTCGTCGGCGACCCAGAGCATAATCAGGATAAATCCGGCCATGCCAATGGCAAGTCCCAGTATATTCAGCAATGAAAAGGTTTTATTGCGCAGGGTGATCCGGAGAAATATTCTTAAAATTGATTTCATAATTACTCCGTTTTTAACGTTTCCACAGGGTTCAGTGTTGCCGCCCGCCAGCTTTGCCAACTCACGGTCAGCAAGGCTATACCTACAACAAGAATGCCTGCCAGTGCAAAAATCCACCAACTCAGTGTGGTTCGGTAGGCAAAGCTTTCAAGCCATCTGAACATGACGTAATAGGACACGGGTGTGGCTAATATAAAGGCAATGGCTATCCATTTCACGAAACTTAAATTAAGCATCTGCATTATTTCTGAAACAGTCGCGCCGTTTACTTTACGTATACCTATTTCCTTCGTTCTGCTAATTATGATAAATGATGCTATGCCAAACAATCCCATGCTGGCGAGTACAATTGCCAGTACTGCAAAATATCCCATCAATTGAAAAGTTTTTTTTTCGGATTGATAAAGTTGCTCAAGCCGCATATCTAAAAAGCGAAAATCAAATATCTGATCCGGGTAGATGTTTTTGCAAATTTTATTCATTGTCTGGATGGTACGTGGCATATCAGTTGGTTTCACTTTGACCAGAAGCTGCCAGCATTCATCGAAATAAATAACAAAAACAGCAGGCTTGATTTTTTCATACAATGATTCAAAGTGAAAATCCTTTACAACCCCAATTATTTTTCGATCAGATACAGGCCAATTGCACTTGAGCGTCTGCCCTATCGGGTCTCCCTTTATTCCTAAACTTTTTACAGCAGCCTCATTCAGAATAACCGATTGACCGGTATCCGATTTAATTTCAGTCGAAAACAAACGCCCTTTTAAGGCTTTTATATTCAACGTGTTAAAATAGTCATGATGAACATGTACATAAGGGATCTGTATCCGCTTTGTTTGTCCCTGGGGTAAAACCATCCCTATATTACTCAGACTTCCCGAAGGAACACGGCTGGCGGCAGACACATTGACAACAAAGTTTTGATCAAGAAGCGCCCGTTTTAAAGCCATGTATTTTTCCTCATTTCCAAACGTCTCAACATCGGAGGTGAGAACGAATTCTTTATCGAATCCAAGGTCCTTTTGCTTGAGAAACCTGATTTGACGAAACATAGCAATTGCAATGGCTATCAGTACAATGACAATAGTAAATTGCGCGCCTACAAGGATTTTCCTGAATTGAAATTTCGATTCCCCACTTTTTTTAGATGATGCAAATACCTTGGTGGGGTTGTAAGAGGAGAGGAAAAAGGCAGGATACCATCCGGCCAGGATTCCAACAGCCAGCAAAATAACAAGGATACCCAATATTGAATGTATATTGGTGAGCGTTAAAATTGACAGATTTTTCCCGGATAACTCATTAAAAACCGGCAAACTAAAACCCACAATAAGAAGTGACAGGCAGAACGATATAAAAACCACTACAAATGATTCTGAAATGTATTGCATCGCAAGTTGAATGCGTGAAGCACCGCTTGCTTTTCTCATGCCTATTTCCACCATCCTTGTGGTTGCATTCGCAGTTAACAGGTTGATATAATTAAAGCTGGAAATGAGTAATACCAGAAATCCAATGGCTGAAAAAATCAGGACGTAGGTAATGCTGTTTTGTGGCTGCGTGTCATTTTTTATATGGGCAGAATAGAGGTGAATATCTTTTAGATTCTGAATGGTATATATAGGGGGCTGACCATTATTGTCGTTGTGATTTTTCATTAACCGACAGCATTTTGCGTCGATATCATGTTGGGAGAATTGATCTGAAAGAAGAAAGTATACAAGAAAATTTTGCCACCCCCAGTTATTCATGGCTTCTTCCTTTTCTGTACCAGCAAGTGTTCCGATAATTTCATAACGGAAATGTGAATTTTGAGGCATATCTTCCATTACCCCGGTAATGGTATAATTGTCTGCATTATTCAGTTTTAATACCTTGCCTACAGGATCTTCATTTCCAAAATACTTGTGGGCTGTTTTTTCAGAGATGACGATTGTCAGGGGAGCTCGAAGCGCGTTTTCCGGATTTCCCTGTTTGAAGTTAAAAGAGAAGATGCGGAACATATCAGCATCGGAAAAAGCGACTTTGTCTTCTTTAAACCGTTTTTCTTTATATTCGATAATGATATTTTCACGAGGTAAAATCCTGGTATAAGTTTTTATTTCCGGAATATTATCAGCCAATAATTTCGCTGCTGGAGGCGCATGAAAAGGGTGTTCCGGATTGCACAACCTGTAAATATGGTCCGCGTTTTTATGATACCGGTCGTAACTCCATTCATACTGAATATATAATAGCAGCAGAATGCATACCGCCAATCCAACGGTCAGGCTTAAGATGCTTATTAATGAATATGATTTATTCCTAATGAGATGGGCAATTGCAGTTTTAAAATAACTCTTTATCATGATTTCCGTTTGTTTTGTATGCGGATGTCATTCCGTTTTCAAAGCAACCGCCGGATTAACGGCTGCAGCCCTGTATGCCTGGAAACTCACCGTGGCCAGGGCAACGACCAGTGCGCCCAGGCCGATCGCGCCAAAGACCAGCCAATTCATGTCGATCCTGTATGCGAATTCCAACAACATTTTATGTACGGCATACCATCCGAACGGGAAAGCGATGGCGATGGAGATGATCACCAGGATAAGAAACTCCTTTGATAACGAGAAAATCACCGAGACCACGCCGGCTCCCATCACCTTGCGCACTCCGATCTCACGGGTCCTGCGGCTTGCTGCATAGGTCGAAAGGCCATAAAGCCCCAAACAGGCAATGATCACGGCAACCATCGTAAAATACTTCAGTAACATGCCCATCCGGGTCTCCGTCCAGTACAGGTTGTCGTAATCCTGGTCGATGAAACTGTATTCGAGCGGGTAATCGGGAACAACCCTTTTCCATGTCTTCTCCACGGTTTTCAGGGTGGCCGGCAGATCGCCCGGCGCCAGTCTCACGAGGATGTTGGAAAAAGATTTGCTGTCGCTGACTGCAAAAGCCATGGGCTCGATGGGCTCCTGGGCCCCGCTGTAATGAAAGTTTTTCATCACCCCCACGATGATCCCCTGCTGCCCCATGAAGCGGAAACTTTTCCCAACCGCATCGCCACCGCCCATCAGCGTTACCACCTCTTCGTTTACCAGGAAATTACCCAGGGTGTCACCCATGTCGGCCGGGTGGTCGGGCGAAAAATCGCGCCCCGACACAAGGCTCATCTTCATCGTGCTTAAATAGTCATAATCGATGACGCACTGCCCGATCAGCACCTCCTGCTTGGGGTCCTTGCCCTTCCAGGAAGCCCCGCCGCCATTGCTGCCAATCATGGTGGGATTGTGACTTGATGCTGAAACCCCAAGGATCAGCGGCTCTTTAAGCAACTCCTTCTTCAGGGAATAGTATTTGGCCTTTACATTTTGAGTCATCGGAATGCAGATGAGGTTTTCCTTTTCAAAACCCAGCTCCTTTTCCTGCATGAATTTCAACTGGAGGTACATGAAGATGGCGCCCAGCGCAATAAAGAGGGAGAGCGAAAATTGAATGACAACGAGGATCTGCCTTAAGCGGCCGTTTCGTTTTCCCGATGCCGTTTCTCCTTTGAGCACCATGACCGGTTTAAGCGACGACAAGTAAAACGCCGGATAAATACCGGCCAGGATGCCGGTAATCAACCCGGTAATGATAAAACCGGCGATGAACTTTGCCTGGAAAATATCTGCCACCGTGAAGCTTTTACCGGATATCGAGTTGAAAATGCCCAGCAGCAGGCCCACGAGAACAAGTGCAAAGATCAGCGCGATCAGCACAAGCACGACCGATTCAGTCATAAACTGAAAAGCCATGGTCAGCCGGTTTGCGCCCGCCACCTTTTTAATACCAATCTCTTTCCCCCGGGACGCGGATTTGGCTATAGCCAGATTGATGAAGTTTATGCAGGCGATGAGCAGGATGAATATGGCAATGGCAACGAATATGTAGATGTTGACGATGGCCCCTTTGCCGTCCCCGAATCCGAATTGTGTGTGCAGGCGATAATCCAGCCAGGGGGTCAGGAAAAACTTCGCATTGGTCTCAGGATTATGTTCGACCACAATGGCGGTCAGCTTCTTGTTGACGGATTGAATGTCGGCGCCGCTTTCAAGCAGCGCATAGGTTAAAATGCTGTTGTTTCCCCACGAATCGATCGACATGCCGATCTCCTTCAGGAATGAATACGGGATAATTGCATCAAGGCCAAACCTGGATGCGGCAACCGTGCTGAATACGGAATTCTTCGGGATGGTTCTCATCACCGCACTTACGGTGAAGGGATACTTGTTTTCGATGGTAATGGTCTTCCCGACCGGGTTGTCGTTGCCGAAATATTTCTTTGCGAGCTTTTCCGACAGGATGATCGAATGCGGGTCGCGCAGTGCACTTTGCGCATCTCCATAAATCAACGGAAGCGTGAAAACCTTCAGGAGCCCCGAGTCGGCAGCCCTGACCTGGGTCTCAAAGATAACCTTGTCACCGATGCGGAATAACATCCTGGGAAGGAAAACAATCCGGGCCGTTTCCTTTATCTCAGGGATGCGCTCTTTCCATACTGGTGCACAGGGATGTGGTGTCACTTGCACCCGAAACCGCTCACCTGTATAGAACTGGTCCTGGTTGACCATATAGATCTGCCCGGCATGTTCATTGAAGTTCTCGTAACTCAGCTCATCCATCACCCACATAAGGATCAGCAGGGATGCTGCCAGCCCGACTGCCAACCCGGCCACATTGATAATGGTGAATCCTTTTTGCCGCGCGATGTTGCGGAAAATGATGCGGAAAATATTTTTTATCATTCTTTCAAACGGTTGAAAATATTTATTTTAACTCCACTTTATCATTATTCCCAAAAATGGTATAATCCGAAACGATCACCTGCTCACCCGGGGCCAGTCCATCGATCACCTCGTAGTATTGCGGGTTTTTCCTGCCGATCTTGATATTTCTCTTGAGCGCAAATTCACCGCTTTTATCTACCACGAAGATCCATTGACCTCCCGTGGTCTGGTAGAAGCTTCCCTGCGGGATCTGCATGGCCTCAACAGGTTGTCCCAACTGGAGTTTTATGAAGTATGACTGTCCGATCCGGATGTTCTCGGGAAGCTTGCCCGTGAACACCAGGTCAATTTTAAAACGTCCGTTCCTGACCTCAGGATAAACCTTCTTGATCTCCAGTTGCAATGTGTCGTTCGGCCTTTCAATAAAGCCGGTCAACCCGGGTCTGATACGGTCGATGTAGTGTTCATCCACGTCGGCTTCTATTTTATACGAAGTGAGGATGTTGATCTGTCCGATGCGGAATCCGCGGGGGATAGACTGGCCGATTTCGACCATAAGGCTTCCGAGTTGCCCGTCGACCGGCGATTTCACTTTCAGGTAATCCTGTTGCTGCTTCACCATGGCAAGGTTCAACTGCATGTTTTTCAGGTTTTCGGTGATCTGTTCAATCTGAAGGTTTCTGAAGACTGAATCCTGCTTCTGGCGGAGAAGGACAAGCTCCTGGGTTTTATCTGCAAGCAGGAAGGACTCCTCCGACCGCATCCATTCATCGCGGGAGATCAGCTGATCTTTAAATAACTCTTTGTTCTGTTCCCAGGTTCTTTTTTTGGCGATCAGGTCGTACTTTGCATTCAGAACCTCACGCTCGAGTGAATGTTTTTCCTGCTCCATCCGTATTCTGACTTCCCGCAGGAAGTTGGACTTCTCGGCCAATTGCGCCTCGCTGTTGAGGATATTGAGATTAAGGTCGTTGTTGCTCAACCGGATGATGATGTCATCCTTCTTCAGCATACTTCCCTCCTCGAGGAGGATCTCTTCCACTTTTCCTCCCTCATAGGCGTCGAGATAAATGGTGGAGATGGGGGCAGCAGTCCCGTCATTCGTGATGTAATCGTTGAAAACTCCCTGAAACACAGAGGCAATGGTGATCCGTTCTTTTTCAACCCTAACTGTGCTGGTCCAATCGCGGAATATGAAAAACAGGATGATGGCCACCAGGACAATGGCTCCGATGATGTATTTCCAGTATTTTTTCTTGATCCAGCGCTTCTCTTGGATGATCCTGTCCATGCCGGGGGCGTGTTGGTTTTGCATGATAAATGATTTACGATGTACGATTTACGATGTATTTTATAATTGCATTTATTCCCACATTTCCACATTTGCTCATTTTGTACTGAGCAATGTTCCTGTCATCAGGAAACGGATGTAGCGTTCTTTGAGAAGCACCTGCAGTCCGGTTCGCAAGACCTCTGTTTTGGCCCTGACCCATTTGTTTTTCTGGATATAGAACTCTATGATGTTGATGAGTCCTTTGTCCAGTTTTTTCTCGGCCGCTTCATAGGCCTTCCGGCTCTTTGCCAGCTGGCTGAGCGAGGATTCATATTCAGCCCGGGCCGACCGCCATTCGGTAAGCGATTTTTCAGCCCCCATCTTCAGCTTGAAGGCAACATCGTCGTACCGGACTTTTGCCTGCTGGTATTGCAGTTTCGATTTACTCAATGAGGTGTACTTCGAGAACCTGGAGAACAGCGGAATTTCGAGTCCAAGGCTGAGATATTCATTGGAATTGTTGGATATCTGGTCGGGAAAAGGGGTGATCCTGTCGTTATCGTCCACATCCGTGTCGGTAAACTGAGAATTCCATCCTGCATAAAAGCCAATGCTGGGTGAAAATGCACCCTTGCTGACATTCACTGCTTTTTTCGCGGCCATCATCTGACTTCTTGCCACCTTCAAATCGGGCAGGGCTACCGAAGCTGTTCTGAAGAGTTCATCCATGGACAAAGTATCCATGGTCCCGGAAAAAATGGATGGAACCAGGGTGTCGATGACCAGGGTGTCAATCAGCGGAAAGTTCATCTGGTATTTCAGACCCAATGTAGCCTGTTCCAGCAGGTGATACGACTGAACCAGTAAAAAGCTGTCGGCTGCCAGGTTCGCCTCTGTTTCCAATAAATCAGTGCCGGGTTTTTTCCCCACCTCCACAAATTTTGTTGTATAATCGAACTGATTTTTGGAAAGTTGATAATTTTCCCATGCAATGGAGGAGAGCCCCATCTGAAGCAGCACGTCGAAATAACCATTGATGACTGTAAAGGCTACCTCATTCCTGACCTGCTGCAATTTATTTTGCTCAGCCTGGAAATTATGCCGCTGCATGTCAATGGTGTTCAACTTCATAAATCCATTAAAAAGGTCAAGCGAAGAGAAAACCCCATAACTGTTGTTAAAAAACTGTACATCGATATAAGTATTGGTGGTAGGATCAATACTCCGGCCGAAATACTGGTTTAATGAGGATTGCAGGCTCAGTGTCGGCAAAAGATCATTGCGTGCCTGCCGGTAATCCGCCTTCCTGATTTTTACACCCAATTCCTGCGTGTGAATGGAGAAGTTGTTTTCCCAGGCGTAGTTGATGCACTGGTCAAGAGCCCACACTTTTTGTGCTACCAGGGTCTCCTGGCTCAACAACACCAGGGGAAGAGCGACAGCAATAATCCTGAACCACTTCATGATCAAAGGTTTTGCTGCTTTTGTGCAACCTCTTCGGTAACAACCTGGCCGTCGAACAGGTTCACGATCCGGTGGGCGAAGGTGGCATCACGTTGAGAGTGGGTGACCATCACGATGGTAGTTCCCTGTTTGTTCAGATCCGATAGCAGGTTCATGACCTCAATCCCATTTTTCGAATCGAGGTTTCCGGTTGGTTCATCGGCAAGGATCAGCTGCGGATTGGGAACAACGGCCCGTGCAATGGCTACCCGTTGCTGTTGCCCACCCGATAGTTGCTGTGGGAAGTGTTTTTTCCGATGGCCGATCTTCATGCGATCGAGAATTTCCATGACCATTTTCTTCCGGTCAGATCCCGAGAGCTTCAGGTAAAGAAGCGGCAACTCAACATTCTCATACACATTGAGTTCATCAATCAGATTAAAGCTCTGAAAAACAAACTGAATATTCCCCTTCCTGTATTGGGTGCGTTTTCCCTCCTTGTACCGGGAGACATCCACATTGTTGAAAATGTATGTCCCGTCACTTGGATTGTCAAGCATTCCAAGAATATTCAACAGGGTGGATTTCCCGCATCCTGAAGGACCCATGATGGCAATGAATTCGCCTTTTTTCACCTCCATGCTCACGTTGTTCAGAGCGGTGGTCTCAATTTCGTCGGTTTTAAACCGTTTTGTGAGATTAACTGTTTTTATCATTGTTGCTTTTTTAAGATTTAACCGGTATAAATCAAAAATCGTGCCAAACTAATTAATATATTTAAAAACAATGAGATAAGATTTTTATTAAAAACATTTTGTAAACATATTGAACAGTCGATTGTGTTTTTTCTGTACATTTATAATTTGATTGATTTGAATCTTTTTTAATTCGTCCCTTTGGTGCATACGATTTTTTTGCTTCTGCGCCTTTGAAGTGAATGCAGAAAGTTTCTGCTGAATCAATCCAAAGCGGCGTGATATAATCAAATAGCTCAACTATGGCTGAAAAAACAAAAGTGGGGCGGTTGCTCATTGTTGATGATAATAAAAGTGTTTTAAATGCCCTGCGTATGCTGTTGACCTTCGAGTTCGTGGAGGTAGTTACACTCTCGAATCCGAATTCGATCATGCATGAACTTGAAACCCGGGACATCGATGTCATTTTGCTCGACATGAACTTTCGTGCCGGCGAAAGCTCCGGGAATGAGGGGATGTACTGGTTGCGGGAGATAAAGAAGAGGAAGCCGGATATCGAAGTGGTCATGTTCACAGCTTACGGAGATGTTGAAATTGCCGTGAAGGCCACCCATGAGGGGGCTGCCGACTTCATACTGAAACCCTGGGAAAATGAGAAATTGCTGGCTACCCTTAAAGCTGCCCTCAATCTGCGAAGATCAAATCAAACTGTAGGGAATCTGATGAAACGCGAACAGGATCTGAAAACCGAACTGAACCGAGATGAACGGATGATCATTGGTGTCTCTCAGGCCATGCAGAAGATCCTTGACCTGGTTAAAAAAGTGGCACGTACCGATGCCAACATCCTGATCACGGGGGAAAACGGAACCGGAAAGGAGCTGATCGCAAAAGAGATTCACCGTTTATCTGACCGGTATAAAGAGCTTCTCGTGACAGTTGACCTGGGTTCGGTGGCCGAAAACCTCTTCGAAAGCGAAATGTTCGGCCACACGAAAGGATCATTTACCGATGCCTACGATGACCGTACAGGCAAAATCATGCTGGCAAACAAGGGTACTCTTTTGCTTGATGAAATAGGAAACCTCCCGATGCACCTCCAGTCAAAACTGTTAAATGTCCTTCAAAACAGGGTGGTCATTCCCGTTGGGTCCAACTGCGAAAACCCGGTTGACATCAGGTTAATCAGTACCACGAATAAGAACCTGCTTCAGATGATCCAAGAGCACCATTTCCGACAGGATTTGCTTTACCGGATCAACACCATCCAGATCGAACTCCCGCCGTTGAGGGAACGGGTGGGAGATATAGAAATTCTGGCCAACTTCTTTACCGGAAAATATGGCGTTAAATACAAGAAAAGCGGGTTAAAACTTGAGCCGAAGGCAATCGACCGGCTAAGGAATTACCAGTGGCCGGGCAACATCAGGGAATTGCAGCATACCATCGAAAAGGCGGTCATTCTGTGTGAGGAGAGCAGCATCTCTGCAAAGGATCTCTACCTGAATCTCCCCCACCATGCGATTGCCGATGAAACCCTCACCCTCGATGAGATGGAAAAAAGAATGATCCTGAAAGAACTCAAAAAACACCGGCAAAGTCTCAGCCTCGCTGCTAAAAACCTGGGAATTTCACGGACTACGTTGTATAAAAAAATGAAAAAGTATGGGTTATAAACGTGTAACGCTGACCACCATCATCAGCATAAGCATCATTGTTGTTTCAGCGCTTCTGGCAGGGTATCTTACATCCTACTACAGGGACCCCTGGTATCTCTTTTTTCTTTTTCCCGTACCACTTGCAGGCTTCACCATCACCCACAACTTCAACCAGTCGAACCGGCAGATCGCCTTCTTCTTTGAGGCAATCCGAAATGAGGACTCCTCCCTGAAGTTTCCCACCTCCATAAAGCAAAGATCACTCCGGCATTTATACCAAAGTCTGAACAGCCTGAATGAACGGATCAATGAAATCAAACTTCAGAATGAGTACCTTGAAAAGTACTATCAGACCTTCATTCAGCATGCCGCTACAGGATTGATGGCAGTTAACCAGAACAATGAAGTGGAGGTCATGAACGACAAAGCCTTTGAATATGCCGGGATTCCATCTTTTACACCCTTGCATCTTGTTCCCTCAAGAAACGCCGATCTGTTCAACACCCTTGCAGTAATTCATCCCGGCGAGACCCAAACCTATAAGCGATTTACCAGCGAGTCGCAGATCAACCTGCTGATCCGGTCGAAAGAAATCCGGTTTGGAGAGAAAACCTCGAAACTGATCTCCCTTCAGGATATCCGGCATGAACTCGATGAAAAAGAACTCGACTCCTGGCAAAAGCTGATCCGCGTGCTGACGCATGAGATCATGAACAGCATCGCACCGATCGTTTCTCTTACCGGTACGCTACGGAAATTCTTCATCGAAAACAACAAACCTGTTCAACCCAGCATGGTCGATGCGGAGACCATTGAAAATGTCGTACAGGGACTCGATACCATCGAGGAACGCGGCAATGGCCTTGTCAATTTTGTCAACAGCTACCGGAAACTTACCCGGATTCCAAAACCCGAGTTTGATACGTTTATGGTCAGGGAGTGGCTGGATCATATCCGGCTGCTGCTCATGGAACACCTCGAGAGCCGCTTGATCCTTTTTGAATTGATCATTGATCCGAAGATCAAGGAATTGACCGGAGACAAAAAGCTGTTGACCCAGGTTCTCATCAACATCCTGAACAATGCCATGGAGGCGCTCGAGGAGATTCCTGATAACCGGAAGATCAGGGTATCCGTCGATATTTCAAAACAAAATCGCACCCTCGTGCGCGTCTCCAACAACGGCCCTGCAATTCCCGCAGAGGCCATTGAAAAGATATTCATCCCCTTCTTCACCACCAAGGAACAGGGATCTGGAATCGGGTTAAGCCTTTCGCGCCAGATCATCCGGCTGCACAAAGGTTACATTCATGCCGAATCGACGGAGAAGATGACCAGTTTTATCATTACCCTATAGTGTTGGTAAGCGTTGAGGAACAGTTCCAGAATGTAGAAAAAAACGAAGATGTGAAAACCAAAGGAACCCTTTTAATCGTGGACGATAACCAGGCGGTGTTAAACTCACTGGAGCTTTTCCTGAAATACAAATTCGGAAAGGTGATCATATCCCATACTCCGCAAACAATCCAGTCGCTGATCCGCGAACATGAAGTGGATGTGGTGTTGCTCGATATGAATTTCACCGCAGGTATCAACACCGGGAATGAAGGAATCTTCTGGATGAAACAAATCCATAAAATTGATCCTGCCATCTCCATCGTGCTGATCACAGCCTATGGCGACATCGAACTTGCCGTGAAAGCAGTCAAGGAGGGGGCAACCGATTTCGTGTTGAAACCCTGGGACAACAACAAGCTGCTGGCGACACTTGAAGCTGCCTTTCAGCTCAGGCTGTCGAAAAAAGAACTCAGCCGCCTGAAACAGAAACAACATGGGATGGCCGAAGAGAAAGAACGGGAGGTCGGGAGATTTTTATACAGGTCAGCCGCGGGAAAGGAGATCTTCAATACCATCAGAAAACTGGCTAAAACTGAGGTGAATGTGCTGTTACTCGGTGAAAATGGAACCGGAAAAGAGATCATCGCCCATGAGATTCACCGGCAATCATTGAGAAAAGATGAGATCTTTGTTAAGGTTGACATCGGTTCTTTGAGCGAATCCCTTTTTGAAAGTGAACTCTTCGGCCATGCCAAAGGATCTTTTACCGATGCCAAGGAAAACCGGATCGGGAAATTTGAGCATGCTTCAGGGGGTACGCTGTTCCTCGACGAGATCGGGAACCTGACTGTCGGACTTCAGGCAAAGCTTTTATCGGTTTTGCAGAACAGGGCGATCACCCCGGTTGGCAGTAACCGGGAAATGCCGGTCGATTTCCGGTTGATTTGTGCCACCAACAAAAACCTCGAACAACTCGTAAAGGAAAAACTTTTCCGTGAAGATCTTTATTACCGAATCAATACCATCAGGATTGAAATCCCACCCTTGAGGGAAAGGAGAGAGGATATCCTTTTACTTACGGATCACTACCTCCATCTGTTTTCAGATAAATATGAAAAACCGGGTCTTAAAATCGATCAATCTGCCCTCGGGGCTTTGAGCGAATATTCATGGCCGGGCAATGTAAGGGAGCTAAAGCATACCATCGAAAAAGCAATTCTGCTGTGTGAAACAACAGTACTGAAAGAAAACGATTTTTCCATCAGAAACGTAACTGAAACCTTGTTTTCCGGGAAAAGCATCATCAGCATGGATGAGGTGGAAAAGATGATTATTGCTGATGCGCTGAATAGAAACAAGGGGAATATCCAGCAAACTGCCACCGACCTGAAGATCGGGCGACAGACCCTTTACCGGAAGATCAGAAAATACCATATAAATTTCTGATCCATGCTATTCAACAGGATATACCTCAACATTGTCATCAGGATATCCCTGATTGTTGCAAATGCCATATTGTTTGCATTTGGCATTATGGTCATCAGAGATGTGATCATCAACATTAATCTTGCCTTGCTGATTCTGCTCCAATCATGGCTTTTTATCCGGAAGATGAATTTCATCAACAGGGATCTTTCCCAGTTATTTACCTCGATTACATACAACGATACCTCCTTGGTTTTACCTGAGAAATACAACTGGCAGTCTTACCGGTCACTGGTTAAAATCCTGAATCAGATGAACCGGAAAATCCAGGCATACAAAATCCAGACCACTGCACAGGAGGCCTATTTCAGAACAATGGTTGAACACCTGAAAACGGGATTGATCTCCATCGATCAGGAGGGGGGAATAGCCATGTACAATTCTGCCTTTTGTGAAATGTTCCGGTTACCGGGATTGATCACTTCACAATTCGTGAAAAACAGTATGCCTGAACTCTACGATGCCCTGCTCTCGATCCAACCCGACAAACCAATGGTGCTGAAAATAATTGTAAACCACCAGATGTTGCAGGTTCTGATTCATGCCACACGGATTCAGGTGGTGGATAAAAATCTGAAATTCGTGTCGCTGCAGGATATCAAAGCTGAACTTGAGGAACGGGAACTTCAAACCTGGCAAAAAATGACCCGCGTATTGACCCATGAGATCATGAATTCGATCAGCCCGATCTCCTCCACCATTAAAACCATCAACGAGTTCCTGACTACGGGCGACGGAACGACCATAAAACCGCGCGAAGATATTCCGCAGGGGATGCTCGAGGATACAGTAAAAGGGTTAAATATCATCGACGAAAGGAGCGAGGGCCTGCTCAAGTTTGTCAAAGGTTTTCGCAGCCTGACGCTGCTTCCTGCCCCGGAATTCAATGAGTTCCCGGTCAAGGAGATGCTTGAAAAGACAATCCTGCTTTTACAGCACGAGATCAATGGGAAACAAATCAGGATAGCCCTGTCGGTATTGCCTTCAGATCTGAAGATCATGGCGGATAAAACACTGTTTCAGCAGATCCTGCTTAACCTTATGAACAATTCAATCCAGGCATTGGAGAAAACGGAGAATCCTGAGATCGGATTCGAAGCTTACGTTTCAGAAAAAAGGACGGTGATTGAAATCTGCGACAATGGATCAGGCATTCATCCCGATATCATTGAAAACATCTTTATCCCCTTTTTTACCACCAGGCAAGGGGGATCTGGTATCGGGCTCAGCCTGGCCCGTCAGATCATGCAAATACACCGGGGGACCATCACGCTACAGTCAGAACCCGGGGTGAAGACCAGGGTTATCCTTACTTTTTAATATTGGCCTGAATATAGGAGAATGCCTTGACCACCTCCTTGACTTCGGAGGAGGTTTCGCATTGAAAAACCTGCTCATCCATGGTGTCATAGGAATCGGGGTCGTCGTACTTTTTGATGCATTCGTCGCATTCAAACATCACTCCGTTGAGAGAACCATCATTGATCACCACATTGAACCAGTCTATTCCTGATTTTTTCCGGATCGCCTTATAAATTTCTACATCCCTCAAGTTGAAGCGATAGATATCATCGGGAGAGTTGATGGAGATATTTCCCTGGTTGTCAACGTTCATGACAATTGAATAGGAGAGGCGTTCATTGATAAAATCAATGGCCTCCTGAATGTTGGTGTAGTTGCTGGTGAAATTCCTGCTGACATTTGTCAGTCCGGGTACCATTGCAGGATCCAGATCTGAATAAGCGCTTTTGAGGTAATACAGCGCGGTGATCACCTTGTAGGCCTTGAAACGGGAGGCCGCGGAAAAAGATTGACGGGAGATGACATTATGCCTTTTCCCATGCTCTACCTCCTCAAGGCAAAAATCGCCGTAAATCCTTACTCTTGTGCCATCGCTGTCATTGTAGCCAAATTCTGCTTTTTTCAGATTTACACGGTAGGTCTCATCGGGAGCATTGATCACCATGATGCCCTGATCATCGATCCGGGTCACCATGGAATGGGTAAGATTGTCGTTGATGAAATCGATGGCTTCATTGACAGTTTTATACCCAAGGGTGGTATCACTGATCTTCAGTTTTTTATCTGCCGGTATTAACGCTGTTTGACCACCGGAATAGATCTTCTTCAGGTATTTAAAGGCATTGATCACCTCATTGGCCTCTTTTTCTGATTCACAAAGGAATGATTGCCTGCCCGTGGTCTCCGTCAACTGTTTGTGCTCAAAATGTTGTATACAGTCCTCACAGAAAACCCTTACCCGGTCATCGTGGTTCTGACCGTTGTAATTAAACGAAGCCTCCTGGATCCTGAAAAGAATTTTCTGATCCGGGGCATTTATAGTGACCATACCATCCTTGCCAATCTTTTGAATAAAGGAATGTGAAAGCCGGTCGTTGATGTATTCAATGGTCTCTTCGGCCGTTGAATACTGGCCATAACTGAAGGTTGCCGAAAAAAACAGCGCCATAAGACCAAGCGCCATAAGTTTGATGCCGTTTGTTGTCATTGGAGAAAAATTTAAATGGGAGTTGATTTTACAAAGTAACAGATATTTGACGTAAAATTGTCTTTGGGGTTACATGGCCACTTTAAATCTTCCCGTGCAGGCTAAGCGCCTTCCGTGTAAACCATCTGTTTTTATGCCGGAACTATCTCATCAACATAACTTTTTGAGTCTGCGTGGCGCCATTTACCGTCATCCTGAAATAGTACATTCCTGAGGATACCGGATTTCCGAAAGAATTTTTTCCATCCCATGAAATGGAATATTTTCCGGGACCTTTTTCTTCGTTTACCATTAGTACAACCATTGTTCCGGCTGAATCGTAAACATCCAACCGCGTTTGCATGCGACGGTTCAATTCGATTTTTATGGTTGCAGTAGATTGAGCCGGATTCGGAGAGACCGGGTGCATGACAAATTCATCCTGTTGTTTCACATGACTGCTACCGGTTGTTGTTAGCGGCACCCGTTCCCAGGTACCTGAACTATAATGGGTGATCAGTAAAGAGTGGTCTCTTTCATCATACGTGGGATAAACCATACTGGTTCCCGGGAAAAACGGTGCAGGTGGCTGACTGAAGTTTGGATCAATCATGTAGAGGGCAGTGAGATAAAACCCTCCAACATAATAGTAGCCATATTTGTCCCTGACAATTCCATCGGGACTGTTAAGACTGGTGGTGATAATGGGTGATACGGTTGAATCAGTCAGGCTGATGGCATAAATTGAGGAGGGATTGGGTGAATCACCGATGACCACGATCCTGTTTTTCTCTTTTTCCAGCAGGATCCCGTTGGGTTTATTCAACCCGCTATCTTTGGCAAACAGCCACCAGGACTGGTCGCTGATCCTTAACCGGTAAATTTCATTCAGCTTTGGACAGGAGATAAAAAGATGTCCTGCCGAGTCGGAGGTGATGCTTGATAAATAATTGGAAGATAATCCCGGAAAGGGAATGTCCATGACAAGTTCTTTGGTCACCAGATTGTATGCCTTGATTTTCCGGCCGCTACAGACGCCATAAACCGTATCGCCTACGATTTCCATTCCATCAATGAAACCGCCACCCTCCAGAAAATAGGTTTGATTTCCGGCGCTGTCAATCTGGACGATATCCCCGGTATTGTCATTTGATACGAGCAACCGGTTGCGTGGCGCATCAATAACGATTTTCTGGGGGGCGCTCAACAGGTCATCGGCATTGGAACTGGCAGGGGCCACGAACGCCAGTGCTGCAATTAAACATTTAATGATCAGATTTCGGTTCATTTTGTTTTTTGGTTCATCGCAATAATCCGTACTTATGATTATTTTTGAAAGAAAAATCTGATTTCCAATGAGTACAAGTTTGCTGAGTCATGCCTTCGGGCTGACAGATCA
>Ga0247841_10004975_pt1 | contig 22081 bp, 16 predicted proteins | sample LaCruzMarch2015__2_FD_192410 | JGI IMG/M metagenome (GOLD analysis project Ga0247841, IMG submission 192410) | Freshwater microbial communities from meromictic Lake La Cruz, Castile-La Mancha, Spain - LaCruzMarch2015_18m | ecosystem: Environmental > Aquatic > Freshwater > Lake | place: Spain... | reverse complement strand
CTTTGGGAGCAGGAGGTCGCAAGTTCGAATCTTGCTACCCCGACTTGAAAATCAACCACTTACAATGAATTTTGTAGGTGGTTTTTTTTTGAAGTACACACAAAAGAGTTTGGCTTACCTAACTAGTACCTTCACTCGTCAAAGCGCAATATTTTTCATGTCACTGCAATAAAACCATTCCATCCCGTCTATAACATCATGGAAAAGGAACTTCAGAAAAAGTCATTGGATCGGTTTTTCCGGAATGAATACCAGAAGTTGGTGAATTTCATCAGGAAGAACCTTGATGACCGCTATTATGAAGCTTCTCCGGAAGACATCATACAGGACGTTGCACTGGGTTTGATAGACAAACTTGATCTGGATACCCAAATCGGAAATCTGACCGGCTACATCTACCGGTCAATAAAGAATAAAATCATCGATTTCCAGAAGAAAAAGCAACGAACTGTTTCGATTGAAAACTTCACGGACAGAAAAAACGAAAATTATTTACTTAATACTTTGACAGATGAAGCATTAGATGAGAATGATTACACGAACATAGAGCCGGAAATATTGCATCAGGCTATTTTAAAACTTCGACCTGACGAACAGGCGGTAATTATAGCAACCGAGTTTGAGAATCAAACCTTTGAAGAACTTTCGGAGGAATGGGATGTCCCGCTCGGTACTTTACTTTCCCGAAAACACCGTGCTCTTTCAAAATTACACAAGATATTATTAAACAATCAAAAATGAAAATCATGGAAACACTTGAAAATAAATATCAAAAAAGACATTGCTGTGGTGGAAGGCACCGCATTGGATGGATAATACTGGGAGTTATAGGATTTACCGCATTTGCCTTCCTGTTCGGTGCGGTGGTTATGTGGCTCTGGAATTGTCTAATGCCCGTTATTTTCCACCTTGGTGTCATCACCTATTGGCAGGCTATCGGTTTGGCTATACTTGGAAGACTTCTGTTTGGCAGTTTTCATCATGGGAGCCCACACAGTCGGGGGAGACACAACTTTGGGCCCTGGAAACACAAATTTCACACGGGTGATGGTAGTAATTGCAGGGATTATACCCATGGCTCGAAATGGAGCTACTATGATCAGTATTGGAATGAAGAAGGTGAAAAATCGTTCAACGATTATTTGAAACGTAAAGGTGAAAACCCTGTAAAGGAATAATTCTAACCGGTTGGTTATAAAAAAGGGGGCGAGTTGTCCCCTTTTTTCATTTTAGGGAACAACCTATTTCTCCTCAAGAAAGGTAACGATACCGCTGTCGAGGTTATAATAGGCACCCACAACCACTACCTCTCCGCTGTCGACAAGGTGTTTCAGCAACGGTTCAGATGTTTGCAAGGCAACAACACTGTTCATGATGTTGGCCCGGCAGGTAGCCTCGGCATCCTGCCCCATGGTAACTTTTACTGCCGGCTGGATAGCAGCCACAATCGATTTGATATGACCCGGGGCGACAGCGGTATCCCGGGCGGCGGCAATTGCGCCGCAATGCTGATGCCCGAGCACCACAATAAGCGATACATGGAGGTGCTCAACGGCATATTCAGTGCTGCCTGTAGTTTGGTCATCAAGAACATTACCGGCCTCCCTTTCAACGAAGAGATCACCCAACCCCTGGTCAAAGATTATCTCAGGACTTGTCCGCGAATCAGAACATCCCAGGATGACTGCAAACGGATGCTGGCCATTGGCAATTTCCTTACGACGGTCATCATTCTGACGAGGATGCAAGGCCTTCCCTGAAGCGAAACGGATATTCCCTTCCACAAGTAATCGCTTCGCCTCTCCTGGTTTGATTTGCTCCACAGGCCGGTTCTGCCCTGAAAGAAGGTTGAACCCGCTGAAACAGGGTATAAGAAAACAGGTAAGGATTAAAGGGGTAAGTTTTTTTCTGATATTCATACATTGAGTATTACAGGCCTGGTTTAGTTAAATTTATTAAAATGGAACTATTATTTAAATAGGATCCTAATTCAGCAAATGAAATTTCTATTGAAATGGTTAAATCCATGGCCTCGATCGCATGGGGGAACGCAAAATAACCATCTATCTTTATATAAATAAACCCGCTCCTGATGTAGTAGTTATCAAATACGCTTTCTTGTACTTCTGACACCAGGAAAGCATCTTCATACGTTTTCTTGTCACCAAAGGCATCAATCCATTCCTGTACTTTATAATTTTTCCGGGCGGCATCCAGTTCCTTTTGAATGTGTGTTTTAACTTTGTTTTTAAGTTGAGGCAATTTTGCAGGATCAATCTCCTTCAACAAAGCAATTTCTTTATTGGTGATCAAATCGAATGTGTGATGAATTGTCCCTGTTGACAAATAGGGGCCCATATATTCCCAGTCAAAATATAGGCTGACGATACATTTCTCAGCGAAATTATAGCACACCTTTGGCCTTTTACCGGCATCATCAGCATATTCCTTTAACTCATCAGCCAGTGTATTCCCTTGTCTCAGAATTAATTTGTCGGCCCCTGGAATTTTAGCACAAGTTTTAAAGGATGGATTGACTTTGTATAATTTCACCGACAGCAGTTTATTGCTATTCGGTTTTCTCCAGTTTCCCGTTATACTGTCTTTAAAATTCACACAGGTAAAAATACCGGTAATTAACCCATCCCTGTTTTTTTCATTCAGGGTAACGTTGTTACCGTTCATTGATCCCGATATAGATATAGTGTCACCGTTTTTTTTATAGAAGTAAGATCCAACAAGGGATGAATCGGTTGTTCCTGCACTCAAATTAAACCATACCGGCATATTATCTGCAATATACCCTTCATATGATTGGCTTTTAAGCAAATCAGGATATCCGATGACTAAAAAAAATGCAAGGAGTAAAATTTTATTTTTCATGGAATTTGATTTTACTGACATTCCTGATTAGTAAAATTAAGATAAATCGGTCAGCTTTTCGGGGAATACGAATAAAAGAGGAATATTACCCCCGGGATTAGAGGGATTTATTGAGCAAAAAATGCCAGGCGTTTATTAAATCGTGTCGAGTGCATGAATGTGCTTTATTAATTGGTTAATTTTACCTGACGAAATATCGAACATTATGAAAAGAACGCTCACTTTTTTACTCGCCATCTGTCTTTATTTAACATCGGCAGCGCAGATTCACCCCCATTTCACCAAGGGAAAGAATGATCATGTTAAATCTGTTTTATCCAAGCCAATCCTGGATAATAACCGGATCGGGACCCGGCAACCGAATGAAACAGTGCTCAGTAAATCCGTGCTTTCGGATGTGTCAACCATGCAAACCTTCTATGATACGCAATCAAATCGCAGTACATCTGAGAAGGTTTACATGTATCCTGACGGGACCATCGGGGTGTGTGGAACGATGGCACATGATACCAATTTTACTGATCGTGGAACCGGTTATAATTTTTTCAATGGAACTGAATGGGGCCCAGCTCCGGCGGTAAGAACAGAATCGGTAAGAACCGGTTGGCCCTGTATTGCTCCATGCGGAACCGGGGAAATTACCGTCGCTCACAGGGGAGGATATGGACTGGTGTTCATGAAACGCGCCACCAGGGGAACCGGAACCTGGACAGAGAGTGTAATTGAACCGCCGGCCGGGGTTGCAGGATTATTTTATCCCAGAATGGTTACCAGTGGTGTTAACCGTGAAACAGTTCATGTGATTTGCAATACTGCTGATACAATAAGCGGGGGAACAATCTATAACGGTCTCGATGGGGCACTTGTCTATAATCGTTCACTCGATGGCGGCCTTTCGTGGGAGGGATGGAGACAGCTTGATGGATTGACTTCGGCCAATTATAAAAATTTCGACAATGATGCTAACGTTTTTGCTGAACCTAAAGGTGATACCATCGCCTTTGTTTACGGCGGAGAATGGCAGGACCTTGGCTACCTGAAGTCAACTGATAATGGCGCCACCTGGACCAGGTCGCTGGTTTGGGAAAATCCATGGGTTCTCTACAATGGTCCTTTCCCGACGGAGGAGTTCTATACTACGGATGGAAATGTTGCCGCGGCACTCGACAAAAACGGGAACATACACATTGTGGCCGGATTGTCCCTGACCTCCAAAGAATCGAATATAGGGATAATCCCTTATCTCTGGGCAGACGGTTTGCTTTACTGGAATGAAACCATGCCACATTTGGATGCAGTTTTGGACCCGGACACGCTTTATACGAATGGGAACATCATTGGATGGGTGCAGGATACAGCCGTGTTTAATGCCGACAGCGCCGCTCTGGCATTTTATGGGAGCGGCATGAGCAGCCAGCCCTCCATATCGATCGACGACCTCGATCGAATCTTCGTGGTCTGGTCGGGTGTTACAAATAACCGTGATAAAGTTAATCACCTTTACAGGCGAATCTTTGCACGGGTTTCCACAACGGGGGGAACCACCTGGGGCGACACCATCGTGCCGCTCACTACCGGCCCAGAATATGAATTTACTGAAGCCGTATACTCATCGATTTCGCCCAATTCGAACGATAATTTGCAGATCGTCATTGAAACAGATTCTTTAGCCGGCACTTATGCCTGGACCCTTGTCGGGCACCAAAGTCAACCTGTCTTTACCACCAATGATATCACATTTCTGAACCCGACCAAAGCCAGCATCCTATATCCCCATACTGGGATTGAGGATAAGCAGGTGCATGCCATCACAGCCAGGTTATGTCCCAATCCTGTAAAGGACCAGGGAACCCTTAATATTTTTGTGCAGGAAGGCGGGAATTTAACACTTGAGGTGACAAATATTTTTGGCCAGAAGGTCATGTCAGCCGACAAAGGATTTTTCAACAATGGAAATCACCAGGTGACCATCGATGTCCATGCTTTACAATCCGGATTATATTTTTACACCCTGCATCTGAACGGCCAGGAATATACAGGTAAAATGGTGGTAAACAGGTAAGCGTAAATTTACCTGCTGAAAATTTGCTGTTTTCCGGCGGCTATTTTTGCTGTGACTGGCGGAATGAATTTCCCAGCCGATCAAGTCCGGTAGAGCAATCGCGGCCTGGAATGCATGCTTCGATCAAAAATAGTTTATCCTTCTCACTGATTGCAGTTTTCATGGCCTGTTCCAATTCTTCCTCGGTCGTAACCCTGATCCCGATCGCGAAGTTCCCTTTGTCGAACATCCTGGGCAACTGTGCATACTGCCACATCTGGATATCGTTGTAAGGCCCATCCTTATGGAGGTAACGTTCGATGAGATAACCGTCGTTGTTAATGATCACAATCACAGCCGGGCAACGTTCCCTGATCAGCGTTGAGACCTCCTGTGCGGTCATCTGGAAGGCACCGTCGCCTGAAAGGACAAACGGCCGTTTCCCGGGTCGGGCGAGTGCCACGCCCAGGGCGGCGGGAGTGCAGAACCCGATGGAACAATAGTAAGCCTGGACAATAAAGTTCTCAGCTTCTTCGATATGGAATTCAGGGGTTGCACAAAAAGCATCACCAGGTTCCGAAAGAAGGATCATATGGTCATCGAGATGGTAGTTCAGGCATTCGTACAATCGAATGGCAGTGAGCGTGCGCGAAGGCTCGGGCATAAAAGGTTGCTTCGGACGATACGATTCGGCAGGGTGGGATTGCAGGTACGAACGGGGCTGAACAATCAGGGTCAGTTCACGGATAAAATCTCCGAGCTGGACCTGGTGATAAAAATGGCTGCCGATTCGAACCTGGCCTCCGCCAACGGTGATCATTCGCCGGTTGTCGAGGTTTAGGCTGAACAATCCTGTATCCAGATCCGTCATCCAGGCGCCAAGTGACAGCAGGCAGTCGGATTGTTCGATCTGGGAACGCACCTTTTCCTTGCTCCATCCGCCCTGATAGATACCGGTGAACTGCGGGTGAAGTTCGGGCAATACCGATTTGCTGCTAAGCATGGTGGCAAAGGGAACCTCGGTTGTTTCAACCAACTGAAGCGCCTCCTTTCCGAGCCCGAACCTGAGCAGTTCGATGCCGGCAAGCATTATGGGACTGGAGGACTTGTTTATTAATTCGGCGGCCTCCCTTACTGATTCTGACAGGCTATCGGGGTTGGATTTTAACGGAACAAACGTAAGGGGTTCCTTTGGCTCGCGGCAGGGGGCATGTGTTATGTCGGCCGGAAGTTCAAGATAAGCGGGCAGCTTATGTGCCATGCAATTCCGGATCACGCGGTCGATTTCATCGGGGGCGGTCATGGGGTCAGCCAAAAGGGCGGCATCTGCCGTGATAGTTTTAAAGATGTCGAGCTGCAGGTAGTAATTTGCAACGAGATGGTGCACCAGCGCACCGGCTTCCCTGCGCCTGGCCGGGGGAGCTCCGTTGATGATGATCACAGGAACATGTTCTGCATAGGCTCCTGCCACTGCATTTATAATGCTCAGTCCTCCCACGCCATAGGTTACAACGGCAGCTCCGATTCCGTTCAAACGGGCATAACCGTCGGCGGCATAACCAGCGTTCAACTCATTGCAGTTACCAACCCACTGGATGGGACTTTCAACCACATCATCAAGAAAATCGAGATTGTAATCTCCGGGAACTCCGAATAGATGTTTAATGCCAATCTCCTGGAGTCGATGGAGGAGATAAAGAGAAACAGTGTAGTTTTTGCTCATGGTTTGTGACTTTATAAAACGTGTTAAGGTTCAAATTTAACTTACCTCTTAGAATTCATCCAAGTATCCTTTTCATTTTGGATGAACTTATTTCTTCAGAATACTAATTAAAAAATTTTCCCTGTGCAACGATCTTGTTATCATTCCGCAGCACATGATAGATAAACATTCTGGAACTTAAACTATTAGCTGAAAATGGCCTTATGGCAGGAGAATGAATCGGTTGAGACCAGATCATCCGGCCTGTGAAATCAAAAATGACCAGTTTGAGTTTTGAATAATCAGCACAACGTGAAAAGTCAAAAAGTGTGTTCCCATCCGCGCTTTTTATTATTCTCACCCAATGAGAAGATGCATCTCCCATATCGAAGATTGCGGTGGTTGTCTTCCATTGATCATAAAGTGTTTGCAGCGAATCGATCGGGTCGACCGCTACCACTCCCGAAAAGCTTTGAGGGTAGGCCATCCAAAGATCAAGGTATAGGCTGTCGGGTGAATTGTTTGGACGTGCCACACGAAGAAATGAGGATAGTGATGAACTGTTTCGAGGTGCACAGCGGGTATCAGCTCCAATAACCTTGGCTCCCTGGAGGGCGGCCATCAACCGGTCGGCAAGTGTTCCCTGGGTCGAAAGAAAGCGGTTCTGCATCGAATCGATGATGCTTTGGCCGAGCAGGATATTGCCCTGGATAGAATAAAAAATACTTGCCGTGTCATTTTTATAGTTTGAACAATTAGACCCCGTGTAAGCTGCGGCCCGTGATTGATTGTTCCTGAAATCAACAATGCCATATTGCCGTGTCGTTGCATTCCCCTGTGCATCATGGGTTACAAGCCAGGTAACAATCTGCTGAGGAGATTCTCCGGCGATCATATGGGCATGTGCATTGGACTGGTTTGTACTGTTCCATGCAGCCTGCGTATGAATGGCTCCGATTCCCGGGATGACATCGCTCAGAATGGCAGCCCCATGAGGGTAGGAGGTGCTGGAGGTAACACATGACGCCCCAGCACTTCCGATTTCACCGGTCAGTGTATCCACAGCAACAATGGAGAAGGTATCCTGAGCCCTGAGCTGTCCGTATAGAAAAAGGATGGTTAAAATGACAATCAGAAAAGTTTTAATGCAATCGAAGAATCGCATGAAGTTGATTTTTGTCATTATCCACAATTATCCTGGATAAATTTTTTCATAAAATTAGTTTGTTTTCGTCATTTTCCAATACCAAATAAATGATTTATTCCCGGAAGCATGCGCAGTGATTTGAAGCACCCTAAAAACTGTTTCTTCCGGCTATCCTTTTATTTCGTAATTTTACAACGTACTTAGCAGATTCTCAAAATTGAAGCCACTTTTATTCCTGCCCCTGTTTTTGCTCCTGACCTGTTCAATGTTAGGGCAAACCAATACCGATTTTTGGTTTGCTGCGCCTGAAGTGACTTCCCAACATGGAGATGAACCAATTTATTTACGGCTAACCTCCTTTGGCCAGAGTGCAAACGTTACGATTACCGAGCCGGCAAATACGGCAAATTTCGCTCCAATTACTTTTACCATTCCGGCGAATTCAACCTATCCTTACAATCTGACCTCACGTAAAGCCCAGGTTGAATGTATGCCGCCCAATCAGATATTGAATCTCGGATTGCATATTCAATCGACGAGTCCGATAACCGTCTATTATGAAGAAGCAAATCAATATAATCCGGAGATTTTTACATTGAAGGGGAACAATGCCAAAGGCACCTCTTTCTTTATCCCTGGGCAGAATGTCATGGACAATCATTCATACACCCAACCTCCAAAGGCCTACAGTTCATTCGATGTTGTCGCTTCAGAAGATAATACTACAGTTACTATTAATCCCAGGAAGGACATTGTCGGTCATGCGGCAGGTGTTGCCTTTAATGTGGTTTTGAACAAGGGGCAGGTGTACAGCGCCCAGGCGATTTCGTTATCCGGGCTCAATCACCTCCATGGATCAACAGTAAACTCCGATAAACCGGTATGTATAACAGTCAAAGACGATTCTGATCAGTATCCGGGTCTGAATTCTTACGACCTTACCGGTGATCAGATCGTACCTGTCACGATTATTGGGGAGGAATATATCGTTGTTCGAGGATATACCACTCCTCCCATGAACGACTGGACCTTCATAACAGCCACAGTCAATGGAACCAGCGTATCTGTTGACGGTACTGTCGCTGCCTTACTGAATGCAGGAGAAACCTACCGGTTCCAACTTGTTCCCACCGATTTATCCGCCTTTATCATTGCCACCCAGCCTGTTTATGTCTGGCATCTTACAGGTTATGGTTATGAAGCAGGGAGCGCTATCCTGCCCCCAATGGATTGTACAGGTTCAACACAGGTGGCCTTTACCCGCACATCCCAATTCTCTTTTGAGTTGATTATTCTGACCAAGGCTGGCGCCCAGGGTTCTTTCACTCTTGACGGTGATCCAAACAAAGTTACGGCTGCCATGTTCTCGTCGGTTGCCGGAAATCCCAATTTTGTTTTTGCCCGAATCCAGTTTCCAGTCGGCACCCTTCCGGTTGCTGCGCATATCCTTACCAATTCACAGGATATATTTCACATGGGGGTTATCCAAACATATGATAACGGGCAATCCGGCTGTGCCTATGGTTATTTCTCCGATTTTGCTAGCCTGAACCTGGGGGCTGACCAGACTGTGTGCCCGGGCGCAACCTATACTTTTGATGCCGGCCCAGGCCGACTGAGCTATGAATGGTTTTACAATGGGAACCCATACCAGAGCGGTGTTCAGACTATCACGGTCTCCAACCCGGGGTTGTATTCTGTAACAGTCAATGACCATGGGTGCCTGTTGTCGGATGAAACCCAGCTTTTTAACTTCACAGCACCCAGCCCTGTTATTGACGGAGTGACCAGTTTTTGTGAGGGGGAATCGCAACAGCTCAGTGTCACCGGCACTTACAATTCCTATCTCTGGACCACCGGAGCAACCACCCAGGCCATCACGGTAAGCAGCAGCGGTGCATACGGAGTCACTGTAACCGATGAGAACGGTTGCCAGGGAAGTGCCTCCGTCAATGTGACCGTGAATCCAACTCCGGAGTTAACGAATAACCCTGCAAGCAAAGCCATCTGCTCCCTGGATAATACCAGTATTAATCTGACCTCAAATGTTGCAGGGACGCTCTTTACCTGGATATCTGTCGTTACTTCGGGAACGGTTACAGGCAACAACAACTCCACCCAACCGGGTTTGGTGATTAATGATCAACTGATCAATACCGGAATCACGGATGGGATCGTGAAATATTCCATTACACCCCAGGCCAATAATTGCTATGGCCCCGTTGTCGATTACCTGGTCACTGTTCACCCCACACCGCATCTTACCAACAGCACACTCACAAAGACGATTTGTTCCTCATCCAATACGAGTATCAGCCTGACTTTTAATGTTCCCGGAACCCTTTTTACCTGGACCTCCGTTGTTACTTCGGGCACGGTGACAGGCAATAACAACTCAGCTCAGCCTGGATTGCTGATCAATGATATGCTGATCAACAACGGCATCACCGATGGTGTTGTGAAATATTCCATAACACCCCATGCCAATAATTGCCCCGGCCCGGTTGTGGATTATTTCGTGAATGTACATCCTGCACCCCACCTGACCAATAATCCTGCTGCAAAGACCATTTGTTCTGCAACCAACACGAATATCGTTCTCACTTTTGATGTTCCAGGTACACTGTTTACCTGGACCTCCATTGTTACTGCAGGTTCGGTGACCGGCAACAACAATTCAACGCAACCGGGATTGCTGATCAATGATCAGTTGATCAATACCGGAATCACGGATGGGATCGTGAAATATTCCATAACACCCCATGCCAATAATTGTAATGGCTTCGTTGTCGATTACTTTGTGACAGTTCACCCCACTCCGCACCTGACCAATAATCCTGTTACAAAGACCATTTGTTCATCAAACACTACGAGTATCAGCCTGACTTCTGAAGTTACAGGGACACTTTTTACATGGACTTCGGCTGTCACCTCCGGATCAGTGACGGGCAACAACAATTCAGTGCAACCAGGATTATTTATCAATGATCAGCTGATCAACACAGGTCTCACCGATGGCGTTGTCAAATATTCCATCACCCCCCGGGCCAATAATTGTAACGGCCCGGTCGTTGATTACTTTGTGACGGTGCACCCCGCACCGCACCTGACTAACAATATAACTGCAAAGACAATTTGCTCCTCAGTCAATACCAATATCTCCCTGACTTTTGATATTTCAGGAACGCTTTTTACCTGGACTTCAATAGTTTCCTCCGGGTCAGTTACGGGCAATAACAATTCGGTACAACCAGGATTGCTTATCAATGATCTGCTGATCAATACCAGCAATACGGATGGTGTTGTAAAATACTATATTACGCCCCATGCCAATAATTGTACCGGTCCGGTTGTCGATTACACTGTAACAGTCCATCCGCATGCATTGGTCAATGCGGTTAGCCCGCAAATCATTTGTTCCGGCTCTCAAACGCAGCCTGTTTCGTTATCCTCCAATGTGACAACACTTTCTGTCGATTATTCCTGGACGGTCACGTGCGATCCAGGCATCCCGGTTTGCCCCGCATCCGGTAATTCAATCATCATTCCCGCGGATGCGATCTCCAACAACGATTTGGTACCCCGGTATGCTAATTATTCCATAACTCCTTCGGTGGCAGGTTGCCTGGGAACCCCTTTGACAACATACCGGGTCCAGGTCAATCCCAGTCCTACCGTTACTAACTCACCTTTATCCCAGCAGATTTGTTCAGGTACCAACACCACCCTTGTGGTGCTTACCGCCAATGTAAGTGGAACCACATTTGACTGGACTGCCACTCCATCCTCAACAGCCATCACCGGTTATCAATCGGCACCCGGAACAGGAAATATTATACAGCAGACCATCAGCAATTCATCGGCAGTTCAGGGCTTTGTAAATTATCATATTATTCCTTCTTCTCAAAGCGGGATGGCCTGTCCCGGTGCTCCCGCCGACTACAAGATCTTTGTCAATCCACTGCCAACTCCTTTAATCGCCGGCGATCAACAGGTATGCAACGACCAAACCGGAACGGTTTATTCGACTCCATCTGTCGCAGGTCATGACTATATCTGGACGGTTTCCGGTGCTTTGACCTTTACCGGAAACCACACCCATTCGATTGCGGTTGACTGGGGGCTGGGTCCGGATGGCACGGTTCAGCTCACAGAGGTCGACCAGAACTATCTGACCAACTGCAGCACCATCACCCCGGGTGACAACATCATGATCTATCCGGCACCTGCTCCTGTAATCAGCGGTGCAGCAAGTCCGTGCGGACAAACCCAACAGGTATATACGATCGGTGCCCCCATGGTAAATCATTCTTATAGCTGGACGGTTACGGGTGGGAATACGTCATCCGCGATAAACTCCAGTATCAGTGTAACGTGGGGCAATGCCAATCCTGTTTCCCTGGATGTTACGGAAACCATTGGTTATTCTTCGGGATTGACATGCTCGGCTCATGCTCCCGCTTTCCCTATCACCCTGAATCTTATTCCAGATGCTGCAGGTGAAATATCCGGACCATCTTCAGTTTGTCAGGGTCTTCCCCTTGCTTTTACTGTCGGTTCAATACTCAATTCCGATAGTTATCAATGGTGGTATGTCCCATCAAACGGCGCTGTTATAACAAATAACGGGAACAGTGCTGAGGTGTTTTTCGATTACACTTCCGGAACAGGTAGTCTGTATGTCCAGGGACAAAAGACAGGCTGTGCTTCAGGACCGGTTTCCCCGGCCCATGCAGTTACTGTGTATATTCCACCCAGTGTTTCTCTGCAGTCGTGCAACGACCCGGTTACTACCAGGGGGGCGAAGCCATTTCGGCTAAAGGGAGGTCTCCCATTGGGCGGATATTACAGCATTGACGGGACTCAGCTGACAAATGACATTCTGGACCCCGCGACATTAAGTTCAGGTCAGCCCGACCATGTAATATCCTATACCTATACCAACCGATACAACTGTACCTTAAGCAAAACACAGCCATTGAAGGTGAATCCCGTCTCAAATTTCACCTGTAAAAACACATTGACCGATATCCGTGATCAGAAAAGCTATCCCACCTTTGAAATTGTATCAGGTATCAACCGCCGCTGCTGGATGTCGGCCAACCTCAATTATGGCACTTACCAGCAGGGAATTTTGCCGCAAACAGACAACTGTATCGTCGAAAAATATTGCCCGGAAAATGATCCTTCCAAATGTACGGAAGCCGGCGGTCTTTACCAATGGGATGAACTGATGACCTTTATCCCTGCTGACAATTCTCTGTCTGAAGGTAGTCAGGGGTTATGCCCGCCCGAATGGCATGTGCCAACAGAATCGGAATGGAAGGAGCTGATAAATTACTCAATGGGTCCCGGTATTGCCGGATGGCAACTTTTGGATCCCTGGCCCCAATATGGTTTTCACGCTGAAAACCTCGGAATATTGTATCAGAATTATATTTGGTCCTTTGTGCCTCCCAAGTTTTCAGCCACCATGTTCTGGACTTCGACCGTCAGCCAGACGGGAGATGGAAGGATTGCCAGTCATGCCATGAATGATATCAATGCGAGTGTATCCTCCTATTTTTCAAGTCGGAGCAATGGGTTCGCCGTCAGATGTGTGAAAGATTAGCCATTTCAGGAATTGTTGCGAAGGATATCCAGGAATTCCAGCGCAACCCTATCCAGGTCGAATTCCTGACGGAGAAAATCATATCCATGATCACCCGCTTCCCTTAACAGGGTCCTGTTTTCGGCAAGATAGGTGATTTTTGCGGCAAGGTCGGCGGCATTCTCGGGTTCAAAGGCCCATCCTGCCTGTCCCTTTTCAACGATCAGCTCTTTTGCTTCGCCTTCAACGCCAAGAAGCACCGGTTTGTGAAGGGCAAGGTTTTCAAATATTTTTGAAGGTATGGCCCCTTTAAACAGCTCCAGTTTCCTCAGGGGAATCAATGCCACATCCGATGCGCGGATGACCGGGATAACTTCACGTTTTGGCATATTATCGAAAAAATGCAGGTTGGAGAGGCTCATCTCCCTCTTCATTGCAATCAACTGTTCACGGACCGGACCACTGCCAACCATGATAAACTGGACATTCGGCAGATTTTCTAGTATTTTAGCCGCATGGAGGATCACCTCCAGCCCCTGGGCATGTCCAAGAATTCCGGCATACAAGAGAAGAAAATCATCCGGTTGAAAACCATTCTTTATGCGCCAGTTGGGATCTGCCGGAATGTTGTTCAACTCATCAATATCCACCCCGTTTTTCAGCCAATGGACCCTCTTTGCCGGGAAACGGCCTGAAATATTTTTCACGATCCCCTGCGTTTGTCCGGTCACCATCACTGAATTCCTGTAAAGAAATTCCTCGAGGATGGTGGATATTTTTATCAGAAACGGATTTGTGACCAATCCCAGTTTTTCGGCACTTTCCGGCCATAAATCCGATACGTTGAAAACCAGTTTCGCCCGTTTTATCAAGGAAAGGAGCCATGCTGTTATTCCAAGGAACAACGGCGGTGATTCACAAAAGACGAAATCCTGGCGGCTGCATTTAAACAAACCGACCACAAAGGAGCTCTTTACGAAGCTGAAATAGTTGACCAGCCTGGGCAGGATCGATTTACTCGTTCCTGCATAGATCCAGCAGCGATGAACCGGGATTCCCTCAATTTCCTCATAGCCATAGAATTTCCCCCGATATCCTTCATAAATGCGCATTTGAGGGTAATTGGGCATCGCGGTCAGAACTACCACGTTCACCCCAGATCTTTTCAATCGTTTCGCGAGTTGAAGCAACCTGTTTTGAGGAGCACCGGTTTCAGGAGGAAAATACTGGGTTATGATCAGGAAGTTCAAACGTCGATGCTTTTTGGTGAATCAAAATTACTATAAATCCCGGTTGTTGATCATTGTTTAAGCAATCTTATCAGGGCGATTTCAGCGGCGATAAACAGAAGAACGAGCATGATGCACCACTTCCAGAGCGGTGTTCCCTGCTTTATCTGATGGATTTCACCTGTTATTGAAGATTTTTTTTCTTTAATGATACGTATGTCCCTGACAGGCAATCGTTTGATCATCTCTCCCAGTTCAGTGATGTTGTAACAAGCCAGATCGGATTCCCTCCTGTTAAAATTGAAAGCAACCCCGGAGAGCGGGATCTCTCCCTTTGTAATCCTGTAGAATCCGGCCTCCCTGATCTGGTCATAGGTCAGCAGGGAAATAGTTGCTCCGAATTGGTTTATTCCGGGGATGATCTCAAAATCACTGTCTGTTTTTTTCAGTTTATACAGGTTGGTTTCGGTCAGGGTATCAGACGGAACTCCGATTGTTTCATTTTCTCCTGTGATGTAATACAATGGAGGCATTAAGTTGCTTAATAATGCGATATTATAAAGGGTTGGAACGAAAATCATGTGTTTTGGGAACAGGGTCCAGGAATCATCCATTGGTGAACAAAAGAGGTATATCTTCCCCTTTTCAAAGGAGGCCGCAATCAGAAATGGCTGATTATCCTGAAGCTTAAGCAATACTTCGGTTCCACTCTGAATTTGCTGTTTATGAATGAAATGCTTGTAGACAAAGGGAAGGTCGACATTGTCAGGAAGATTCACCTTTCCCTGGGCGTTTTTTTCGAAAACATCATTGTAAAGTACACTTTCAACTTTAATGGATCCGATTCGTTGTTTCACCGTATCAATCGCCCCGTATCCCCCGAGGTTGAATTGTGAAAGCAGGGAGTTATAGGATTCAGTTCTGCCATTTAAAGGAGGAAAAATCACCAGGTTTCCTCCCGAACGAACAAAGTGACCAATTTCTGTGGCCAATCCCGATGAAATTTCCTCAGGGCTGTTCAATATCACCATCGAGTTGGAGAAGAGCTTCGCGTAGTCAACCTGTGATACCGGGTTATTTGTAAAACGAACCGTTGAATCATTGCCAAACAAAGCATTCAGGTATTTGTTTTCACTTTTATCATTTATTGAAAGCACCGGAATGGATGGTAAAACAGGGTAGGTAAAGTACATTTTGTCGTCATAGACGATCGGATAATCAGTGATTTCGACCAGACCATACTGGATCCCTGGTGAATTTTCGGTGTACGACAGTGTGACTTCAGTGGTGGAATTTTCCCTGGCTTCAATGGTTGCCAGCGATTTTTGAACAGAATTGATGGTGAGTTTTACCGGAATTTTTTCGAGGGATAAATCTGAGGCATTCCGGATCCGTACACGAAGCCTGACCGGCTGGTTCGGCTGGTGGACCGGTGAGAGAAAATAGACGGAATCGATGTAGAGGTTGTTCTTCTTTTCGGCAGATAGCGGGATCAGGAACCAGCTTATGCTGGTATCGGGTTTGGAGGCAAGCAGTTGTGAGGTTGATTTTTGAAAATCCGAGATAAGATAGGCATCAAAATTCATCCGGTTGGTTTCAGGAAGCATGTCATTTTGCCGGCTGATCACCTCCGGTAGTGTCCTGGCTGAAGGAGAGACCAGGACCTCTCCGATAAGTTTGCGCAGTTCGTCCGGGGTAACAAACCGCTGATGCCTTCCTTCAAAATCATTGGTTACCAGTTGAAACAGGTCGGATGGAGCATAGGCGGACACAATTTCCAATGCCTTGTTTTTTGCAAGATCCAGCAGCTTTCCTTCTGAAGTGATGGCATCCATGGAAAATGAGTTGTCAATATAGATGCTGATCGCCTGCTGACCGGTCATTTTTTTCAGCTGCCGGGAAGCGGGAATATAGGGCTGGGCAAAAGCAAGAACCAGGAATGCAATGGCCAGCAATCGCGCCATAAGTATGAGAAGCTGTTTAAGCTGCGACTGTTTTTTTGTTTCCTGCTGGATTTCCTGCAACCACCGGACATTGGTGAAGTAGACCTTTTTGAATTTTCGAAAATTGAAAAGGTGAATGAGAACCGGGATTGCCAGTGCACCCATGGCAAACAGGAAGGACGGGTGAATGAATTGCATGGCCAAAGATAAAAAAAATCCCGGCTGGAGGGCCGGGATTTAAGCAGGGGAGGGTTGCCCCATTGATTCTTAGATAATTCCCTGGTCAAGCATGGCATTGGCCACTTTAAGGAAACCAGCAACATTGGCACCTTTTACATAGTTCACGTATCCATCCTTGTTCTTACCATATTTTACACAAGCGGCATGGATGCTGCACATGATTTCATGCAACCGTTCGTCAACCTCTTTTATCGGCCAGCTCAGTTTCATGGAATTCTGTGCCATTTCGAGTCCGGAAGTGGCAACACCTCCTGCATTTACGGCTTTACCGGGTGCAAAAAGGATCTTATGTTCAATGAACTGTTCAACTGCCTCAGGTGTGCTTGGCATATTTGCTCCTTCGGCAACACACATAACTCCGTTCTTGATCAGCGTCATGGCGTCTTCCTTCCCGAGTTCGTTCTGGGTGGCACATGGCAGTGCAATATCGCACTTTACTTCCCATGGCCGCTTGCCCTGGTGGAATTGTGCATTGGGGAACTCATAGGAATATGGTTTTACGATATCCTGGTTTGAAGCCCTGAGTTCGAGCAGATAGGCGATTTTTTCACCTGAAATACCATCCGGATCATAAATATAGCCGTCGGGACCGGAGATGGTGACAACCTTGGCGCCAAGTTCTGTCGCTTTGATGGCAGCACCCCATGCCACGTTCCCAAAACCAGAGATGGCTACAGTTTTACCCTTGAAGGTCTCACCTTTGGTGGCAAGCATTTCCTTGGCAAAATAGACTGCGCCAAATCCTGTTGCTTCAGGGCGGATAAGACTGCCACCCCAATTCAGACCCTTTCCGGTTAATACACCGGTGTTCTCACGGGCCAGTTTCCTGTACATGCCATACATGAAGCCGATTTCACGGCCCCCTACGCCAATATCTCCTGCAGGAACATCGGTTTCAGGACCAATAAGTTTCCACAATTCCAGCATGAATGACTGGCAGAAACGCATGATTTCTGCATTTGATTTTCCTTTGGGATCAAAATCAGAACCGCCTTTTGCACCGCCCATCGGCAAGGTGGTAAGACTGTTTTTGAAAATCTGTTCGAAACCTAAAAATTTCAGAATGCTGAGGTTTACGCTGGGGTGAAATCTCAATCCACCTTTATATGGGCCAATGGCGTTGTTGAACTGAATCCGGTATCCCAGGTTTACCTGAACCTTGCCGCTGTCGTCGACCCAGCAAACCTTGAAGGTTAAAATACGGTCGGGCTCAACGATCCTGTCAATGATGTTTGCCGATTCGAAATGAGGATTTTCATTGTATACCTCTTCGATTGATTCCAGTACTTCCCGAACTGCCTGGAGGTACTCATTTTCACCCGGATGCTTCTTCTCCAGGTCGTTCATGATTTTCTCTAAGTTCATTTTGATTCTGTTTTTAATGATTAATGACCAGTTGTTATATTATCGTTATAATACTAACATTGTGAATAAAATAACAAGCGCAAAATTACTGAGTTCAAACAGACTAACCAAACAAAAACACATAATTATTTTTGTTCATTTTTTATGTTTGTCAATGAGTTTGCCATTTTGATATTGGTTGATGGATTCAACCCTGCCATCGGGTTTGTAAAACACCTCATCCCCATCTTTTTGATTTTCTGTATAATGCGTTATTTGGCTGGTTGCCCCATTGGGATAAAATGCTTTCTGAATGCCATTTCCCCCGCTGAATTGTCCCTCTCCGATCACCATGCCATCCGCACTGTAGTAAAGCCATGTTCCTTCATGGTTGCCCCTGATATATTGACCTTCGAGCCGGATCAGTTTATTGGGATAGAATTCCACGTAACGTCCATTTAATTTGTCATCCTTGTAAAAGGCTTCTGATTCAAGATGCCCGGCCCTGTCATAGGTTCTCACAAGGCCATCCAGTTTGCCGTCTATGAAATTCTGCTCCACCTGGAGCATCCCGGATCCAAAGTAACTTTTAAGTGTTCCTTCAAGTTTATTATTTCTGTAGGTACAGGTCGTTTGAATATTGCCACTCGCATACCAGTAGCTGGCATCTCCTTCATAATTTTTCCCCTTGGTTGAAATTTCAGATTTCTTATTTCCGTTTGGCCAATATTCTGTTTTGACCTGCGAACAACCTGAGGCGAAAATAAGTATCGAAAGAAGAACACCAAGATGCAGATGATTCATTGTCTATTGGTTGAATATATCAACAGTGCCTTCAATCCCGTTTATCATCATCTGAACCGCGATTACCGCCAGGATGAGTCCCATGATCCGTGAAACGACCTTCAGCAGGCTCGGATTTATTTTCGCTGCAATGACCCTGGAGGAGACAAACAGGAAGTAGGTGATCAGGCACATCACCCCAAAAATGACGACCACCATGATCACGTTGGTGATCGATTTTTCAACACCGACAAAATTCATGGCGGTAGAAATGGTCCCGGGGCCTGCCAGAAGCGGGATTCCCAATGGAGAAATGGCCATGTCGTGGGCAACTTTTTCCATCTGTTCCCGTTCATCAGGAGATTGGGCATGTATTGGATTCTCTTTGGCGTTGAGCATCTGAAACCCGATGATGAAGACAATGATGCCCCCTGCAATCTGAAAGGCAGGGAGTGTAATTCCAAACATGCGGAAAATAATATGTCCGAAGACACTGAAAATGGCAATGATGACAAAGGCGACCGTAGTGGCCCTTAGCGCGACTTTGTTCTGCGTTTTTTTATCAAAATCCTGCACCATACCCAGGAAAACAGGCAGGTTCCCGATGGGGTTCAGCATGGCAAAAAAACCCATAAACACGGTTATCCCGTGAAGGTAAAGGTCGTACATCTTCATTTTGATTCGGTTTTTTTGGAAAGAGTTGAAAAGAGGATTGATTGCCTGATAAATTCATCTGCCAGAGGACCTGAGAGGGGGTTGCTTTTCTCCATTCGTTCAGGATGCCACTGGACGCCCATCAGAAAAGATTTTCCTTCAGGATGTTCCCATTCAATACCCTCGATCAGGTCGTCGTTTGCATGGGCATTGACCGTGAGCAGGGGCGAAAGTTGTTCAATGGCCTGATGATGGTTTGTCGTAACAGCAGCGGAGTCGCATTTGGCAAGAGAGGCCAGCAGGGAATTCTGTTTAATGATCACATTATGAAAGCAATGGAGGTAATCATCACATTGGTGAACGATTTTTGAAGGATAATCTGTGGGAATATCAATGATCAGTTTTCCTCCCAGGTAAACATTCAGAATCTGATGGCCCCTGCAAACTCCAAAAACCGGCATTTTCAGTTCCAGTGCTTTTGCGATCAGGGCAATGTCAAGACTGTCGCGGCGCTGGTTCATTTCCGTGCACCTAGCTGTGTCGGATTCCTTCCCGTACCAGGCGGGATAAACATCCTCACCGCCTGTCAGCAACAACCCGTCGCATTCACCGAGTGCCATGATGGCTGAATCAATCGGCAGTGCGTACAGGTTAACCAGGATCAGGGTTGAATCTGCCTGTTTAAGCCAATGTTCATAATTGGGAGATGTTTTTGAAATTCCGATTTTCACCGGAATTGTACGTGCGCAACCCAGGGTAATTAAAATAAATCCTGCCAGGAAGAGTATCAGCGGGGGTACTCCATTTTTTGTATGAAAGTGAATTCCCATAGATTTAGTTTATAATAGCAAATGTAAAAATTAAAACTTGTGAAATGCACTTGTCAGGGTTAAATATGCGGCTGAATATTTTCCTGCAGCATCAAGAATGGTAAGTTCAGTTTCATTGGTTTGTCCTTCTTCATTTCGCGAAAACTCCATCAATATCCTGCTGCCGGGTACGTCAGGTTTTGGAAATACAATCATTCGGGATACCAGGTGGATTCCGCTTTCTTCGCATAGAAAGATAAATCTTCCGGCCGGTTCAGGTGGCAGGATGATGGCCAGCCGACCTTGCCGCGACAGTATGATCTGTATATCTTCTGCCAATGCTTCGAGGGAGAGCGTCACATCATGGCGTGCGACATTTTTCCTGTTTGATGGCGATTTGAGCGAATTCGCAAAGTAGGGGGGATTGGTAATAATGAAATCATATTCAACGGCATTCAGGGAGGCAAAATCGTGAAGTGAGCTTTGGATGGCGGTCAGCCTGTTTCCCCACGGACTTTGTTCAAAATTACCGCGTGCTTCAGCAATGGAAGGGGAATCCTGATCAATGGCATTAACGATGGAGGATGATTGCTGGGCCATCATCAGCGCTATAACCCCGCAGCCGGTTCCAATATCCAGAATCCTGCCTGTTTGGGGTGGTTGTGCCCAGGCTCCAAGCAACATGGCGTCGGTGCCGACACGCATGGTGCTTTTTTCATCTTCGACCACAAATTGCCGGAAGCGGAATGCCATCGTTCGATCAGAGGTAAATTTCGATCAAACCCTCAGGTGCTTTGATCAGTAGAAGTTTTTTCTTTTTGTCGACCTTTTGAATAACCTCATCAACAACGGGGATCAGGATCTCTTTTTCCCCAAAGCGGATCTGGAACAGGGACTGGTGGGGCAGGTCAAGCACATCTTCGATCACGCCAATATCACCATGTTTGTGATCAGTTACATGAAACCCGATAATTTCATGGTAATAGAACTGGTTGCCCTTCAGTGTAGGAAGGTCAGTGATGGGCAGAAACATTTCCAGTCCGCCCAGGCTTTCAGCATCTTCAATGGTTTCAAAGTCCTGGAACCGGATCAGTGCCTTTTGGTTGTGTTTTAATTCCAGGGCTGCAATAAAAAAAGGAATCCGTTCACCATGCAAATCGAGGTAAACGGATTCCAGATCAAGGTATTTTTCAGGATCATCAACATCCAGGTGAACCATCACCTGACCTTTATTACCATGTGTTTTAAGGATCTTTCCCAGGTAATAAAAGTCATCCTTATTCATAAGGATTGTGTTTTAATGAACGCACTATTCGGCTTCAGGAGCAGTTTCAGTAGCTTCAGGTTTAGCTTCAGCGGCTGCTGCTTCTTCTGCTTTAGCAGCAAGAATGGCTTCGGCAGCTGCTTTTGCTGCTTCACTGGCTTCGGTTGCCTTGGCAACTTCATCCAGGTGGATCTTATTCAGTTTTTTGGCAATGGCTTCAGCTTTGGCCTCATTGACCTTCACCTCGTCTGCCAGCATTTTTTTGCGGGATTCCTTTACGCTCAGATCCTGTTCGTTTTTCTTACTGGAGATCTTGAGGTTTTTTTCATCGAGCCAGGTCTGGAATTTGGCCTCAGCCTGTTCCATGGTCATGGCACCTTTGGCGACGCCTTTCAAAAGATGGTTTTTAAACATGACACCCTTGTACGCCAGAATGGCTTTCACGGTATCAG
>Ga0247841_10004973_pt1 | contig 22083 bp, 21 predicted proteins | sample LaCruzMarch2015__2_FD_192410 | JGI IMG/M metagenome (GOLD analysis project Ga0247841, IMG submission 192410) | Freshwater microbial communities from meromictic Lake La Cruz, Castile-La Mancha, Spain - LaCruzMarch2015_18m | ecosystem: Environmental > Aquatic > Freshwater > Lake | place: Spain... | reverse complement strand
GGCAAGCACCAGTTCGTGCTCGAGTCGCTCGTGGACACCCTCGCGATCGAGCGCACGCGCATCGACTACTACCAACGCCCCAGGACTGGAGTTCGGCGACGAGGCATCTGCCGAACTCCCTAGCTGCCGGGCGTTGGAAGCCCGGCAGCCGAGATCTACGAAGGCGCCGTTCACGTGTCCCCGCGAGATGTCACGGAGGCCACCGACGAAGCCGTCTGGCTTTCCGAGCGTCTCCAGCGCTGGATAGAGGACCAAGACCGCGGCGCGCGATAGCGTGCGAGCTTCCGCACCAGACGAGATCCCTCAAGACTCCGTGCGAAGGAGGAAGTGCTCTGAGCAGACACCGCGGCCTATCGCCGGGCGGGCCCGGAACATCTCGAATTGCCCGTCCAGCTGCGGAAGGACTACGGTGAAGTCGGAAGGGGGTGCGATGGAACAGAAGACGAAGTCGGTCTTGAAGGGTATTGCGGTGTTCGTGGTGGGAGGCGTGCTCGTGGCCCTTGGGGTGAGCGTCTGGATGGATGGCGGCACCGGCTTCGGCGGCGGCCTCGCTGCCGCGGGGATTCTCCTCGTCGTCGCGTGGTTCTCGAGCGCCATGGAGAAGCGAAAGAAGGCCCGCAAGACGCAGCCGGAAGATCACCCGAAGGGAGAGAAGCAGTAGGCCGGTCGTCGAGCGGCGCCGCGCCTCCCGAGCGCTTTCCTCCGAGTCAGCGTGCCAGCTGACCGGCTGCGAGCAATGCGTTCGGAGTTCGGCAAGCGCGGAACGGGGCCGAACTCCCTAGCTGCCGGACAACGATGACTGTCCGGCAGCCGTGGACTGCTTCCTGCAACCCAACGAACGCCTTCCCTACGGGCTACAAGCCACAGACCACATGCTGGAAGCCGCGCTTTCCGCGGCTTCCAAGCAGTTGGATTCGACCTACGCCTAGGCTAGAATCGCGCAGATCCCGTTTGGAAGAGACGGTGTCAGCTTCCGGCCTCGTGCCAGAGACGGCGAGGCATGTGGCGCATGCCCTTGTCGATCTGAGAGCGAAGCTCTGGACCGCAGCCGACGACTGGCAAGCTTGACGCCGCCGGCCCCGAAGGAGTTGAGGTATGGCTCATGACCCGCGGCGCCCGTACGATGCGCTGCCGCCTCTACCCCCGGCGTCGGACGTCGAGACGAAGGCCGTGCTCAAGCGGTGCCTTTCGGCCAGCCGCGCCTTGGCGGAGCTGAAGGGCGCCGGCGAGCTGATCCCCGACCAAGCCATTCTGATCAACGCGATTCCGCTGCAGGAAGCGAAGCTCAGCTCGGAAATCGAGAACATCGTTACTACGCAGGATGCCCTCTTCAAAGCCGCACTCGATGAGTCCAAGCCAGCCGACCCGCAGACCAAGGAAGTGCTTCGCTACCGCACCGCCCTGAGACACGGCTACGAGGGTGTCGTGACGAAGGGGTTCAGGGTCGACCTGCTGTTGGAGGTCTGCTCCGCTCTCCGCGGCGAGCCTGTGGAGTTCCGGAAGTTGGGTGAGGATGTCGAGATCCGCAATCGGGCCACCGGCGAGGTTCACTACACGCCGCCCAGCGGAGGACCCGGCGTGCGCGAGAAGCTTGCCAACCTTGACGGCTACCTTCTCGCGAAAGCCGGCCCCGACCCGCTCATTCGGATGGCGGTCGGCCACTACCAGTTCGAGGCAATCCACCCCTTCTCCGACGGCAACGGGCGCACCGGACGCATCCTCAACATCCTCTACCTCCTGCACTCGGGGCTCCTCAGCATTCCCGTCCTGTACCTGAGTCGCTACCTCATCCAGAAGAAGCCGCAGTACTACCACCTGCTGCGCAACCTGACGGGCGAAGGCAACTGGGAGGAGTGGGTCCTTTTCATTCTGCAGGGTGTCGAAGAGACCGCAACGTGGACCACCGGGCGCATCGTCGCCATTCGTGACCTGCTCGATGAAACCGTCGCGCAATGCCGCCGCGACCTTCCGAAGGTCTACTCAAAGGAGCTGGTTGAGCTCGTCTTCCGACAGCCGTACTGCAAGATCGCCTTTGTCGTCGATGCGGGGATTGCCCAGCGCCAGACCGCGTCAGTCTACCTGCAGGAGCTGGAGAGGGTCGGCATTCTGAAGAGCGAGCAGGTTGGCCGCGAGCGCGTTTACCTGAACCCCAGGCTGCTGGAGGTGCTCAGGGCATGAGCGTCGCGACGTGTCGCCTCGGCGAGCTGCTCTCGACACATTCGCCGGACCTGTCGACTCGATCGACACGTCGGGGCGATATGTCGATGGATGGGGCCGGCTTCGACACGCCCGCGAAGTGCGTCGACGTGCTGGAGATGCCAGACGTGGTCCCCACGACATCCGGGTGAGTCGCTCTCCTCGTCGCGGGCTTCTCTCCCCGGAGCTCCGGCTGCTCGGCAATGCGTGTCGTCGGCACTCCCCCAGCTGCTTGGCGTCCGATGCTACCAAGCAGCCGAGTTCGGCAGCGCGGACTACCTCGCCAGGAGAAGCCATCGACCTGCGGAGGCTTCTCCCTAGCTGCTTGGCACCCCTTGTCGCCAAGCAGCCGAATTCGGCAACCTCAGACCGGCCGAACTCACTAGCCGTCGAGCCACGCAACGCGCCGGCCACGCGCTAGCCCTCGGAAGCAGTCAGCCCGGTGTCCCTCTGGTCCTCGGGCGGGTGCCGCAGCACCTCGATTGTGCGTGTTGTCTCAGCTCGTCTCCTTGAGTAGACTCAGAGAGAAGCGGAGGGCAGCGTGAAGCCATTGCGATCAGCAACACCCTCCGCAGGAGGGTTCAATGGGTGAGCTGATTCCGGTTGACCCTGTCGAACGCCTGATCATCGAGATCCGCGGGAACAAGGTCATCCTCGACGCGGATCTAGCGCTGCTGTACGGGGTCGAGCCCAAGGCGCTCACTCGTGCAGTTCGCAGAAACCCGGAGCGCTTCCCAGCGGACTTCATGTTCCAGCTATCGGATGCGGAGTTCGCTCACTTGAGGCGCCAATCCGGCACCTCAAGTCAGTGGGGCGGTCGCAGATACCCTCCGCTTGCGTTCACCGAATACGGCGTCTGCGATGGGCCGCCTGCGAGGCGGCTTGGGAGAAGCCTGCGGCTTCTCCAGGCACGTGTTTCAGTCCGCAAACTGTTCAGGTCAACATCGAGATCATGCGCGCCTTCGTTCAGTTGAAGCGAGCGCTTGTCGGTCACGAGGAGCTTGAGAAGAGGCTCGATGCTCTTGAGATGCGCTACGACAGACAGTTCCGAGCGGTGTTTGATGCCATACGTCAATTGCTGGCCCCGAGCGCGCCCAAGCGCCCGCCGATTGGGTTCAAATCGGCCGAGAACGGCAATCCGTAGCGCGCGACGTCCACCCAACAGGGGGAGGCCGATCGCCCACGGTCCCGGAGTTCGGCAACCATAGATCAGCCGAAACCTCCAGCTGTCGGCAACACCTAACGGCCGACAGCCACGGACACACGGACTGCTTCTCGCAACCCAACGAACTCAACGAACCCAACGAACCGCGCCACGGGCTAGAAGCTACGCGCTACATGCCGCCTTTCGCGTCTTTTCCCTCGTCTTGGATTCGACCTACGCCTACGCTAGAATCGCGCAGATCCCGTCTGGAGGGCACGGCATCAGCTTCCCGGTCCCCATGGCCAAGACCAAGAAGGACACTGCAAACGGCGTTTCCGATCTGAGAGCGAAGCTGTGGGCTGCTGCCGACGCTCTGCGTGCCAACATGGATGCGGCGGAGTACAAGCATGTCGTCCTCGGCCTCATCTTCCTCAAGTACATCTCGGATGCGTTTGAGGCGAAGCGAGTCGAACTCGAAGCGCAACGTCCGCAAGGCGCCGACCCCGAGGACCCCGACGAGTATCGCGCGGTCAACATCTTCTGGGTCCCGAAGGAAGCTCGCTGGTCACTCCTCAAGGCGAACGCGCCGCAGCCGACGATTGGGAAGACCGTCGACGACGCGATGGAGGCGATCGAGCGCGACAACCCGACGCTCAAGGGCGTTCTCCCCAAGGAGTACGCGCGCCCCGGCCTCGACAAGGAACGCCTCGGCCAGCTCATCAACCTCGTGAGCGACATCGGTCTCGGCAGCCCCGCCGACCGTGCCAAGGACATCCTCGGTCAGGTGTACGAGTACTTCCTCGCCCAGTTCGCGAGCGCCGAGGGCAAGAAGGGCGGCCAGTTCTACACCCCATCGCACGTCGTCCGCGTCCTTGTCGCCATGCTCGCGCCGTACAAAGGCCGCGTCTACGACCCCTGCTGCGGCTCGGGCGGCATGTTCGTCTCGAGCGAGAAGTTCATCGAGGCCCACGCGGGGAAGATCGGCGACATCTCGATCTACGGACAGGAGTCAAACTACACCACCTGGCGCCTCGCCAAGATGAACCTCGCCCTCCGCGGCATCGACGCCCAGATCGCGCACGGCGACACGTTCCACAACGACAAGCACCCTGACCTCAAGGCCGACTACGTCCTCGCCAATCCGCCGTTCAACGACAGCGACTGGCGCGGGGAACTGTTAAAGGATGACGGCCGCTGGAGGTACGGGGTACCTCCAGCAGCTAACGCCAACTACGCCTGGGTGCAGCACTTCGTCTCGCACCTCGCGCCGAACGGCATCGCCGGCTTCGTCCTCGCCAACGGCTCGATGTCGTCGAACCAGTCCGGCGAAGGCGAAATCCGGAAGGCCATGATCGAGGCTGACCTCGTCGACTGCATGGTCGCGCTTCCCGGCCAGCTCTTCTTCTCGACCCAGATCCCCGTCTGCCTGTGGTTCCTCGCGCGAAACAAGAAGAACGGCCGCTTCCGCGACCGGCGCGGCGAGACCCTGTTCATCGACGCGCGGAAGCTCGGCACGATGACTGACCGCACCCACCTCGAGTTGACCGAGGAAGATGCCGTCAAGATCTCAGGCACCTATCACGCCTGGCGCGGTGACCAAGGCGCGGGCGAGTACGCCGATATCGCCGGGTTCTGCAAGAGCGCAAGACTCGACGAGATCCGCGCGCACGGCTACGTTCTCACACCAGGCCGGTACGTCGGCGCCGAGGAGGCGGAGGACGACGGCGAGCCGTTTGACGAGAAGATGAAGCGGCTCACCGCGACGCTGCGCGAGCAGCGGGCTGAGGGCGCGAAGCTGGATGCCGCGATTGCCGCCAACCTGAAGGAGCTTGGGTATGGCGGTTGAGGAAGCGGGAGCAGTGACCATTGAGGCGCTGTTGGAATCAGGAGCAATTGTCGGCCATAAGGACGGAAACCACGGCTCTCAATACCCGCGAGTAGAGGAGTTTGGGCCTGTCGGAGTCCCGTTCCTCACGGCGAAGTCCCTTAGCGATGGGAAGATCGACATCGCAGGCGCTCCGCGCTTGGCCGAGGACAGGGCGGATGCCCTGCGATTCGGGTTTGTTCAGCCCGGCGACGTCTTGCTCTCCCACAACGCAACCGTCGGGCGCGTGGCGGTTGTTCCTGAGTTCGCGGGGCGAATGCTCATAGGAACCTCGCTCACATACTTCAGAGTAGACCCGGAGAAGATATCGCCGCGATACCTCGCAGCCTACTTCGGGGGGAAGGCATTCCAGGACGAGCTGGCTGCCGTAATGAGTCATTCAACTCGAAATCAGGTGCCAATCACGGCGCAGAGGCGCCTTCGCGTTGTTCTTCCATCTCTCCCAGTGCAACGCGGGATCGCCCACATCCTTGGCACGCTCGACGACAAGATCGAGCTGAACCGGCGGATGAACGAGACGCTGGAAGCCACGGCGCGGGCGATCTTCAAGTCGTGGTTCGTCGACTTCGATCCCGTCCGCGCCAAGGCCGAAGGCCGCGACACCGGCCTCCCTCCACACATCGCCGACCTGTTCCCCGATGCCTTCGAGGACTCGGAGCTGGGGGAGATCCCGAAAGGGTGGGCGGTACGGAGCCTTGATGAGATTGCAGACTTCCTCAACGGCCTCGCCATGCAGAAGTACCCGCCCACAACTGCCAATCAGCTGCCGGTCATCAAGATAGCCCAACTGCGAGCGGGCGACGCCAATGGTGCAGACTTGGCGAGCGCGGACATTGATCCCGCCTACATTATCGAGGACGGCGACATCCTCTTTTCATGGTCAGGATCCTTGGAGTGCGTGCTGTGGAGTGGAGGGAAGGGCGCTCTGAACCAGCACCTGTTCAAGGTGACTCCATCCAGGTACCCAAGGTGGCTCTGCTACCTCGGGATCCAACAGCATCTCGACGAGTTCCGCCACATCGCGGCAGGCAAAGCAACTACGATGGGCCATATTCAGCGGCAGCACCTATCCGACGCGAAGTTGCCAATACCCCCAGCGGATCTCTTGAAGACGATGGGCACGTTCGTTGAGCCGGCGATTGAGAGCACATGGCGACGCATGGTGCAGTCCCGCACCCTCATGTCCCTGCGCGACACGCTGCTCCCCAAGCTCATCTCCGGCGAATTGCGGCTCGAGGGTGCCGAGCGGCTCATCGGGGGTACGGACGCATGAAGCGCGAGGCAAGGCTTCTTCTCGAGAAGGCCTGCGACTCGCTCGTGCTCAGCATCGAGCTCTTCAACCGACCGTATGATCGAGGTCGAGTCAGCGGAACGCTCATCCACCTCGACCACAGCTTCGAGATGCTGCTCAAGGCGGCGATCTTGCACCGGGGCGGCCGGATTCGGGACAGACGTGCGAAGGAGACCATTGGCTTCGACGCCTGCGTACGCCGTTCACTGAGCGACGGGAGGATCAGACTCCTTAGCGAAGAGCAGGCGCTCGTCCTGCAGATACTCAACGGGTTGCGCGATGCAGCGCAGCATCACCTGCTGGAGATATCGGAGGGCCAGCTCTACGTCCACGTGCAATCTGGAGTCACGCTGTTCCGTGACCTTCTCAGAAGCGTCTTCGGCCAGGACCTCGCTTGTCATCTACCAACGCGAGTGCTGCCAGTCTCGACTTCGCCGCCAACGGAGCTAGCAGCGCTCTTCGAGTACGAGGTCGAGGAGATCAAGAAGCTGCTTCACCCTGGCAAGCGGCGTCAGGTCGAGGCTATGGCGAGGCTGCGACCGCTCGCGATCCTCGACGGCACGATCCAAGGTGAGAAGGGGCAGCCCAGTGACGCCGACCTGCGACGGATCGGCAAGGACGTCTTGGCCGGGAAGGCGTGGGCCGATGTGTTCAGGGGCGTCTCGGCAATCGAGATCACCGCGGATGGCGTGGGGCCGAGCCTGTCTCTCCGTCTCTCGAAGAAGGAGGGTATACCGTTCCAGCTCGTTCCCGAGGGGACGTTGAACGCCTCGGTCGTCGCCGTGAAGCGCGTCAACGAGCTCGACTTCTACAACCTCGGAGCGAAGCAGCTCGCTGAGAAGCTTGGACTGACGATGCCAAAGGCTGTCGCAGTTGTAGACTACTTTCGCATTCGCGAACGGTCAGCTTGTTACAAGGAGTTCAAGATCGGGGGATCTCTTTTCAAGCGATACTCGCAGGAAGCAGTGGATGCCATCGTGAAAGAGCTCCAGTCCGCGAGCGTCGAAGAGGTCTGGGATAGGCATCGCAGCAAGGGGCGAGAGGCATGACCAGCGTTTGGTGCGTTCGAGCAAACGGCGGGCAGTTTGCCGAACAGTTCCTCCGTGGGGGCTATGCAGGGATCGGCTGGCGTGAGATCGAACGGGACTTGAGTCGTATCCGGACCAGAGATGAACTCTATCCGGTGGTGCAGGTTGCCTATCCCGACCAGCAAAGCGCCATCGTCATCGGCAACTACGTCGGCCAGATCGCGCGCTTCCTTTTCGAGATCCAGGCGGGCGACTACGTGATCACGCCCGCCGCTGACACCGAGTGGCTACACTACGGGCAGGTCGCTCCGGATCCGTCCTACTTCCTCGCTGCGGGCGACGACGGCTGCCCGTACCGGCATCGTCGGCGAGTGTCGTGGGCGGACAGGAGACTGAAACGTGGCGACTTCTCGGTTCCGTTCCAGAACACGATCCGGTCCTCGCTCACGGTGTTTGCGGTCTCGCAGCGAGAGGAGTTCCTGGCTGCCATCGGGAAGGCGGATTCGAGTGCGGGGACTACGACTGCACACTACGACCCGTATCGCGTCGTGCTGGAGCAGGTCCTCGAGTTGGATGACAAGGAGTTCGAGATCCTGGTGGGGCACTTGCTCACGGCTCTCGGTTTCGAGGGCTCCGAGGTGACGGGAAAGACAGGCGACGGGGGCGTGGACGCAACCGGGGAACTCAACGTGGTCAACCTGGCGAAGGTGAAAGTCTTCGTTCAAGCCAAGCGCTACAAGCTTGGCTCCAAGGTTGCAGCCAGTGTCGTGAAGCAGCTCCGGCAGGCGATCCCATTCGGTGGCCAGGGCGCGTTCATCACCACGGCGGACTTCCAAGGCGCCGCTGCGGAGGTGGCACTGGAGGTCGGTTTCCCGCGGATCGGCCTGATCAACGGGCGACAGCTCGTGGACCTGCTGATCGACCACTGGGATGACATTCCGCCGGAGTTTCGAGAGCGGCTGGATCTGAAGCCAGGACTTGTGCGCGCATGAACTCTTCATTCAGCACATCTATCCTCGAAGATGCTCGTCGCAGACTGACCCCCACGGACGCGCTACTACTCATCGAGAACCGGCACGCCGATGCGCGGAGGAACGCATGACTGAGATCTTCCCCAACCTCTTCGTCGGCCACCAGGGCGACTTCGAGTACCAGGTTGACGGCAGAGAAGGCTGGGCCGTTGTCCACGCGTGCAAGGAGCCGTATCACCGTGATCTCCTCGGCTACACCACGAAGGGAGCCCCGAAGGGGCATCCGGAGTACTTCCTTGCCGTGCGCGGAGAGCGCCTGTACCTGAATCTCGTCGATGTCCCCGATCCCAGCTACATCCACGAGGAGTTGGTCGAGACGGCGCTTGCGCTCATCCATGAGAAGCTGACGAGCGGGAAGAAGGTTCTCGTCCACTGCAACCAGGGCGAGTCGCGTGGGCCGGGGATAGCGCTCCTCTACCTACTTCGGCATACCCCGGCCTTGCCCAAGACCTCGCTTGCCGATGCGTTGGGCGTGTTTCAGAGGATCTATCCGGCGTTCCATCCGGGCCCTGGGATTGCCGGATACATCGCGGCACACTGGAGTGACTAGGCGCCGAGAGATGACGACGACGTTGACGACGACGGCGACGATGACGATGACGTCACACTGCATTGGCGACAGACAGGGAGCGCGCGAATGCCGGCCAGCGTGAAATTCGACCCGCGCAAGCTCATGGAGCAGGCTGTCGACGTCATGCGGCAGTCGATTGCCGAGCCTCGCGCGGATGGCAAGGCGAGCCCTCGCGTCGGAGCCGTGCTGTGGAAGCCGGATGGGACGGTCGAGACCGCATGCCGCGGCGAGCTGCGCCAGGGCGACCACGCCGAGTACACGCTGCTCGAGCGCAAGAGCCGCGATGCCAAGCTCGACGGCGCAGTGCTCTTTGCCACGCTCGAGCCCTGCGCGCCTGGCTCTCGGCACGAGCCGAAGCTCGGGTGTGCCGAGCGGATCGTGAATGCCAGGATCAAGGAGGTCTGGGTCGGGATTGAGGACCCGGACCCGAAGGTCGACCGCAAGGGGATCACGTACCTCCAGAAGAACGGCGTGACGGTGCACATGTTCGACCGCGACCTGCAGGAGGCGATCCAGGAAGCGAACCGGGAGTTTATCGCTCAAGCGCTGGAGCGGGCGGCGGCCGCGCGGAAGGAGAAGCCGAGGGCGATTGAGCTCTCCAACCTAGAGGGCGCGTTCGCGAACACCGCGACGGACGACCTCTCGGACGAGGCGTTGGAGCAGTACCGGGTGTCTGCGGGAATCGGAGACAAGGCCGGTTCGGCGGCCTTCTACCGGCGACTCGCCCAACAGGGGCTACTGGCGCAGGAGAGTGGACGCTGGACTCCGACCGGGTTCGGGCTCCTCTTGTTCGGCAAAGAGCCGCGGACGGCCATGCCGCAGGCGGGCTTGCTCGGCACGATCCACTACCCCGATGGGAAGGAAGAGACGCGCGACTTCGACGGGCCGCAGATCCTCGCGCCGGAACAGGCTCTGCAATGGCTCCGCGACAAGCTGCCCAACCCGATCGACCGGTCCGAGGCACGACGCAGAGAGACGAACGCGGCCCTGTTCGAGCTGACGCGCGAGGGCATCGTCAACGCCCTCGTGCATCGCGACTACGGGATCGCCGGCGGGAAGTGTCAGCTGGTTGTCACTGCGAACAGTGTAGCCATCAAGAGCCCCGGAGCCCCGGTGGAACCGATCACGCTCGAACAGCTCCAATCGTTCAATGCGCCGATGCTGAGCCGCAATCCCGTGCTGCACTACGTGTTCGCACGCATGGGCATGGCGGAGGAGCGCGGCCTTGGGTTGAAGTCGATGAGGAGCGGCGCTGAGACCGCTGGGCTGCCTCTGCCGAAGTACACGTGGGAGAATCCGTACTTGGTTCTCACGCTGCTCCGAAGCAGAGAGGCGGCGGTGAGCGCTTTGCCTCCTTCCGTGCTCGCGGCGCTGACCGATTCAGAACGAGCAGGTTGGCAATGGCTTGCTGTGAGAGGCAGAGCCAAGTCCAGCGAGTACGCGGAGGCCATGCAGGTGGAGGATCGGACCGGAAGGCGGCATCTGGCCCGCTTCCTGGAGCTGGGCTTGGTGCGGAAGACGGGCTCCGGGCCTTCGACGGAGTACGAGGTTGTCTAGGATGATTCTCGCGATGCAGGTCCTCGAGATCCGGACGCGAAGCCGGACATGGTGTCCGGATACCCCTCTGTCGATGCCGAGGATCGTCCTATCCGGACACCTAGGCGGACATGATGTCCGGATAGGCTCTCCTAACCGACCGACGTTGCTGTTTCTTTGGACGTCGCAGCAGAGCGCTGCAGGACTCAACACTCTGGCGGGTGCGGCATGCGTGGTCTGACAGAATCCGTCGTCGAAGACGCCGCCCTCGGGTGGCTGGAGGAACTTGGCTACGCCGTCCTGTACGGCCCTGACATCGCATTCGGAGAGCCAGCCGCCGAGCGCAGCGACCCCAACTACCGTGATGTCGTCTTGGAAGGGCGGCTCAGGGATGCCCTTGCGCTACTCAATCCGCAGCTTCCGCCCGAGGCGCTCGAAGACGCTTTCCGCAAGGTGACCCGAGTGGACGCCCCGGCGCCGATCGAGCGGAACCGCACCGTGCACCGCATGCTCGTGAAGGGCGTTCCGGTCGAGTACCGTCGTCAAGATGGCTCGATCGCCGGCGACCAGGCAAAGCTCATCGACTTCGACAGCCCCGACAACAACGACTGGCTGGCACTGAGCCAATTCACGGTTGCCGAGGGCCAGCACACGCGGCGTCCAGACATCGTCCTGTTCGTGAACGGTCTCCCTGTCGCGGTCATCGAACTGAAGAACCCGGCCGATGAGAACGCGACGGTGTGGATGGCCTACAAGCAGCTCCAGACCTATCAAGCAGAGCTTCCGGCGCTGTTCGCGTACAACGAGGCCCTCGTCGTGTCGGACGGGACGCTGGCGCGAATCGGCGTGCTCGACGCGGGGCGCGAGTGGTTCAAGCCGTGGCGCACGATCACGGGTCAAGAGGACGCGAGTTCGCGGATGACGGAGCTTGAGGTCGTCTTACGCGGAGCGTTCGACAAGCGGCGGCTCCTCGACCTCATCCGGCACTTCATCGTCTTCGAGGATGGCAACGCCGCGGGCGTTGCTAGCAAGAAGATGGCCGGGTATCACCAGTTCCACGCGGTGAACGCTGCAGTTGAGGAGACGCTGCGCGCCACGAAGCTGGCGACGGCTGACCGGACGGCCTACGTCCCGGGCCGCTACGAGGCGGGCCTGCGTCCCGGCGGTGAGCCGGGCGATCGGCGCGTCGGCGTGGTCTGGCACACGCAGGGCTCCGGCAAGAGCCTGACGATGGCGTTCTATGCTGGACGGATCATCCTCGAGCCGCAGATGGCGAACCCGACAATCATCGTGCTCACAGACCGCAACGATCTCGATGACCAGCTCTTCGGCACGTTCTCGCGCTGCCGCGAAGTGGTCGGCTGGGCGCCGGAACAGGCGCAAGATCGTGCCGATCTTCGCGCGAAGCTCCGCACCGAGGGCGGCCATGTCATCTTCACGACGATCCAGAAGTTCTTCCCCGAGCCCGGCGGGGACCAGCACCCTGTGCTATCGGACCGGCGGAACATCGTAGTCCTCGCCGACGAGGCACACCGCAGCCAGTACGACTTCATCGACGGCTTCGCTCGCCACATGCGCGATGCCTTGCCGAACGCGTCGTTCATCGGCTTCACCGGCACGCCGATCGCACTGACCGACAAGAACACGCGCGCCGTGTTCGGCGACTACATCAGCGTCTACGACATCCAGCGCGCGGTCGCCGACGGCGCGACGGTGCCGATCTACTACGAGAGCCGCCTCGCGAAGCTGGCGCTTGCCGAGTCCGAGAAGCCGAAGATCGACCTGGACTTCGAAGAGGCGACGGAGGGCGAGGAAGTCGAGCGCAAGGAGAAGCTGAAGACGAAGTGGGCTCAGCTCGAAGCCGTCGTCGGCTCGCCGCAGCGCGTGAAGGTCATTGCGCGCGACATCGTCGACCACTTCGAGAAGCGCCTCGCAGCGATGCAGGGCAAAGCGATGATCGTCTGCATGAGCCGGCGCATCTGCGTCGAGCTGTACCGCGAGCTCGTCGCTCTGCGTCCTGCATGGCACGGCGAGGACGACGAGCACGGCGCGCTCAAGGTTGTGATGACCGGCTCGGCGAGCGATCCGCTCGACTGGCAGCCGCACATCCGCAACAAGCTGAAGCGTGAGGCCCTTGCGGCGCGGTTCCGCGACCCGGCGGACCCGTTCCAGATCGTCATCGTCCGCGACATGTGGCTCACCGGCTTCGATGCGCCGAGCCTGCACACGATGTACGTCGACAAGCCGATGCGCGGACACGGTCTGATGCAGGCGATCGCTCGTGTGAACCGCGTGTTCGGCGACAAGCCGGGCGGCCTCGTCGTCGACTACCTCGGCCTCGCTGACGAGTTGCGACAGGCGCTCGCGACCTACACCGAGAGCGGCGGCACTGGCGAGACGGCTATTGACCAAGAGAAGGCCGTGGCGTTGATGCTTGAGAAGTACGAAGTCTGCCGGGGCATGTTCCACGGGTTCAGCTGGGGCCGATGGGTCACAGGCACGTCAGCAGAAAGGGTCACGCTTCTGGCTCCGGCTCAGGATCACATCCTGGCGCAGGAGGATGGGCAGAATCGCCTTCTGCGCGCGGTGGCCGAGTTATCGCAGGCATTTGCCCTCGCCGTGCCGCACGAGCAAGCGCTCGCGATTCGCGACGACGTCGGTTTCTTCCAGGCCGTGCGCTCCGTGCTGGCGAAGGGAGCGCTGGTCGACCGCAAGACCGACGAGGAACTCGACCACGCCATTCGGCAGATCATCTCCGAGGCGATTGTCTCTGACGAAGTCGTTGACCTGTTCGCGGCCGCGGGGCTCAAGAAGCCCGACATCTCGATCCTCTCCGACGCGTTCCTCGCTGAGGTGCGGGGCATGCCGCAGAAGAACCTCGCTGTCGAGCTTCTGCGGAAGCTCCTCTCTGGCGAGATCAAGACCCGGGCGAAGCGCAACGTCGTCCAGGCGCGGTCGTTCGCCGACCTCCTCGACCAGTCGATCCGCAAGTATCAGAATCGCGCCATCGAGACCGTGCAGGTGATCGACGAGCTGATTGGACTGGCCAAGGACATCCATAAGGCAGACGCGCGCGGCGAAGCGCTCAAGCTCACCGAGGACGAAGTCGCGTTCTACGACGCGCTCGAGACGAACAACAGCGCCGTGAAGGTGCTCGGCGACGAGACCCTGCGGACGATCGCCCGCGAGCTGGCTGACACCGTGCGCAAGAACGTCAAGATCGACTGGACCGTGCGCGAGAACGTGCGCGCGCAGCTGCGCGTGCTCGTCAAGCGCATCCTGCGCAAGTACGGCTACCCGCCCGACAAGCAAGAGAAGGCGACGCAGACCGTGCTGGAACAGGCCGAGGTCCTGTCGGAGGCGTGGGCAGCGGGCTAGGGAGCGGATGCGGCTACTCCGCCGTACCTCGCGCGGGTGCGGCTCCGTGCGGCCCCAGCATGTGGTTCCGTGGGAATCTGCGGCGCTGCCGACGGCGCGAGGGTCAGCTCTTTACTTGACAGGTTCCGTCACAGGGGCGGTGGGTCATCCCCGTTGCCTCACGCCCGGTTCGAGGGGCGTCGGGCGTGGGGTCTGGTTTTGCACTGCAGCATTCCTCGCTTCTCCGCTCTTCCGCGCTCAACGGTGAACGCGACGGCCCGTTCGCGTCTCGTTTCTTGACGTAGGTCGACGTACCGCGCTGCCGGCGTCTGGCCGAATCGCACCTCCTCCTTGTTCTGGCACTCAGCGGCGCGGCGGAGAAGGGGTACTCGCTGATCAAAAGGGGTCCTGGGGAGCCGAGACCACCCCTTCTCAGGGGCGCGAGGGCCTGGTCCCGCATTCCAGCACTGGAGTACGGCGCTTCCCACAACTGCGACCGGCGGCACATCTCCGAAGCTTACGCAACCGTCAGCGGCTTGATGCCTGCGATCTCGTCGCGGATGGCGTCCGCGGCATCCCACAGGTCGACTGCGCGCTGCGCATTCAGCCAGAACTGAGGCGTGTTCCGGAAGAGCCTCGACAGACGCAGCGCCATCTCCGGGCTCACAGCTCGGCGTTCACGCAAGAGCTCATTGACGGTCTGCCGCGACACGCCGAGCGCCTCCGCCAAGCTGGCCACGGTGAGCTCATAATCGGGCAGGAAGTCCTCCCGAATCATCTCGCCCGGGTGGATCGGCCGCACTTCTCTCTTCCTCGCATTCTGGATGCTCATGCCTCACCTCGCCCTAGTGGTAGTCCGTGATCTCGACGTCGAAGGCATCCCCGTCTTCGAATCGGAAGCAGATGCGCCACCGATCGTTGATCGCGATGGCGTACTGGCCTTCCCTGTCCCCAGCTAGCTTGTGCAGCCGGTTTCCCGGCGGCACCCGCAGATCGCCGATCTGGCTGGCAAGATCGATGTACTCAACCTTTCGCCTTGCCCGCCGTGTGATCTCCGGCGGTAGTCGACTCGATCGCCCCGTCACGAAGAGCTCTTGGGTGTGCCGGTCCGCGAACGTCTTGATCACGGGCGCAGTGTAACGCGTCACGTGACGCATGTCTAGAGACAGCTCCTTGTGGAAGCGATGCGGCCTGGCACTTGGCGCCCGGCGCTGACCGTACTGAGAGACACCCCGCTGGGGGTGACGGCATCGCGCTCCGCGTCTCCACATATGGCGCGAGGGTCTGGTCTTACACTGCAACACTCCTCGCTTCTCCGCTCTCTCGCGATCAACGGTGAGCGCGACGACCCGTTCGCGTCTCGTTTCTTGACGTAGGCCGACGTGCCGCGCTGCCGGCGTCTGGTCTAATCGGACCTCCTCCTTGTTCTGGCACTTGGCTGCGCGGCGGAGAAGGGGTACTCGCTGATCAGAAGGGGTCCTGGGGAGCCGAGACCACCCCTTCTCAGGGGCGCGAGGACCTGGTCCTGCGTTCCAGCACTGGAACCTGCCAGATCCGTGTAGATCCCGCATCGCGGCTAGGCGCGGTGGCGTCTTGCGAACGGCGCCGCTGCTCGCCTACCGAGACGATGCGGCTGGTGGCCCGGCCATTGTCCTTCTCAGGCGGACAACAATCGGCTACACTGTCCTCCATGGAAGGACAGCTACGGGCGCTGATCCGACAGAAGATCGTCGATTCACTCGCGGCGGCGCCACCTTCGCTCACACGGCGCGACGTGCGTCTGCCCGCGGTGGAGGGGAAGGCAATCGCCGTCCTCGGGATGCGGCGAACGGGGAAGACGACGTTCCTCTGGCAGGTGCTCTCCGAGCGGCTCGCCGCAGGGACGCCGCGCGAGGGGCTCCTCTACTTCAGTTTCGAGGACGAGCGGCTGGCGGGGATGATGGCCGCTGACCTCGGCCTCTTGCTCGAGGAGTACTACCGCCTCTATCCCGAGTGGCGCGATGGCCAACGGGCGACCTTCTTCCTTGACGAAATCCAGGTTGTGCCGGGGTGGGAACGGTTCGCGCGGCGGCTTCTGGATACGGAGAAGATCGACCTCTTCCTCTCGGGGTCGTCGGCGCGGCTCTTGTCGCGCGAAGTGGCGACGGCGATGCGCGGGCGTGCGATGGAGGCGCTTGTCCACCCGTTCAGCTTCCGCGAGGTCTTGCGCCATCGGAGCTGCGAGCCGAAGACCGATCCAGACAGGCTCCCGAAGTCGTCACGCTCGGCCCTCGAGCGCGACCTTCGCGAGTACCTCGCGACAGGTGGCTTCCCCGAGGCGGTTGGCGTCCCGGCGCGCGACCGGATCGAGCTCCTGCGTGGCTACGTTGACGTTGTCTTGTTTCGCGACGTGGTCGAGCGGCACAACGTCACAAATCCGCTCGCCCTACGGGCCATGACGCGGCTGCTCCTCGCGAATGCTGCGGGGCCGTTCAGCGTGAGCAAATTCCACGGCGCCCTGCACTCGCAGGGTGTCGCGGTGGCAAAGGACTCGCTCCACGCATACCTCTCCTACCTAGAGGATGCATTCCTTGTCCGCACGGTGTCGATCGACGCGGGTTCGGAGCGACAGCGGATGGTGAACCCACGCAAGGTCTACCCGATCGATCCGGGACTGATCCCGCTGTTCGACCGCTCGGGGCGCGCGAACCTCGGGCATGCCCTAGAGACATGCGTCTTGCTCGATCTCGAGCGACGCGGCGCGGAGATCACCTACGTTCGGACGCGAAGTGGGTTCGAGGTGGATTTCCTCGCCCGCTACCCCGGCGGGGAAGAGAAGCTGATCCAAGTCACGGCTGAGGCGACCGACCCTGCGACGCGGGAACGCGAGCTGCGCGCGCTCGTTGAGGCCGCGGCAGCGTATCCACGCGCCTCGCTCCACCTTGTGGCGCTCGATCCGGAGGACGTAGGAGAGCTTCCAAGGGGGGTCGCTCTGCACTCGGCCGTGAATTGGCTCTTGCGGGCGGACGAGACGTAAGGAACCGAGCGGGTTCCGGTGACACAATGCCAGACTCCGCCTTCTCGTGACCTTTGCGGACGCTCTGTGCTTGTCCTCACGGGCGGGGCTTCGTAGGATGGCGCCATGACGGAGTTCCACGAGCCAGTTGGCGAGATCCTCCTCTACCAGACTCCAGACGGACAGACGCGCGTCGAGTGCCGGTTTGCCGACGAGACACTCTGGCTGAGCCAAGCCCTGATTGCCGAGCTGTTCGACAAGGATGTCCGGACCGTCAACGAGCACCTGCTGAACATCTTCGACGAGGGGGAACTCGACCGGGAGGCAACTATCCGGAGATTCCGGATGGTTCGCCAAGAGGGCGACCGCCAGGTGGCGCGCGAGATTGAGCACTACAGCCTTGAGGCCATCCTCGCGGTCGGCTACCGCGTCCGGTCGCCGCGCGGCACGCAGTTCCGGATCTGGGCGACGGAGAGGCTGCGCGAGTACCTCATCAAGGGCTTTGTCATGGACGACGAGCGGCTCAAGAACCCACCGGTGGACGGAATCGGGGTTCCCGACTATTTCGACGAGCTGCTCGAGCGCATCCGCGATGTGATCCGGGGTCGTGTCTTGCCTCTTGGCGTCGACGATATGAGCGCGTCGGCTGGTCGGGTCTGGAACTCGATCAGGGGATACGAGCCTGCCCCCATTGACGCGTGGCACAGCGCAGACATGTCCATGGGTAGCCTGTTGGAGCGGCGCGAAGACCAGGCCCACCTCCTGCACCAGCAGTCTGCGTGTCAGGATTCGGGCTCCAGAGCGTTCAGTGCTCGCCCGTGGCGTTGCACGTCCGGCGCAGCAGCAGGTTCTGAGGGTTGACATCGCGTGCGACGGTACGGGGGAGTGTGGCGAAACGGTATCGTAGAACATGGCGAAACGGTATCGGACGCGAGGGTCTGGTCTTGCACTCCAGCACTGGATCCTGCTAGATCCGAGTGGGGCTGTGCGCCCAAGCGCACGGCGCTTGTCGGGTCAGCACCTATGCCGCGAAGTGCGGTCTGATGGGCCGCTCTCGCTGACTGTGCGCTCGTCGAGCAGCCAACGGCGCGAGGGTCTGGTCTTGCGATCCAGCATTGGATCCTGGTAGATCCCATTGGCTCGATGGATGGCGATGGGCGCGCCGTCATGGTGCGACGTAGTCCTCGCATGCGCAGACCGGGAACACGATCCTGAATCCGCCGATGGCGCGGCTGCAAATTGAGGTTGTGTCCCGGGGACTCCCTGCGGAGCCCGGGCGGGTTGTCCCCGCACGGAGAGGCGCATAGAGTTCCGGGGACACAATACCAAACCCGCCTTCGATTCAGTACTGTGTTCCCGGAATCCTTCACCGCCGCTGAATAGGAGCGCCAGGCGGTGGCGAGAGGCAAGGAGCAAACGACTGCATGAGCGATAGCGCGGCACAGCGACATAGCGGGATTCAGGACACCATCCGGCGCGTGCTTGAGCAGAACCGACTCGCTGTGCTGGCTACCCAGCGCAACGGTCAGCCTCACGCCAGTCTCATAGCCTTCACGCCGTTGGAGGGCCTGCGGTTCCTCGCGTTCGCGACGTACCGTGACACACTTAAGTACGAGAGCATCCGGAAGGATCGACGGGTGGCGATTCTCATCGAGGACCGAGAGGGCGACGCCAGGCGTTCGGATCGGCGGCTAGTTCTCACAGCCGTTGGTGAAGCGATCAAGACGCCGGAGGAGGAGCGACAGGCTCACATCGTGACACACCTGGCACGGCACCCTGACCTTGAGAGGTTCCTGAGGTCGCCGGACTGCGAGTTCGTGCGTGTGGCCGTCCACGCCTATCAGGTGGTGAGCGGCGTTGACGACGCACGGTGGTACGCAATCGGGGAGCTCGCTGCCGACTAGCCGCGGCTGCACCCGACCGCGGTGACAGGTGTGGTCTTGCTTCTTGACATCTCTTGGCTGCCGGGGCCGGTGCTGCACCGGAGGGAAGGGCGGCGCGCGAGTCCGTTCGCCCGCAGGGGCGGCGGGGCCAAGTCCTGCTGCTGCGCACGGCGGTGCAGCCGGCAACGTCGCAGCAAGCTGCGACGCTACGTCGGGCGCGAGGGGCTGGTCTTGCATTCCAGCACTAGATCCGGGGACACGATCCCGATGTGCTCGCGCCACTCGCAGATCGGGTCATGTCCCCTCAAACCGGCATACAAACCCCATTGCGCCGTGGAGACGAGGGACGGAGTCCCCAAGGGCGGCAGGTTCAGGTCTCTCTATCACGCATCCCGGGTGAGGTAGTCACGAGGCGACATCCTGAGACAATGTGGTCTCGAAGCGACCGTGTTCAAGGGAGGACGACCTCATGCGACGCGTTGAGATCGCAGGTTCGTACTATGCGCTCGGTCTCGAGTACGGACGAATCGTGTCGGAGAACAAGCTCGACTGGTGGTGGGCACCGCCGAGTGCGACCAAGCTTGCAGTTGCTAAGGCATGTGAGCGCGAGATCGCCCTCCACGCGCCGGGGTTCCTCGAAGAGATCCGGGGACTGGCCGACGCGTGCCGGAGAGACTACGACCTCGTCCTATCGAACATGACCGTGACGTACTGGGAACAGCCGACCTGCAATGTGGTGGCTGTCGCTGGAACTCAGTGTCGAAACGGTCGAACGGTCTTCGCCCGCAATCACGACTTCGATTATGCAGATCGAGAGTGGGTGACCTGTTTCAGGACGAGTCCGGAGAATGGCCTGTGCAGTATCGGGTTTGGCTTCGCAGATCCGGGACGATACGACGGCGTCAACGAAGCGGGGCTCGCGATCGGCGGCGCCGCGATCTAGTACCGGCACAAGCCGCAGCCGGGCTTGCGGATGAACGTCGTGACACGCTGGGTCTTGGACACGTTCTCCGATACGCCGAGCGCCGTCGACTATCTCCAGCGCATTCCGCACCACGAGGGCGTCTCGTACCTCGTTGCCGACAAGGCGGGGTGCATCGCTCGCGTCGAGGTCGCGCCTGAGGGTGCAGATGTCGCCATGACGAGAGACGGCATGCTGGCGGCCATCAACCAGTACCAGTCGCCAAAGATGGCCGGCCTTGACCTTGAGCACGCTCTTGGCAAGGAGAACCTCGTCCATCGACACAAGCAGCGCATCCCGGCCTGGTACGAGGCTCACAAAGGCCAGATTGACCTGGACCTTGCCAAGAAGCTGTGCTGTGACCATGAGGTGGGCCTCTGCGATCATGGCGAGGGTCGTTCCGAGCCCTTTGGCACCATCTATTCCTGGGTTGCCGAGATCGGTACAGGCAAGGTCCACGTCGCGCACGGGAAGCCGTGCGAGAACGAGTACAAGGTTGTCGAGATCGGCGTGTCCTAGATGAGGGTTCGGCGATTCGGGCGCTCGGGCGCCGTGGTCCCGGGTTCTGCATTGACTGCGGCTGAGGTATGAGCTATGGTCATACTGGAGGTCGCGGATGAGAACAGCGAAAGTCGCGGTGAGCCTGGAGAAGAACACGCTCGAACGCCTGGATCGACTGGTTGCGGATCGCGTCTTCGCGAGCCGAAGCGGCGCGATCCAGGAAGCCGTCGCGGAGAAGCTGGAGCGACTGGAGCGAGGGCGGCTGGCGCAGGAGTGCTCGAAGCTCGACAGACACGCCGAGCAGGCCCTGGCCGAAGAGGGCATGGTCGAGGAGCCGGAGTCGTGAAGCGCATCCGGAGGGGCGAGATCCGTTGGGCCGATCTCAACCCAGTCCGCGGCAGCGAGCAGGGCGGGAAGCGTCCGGTCATCATCGTCAGTCACGACGTGTTCAACGAACGGTCGGGCACCGTGATCGCGCTGGCTGTGACGAGTCAGCCGCAGAAAGCTGGCTTCCCTCTGACCCTGGAACTCGATGCCGCTGGGATGCCGAAGCCGTCGTGGGTGAAGATTAGCCAAGTGCGCACGCTATCCGTCGATCGGATCGAAGGCGTAATCGCAACCCTCCCTGACGAGGGGCTCCTTCGCCTCATCGAGGGATTGAACGAGATCATCGCCTGAGGCTTCCGACTCGCTCGGTCGCGCGGCGGAAGGTGGGTCAGCGTCAAGGCGAGTTGTCTCGTCCTGGCATGGGTGAGGCACTCGCGCTCATGCATCGCTCGGGCCGGGCTCCCATCCGACGTCCTGGCTCCAGCGATTGGCTCGCATCAGGACGTTCCAGATGAACGGCGCCTTGGCATCGGTGTACTCGACGCGGTCCTCGCGGTGCTTGTCCGCCAAGGTGCGCTTGAGTTCGGCGTACTGCGCGGCGTCGTCGGGGTGTGCCCGCACGTAGTCACGAAGCAGGAGGCCCGCTTGCTCTGACCAGCTCCCGGCGCAGCGAACGTGGATGTGAGTTCGCCGTTCCCCCGGGCGCTCGCGGAAGTAGCGCCTTGTGCGGTCCGCGTTGTCGGCTCGGAAGATGTAGCCGGCTCGTTCGAGTGGAAGGCGGTACGCGTCGAGTGGCTCGAACGATGCGACCGAAATCTGTATGTCGACGATCGCCTTCGCGTCGAGCCCCGGGACGGCCGTCGACCCGAAGTGGTCGATGCGCAGCGCGACGTCCCCGAGAGCGCCGCGCAGCCCACGACCGAGCTCGGCGAAACGCTTCGGCCACTCAGGATCGTACGGGACAACGGCGATGGGATCAGGCATGCGAACCTCCGATGCGGAAGCGTACCTGCTGCCATGCCGGAGAGCGAGCGACATTGGGCGAGCGCCCGGCTGCCGATCAGTGTTACAGGCGGACGGCGTGACACGCCGCCGCGGCAGAATGGCGTCCGGAGTGGTATCGTTTCCGTAGCGGAAGCACGAGCCGACGGAGGGAACGCATGGCGATCAAGAGTCTCTTGGTGCTCTACTCGTACCATCACAAGAACACGGAAGCCGTGGCGAAGGTCCTCGCACAGGTTCTCGGCGCAAAGATCGTGACGCCGCGCGAAGTGAGTGCGGCCGAGCTTGCGGGATACGATCTCGTCGGCTTCGGCTCGGGAATCGATAGCGGGAGGCACTACGCTCCCATCCTCGACCTTGCCGACAAGCTGCCCC
>Ga0247841_10004962_pt1 | contig 22105 bp, 17 predicted proteins | sample LaCruzMarch2015__2_FD_192410 | JGI IMG/M metagenome (GOLD analysis project Ga0247841, IMG submission 192410) | Freshwater microbial communities from meromictic Lake La Cruz, Castile-La Mancha, Spain - LaCruzMarch2015_18m | ecosystem: Environmental > Aquatic > Freshwater > Lake | place: Spain... | reverse complement strand
CAGCCTGCTATACCTATCCAGCCACGGTTCTGCCCTTTTAAAATTAAAGAACATATTGATGGGTTGATAACTACCCTTATCTCTGACTAAAACGTAGATCTGGTTATAAAGGCAGTATTTTTGTTTTAAAAATGATTTTATAGCTAGGTGGAGCTTTTGAAAAACAAAAACATCTCTTTTTAATATCCTACCCTGCGACTGCTTTTCTAATAAATCTATAACTTCATCAGGCATTATATAGTTACGCTCATGCCAATCCCTTGCCCCTCCGGTATAACAAATAGTGAAGAAATTTATACCATTAATAAAATTATTCCTGCATGCGAAATCAATTATATTTTCTAGGTCAAATTCATTTATGTCTTTAGCTACCGTGACATTCAAAACAGTAGGCATATCCATAGACTTAAGATTATCCAGAGCTTTAAGCTTTAGATCCAAAAGGTCTACCCCGCGATAAAATAAATAAGCCTGCCTGCTAAAACCATCAAATTGAAGATTAACCCTATCCAGCCCAGAATTTTTCAGCGTTCTTACATAAGCAAGTTCCTTTAATTTTAGGCCATTTGTGTTAATAGTTACTGTTTTACCGAATTTCTTTATACTCCGGATAACTGAGCTTAAATCGGCCCTACAGGTAGGCTCTCCGCCAGAAATTATAAATAATTGAGCAGAAGACTTTTTAATAAATCTTTCGATAGCAAAGCAATCCGGACCGATATTCGCTGACTCATCTGTCTCTTCTTTAATAGCGCAAATAGGGCAGTGCATATTGCATTCTAGCGTGGGCCATATTTCAAACTCATTCAACTTATTGGCCATACCCATCACTGCAAAATAAAAGTTATCCAATTCCTCATAAAAGTCCGGAGTGCGGGATAAAATTACATCAAAAACCCCATGCCCTGGGCATGTTTTTGATAAAATGATCCTGTCTGATTTTCTCACCACAGACGCATCTATCTGCAAAAGACACTTTGGGCATAGGCTCTTGGTAGTTCGTATAACCTTATCGCTTAATAAAATATTTTTTCCCTCGGTTAATATCATTTATTTTATTACTTCGTTTAACGCATGAAAATAGTCAAACCTCCACTCTCTAGCAGGCCAATCCAAACAACCCTTACAGTAATCTACCGCATCAAAATCTCTAGACAAGTGCTTACTCCTTAAATCCTTATACTGCGCTGAAGTCCAGGCAGAAGCTATAGAAACATTCTTTAGATCAAAAAGTATTGTCTTGTCCAGCCAGTCTTCAACGCAAAACTTAATTAAACCGTCGACATTAATAAAAATCCTGGTCCATAACAACGGACAAGGCCATCTTTCCTTTGCTTTCCCAGGAGATACTTCACCCGCCTCAATTAACCCGCCGATGCTAGTAAATGCGCGCTTAATCACCCTATCCGAACGCGTTTTCCAGAATTCTTCAAAAGCATTGATCTCATCCTTGGCCTTAGGTTGATCAATAATACTAACCATGATTTTTGTTCTTGAGTTGGTCCTATTTCTTAAATATATAAAATTCATGACATTCGCCATAACATCCTCATAAACCGCCCCAATCCGTATTTGCTCGTATTTCTCTTTACTAAATGCATCGAGACTAACCTCAACAATATCTACTCCAATTCTTAATAGCTCTTCAGAAGCAGCTTTATTAAGTAAAGTTCCGTTTGTATTAACACATAATGGTGATATACCTTCTTTTTTAGCGTATTCAAGCATTTCAAAGAAATGCGGATGCATCATCGGTTCACCGTCGCATACCAGTCTCAGAATGCCCCCTTTATGCCTGACAATTTCATTAATAATACTCTCAAAGACACTAAAGTCCATGTGGCGAGGTTTATAAGACTTTTGCTTAACGATTTGTGAATGGGGACAATGTACGCACATAAGATTACAAACATTGGTAATCTCCGCAAAAACCATAGGAGGGAAAAATGCGTCTATCTCATTTCTGAATGCGTAATTCTGTTGCGACATAACCTATCCTTATCTTAAATTCTTCTTTACCACACGCTCTATTTTAATTAAATCTCTCTCCTTAAGGCCCGGGTAAATTGGTATAGAAACAGCTGAATTCATAATAATATGAGTATTGGGAAAATATTTATTGGAAAGACCTAAATACTTATGCAACGGATAAGGCTTAACCGGTTGCTTTACTTTTACCCCGTCCAAGAAACAAAGACGCATAAATTTATCTATATTATTATTTATCTGAATCATATATCTATGAAAAATGTGATCTCGGTTATTTTTTTTCTGCGGCAAGATTATATCCAAACCAGAGAAAACTCTCGTAAATCTTTGGGCTATTTCAATTCGTTTCTTTTTAAAAAGATCAAGTTTTTTAAGTTGGGTTAATCCGATAGCTGCCTGCAAATTAGTCATACGGTAAGTATATTTGGCTTCGCGATCATTAGAATCCGAGTTTTTAATTTTCCTGGTTTTCTTTAGTAAGGCAGGGCTGTTGGCTAACAACATTCCGCCCTCACCAGTAACCATATACTTAGTCCCCTCAAAAGAAAATACTGATAGCTCTCCAAAAGAACCTACTGGCTTGCCTTTATACAGCGCACCGGGCGAATGAGCACAATCTTCAATAATCGGTAATCCTAACCTCAAAAATCCCTCAATATCAGCCGGATAGCCAAACATGTGCGCAATAATAATTACTTTTGTTCTCAAGGAAATCTTTTTCTTGGCCGAATCAAGCGAAATATTATAATCATCCCTATTAACGTCGCATAACACAGGCCTAGCTCCAGTAAACATTACCGCATTTAAAACTGATCTACAAACATAAGATGGCAATATTACTTCACATCCGGATCCGACACCAAGACAAAGAAGCGCAAGATGCAATGCGGCAGTTCCTGTGCTTGTCGCAACTCCTCCCCTTGCTCCCATATAAAGACTTAACTCTTTCTCGAAATCATTAACAACACTACCTTCTGAAAGGACGTTGCTTTTTATGACTTTAGAGACAGCAGCCAACTCCTCTTTCCCAATTGTTGATTTTGAATGCTCAATCATAGTGATTTAAAAGTTATTAACTACTCTTCATTTTATTAAGCATCTCTTCAGCTAAAAACAATGATAGAGTATTATCCTCCTGGTTGAATTGCTCAATCGCCAAGGTATATGAATTAGCTGCTTCTTGATACCTTCCGGAATTTTGATAAGAAACTGCTAGTAATAAATACCCAATACCGCTCTTACTTCCAAGCTCTATAGCTTTCTCGAAATAACTCGCGGATTTTTCGAACTGTTCCAAATGAAAATATATAGCTCCTCCCCCAATATAAAGATCTGCGTTCTTTGGATCAATCACTAAAAGCTCATTTAAAATTTTCAAAGCGGCAGGATAATCCTTACTAGAAAACATGTTCTCAAACTGCTTAAGCAATTCCACTTTTTGATTAGAACTAGAGCTGGCCTCATCCGTTTTAGTTATAGCAGGAACCGAAGAACCGGAAGAAAATCCGCCTTCTCCTACAATTTCTTTAATTTCATCTAAAAAATATGTATAATTCTTTCCACTGCTCTCAAATTCAATATAATCACTTGCTCGTTTTGTAATCTTACCTTTAATTTCTCTGCCGCTCTTAAGAATCAGGGTCTCGGACTTTACAGTTGTGACAAAAAATGCCAAAAAAATACCTAATAATACTATTACCTTTTTCATCTAACGCCCTCCTATTTTATCCAGACTGTGCCGGATACTTTTGCGCTATTTCATATTTTAATCCGGGCAATACTTTTTCAATCTTACCATCGAGGAATATGATTGAAAACTTTAGAACCAAGGCAGCGCACAATGATTCCTTGATCCTTCGCAGCCCAAATACCCTGTATTTTGTCTTCCCGCTGAGGCGGTCATTATTACGGATTACAACTTCTTCTACTCGCAACCCGCAGATCTGCCCGAAAACCGGAACAAATCTGTGAAAACCTTTAAAATAATGCATTTTCGCCAAGGCTGCTTTTTTGTAAATCTTAAAAGTAGAATTAAAATCATGAAAATAAATCCCGAAGAATCCAGCGCACAAAACGTTGCCAACCTTAGCTAAAGCATTTCTTGCTATACCGCGCCTAGACCTTTTCTTTCTCCAACCAGATACAATATCGCAATCTCCATTTATTTGGCTTAATAATACACCGATATCGGAAGGATCATCCTGCATGTCTGCATCCATAGTAATTACCGTTTCTCCGCTAGCCTCTTTTAACCCTGCTGCCAACGCTGCATCCTGGCCAAAATTACGGCTAAGCGATATACATTTAGCGTTAGGATCTAAACGACAGATCTCTTTAATCACCTCAAGACTAGAATCACTACTGCCATCATTAACATAGATTATTTCAAAATAAGATGTTAACTTATTTAAGTGCTTTGTTAAAGCTGACTGCAACGTCTTAATATTGCCTTCTTCATTACAAACGGGTATAACTATAGATACTTTTCCTAAACTATACACGTTCATCTATCCCGCCTTATGATTGAAATTAGAGAAATAGTTACTTAAGTTGCATCGCGCGCATAAAGGTATTGTATTAAATGAGCCTAGAAGACCATGCCTAAAATAAGATAAAATATTCCCATTGTAAATATTATCCATCTTAAATTCTTTAATATTACCTAACTCATATTCTCCTTTGGCATCAAAGCAACATGGCACCACTGTGCCGTCCCAAAGTACCGTAGCAGAAATCCAAGGCCTAACGCAAAGATTGCTTAACTTATTTCCATTATTCAGATATGATTTCCTGACAAATTTTTCCTGTTCAGGCAGATATCCAGACTCTTCCTTCCTGTTAATCCTTAATTTCTTATAAACTAATTGATCGACATTCAATTCTCCTGCCAACTCCTTAAAACGAGTTACTTTATTTTCGTTTACCCGCGTCAGCAATAGTTGAAGCGAAATTAAAGGAGTAGTCATGTTTTTTCTCGCCTCCATCAAAAGCCGGATATTCTCGACTACGTCTTCAAAAGTATCTTTCCCTTTATAATCAGCATAATCAAGCCTCTCCGGAAAATCCAGAGTTATCAATAGCTCATCGAGCTTAGAATCCGTAATTCGCTTAATAATATCTTTATTAATAAACAGGGCGTTAGTACTCACTTTAACAAATATATTTTGGGATGCCGCATAATCGATCATTTGAATTATATCTTTATGTAGAAAAGGCTCTCCGCGGTTATACAAAACAAGAAAAGCGATACTTTTGCTATTTTCATCAATAAACTTACGAAAAATTTCAGGATCCATAAAACCGTATTTACTATTAGCGAGGTCTCTATTTACAATGCAAAGCCTGCAGGAAAGATTACAGGCATCTGTAGGTTCAATCTGCGCAAACACAGGACCAAATATTCGGGTAGATCTTTTAATCATAAAATAATAAAGATTAAGCAGTAAGTATATAAACCTGGCGCGGGTAACAAACGCGCGGATTACCCTATAATCCCTAGCTAAACGCACAAAAATCTTATTCATTCATCAATCCTTAAGAATAAATCATTTAGTTTAGTATTCGTCTATTGCATTCTAAGCGCATTCAATATTGCACTTATTCTTAGACCGTAAGCAAAATTGAGCTCTAATACACCAGTACACCAACACGCCTTGCACTTAGCAGGATGACTGCCCAATTCAAGAAATCTTTTTAAGAAATCTCCTTTGGAATACCTGCTAGCAGAATCAGAAATCATTCTCTCACATAAATGCACGGATCCATCCGGCCTAATATGACAATATATTCTTCCGGCTGCACAATCTTGAATGGATTTTCCTTCGGGATATAATTTCAGGTACTCCAAAGAGCAAGAAGAATTCAAAACATTGCGGTATTTCTTAGCTTCTCTACTTATTTCCTCCAGCGCTTTTTTGTATAATATCCGGTCAGGGATAAGCTGAGAAATGTCTTTATCTCCGGAGTGGACATAATTTACCGGAGAAAACTTAACGGGTATACCCATCCTACTACCTATTTCAATTATAAACCTCACGGAGTTAAGATTTATCGCGGTAAGAGTACAATTAAATACCACATTAATCCCTTCCTTAAGCGCGGAATCAGCAGCATTCATTAATCTTAAATAAGACCCATCACCCCTAAGACGGTCATGAATATCCTGGGGGCCATCAATACTCAACTTCAATAACGAAATCTTCTTTAAATAGCCTATTGACTGTGGAACTAATGAGCCATTTGATATTAATCCGACTTCAATAGATTTTCTGTTGCAATAATCCACAATTTGAGCAAGGTCCTCCCGCAAAAGAGGCTCACCCCCACAAAAATGAATCCTTTTTGTTCCCGAACGCCCAAGTTCATCTATTAATGCCAGGGTATCTTCTGTACCCAGCTCTTGTCTGGACACATTAGAAGAGATTCCGCAATACACACAATCATAATTACAGCGGTGCGTTAAATGCCAGGTAACCATTAGGGGGATTCTCTGTCTTAGTAGTTTTGTCCGCGCACACGATATCCCCAAACTCAACCTGGATACTTTTTTCCCGTTAACAGTTTTTATTATTGGGATATTACGCAATTTCTCTTTAATAATCTCAGGTATAAATTGCAGATACTGCCCAAAATATCTGCGACGCATAGGATCAAGTCTATCCTTAGTAAACATAGTAAAGGGTATTTCTATGATTGCCGGGTTTATAGGAGGAAAATATTTGTAGATTCCTTTAGTAATTACAAAATTGCTTATTCTCCTAGGGAAAAACTGCAAAAACAGAAATAATAAATGGTAGCGGATAAGTTTTTTGCTGTGCAATTTTCCCGGGAGAGTATTAGCGGTATCGCCAGGTTCGCTCTCTAAAACCGCAGCCTCATCCTTGCTTAGCGCCCCCATTTCAATCGCCTTATGTACAATCAATGTCCCAGGAAAATAAATAAGCCAAAAAATAGCTATTCTACCATATACCGGATTTTCCAAATAAAAGTTTACTGTCTCTAAAATATGTTTTTCCGTTTCACCGGGCAAACCAATAATATTGTCCGCAACACATCTGATCTTAAACCTCCTGTAAAGGGAAATCGCAAGTGCAACCTCTTCTTTAGTTTCATACCGGTTAAGCACTTCCCTTTTTAACTCTTCATTAATTGTTTGGACCCCCATACACACCTGTGTACAACCAGCTTCTTTAAGATACTGGACAATTTTCGCATTTGTCGTCCCTGGAGAAACAAAACAAATAAAAGGCGCGCCTATCTTAGACTTATACTGTACGCTAAACTCCTTGAGCCAATTTTCGTCTGAAGTGAAAAGATCATCATTAAAACGCACAAACTCATATTTGTATTTATTTTTCCCGAGCTCAAGTTCTTTAATCACGTCCTCTACACTTCTTAATCGTATAGAACCGGATGAAGTAGGATAGAGAGCGTTCCATACTGTATTGTGACAATAAGAACAATTATTCCTGCATCCGCGTCTGGTTATTATAGTGTAATGTCTGGCGTAGCCTGGTAAGCAATCATAAAAAAGACTTTTATCCGGATAAGGAACACTACACAAATCTGAAATATACCCCCTGAGAGGATTCATGACAATTTTGTTGCCATCCCTAAAACTCAGGTTTGATATCGAACGATCGAAGTCTTTTTTGCGCAGGCTATTAACCAAATCAAGCAATGCGTATTCTCCTTCTCCAGATACTACAAAGTCAACACAATCATTTTTCAGGACCTCCCCTGGCAAAGCTGAAGGATGAATACCCCCGAAAACAACAGGGGCATCAAGAGATAACTTTAGTCTACGGCTTAATCTTAGCGCCCATTCATAATCCGAGCTTACCACTGAGAAAGCAACAAGATCAGGAGAATACTCTACGATATCCCGAAGAATCTTTGTTTCATAGTTAAATAAATTCCCTAACGATTTAAAAGGTATGAACTGATCGCCGAATATGCGCGGATCAAATGCAAGCCTTGTCTGATGGCCATGCTGTTTAAGAACAGCCGAAAGATACTCTATACCTATATTCTCAAACCCCGGATAGACAAACATCACTTTCATGCACTATCACCTCATCATGTAATGTCGCTTTTTACATTAAGCAGACCTAATGCCGACCTAGCATAGCGCTTAAACTCGTCAAGAGATCTAATGCCCACAAATGTTTTCCATATATACGAAGGCCGAAAATAGAAATCCTGATACGCCCGTATGGTAAAATCCTCTATTTCCTTCTGGGAAAGCCCTGTCCATGGTGAAGGCAGACGCTCTTCTGTAGCATTGCCCAACACAAAATCTCTCCAATAATCTCTCCCGCTTAACCTCTTTATCTGCTCATAAAGTTCTGTCCGAGGCTTAGCCATAACTTTATGAAATTGGGCGTAATCTAAGTCCAAATCCTTAGCAAACTGTATAGTCTTACGCACTGTGCAATAATTATCTCCAGGAGCGCCTATCAAAAAAAACCCCAACGCCGATATCCCTCTTTGTTTAGTCCAGGCCACCACTTTCTTGATCTGTTTTAAATTAATACCCTTGTTGACTCTGTCCAATATCGATTGGTCACCAGATTCCAATCCATACTGTATCCTTTTAAAACCGGTTGCGGACATCTCATCTAAAAGCTCTTCATCAATTTGATCAACCCTGGCCCGGCAGGAAAAATGGATATCAACGTTTTTCTTCCTTATTTCCCTGCAGATATCTATAACCCTCTTCTTATCTATGGTAAAACTTGGATCAAAAATATCAATTTCTCTGATACTGAATTGTTTATAACACTGCTCTACTTCTTCGGCCACAGACTGAGGATTCCTACTGCTATAAGGAGTCTCTTTTATGTGACAAAAGCTGCACTTAGAGGGGCAACCTTTGCTTGTTATCATTATGGTAAGGTTTTTTCTCTTGGACATAACTTCTCGATACCTACTATTCGGCAGAAGATGTCTAGACGGAAAAGGCAGCGTAGCAAAATCTTCTCGAAAAGTATCGGGACGGTTTATCACAACCGATCTTTCTTTTCTATACACCAGCCCCTTAATACCACTAAAATCTTTTCCATCATTTAAAGCCGAGAGAAACCCAGGCAATGCTTTTTGCGCTGATCCGATAATCCCATAATCTATTTCCTGGTGTGTGAATGTCTCCTCAGGATAAAGTTCCATCTGAATATTGCCAACTAAAACAGGAAGCTTCATCGCGGATTTTATATGCCTTATCCAATCAAGAGTAAGCGGAAACGTCCAAACGGTAAGCATAAACGCAAGAAGATCAGGTCTAAAAGACTTCAGGCGGAGCACTGTTTCTTCCTTGGATAAAAACAAGGCATTGGAATCTATGATAATCACCTCATGACCGGCCTCCTCCATTATAGAGGCCGCATAAGCTAAGCCTAAGGGAGGCAATAAACCAAACTCTCTGCCAACAATATCAATATCCTCCTCAAACTTCCTATGGAATCGACTATAATTCGGAAAAATAAGGGCAATTTTCATATAGCAGTTAGGACAGCTGTATCCTTATCCTTGGCTTCAGCTTCGTTAAATAAAGCACGAATCCTATAACTAATTTTCTCTGATAATAATGCCTTCAGCTCAACCTGACGCTTATGTTGATTATTGTACACTTCATAAGCACAATAGCCATCGCTTGCTGGGTGCACAACCAATTCTGTCACTCCCTCTTTTAAATTATCAAGTATTCGCGATAATCTAGCTTCGTCTATCGCTAATCTAAAATCAAAACCTTTAAAATAATCACTTGTGGCTAAACCATGCTTTCTGATATTTTCTCTAAGCGCCAAAGAAAGAATATTAACTAAAAAACCCATCATGTCTGTCTCTTCTGAGTAGGGACAACGTATATAAAATATGCCGTACTCTTTTGCAAGTTTCACAGTTATATCGGAAATTGTAGGAAATAGATGTAGATGTTGATGGCTGTCCATATGTGTGATTGTAAAACCTTCCTTAAGAACTCTCTCAATCTGCATCCTGAATTCTTTTTCAATAGCTGCGCCCCTAACCTTACCTAATAAGATTTTCTTCAAGATCGTGCTGTAATGGGGATAAAAACAGCCGCTTTCCGATACCAAATTCGTAAGTCCGGAACTTAACGGCCTTCCAGACCCTACAAGCATCAGATGAATACCTACTGAGTTTATGGAATTTTCTTTCAGTAGCTTAACTGAAGAAGCAAAGAGATCCGTAGCAGCTAAAAAAGATATGCGAGTAAGAACCTCGGCCTGCAAACACTCAATTATCCCGCTGTTTATACCCTCGCTTAAACCAAAATCATCTCCGCTAATTAAGATCTTTTTCATATTAAAATTTAGAAGCTTTCTCCATCACAACTGGTTTGCGCCCTAAAACAAGATATTCTCCAAAGTCTTTTCTTAATTCAAAATTATTCTTGATAAAATCATCCAAGTCCGTAATGCCACTACTTACGCTACTTTCATTTTCTTCGAGATACTCATCCGAAAGTTTCCAGAGGACAATATACCTCACCCCTGTCTCCTTCAAGTCTCTTATAATTCGATCCTGGATTACCTTCGTAGTCGTGAAGCCGGGCTCAAATTGATAATATTTTGTTGCGCTCTTTCTTCCTGCTAAAAAATAAAACATCACATCGTTATTAGTTAACCTGTCATGTCTGATATTGCAGACAAATATCTTCTCGCTAGGATCGGTATTATCCTGTATATACTTAAGTGCTTGTAACTGTGAAGACGCGTGCTTTGATGAATCATAAAAGCCCTTCCCACGCAGAATATCTATTCTGCCCTCACTAACATTACTCATTATTTGTCTTAACTGGCTGTGATACGGCAAAAGAGCACAAAAGCTTAGCAATGCCGATACGAACAACAAAGCGTAAGCAACTATCTTACGCGAATTAACTAACCGAACTGTAAAAGCATCCCATAAACCGATAAAGATTATTATTGTAGGCGCGCTTAACACCCAAAGCCGATACTCATCTAGTCTGCGGACAGAATAAGTGTGTAAACAAACCCCAAACAAAAGAAAGAAAAACATTACCTGAAAAGAAACACTTCTAGCATTCTTATTTCTATATTGGATTATTAAATAGAGAGTGCTCGCAAAAAATGTAACTATAGGAACATAAAACATTATGAACTTAAAGTTGAATCCGGGAAAATTAAAATAATGGTTCTTCTGCCACAGCCCAGACAAAACATAGGACTGCAATTCAGCATTCCCACCTTTAACCAGAAAATATATCAGGGCGGGCAAGGCTGTAGTTAGAAGCCCAAAGTACAAAACAATACAGCTTTTAAAAATAGCAGATTTAGGATTCTTTACACGGTTTTCCCGTGCGGCCCGATCTGCCCTTAATGCGACTATGGGAAAAACACAAATTATAAAAAATAACAAAAAGTCTAACTTAAACCAAGCCATGATACCCGCGAGGCAACCTGACAAAATGAGCCATTTCTTTCCCCCGGAGAATATATATCTATATAGCGGAAAACAACTAAGCATAAATATCAATAGCGCAAACTGGGATGGTCGATTATAAACCATATACATTTTTGTCCAAGCCAAAAAGAATAAAACAGCCGCCAACCCGAGTATCCTCCCATAAATTCTAAATACAAATAAATACAGTTCTACGGCTATAATTGAGAGAACAAAAAAGGTGAAAAATACAAATACCTGTAAACTGGCTCCAAATAGATTAAACACACCGGCAAGCAAAAAGAATCTTCCTGGCGCATGAAAAGACCAGAAATCCCGATACGGCAGACTACCATCCTGAATAAGCGTCGCACCGTAAGCTGTAATGCCCTCATCAAACAAGTATCTCCTTAGGTCAAAATGAAAATAGCCATACGATAGATATACAGCAGAAAGGATAAGTATTATGACGCAAGATATTAGGACTGTTTTTTTATTGTGCACATCAACGCTCTCCGCTAAGATTCCAAGATTTATTTTTATCTCCGATCACATATTCCTTTAAAAGCTTGCAAAAACTTTTATCCGAAACACTATGACTCTCTTTACTCCACCACATCGGGATCATTTCTTCTTTTGGTACACCCCAGCCCCAAAACATTACCCCAGAAACCCCGGATCTAAACGCAGCATCCATATAAAACTTCATACTTTTCACGTAAGCAGACTGTGAGTTTTTATCAGTTCTCATCTTAAAATTAACTTCCTTGGAACTGCTGAATCCAAACTCCTCCAAAATAACTGGTTTCCCGTATGAAATAAAATTCTTGCTTACTAAACTAATTGTTTCCCCGGCCTCTTTTTGTATTTCCTCCTGCCGCTGGCCAGAATTACTAACAGATGGATAAAAATGGAATGAGAAAAAATCAAGGTTAGCTACATTAAATATTCTGTAAAACGACGGGTCGTCAAATCTCTTTTCATAACCCACACTAACACCTATAGTCAGAAGATGCCTTTTATCCAATGTTTTAATATATCCTGCCATATCCCTTATCCATTTATGCACCTGCATATCGGGGAAATGCCAATATTCCAATTCGTTTGCGATTTCCCATGCTAAAATCGTCGGATCATCTCGATAAATCTTTCCATTAATAGAATTTTTCCTTTCGATAATTTTGCGCATTCTTCTTTTAAACGCTTGAGAGCTTTCCTCGTTTGCAATATTACAAAAAGGCGCATGCACAGATAGGTAAGTTTCAAAATTCAGGTAGTCACCGCTGCAACAGCAATCTGTGAGAGAACAAATAACATAAATACCGTAACGCCCAGCACAATCGATTACCCGGTCTATATCTTCATCCTTGCTCCATCCCCAATCTAGATATATCCTAACTACAGATATATTGTTCTCTTTTGCAGTACGGATAGCTTTCTCAATATCAAGATTCCAATCATCATAAAAAACCAAATTAACCGCGCTTGCACCGATAAACTTAAATGATGCGTTATTTTTTATAAAATCTTTTCCCTGAACCGTAATCCAGGTATTGTCCCTCTGCTTAGCGCAAGCTTCACCTTGAAGAAAAAGTGGCACTATCGTAGAAATCCCAACCAGCATCAGTAAAATAATAAGTATCCTTAAGATTAGTCTCATGCTAATTCCTGGATAAAGCAATATCTTTCATTAATGAACTTGGCACAATTTCGCCATAAACACTTTCTATTTCTTTAGAGTGCTCTTTAATACTCTTTACCGGGCTCCTACAATTAGCTATGCTGGCTCTAAGCCCCGGATTGTTTGTCAAGAAAACAAGTTTTTCTTTAAGCTCTTCTATATCTCCCGGAGTAAACAGCAACCCGTTCTTTTCATCCTGTATCATCTCTGGAATCCCACCGATTCTCGAGGCAACTACAGGTATCCCATTTAAAAGCGCTTCTTGTATTACTAACGGGGCGTTCTCATACCAAATAGAAGGAACAACAAGAATATCGATATCTTGTAGTATCTTATCAACTGTTTCATGCTTAAACTCCGGCATGAAGCTGATCCTCTTGTCATCCCTAGAAATATTCTTAAGGTATCCCGGATAATGCTCAAAGCCATAGTACTTGCGCATATTACCGTAAATTACGAGCTCTAGATTATTACCTTTTAGCTCCTTAAATGCCTTGATTAAAATGTGCACGCCTTTTGCCGGAAGGATTGTGCCTATATAAGCTAGCTTAATATTCCCATTAGCAAAGCTTCTTTGCCGATTTTCTAAAGAATTAACCCGAACTCCGTTACGCAAAAGTCTAGTCTCTTTGAGCCCACCATAAGAGGCAAGAAACTTTTCCATCATAAATACAGAAGGCGCAAGAAAAACATCCACATAACCCAAGGCAACCTTAAGCTTTATTTTCCTCTCGTTTAGTAACCCTACATTTAAACTACTAGAGGAAGTAAGCTTTTTTTGATTCACATAGGCTTTGCGCAATAACCTAACCAGAGAAGCGGGGAAAAAATACTTACTAAGCTGATACAGTTTCTTTGAATTCTTCGAAACCACCAACATATCTGCAATGCAATTAAAACATTCTGAATCGTATCCATTTAAGAATTGCTTATTACACAGGCTAAAATCATTTTTCAGCAAATGCCATTTCGGACAAAAAAGCCAATAATCGTGTAAAGTAAAAACTAATGGGATGCCTTTATTTTTTACAATCTTTAAGATTCCGCTGGAGAGAAAAACTAAATGCTGGACATGGACTAGGTCAGGTCTAATCTCTTCAAGGATACGCTCAAATTTTCTATCAATAAATTCATTATCATAGTGCAGGATAAAAGAATTGCATTTTGAGAAAGTATTATTAATAGTAAACACATTGATCCCATCAATAAAACTTCTGCCCAATTCATACTCTTCTCTCTTAGGGTCGCAAACCCGCGCTAACACATAAACTTCATGTCTCTTAGCAATTTCCCGCATTAGTTCGTAAGTATAAACCTCTGTACCTGCCTGATTATAGAAAGGCAGGCTATGAACAATATAAAGCAACTTCATCTTTTTTCCCTCTAGCGCGTAAGTTTCTAGTTCCAATATATCTGCCGAACGCTCCTGCAAAAGCAAAAACCAAAGCAAGGCAACTAGCGTTAAGAATACTTACGATATCTTTTCCATTCTTTACTGAAAAGCTTATATACCTTATCGAATTCCTGAATCCCGCCAACAGAATATTTAAACAATTATTCTTTTTTGCCGGGCCAAAAATAATTTCTAATCTTTCTGCATCGATTTGATTACGTTTAAACCATTCTAAAACCGAATACTTGTGCAAATGATATACTACTGATTCCGGTTCAAAGGCTATCTTAAATCCTAAGATTAAAACCTGCTGAGCCCACTCAATATCTTCAGCAAATTCAGTTTTAGGAAAAGGAATCGTTTCCCACACTCTTTTACGTATACAGGAAGAAACATTATCAAAATTGCATAATCTGCGCTTATCCTCCGGCAATAGCCTGCCATAAGATCCAATATCTTCAATAATTATTTCATTCCTTTCAGGCAAAGATGAAATCGTATTTTTCATAATCGCCAAATCGATCAAACTGCGGTTATCGCCAGCAATCTGCCTAGAATATACTCCGGCAATAAGTGGATTATCCTTTAAGGGCCGAATTAATTTCTCAAGCCACAATAAATTGTAAGGTATAGCATCCTGAGTCAATAAAGCTACATATTCACCACGGGAATACTTTATGCCCAGGTTTCTCGTAAGCCCATGATTAAAATCTTCAGGCTTTATCTGATAAAATTGCACTGGATAACTCAGGGCGATTTCTTTTGTCCTATCCGTAGAACCAGAATCAACAATTATAACCTCAAAAACAAAACATGTTTTCTGGGCAAAAACTGCTTTCAGTAATTTTTCGATAGATCTTTCCCCATTTCTAGTAGGGATTATAACCGATACTTCCGGTGTATTCATAGCCTACCTAATTCTTTTTGTTAATCACCCGTTCAGCGGCGCGATAAATATCTTCAAGACTTATTCTATCCATGCAAGTTACTGCTTTATTACATCTATTCCTGTAACATGGCGAGCATACAGCTGGACTGATAATTTTTTCTCCCCGACCAAACAAATCTATTTCCTGATGACAGGTCGGACCAAAAAGCGCAATTACTGGTTTCTTTAAAGCTATGGCTATATGCATGGCAAGCGTGTCCGCAGAAATCAATAATGAGCAGCTGTTTACCAAAGCAGCAAACCGAATAAGGGAATGCTGACAGCCACTGTTAATCGCCATACCTTTAGCTCTGCGAGCCAGGTTCTTATTGATGTCCTGCTCAAGCGGGCCTCCCAAAAGTAACACCGGGACATTAAGCCTTTTATGAATAAGGCTGATCAACTTAAGAATATCTGCGGGCTTAAGATTCTTATTCGCAAAAACCTTGCCTGATCCAGTATTAATTCCAATTATAGATTTATTCTTTGCTAATCCATTTTGACGAAGAAATTTATAGGAATAATCTATCTCTTTGCGATCTAAACCCAGCTCATATTTTTCTCCACTATACTTAAGCTTAACCATATCAAACATGATCTGCTGGTAAGTCTTTTTATTTTCGTAAAACTTAAGCTCATCATCAACGCCGAGAATAAAAGCGTATTCGGATTCCTTATTAAATGGGGATATCTTTCCTTTAGCATCCATCCCGAATCCGCGCTTATTTCCTGCCCTTACTAAGGTAGCAAGCGCGCAAGCCTCCGGAGCCTTATCCAAGGAGAAAATAAAATCGAATTCTTCGGCCAATAAAGCTAAAACTGACTCCAGATTATATATGAGTACGCGATCGATAAGATTATTCCCCTCTAAAAGCTCATTTGCCGGATCCCTGACGAGCCAGGTAATATAACTTTGACTGTATTTATTCTTTAACGCTGGAAGTAGGGCAGTCGTGCGCAATACATCTCCGGCTGAAGCCATCTTAACAATTAATATCCTTTTACCCATAGGAGAATATTGCTTACAGCCAAGGCATAATCTACGGAATTTACATGGACGGCTTCCGTCAAAATAGCGACAATCGGACTTAATTTTTATCTTCTTCATCTTAGAGGAAATTGACATGTTCCCTGGGCTGCTTAATGTTCCAAAGTATCTGGTTAAAAGTATTATCTCTGCAAAGAGGAATGCAATCTTTAAAATCTATCCGCCTAATTGCCCGTTGCCTTCTTTTTGAATTCCAGATTTTATTAAAACTATTCCTATTTAAATCTCCAATGCAATATTTATTATACCCTCTGGTATGGCAGCAGATATACATCTTAGCAGTTGCGCTAATAACAGTAGCGAATTGTTGGCCGTAACATTTTTGATAGTGGCGTCCGTACTGCTTATCCTTTGCCATTTCATATTTGTGTTGAGAAAACAAAATCTTGAAACCGTTGTTCGAGTATTTCATACACTCAGAAATCCTATCTTCCACATCTGTCCAATGATAATCAAATTTGCCCCCTCTGTGTATCTGCATCGGCCTAAACTGCAAATAGTCAACACCTAAACTATTTCCTAGCTGCGCTGCTTTTTGCATATCTCTAATACTATGGCCGCAGGTTAGAAACCCAATACCGATATCGCATTTAGAATTAAGCTTCTTCTTAATATAAACTAAATCCTTTATTTTATCCAAAATCTTATAAAAATTATCGCTGTTTACCCCATGCATAAGTTTAAACACCCTAGGTGAGCCGGCATCAAGAGAAACCCTAACCCAGGTACAGTTTTTTAATATTATCCTGGCTGATTCTTTGTTCAGGAGCCCGCCGTTAGTAATAAAACCTAAGTCCAATCCTTTTGCTCGCGCCAACACGATTGTTTCTAGTGTATACGGATTACATAAAGGCTCTCCCCCTCCGGTGAATATCAGACCGCGAACTTTATTAGCTGCTAGCTGCCGGATGATACTTCTGGCCATAGAACGATTCAATGAATTATTATCTGCGCTCCTAAAATAGCTCGCAACGCATTCGGGACAACGATGATTACAGAGATTAGTCATGTCTAGCTCTACGGTAACTGGAGGAGGGTTATTCCCAATAAACCACTGGTGCACCAAATCTAGGTGTCTAAGGATCTTATCGGAACTAAATTGTCTCACATTATAATGAGAAAGGTCTTTCATGTGAGCTCCTCTTGAAAACCATCTAACCTTGGCCTTATAAATGTCAAACGAATTGTAAACGGTAAGAAAATAAAAACAAAACTTGTTAATAAGAAAACAAACATTACAACTGAAGAAAATAAAGCCAAGATATTTTTTAAGCACGCTCCCAGGGTTATTAGGTCTATGGTCCACCACTGACCCCATTTGTTATATAAAATCACTTTTGCCTTTGGAAAAAGTAGAGAGGCGATCAATGGAGAAGCATCAAGTGTAGTCAAAATAATGTAGCGAAAATTACCTGACCGCAGGGATAACATCCGTAAGGCTAGGCTATACTTCTGGGTTGAATTTTTAGGTGTAAAAGTCCTTTCCAAAGGAATAAGCTCCTGAAAATAGTGCTTACGCTCTCTGAAAGTTAAAAGGCTAATCTTGGGATTAATAAAAACCTGGTTAATTTCCTTAATTGAATTCAAGATATGTTCAACGCTTGTATACCCATTATCTTCCAACAAGATGGTGGTTTGAAAGTTATCTATTTTTGCAGGTGCTATAATCACAAAAAAGGAGATTATTTTACTTAAGACTATTCTCGAAAAACGAACATTACCCTGATGGTTTCCTAGAATAACCCCCTTCTTATTTTTTATTATCTCTGAAACAGTTTTGATTCTAACTTGGTATAATTCTTTTGCAAGAATAAACGCATTATTCCGGCTAAAAATAAGAGCTATCGCCAACAAGGAGATATCGAGGCTTGACAAAATGACAAATCTTGGCCCTTGGCAAAGAAGCTTGTACAACTGTACAGCTAATACATGCTTTCTTGCTCTAATACCCGGATTAGGTATGCAAACTTTTACATCAGTAAAATTACTAAGGATTGCATTTTTCTTATCATTAAAAGCTAACACATTGATTGTAGCGGAAGGAAATTGTTCACGTACTTTACGAATAACAGATAACAGGCTATCTAACGACATAAAACTCCCCTCAACCACAAGAACGGAATCCCGCATCTGGTCAGTATATCTTTCTTCTAATACGAAAAAAAATCTTGAAAACTTCTTAATTATCTTCAAAATGTACTCCTTGAGACTTGATAATTAAAAACATCTTTTAAGATTACATTCGCGATATTCTGGGCTAGGAGCCTATTCCCTTTAAGCGTACAATGTCCAAAGCTTCCTGCAAACATATCGGTAAAATAATCCTTGAAACCATCCCTAGCTATGGCTTCTTTGAAAGATCTTTCATTGTTTACAAAAATAACATTATCATTAAAATCAAATATTTTTTTAAGAGAAACGATACTTAAGGTTGGATATTGGACACAAACTAGTTTTATCTTTTTTTTCTTCAATTTCATGTTAAGCTTATGGTAATTATTAACCGTGATAGGGTTATAAGCACACAGGCTTGCTGATTTTTGTTTATTAAAATACAGCCTAGATAACTTATAATCTCCCTTCATTAAATAACTAACCCCCAAAGCACCATATGCAGCTGCTTCATATTTAGGAATTTCTTCAAAATTCTTAAAGATAGTCTCGGCTTTATCCATTTTATTTTGAATCATGTAAATCCACCCCAAAGAAAGAAATATGTCTGAAGTATCTAGATTATTCGGATTCAGCTTCAAAGCCTTAATAAAAACGGTCTCTGCCTTTTTGTAATCCCCTTTTACCAAATAAATGTCTCCAAGGACTTTGTAAGGAGTCGCAGATCCCGAATTTATCTTAATAGCAGATTTAAGCATCTCTTCTGCTTGAGCAAATTTGCTCTGAGTCAGATACAAACTTCCAAGTCCGGTATAAGCAGAATCTAAGCTAGGACTAATCTTAATCGCTTTCAAAAATGCCTCTTCCGCTTCTTTATGCAAGGCCGATTTAGAGTATAGCCATCCTAATACACTATACGCCTGTGAGTAGTTAATATTTTTATCTATCACCATTTTGGAAGCTAACTTGTTTAAATTAAGTTCGCCTTTTTCTATATGATTTATATCGGATTCAAAAGATGAGTTCTCAAGATAAGCTTCCGGATTATATTTTGCTACAATTAATTGTTTATCTGCCAGACCCTCCTGCACCATTGCATTAAACTTAAAAAATCCGGAGTCATTAATAAATACTTTTAAATTTAAAAATAAAATCTTTAACAACTTAAAAACTCGCAAGGATTGCAAAAATCTTATGACAGAATAACGAGAGCTAGGAGCAAAACATAAATTTTCCTTAGAATCATTGATCCCCATCATAGCAATAACCATATCAGGATTGTAACGCTTTAAGTTCTCATCAAGCTCATAGAGAATAAACGAAGTGTCTATTCCTCGATGCCTTTGTTGATCACACTAAACTGTATCCCTAAATTACTTTTGTTTAATATTTCTTCAAGTTGACGCGGGTACGCCTCATTCCCTCCAAAAGTTGTAGATTCGCCAACGCACATAATTCTAAATACACCATTTTTCTGAAGTGAAATTTGATTAAATTTAAATTGTTGGTAAGTAAAAATACCTGCGGCGACACGTAAAAATAATTCGATCGCACAAAATAAACAGAAGAGCCCAAAAATTATAAGCATTATTTTCTGTAACAATGTGGTAACTGGCTTATTAAAAAGAGTTTTGTTCATAGAATTATTGAGACGCCCACGTCTTAGTATTCATGACCATGCTTAGACCATTAACGCATTCTTTTTTACATAGACTAATATCCTTTGCGAGCACCCTCCTTCGATATTCTTGCATCTTTTGATTATTCCAGGCATCCAGCAATGAATCTTTGGATACATTCCCTATAGAATGCTCGCATGAACAATCGGGGAATATGTCGCCATTTCGATCAGCACAAATCCAAATACTCTTCCAGGGAAGAGAACAAAATAAATGATTTTCTACTCCTGTATTTAAAATATTATATCCTTCATTATAAACGCTACGATCAGTAGGCAAGGCCCAAGAAAAACTAATCCCCTCCATCCTAAGCTCATGTTCCAAATTATTCCTTGTCTGGTTAAGGAATGAAAAGTCAAGCTTTTCAGGATGAATAAATATATTTTCTTCGGATTTAACGAAAAATACCGGATTAAAACAAATGGATTCAAAACCATACTTCTTAAGGAAAGGGACAAAGTCAATTAAATGCTGATAATTAGCTTTCATTACCACTGCAACAACAATTCTGGGGATTTTAATATTGCATTTCTTCTCAAGATCAATTATTGCATTAAGATTATCTATCAGGGTTTCGTAAGAACCTCCTCGGCGAATATATTCATATGTATCTTTATGCGGACTATCGATAGAAAAACTCATCTTTATATTCATGTCAGATAATAAAGCTATCCACTCCCTGTCCAAGAGTAAGCCGTTAGTGGTAATTTCATGATGGATATGCGTATAGCGTTTTAAGTTGCGGAATAATTCTTTCATATACGACAAATGAAAAAACTCTCCTCCCTGCCAATTTATTTCCTCAAGATATGGCAGGAGTTCATTAATTTGGGTGAGCATAGATTCCGATAAAGTAAATTGGCCTTTATGACGACCATCTATGCACATTATACAATTTAAATTACACCAATCAGTCACGATGACTCCGAGTTTTAAGGGCCTTGACTCTAATACAATCTTGCGTTCCATGGTTTCCTGAATATTCTTTTCTTTATTCTCATCAAAAACACTGTTTATTGCATCATCTTCCAATAAAAAGGCCCATTCGTTGCATTTGCAGAATTCGCTGGTGCAGGGCAGAGGTGAATCCAATAACCTAAAGTTCTCGTTAAAAAGATTTCCCATTTTACCATCTTCGCTTGAATTTCCGCACCTATAAGCTGCCCCATCCGGCTTTACTACAACGTAATATCTACCTGCATTACATAGTTCTCCTTTTAGGCCCATCTTAGGTTCAAGCTGAAATTGGGCCTCTCCTCTGCGAGCCAAGTCACCTCTGATAAGCCTTTTCTCATCTTCAGAATAACTCTGAGGATAACTCAAGCCATGATGTGTGCCCCAAAAAGTTTGGATTGTCATTTCGATTTTGTTTTCGTTAAATTTTTTCTTATAATAAGGTATCAATTTTACTTGGGGTGGGTAGGCTAAATACGAAACGCTTTTTAAAAATTCCTTTTCTTTCAAAAGCATAGCTTTTTCCAAAAAATCGCCGATGTCTGCAAATGAAGGATGAAATGTTGGGCCGATTTTTACCCTGGAAGAATCAATCTGTTCAGCAAATTTCTCTACGTCGGAGGAAAGGTTGGTAGTAATATTTAAAACGTGCATAATAGATAAACCTTTAACCAGCTCTATAAAACCTGGGAATAAGAATGGTTCACCTCCGACAATCTCAATATACGCAGGTCCATATAGCTCATAAATATTCCTCCAGCCTTTCAATAATTCTTCCGGCTCCAAAACACTTTTGCAGTTATTCCTAAAGTGCCATTGTCCGTTAAACCAACAATATGGACAGCGGTAATTACAAACATAATGTATGTCCCAGCAAAAAGAGATATTTTTATGC
>Ga0247841_10004961_pt1 | contig 22113 bp, 20 predicted proteins | sample LaCruzMarch2015__2_FD_192410 | JGI IMG/M metagenome (GOLD analysis project Ga0247841, IMG submission 192410) | Freshwater microbial communities from meromictic Lake La Cruz, Castile-La Mancha, Spain - LaCruzMarch2015_18m | ecosystem: Environmental > Aquatic > Freshwater > Lake | place: Spain... | reverse complement strand
GGACTGATTCTACCGTGGACGCTCGCGGGCTAAGCCCGCTGGGCTCAACCGCCGGATGCGGAAAACCGCATGTCCGGTGGTGTGGGAGGGGTGACGGGCGCAATCCCGTCACCCCGACCCGATCGGGAACATCGCGATCGGTACGGTCCGCACAGCGGACCCTACGGGAACATCGCGATCGGTAGGGGCCGCTGTGCGGACCGACGACCTTAGCCGCGCCGCGGTCAGAACCCTTTGCCGCCCACCGCGGCAACCAGGGTGTCGATCTCGTCCAGATCCCGCGCCACCGCTCGAGAGCGCGCTTTCAGGTCCGTCACCGACTGATCTTCGGGTCGGATGCCGCGCAAACTGCCCTTGGTGCTGGCTACCCGCGCCTGGGCCTTGGCGAGGCGTTGGGCCTCGGCACGGTTGGCCGCCGCACCCTGGGCCTTGAGGGCGGCGCGCTGCCGTGCCAGGCGCTGCTCCAGGTCCGCGAGCCGCGCATTCGCCCGGTTCAGGTCGGAGCGTACCGCGGCCCGCTCCTGTTCCAGTTCGCGCGCCTGCGCCTTGAGCTGCTGCCCGGCGTCGAGTTCGCCCTGGTAGGTTCCTTCCCGCTCATCGATCCGCCGCTGATAGCCGCCCCCGGCCAGACCCACGATGCCGCTGACGAACCCGCCCTGATGGGGGTCCGGGCTGGTCGCGCAGCCGGCCAGACCGAGCGTGAGCCCGGCAGCCGCAATCCACAGGCCACGCGCGGGCCGGCGCCAAGCCGATCGGCGGGGCAGGGCGGCGGTGCCGACACCCGCTGCGTCCCGATGAATCATCATTCTGCCTCCTACGCGACAGCCACGCTGCCCGCGAGATTGTCCAAGGTTTTGAGTTTACTGTTATAAGCCGCGAGTTCCTGCTGCATACGCCCGGTGTCGGTGCCTGGATTATCCTGCCGATACCGGCGTTCGGCACCCTGGAACATGGTCTGTTTCTCGCGTGCGCCCTTGCTCGCCTGGGCGATGACCGCCTGATTGTCGGTGATGCGGCTGCGTGTGCTCGCCACCTCGGCCTGGCTCGCCTGGCCCTTGCGATAGCGCTGTTCGACCGCGGCCAGCCGTTTCTTGTCCTCGGCAATGACCTGGCGGACGCTCGCAATCAGGTCTTCGGTTTCCTGATTGGAGCGACGGACGTCGGCAATCATCGAGTCGAGCTGATCCTCCTTGCTCGAGAACTGTTTTTGTTTAGAGGCGATGTAGGCGCCCGCGAGCCCGCCGACCGCCCCGCCGATCGCGGCCTTCAGCAACACGTCCTTGGCCTCGTCACCCTGAATGACGCCCCACAGGGTGCCGGCTCCGGCGCCGATCAACACCCCTTCCCAGACCGTCTTCTGGAAGGCTTTACTTTGCTGGCGCATCCGCTGCTCGGCCGGGGTCAGTGACGCGTTGGCGGTGGTCTGCGTTTGCGGTTGCATGCCCCCGGCGAGTGTCGACAGTCCGGTGGTCGCCAACCCCTGAATGTCGCCGGTCGTCACGCACCCGGCGGTCAGTAATGCTGTCGCCAGGGCGATGATCGCCGATCCGCCGATCAAGCGCTCGAAATTTGCTCGAATCATCTCTGTTGCCTTCTAAAGTCAGCGGTCGCTTGCCGGTATCGGGGAAAACCCTTAAAGTTTAGGGGCGTTATATTTGGGTGACTATGCGACACCCGCAGGAACGCAGGGTTCGGTTGTTGCGACGGGTCTCTTGGCAGCAATTGCCGCAGCAACGGATGATTCTCGTTAACTTTAGGATTTCGTCATGACTACTTCCGGATCGTGGAGTCAGGCTTCGGGTTTGGTGCTCGCGGCGATCTGTAGCGGCTTGGCACTGAACAGCAGCGCGCTGTTTGCCGAGTCCTGCTCGGCGCCGTCTAACAACAACATCTTCAACGCCACACTCTGTGTTGATGGTCAAGTCGCGAGTATCGGTGCGAACAATATCCAGGACATCATCGACGCCATCGACGCCGCGCAACTCCGACAGCAATTCCCGAGCTACGACGACGCGGTTTCCGCCGGAGCGTTCCAGTTCGATGTCCGCGGTCTGCCGGTCACCCTGGACTACGCTCAGAACTCGACACAACTGGCGTTTTCGGTGCCGAGTCTCGGGATCAACGAGACCTTCGAAGGCGGCAGCCGTGATGCCAGCAACGACCTGTTTGAAGACTACATCAAGCAGAACGGTGCAGATATCCTGCGCGAGTTGTTGCGGGTGTCCGCTGTCGATCCCCTGGCGGGCAATCCCGCCAGTTTGCTGAGCCAGATGGTCGGCGGCGACTACGAGGCTGGTGCCGATCCCGCTTACGACTCCCTGGCGCCGGGCAGCGCCTTCGGCGTTGGTGTCCGATTCGGGAGCTACGGCCTGGATCGTTTCACGCAGAATGTCTACACGCTGCCGCTGTCTTACTCCTACACGTTCGCTAACTACGACAGTCTGATCGTACGGCTCCCGCTGACCTACATGGAGGTCGATGGTGCCGCAGCCTATCGCGGCCAGTTGGGTCTCAGTTACAAGAAGAATATTTTCTCGCGCTGGGCGCTGACACCGTCATTTGGTTACGGCATTGCCGGGTCCACGGACCTCGGATCGCTCGGGCACCTTCTGTCGTTGTCCGTCACCAGCGATCTGTTGCTTTTTGAGAACAGCCGTTTTTCTTTGAGCATGGGTAATCTGCTGGGCTATTATAAGACGATGCCGTTGCGCATCGGCGATTTCAACGTCGACTACAATCTCAAGAACACCATTACCCGCAACGGGTTGTTGCTGTCCATGCCGTTGCAAAAGCGCTATTGGGGCCGGGAGTTTAGCCTCGATTTCTTCGTCACCGGTACTTGGTTGTTCGGTGATGCACTTTACAACGACAACTACCAGGAGATCGGCATCAGCATCGGCCCGCGGCGCTCGGCCGACAAGCTGGCACCGAACCTTGCGAGTCACCCATTTGGTCTCGGTCTGAAATACACTTACGGGCAGGGTGACATCGACGGCTTTGAGTTGAACTTCGGCTATCGGTTTTGAACTTGCCGACCCGGCCGCCCCTACCGTGACGGCAAGGGGTCGGCGTAAACTGCCCCTGTTTTGAACCGGTTGTGAACCCGCGGGGTTGACATCGTGAAACGGGTCTTCATCAGTCATTCCAGCAAAGATGTTGGCTTTGTGCTGTCCTACATCAAGCCGGTGTTGGATCAGGCCGGGGTTTTTGCCTGGTGCTCGGCGACCGACATCCCCATGGCCGCGGACTGGGAACGGCAAATTCGCAGCGCCCTGGCTCAGACCGACTGGTTCGTGGTCGTCCTCTCCCCGGATGCCCAGCAGTCCGAGTGGGTCCAGTCCGAGACGCACTGGGCGCTGGAACATCTGCGCGGCCGGGTGATCCCGGTCATGGCGCGCGGCTGCGAACCCGGTGAACTCCACCTGCGACTCGGAACCATCCAGTACATCGACTTTCGCTCCGACCCCGTCCAAGCGGCGGCGCGCTTGCTCGCCTTGGTCGAGGGTAAGGTGTCGACGCCGGGGTCCGCGGTGCGGCCGCCGCCTCAAGCGGACTTGGAGCGAACCACCATCATCCGGGAGACCCGCCAAGCCAATCTGCGGATATTTATCGCACTGCCGACCGGCGCGGGCGACGAGCGCGTGCTCCATATCCAGCGGTCGGCCACGATCGGGCGTGCGGACGACGCGGACCTGCAACTCGCAGACGACTGCGTCTCCCGCAAACATGCGCGGTTCAGCGTCATCGCGGCGGATCAAATACCCTTCGTGACCCTCACCGATCTCAACAGCGCGAACGGCACCTTCGTGAATCAGATGCGCGTGCTCTCAGAGCAGCGTCTGGCGGTCGGTGATCTGATCGAGTTGGGCAACAGTCGGGTCGAAGTGCGCGCCATCGCGGGGGCCGGCGGGTCGGAACCCTGATCCGCGCGGCCGTCTCATGCGCGGCCGGTCGCACGACCACCAGCGTTGCACGGGCGAGGCCTGGATCATCATTCGGTGCGCTTGGCCGATCAGGAGTCCAAGCGCACCAAACAATGGATCGTCTTCGGCACCCTTGGCGGAGCAAGGCGCCGTGCTGTTCTCGTAAGCCGTTCGGGCTTATGCGTTAGCGGGGGGCCGCGGGGGCAGCGGCAATTGCAGGTACGACGCCTGGTCTGCCGCTACGGTCACCCGAACCAGTCGTTGCCGCTTGCCGTCCGTCTGGTCCGCAACCTGCACGGCCCAATCCCCGGCCGGCACCCCGTTCAATATGAAGACGCCGTCTTCCTTGGTCTCGGCGGTCAAGGCGGGTGCTCCGACGACGGTCGCAATGACGCGCGCCAGGGGTTTTCGCGTTTCGTCCGTTACCAAGCCGACCACGGACCCTGATCCCAGCCCGAGGGGCCTTACCGGCTCGAGCTTCTCGACCACGGCACGCACCCAGAGCAGCACGGTCTCAGAGGCGAAGCCGGAAGCAAAGGCCAAGCTCACGGCGGCCGCCGTGCTGGAGGGTTGAAGTACATAATAGGCCACCACTGCAATCAAGGGGGCAGAGACAAACTGCACGATCTGGAACACCAGGTATTCCCGCAACATCGCCGGCGTCAGCGCGTGGGCCTCGCCAACCGGCGTGTAGCTGCGCTCGGACCGCTTCTGGTACTCGGGGATCCGTCGGGTGAGGCTGATGGCCCCGCCAATCAGGGAAAGAATCACCAGATAGAGCGGAATGTTCAGGCCCCCGGTCACCGTGAAGCCGCCGTCGTCGGAGGCTCCAAGTGCAGCCAGACTGGCCGCGCGTTCCTGGTACGCTCTAACCTCGCGTACCAGCGTGTCCGCCAGCGTTGTGACCGCCTCGACCGGCGCCGCGAGCTGCTCCGACGTCCCACTCCCGATCTGGGCGCTGACTGAGTCCGCCAGGGTTCTGGTCTGTCTCGTCAGCGCCTCGGTCAATTGCCCAATCGCCGTCGCCTCGTCCAGGTAAACCTTTGCTTGAGAACTCTGCTCCTTGAGTTTATTTGTCAGCTCGGCATCAAGCAGGCTGAGTTTCTCCACCTCGGTTGTTACTTGGCTCCGTAGCGGTTCCGGGATGGTGTCGGTCGCCGCCGCTGTCACCAGAGCGTCCAATGCTGTCATCAACTGCTGGAGTGAAGTCTGGACTATGGTGCCGATCTCGGGGATACCCTGTCCCAGGGGGACGACTTGACCGCCTGCCTGGATAATCCAACTGAGGCGAGGCCGTCCGGTACCGTCCTCATCGCGACAGGCGAGTGCCCCGGCCGAGGACGGGTCGCCGAGGACACATCCGCGCAACACCGAGATCGGTGAGTCCATGCTCCGCTGCACGTAAAGTGCATATTGTTCCTTTTCCGCGGGCTCGGGTATCCGGTCGACCATGAAGGGATAAACGGCGATTCCGATGGCGAAAAACATGAACCCGTAAGCGAAGATCATCCAGCGCCGTTTCAGGGCAAGAAAGGCGTCGGGCAGTGGGCCGCTGACCTCCGCTGAGGAATTGGGCAGTGGTCCGATCTTGTCGCAAAGCGTTTCGCTGAAGATCTCGATGAACCAGAGAATGCCCAGTGGACCAAGAACATGAAAGAGGGCAAGGTCCACGAGTAGCCTTGGCCAGTCGGGTAACCCGGTAGACAACAGCCCTTCGATCAACCCGACCAAAGCATAAAGCGCGATGAGCCCATACGTAAACGGCCGCCAATAAGCGGGGAGTCGACTGGTCGGAGCAGCACCGCTGGTCTCGTCTGCCATCTTCATCCCCTGCGTCATGAGTCTTGAGAAAGCAACCCGTCCAGAATCGGCTCGATGCGTCTCGCCAACTTCTCGTAGCCGCCGCCGTTCGGGTGAATCTCGTTTTGCCGATCGTGGCTGTCGCCGCGATCCTTGCGGTCGGCACGGGTCAGGCCGTGGCGCGTGTCCACCACGTGAAAAGCCGCAATGCCATTGTTGCCGGAGGTCAGCGCGAGGATGCCCGCGGCGAGGGCGTCCGTCAGGTAGTCCGCCACCGGGACCCAGTCCGCGCTGGGAACTTCGCGGTCCTTCAATGCCGGAAAGAGCCAGGGTCCCAGGTGCCCGTAGAAAACGATGGATGGTCTGAAGGTGCCGCGTGTCATGGTTCTTGCTCTCAAACTGTCTTCAATGTCGAGCCGATGCGCTTTGCGTGGCGTTGCGGCATCTGGGGTTGCCGTCGATCAAGGGATGGCGGGTGCCGGTTCAGCGAACTGCATGGGTCATGGTTCATGCGCCAAGGATATCATCACGACCTTAGCGTCGCGTTCACAGGCGCTCGAAGCGTCATCGTCGCCCTTGTCGCCGTCAACGAGAACGATTGCCTGGTGGTTGAAGATCGCCAGGCCCTCCGATGAAGGAGGCAAGTTGCTGTCGATAACCTCGGGGACAATGATCGTTCCGGCCTTCAGCGCGTCCGGCGAGAACCGCCTGAGTTCAAACGGTTGCTCTGCCCCCTCGGTCTGGTCTTCCGGCGGGCCGGCGATCACCCAGACCCAGCCATCCCCGTAGGCCAGGTCGCGAATACCGCGCCCGCCCATATCGAGTACCGCGATCCGGTCGAAGGAGTAGGCGCCCACCCCTTGCATGTGCATCAACACGGCAAGGTTTCGTCTGCCGTTATCCGTCGGATGTACGGGCAGCAACGGTGACCGCAGTCCGATCCACAGGTCCGCCGCCGCGGTGTCGGAGAGATTGACTGCCCCCTCCGCATTGTAAGCACGCGTTTCATTACATTGCGGCTTTCCGCCGGCCTTCGCGGCAACGGCATCGGCAGCCTGCTCGACCTGAGTGATGGCCGCACAGACGGCCTTGATCAGCGCCTCATCGGGTGTGGATGAACCGAACAGGCCGGCGCAGTCGATCCGCTTGGACTCCGTTACTGTTACTGCTACAGGTGTGGTAGTCAGCGCATCAATGACACCGAAGCGCCTTCGGTTCTTCTTCGCTTCGCAGTCCGAGTTTCGCCCATGCGATGCGAAGACGCCGATGCCTCTGTTGGGCAACGACGCCAGGGCCTCGATGTCCGATAGCTCAGTATTGTCGTCAAGAGCCAGCGGCCGCTGGCTGTTGGGATCGATTCCGGAACCATTCAAGTCAAACACGAACAGCGACTGGCGTACTTCATTGTCGCCGACCAACAGGCAGTGGCCGTGCTTGTCCGGACAGTCGATAATCAACGCCGCAGACGGCTCACACAGCGGCTGATGCCCCAAGGTCTGCGTCGCTAACGGTTGCGCGATGGCGGGCGGGGTCATGACTGCCACCAGGATGAGCGACAAGGTCCTGATGCGCCTCGTTGTAACTGCCGAACCGAGGAATGGATGCATTTGGTTTCTCCATCAATGACTAACTACGACTGGCCCGAGTCGACGCTTGACCGCGGCGCGTAGCTGCGCGCATACCGCGGTCAAGTTGTTACCGCTTAGGAAACCGGAACTTGATCTTCCACCAGCACCCAAGAGCCCAGGGTGCCGTCAGGCTGGCGCGCGAGATCGTCCTTGATCGCCATCACGGTCCCGACGACGGAGTTCGTGTTTGGTATGAACCAGCCGCGCAAGCGGTATTCTGCCGTGCCGTTCATGGTTACCGCGCTCAGCTCCACCGAGGCCGGCATCGGCCAAGGTGCAGCAACACCGGCCGCCATCGGGCCGTGGATCTGGCCTGTCACCGACAAGACCGCCCCCGCCAAGCTGAAGGTCAGTTGGCCAGTGACCGAACCGTTTGGGTCGGTCGTGACCGTGAGGGCGCCGTCGGGCGCCCAAGGTACGGCCAAGACCGGGCCGCTCGATGAATCCCCATTGCGGAAGCTGCGGTGGGTCCAATTCCCATTCAGCACGTTTGTCATCGTATTGCCTCACTCATGGTTAGTGACCATCTTAAATTGCGAACAGCCCTCGCCGTGCGGGTATCGGGCCGGCTACCAATTCGCAACGATCATCGCTCGTCTCCGGGTCCGCACAGGCGCGAAACAGGTCGTGCGGCTTGACCCATAGCTCGATGAAGAGCCCATAGTGGCGGTACGGGGGCAGACCCAGAAACTGGGTGAGACGCAACGCGAGCCCGTCTTGACCGAGTTCAGTGTCCGCCCGGACCGCCGCTTGGCAATAGTGTTGAACCTGGGGTGCCGGGGTCACCCATAACAGCTTGTTGGTGTCCAGACCTGTTTCATTCTTGTCTGCTAATTCATTCTTATAGCTACTCGGATTTTTCCATGCGACGACCAGCAACTCGCCTTGGTCGCTCCAAACCAGCCCCGGCGTTTCGCGCGTGATCGGAATCAACCCGCCGACCACCTCGCCGGATTCGGCCACACAGGCGTCCGTTATCCCCTGTCGGTACGCCGCCGATTGTGCGGAGTCACGGGCGACGGCAGTCGTGGACGGCTCGCACCAGAGACCCCACCCGAGCAGCGCGGCACGCCCGAGCCGGCACCTGACCAGCGTCCGCGCAGTACGCAAGCCCTTCGGGTGCACTCCAGTGTCGGTCTCGTCAGCTTCATCATGATCGTCATCGACGGCCGTGCAGCCATACCCAGCGATGGGTTCGTCACCCTGATCGCCATCTTCGTATACCCGTTCACCACTCTCAACCAATGCCTTCTTGGCCAGCAGCAGGTCTCTGAAGTCTTCGCCGGTAATGCTTCGGCGTGACAACAACCGTGTCCAGCGGCGCAGGTCAGCCTCCATCTTGGCAATAAAGACGGCCGCATCAGCCTCGGCCTGCCCCTGGAAATCGGCAAACGTCGTGCTGGCAAGTGATTTCGCCCCGTTGCCGAGCGCAGCACTAAACTCATCGAAAGTTGCCATACTCAAACTCCTTTGGTTGCCAGACAGTCCGTTGCCTCTTTTTTAAATCCGCATCCTTGGGGAAGGACGATCAAGTGAGGCACAGACGCGGGCGAGCCCGCCACCCATCATGCGTATTCAGCCGAAGATCGCCATGTGCGTGTCCTTGCGGATCCAGCCGAGCGCACAGGCCCGGTCCGTCCGCCTCGTGGCGCAATCCACCTTCTCGCCAATCGCCGGATACATCACCCCAAGCCAGTCGCCACGCTCCTCGCAGCGATAGACGAAGCGCCCAGAGGCGAGCGTTGCGGCGGGTGCCGCCTCCGTGTCCGTGGCATTGTACAAGGCCGCTGACTCGGTCAATTGACGGGCCTCCGCTTCACAGCTTGCCCTGGCCGGGGACGCGGTGAGCGCCCCGGATGCGGCGTCGCGCTCGCGGCAACCGGTGGCGAGCCCAACAACCACTGGAACGAGCACCAGGGCCACGCGCAGCACTCGCATGTTCACGCCTGGTTCACCATAAGCATGAAGGCCTTGTTGACCGCGGCAAGAAAACCCACGCCCGTCTTTTCGTATCGGGTGATGCTAACCGAATCGCTGACATTACCGCCGAGGGCAAGCACATGATCATTACGGATGCTGACGATGATATCGCTGTGGCTCTTGAATCCGTCGCCCGCCCTGGCGTCCGCGAAATCCCGCCTCGTGACACGCCATTTGCCGACGATGTCGCCGATCGGGGGCCGCTTCTAGTGCAGTTGGAATCCCCAGAATGGTGCACGACTGTTGCGTTCGTCACGCTGGACGATCGAATCATGCAAGTACCTGGCGTGGGCGGCGGCAAACTTGAAGGTGTTATACTTCGGAAACGCGGGATCGGCCCCGGCGTTGCGGACCATGAATGAGATGGCTGCGGCGGACCAGGGCACATCGCGATCCTGGCCGTCCAGGTCCATACTGATTTCCTTCCACATTTGGCCGACGAACTTGAAAACGGGCTATGATGCTCCTTGCCCTGCCCCCGTTCAAACCGCAGCCATTCCTTGATGCCCTGTGCTACCAGCGCCTCCCGCGCGGGGTCCACCGGGTCGCGTAGCGACGGGACCCCGGCGATCGCGCTCTTGACCACGCCGGTGTGATCGGCGCCGTTGATCTTCGTTTTGATCTCAGTCCACCCCGCGACGGACGCCGGTCCGAGTTCTTCGACCGGGTGGCCGAGAAACAGCGTGTCGATGCGGTTCACGGGCGAGCTTGCGTTCGGTGAGGAGCGCAGATTCAGCTCTTCGACGTCGATGAATTTATCGGCCATAGCGGCATTCCTCTTCTTGGTGGATGGAGGTTCAACGATCACTATTACCGACGACCACGACCGTCAAGCGCCATTGGCGCCAGCATGTGCGGGAGAGCGGCGTTCGCCTATCTGGACATCGCCAAAAGTGCTGCGCTAACCTGCGGGTCTTTTGTTCGAGCTCGTGGGGATACCTCCAGGTCTGTCCCATATTACCCCCGGCCGGCAGGTGGGACACTCGAACACAGACGGACCGCCTGCCGGGACAATTGGCGACACCGTCGGCGTCGGTGCGGAACAGTCCTGAAGCAACGCCGCCCTGATACACACCTGGTTCTCGCCACGATTGATGATCATCGCGACGCTGTCGGACAGCAGCCGGTAAGACGAGGCCATATCCTCGTAGCTAAAACTTACCGTGCAGTCACCCGGTGCCCGTAGGACCTGCGCGACGGACGGCTCGCCGGACCAACTGAGCCTCATTCCCTCCGGAAATGGTAAGTAGGCCGCCGGCTCGGTCGGCCACAAGAGGCTGCCGCAGTAGATCTCTGCCTCTTCGGCGCAGGCGCTAACGCCGAGGAGGCTGCCGAGCGCAATGATACCGGTACGAATCACCATTTGAGCGCCCTCCCATCGGTCTGCCGGCTGCTGATTATGCGTGCGGCGCCCGGGGTTCAGAGCGCTGCGATCAACGCCTCTGCCATCGCATCGGCGACCTGTTGGCGACGCGCAGCGTTGGCAGCGACCGCGGCAGCGCCAGACGGGTTGATGCTGAACAGGTTACACACCGCTACCGTATCCATGAACTCGACTTCGATCATGCAGGCGCGGCAGGGATGGGAGGCGACCGTGTTGCCGAGGGCAATGTCGCTCAATGCCCCTAGACTCTGCTCCTTGACACCGCCATCCTTGGTGCTCGGGTCCATTTTCTCGATGGCGTCAAACACCTTGGTCTGTACCAACTGCGCGAACTTCTTGTCGTCCGTGGCATTGACATTGCTCCTGCCGATCAGTGTTTCGACGCGACGGACCGCGCCGTTGAACCCGTTGAAATGGATGCTTAGAAACAGGCTTGCGCCATTGGCCCGTGCGACGTTTGCGCGTGCGCTGAGCCCGATGTTCACGTCCCTGTCCCGCGTCAGGATCACTTTGATGTTCGTGCCTGCTGCCAACGCCTTGGTCAGTACCGCCGTCTGCGTCCGCTTGGCAAAATCCAGAGTCCAGTTTTTTTCGAGCTCACCGTTGGGGCACTTCGCGTTATTCGGACTGCTGCCTCCCACGATTGCCGTCCCGCCATGCCCGGGATCGATGACGATAACCTTGGGCCTGCCGGCCGGCACTGGAACGGGCACAGGTGTCGAAGCGGTTCCCGCAGCACTCAGCAGTTTGGTCGCCTCCGGTACAAGTAATTTCACCTGGTCGACATACGCCTGGCCGGACGGGTTATAGATCGGCCCGACGAAATCGATGAAGTGATCCGGACTCTTCTTGGCGTGCTCCTCCCAGCCTTCGTAGGGATCACGGGCGAGGAAGCGCCAGAAGCCAAGAATAAAATCGTCCAGACTGGCAAACTTGCAGTAGAAGTCGCGTCCGTCATGCGCGTCATATTGAACCGGCGTGGCGAAACCCACCATCTCGCTACGCCACTTTAGTCCGGCAAAGTTCAGATGGTCGCGTGCCAGGTCCGAGGTGCCGCGACCGGATTCGAGGACCCATTGTGCGACCGTCACCGGCTTCAGGGACTCGAAGGTGATCGGGATCGTCGCGTAGCGGGCAGCCAGTTGTTCAAAGAGGCTCGGCATGTGTGTTCTCCAGAGATGCGTGGAGCAAATTGTCTTCTGAGACAGAGGCGGAAGTGGATGAACCAGACTGAGTCTAGGTCCGAATTTCTGAAACGATGCGGTTTCGTTTGAATACATTCACGCCGCGGCGCCGCATGGCGGACAAGGGTTTAGAGTTCGCTGGAGCCCTGCCTCATCTCAGGCTCGCTTCCAACAATCGCTCGGTTGAATCTTTGGAACCCTTGATGCAAGGTTAGGAGCCAGACACGGGGTTGACTGTCCCGGCATCGACTTATCGCCTTGTAAGCGGAAATACGGACAGGCAGTGATCCCGCGGTCCTTCGCAGCTCTGGTCGCGACGTTCGGCTTCGTGGTTTTCGGCCTCGATCATCACTCTCCAGCCTGTTCGACCGCGAGATTGGGCAGGTTATCGGCAGCCATCACTGAAAACCTCTCGTACACAGGCGCAGCGATCCATGCGAGCGCTGCTGCGGTCTCCTTCATGCGCACGGTCCGACTCTGTGTCTCCAGCGCATCCAAGTCCGGCGCCCGCGGAGCGCGCCGGGCTCACCCCAACATCCCCCCCTGCACCGCATACCGCACCACATCCGCCACGGAGTGCAGCCCCAGCTTCTGCATCAGTCGATTGCGATAGGTATCCACGGTGCGGGGGCTAATGGCGAGGACGCGGGCGATCTCTTTGCTACTGTGGCCTAGGGCGACCAGGCGGAGCACTTCCCGCTCCCGGTCGGACAAGGCGAGATGCGTCGGGCCGTTGCGTTGGAGGGCACGGAGCTTGGCGCGGATGGAGGGGCTGACGAAGGTCCCGCCGGCGGCGATGCCGCGCACCGCCAACACCAGATCCTCGAAGGAGTTGTCCTTGAGGATGTAGCCGGCGGCGCCCGCCGCTTGGGCCTCCAGCGCGGCGGCGGGGTCATCGTGCATGGTGAGCACCAGACAGCGGGTGTCGAGCGCGGCGGCCTCGACTCGGCGGGTGATCTCGATGCCGGTGGCCTGGGGCATGGAGAGGTCCAGGATAGCGATGTCCGGTTGGTGGGCCGCGATCATGCTCCAGGCGGCCGCACCATCGGCGGCCAGGCCGAGCAGAACGATATCCGGCTCGGCCTTGAGCAAGGCGGCGAGGCCCTGGCGGACGATGGCGTGGTCGTCGGCGAGGATGACGCTTACGGACACAGGATGGGGTCCTTGGTCAAGGGGACGCAAATGCGGACGATGGTCCCCTTGCGTGCGCTGCTGCGCACGCACGAGCGGCCGTGGACGCCGGCGGCGCGCTCTTGGATCATGCACAACCCGAGCCCCGCGGGACCTGCGCCGGTGGGGTGGGTGTCGAAGCCCCGCCCGTTGTCGCTGATGACCAGGATCAGCCGGTCGTTGGTACGCACCCGCAGGAGGACGTCGATGCGGCTGGCGGCGGCGTGGCGGACGGCGTTCGATAAGGCCTCGCGGAAGGCGAGGAAGCATTGTTCCTTGACCTGATCGTCCAGGGTGAAGGCGCAGTCGTCGGCGCTGACCTGGATACTGATGCCGGTGCGCTGGGCGGTCTCGTTGCACTGATGGCGGATGGCATCGAGCAGCGACAGGCGCTCCAGGAACAAGGGCCGCAGTTCGCAACTGACGGCGCGTAGTTCCCGCAACGCCTCGCCGGCCTCATCGATCAGCCGATCCAAGAGCGCGACCGGCACCGTCGCTGCGCGCTCGGCCAGCGTTCGCGCCTGCTTGAGGCCCAGGTTGAGCGCCTGCATGGTCTGACCGACGCCGTCGTGCAGGGTTGCCGCCAGGTGTCCGCGGGCCTCCCGCTCGGCATCGTTGCGCAGGCGGCGCAGCTGTTGGGCTTGTGCGTCGCGGGTCCGTACCGTCTGGATACCGAAAGCAAGGTCGTCGGCCAACTCGGCGAGCAAGGCCACTTCGGGCGCGTCGAAGGCGTCCGGCAGGTCCGCGAAGATGCTGAAGTTGCCGAAGGGTGCCTGGTCGGCCCGCAGGGGCAGTGCGATCATGGAGCGATAGCCCTGGCCCAATGCCGCGTCGGCCCAGGGGGCGAGGGCGGATGGGACGGACAGGTCGCGCAGGACGACCGGTGCCCCGGACTCGCAGGCGACACGGCAGGCACTGCGTCGGTCGCCGGCGTTGGCGCAGGCCAGGACCGCGGCGGCGAAGGTCGCCTCGCCTCTGCCCGCATGGCTTGCCAAGCGGAGCAGCGCCGCGCGACGCTCTCCGGCGTAGCCGACCCACGCGAAGCCGTAGCCGCCAACCTCGACCAGGTTGGCGCAGAAGGCATACAGGAGCGCACGTTCGTCCAAGGCGCGGGCGAGGCTGCGATTGCAGCGGGAGAGCACGGCGTGAGTGCGGCCCAGGCGGCGCAGATCCTCCTCCGTCCGGCGGCATTGCGAATGGCTGTCGGTCATTTCGACCAGTCGTTCGATCCTGCCCCGAGCGCCGATGACATGAGCGCGCCGGGGCGCCTGATCGAGTGGGTTTGCAAGCCGTCTTGGTCCATCGCGATACCGCGCTTGATTGTTGTTGAAGTCTGAGCAAGAGTGTCGGTTAATGTACTCGAATCAGGGGGCGGCAGAAAGGGCAGGCAGGCCCTTCAACCCGTTGACGGTTTACCGAGGATCAAACCATGAGCACATAGCCGCAGCCACGCCTCACACCGCAGGACTATCTGGCCTGGGAACGCCGACAGGACACCCGCCACGCGTTTTTCGACGGCGAGATTTTTGCCATGACCGAGGCCAGCCGGGAACACAACCTGGTATGCGGAAATACCTTTTCGGCACTCCATGGGTAACTGCGTGGGACGCCCTGTGAGGTCTATCACAAGGATATGCGCGTCAAGGTCAGCGAAACCGGTATGTACAAAAATAGAGCGTATTAAGCGCTTGGCGGCGCCGCATGGATGACCCGCGGGCCCTGGACATAAACCCGGCCACCTCGCGATCTGCGCGGTTGTCGGTCCGCACGGCAGACCCTATGGACCGCGAACGATGCGGTTCGTGCCTCACCGCATCCTACGGATGCCCATGATCAAGGTTCTCCCGTCGGTCAGGCCTTCGCCATGCCCGCTGCCAGGCGATCGAGTGTCGCGAGGTTGTTGCGATAGCTCTTGAGTTCCTGCTCGAAACCGGAGGTCCTGACCCCAGGGTTTTGCTTCTGAAATCGCTGGATGGCGCCGTCGAACATCCGGTACTGGTCCTGCCCGCCCACCGCGGCCTTTTCCACCACCCGGCGATTGCCCCAGACCCGGCCGCGCTCTTGCTCCAACTCTTTGGCGCTGGCCTGACCCTGGGCCACCCGCTGCTGGACGGCGGACAACCGGCGCCGGTCTTCTTCGATGACGGTTTTCACATCGGCGATCAGTGTTTCGGTTTCGCGATTGGCGTTGCGTACGTCAGTGATCATGGCATCGAGTTGGTCTTCCTTATTGGCATAGCGTTCCTGCATCCGGGCGACATAGATCCCGGCGATGGCCCCGACGCTGGCCCCGATGATGGCGCCGCCCACGGCGTCCTCGGTGTCGCCGCCGGCCGCCACACCGATCGCGGTGCCGACCACGGCGCCGATCAGCAGCCCTTGCCAGACGGTCCGGTCGAACTTCCGCGCCTGTTCGCGCAGGGCCGCTTCGTCAGGGCTCAGTGTACCCGCGTAGCCGAAGGTGTCGGGCTTGCCGCCGAACGAGAATCCCCCGATCGAGAAGCGTCCGCCCACCTCGGCCGGCGGACGTTCGGCCTGGGTCTCCAGGCCGGCGGTGCAGGCGATGAGCAGCAGGGCGGTTGCCGTCAGGAGGGTGCCGCGCCCGAGTGATTGGATCATCATGGTTGTGTTCCCGATCCGCCCGCCGGTAGCGTGGGTTCGATTTTTAGCAGGTCCTGCTGCCACGTCGCCTTGTCCGCGGCCCCGGCCTGGCGATAGGCGTCCAGGTGGCGGGCAAACAGGTCGGCATAGGGGATCAGATAGGCGTTGTCCTTGGTCTTGAGTTCTTCATCGACCACCTTGAGTTCGCCGCCGACCTCTGCCGCGCCATAGTCCCGTGCCACGTTCACGACCATGTCTCCGTAATAGGAGAGGCTGCTGGTCATCCCTTGTTCGATCTCGGCGAGCATCCCCTGCCATTTGGTCATCCTCTCGGCCAGCGCGTCGCGCGCTTCCGCGATCAGTTTGGCGCCGTTGCGCGACCCCTGGGCCTGCTTGGCGAAGGCGTCGAAGTTGCTCTGTGCCAGCCCCATCAGACCCTGCAGCACCTCGGCGCGTTTGCCGTCGGTCACCACGCGCTTGCCCATGAAGGCGCCCATCCGCAGCAGGGCACGCACCGTGCGGGCGCGGGCCTCGTTGAGACCCGCGTGGGCCTGTTCGACGTTGCGCTGAATCAGTTCCAGCCGGGTCCGCAGCGCCTCGTCCTGCGATTGGCGCGCGACCTCCTGCAACTCGGCCAGCGCCTTGTCGGAGTCGGCCCGCACGTCGCCGGTGAGGCTCGGCAACTCGGACCAGGACTCCTTGATGGCATCCAGGCGTGCCGCCGAGACGATGACCGGGGCCGTGATCACCAGTCGGAAGCCCAGGCTGTCGAGTGCCTTGGCGCGGCCGGTGGTGGCGTTGAAATAATTGTACTCCTGGCGCACGGCGCTGCCGAGCTGGCTCGCCGGAGTGAACACATCACCGCCGCGGCTGACGAATCCGCCGGGCTGACCATGGGGACGGCCGCGCCGGTCAAGATGGAAGGGCGCCAGGGTCATTTCGGCCGCATTGCCGAGCACGTCATGCAGGCCCAGCGGGTTGGGTTTGAGCAGCCCGACCGGGTGCAGTTCACCGGCGGCGGAGCCGGTGCTCTCGTGCCAGGCGTAACGCGCCAGATCGCCGTCCGGCATGGGGAAGACGGTCGCCAGAAAGTCCGTGTCATCCACCGCGAGGCCGCCGCGGGTCGCGAACTCCCATTCCTCCTCGGTCGGCAGGCGCAGGAAGCCGGGTTCCTGCTCTTCCCGCGGCAGGGCGGTGGGGGCCTTGGTGAGCAGCCATTCGGTCGTGCGGCGGGTGAAATCCACCGCGTCGAACCAACTCACCTCGGTCATCGGCAGGCGCCCGCGCATCGTCGGTTGCGGGCAGGTGTCGGCGGTGAGCGCGGCGTACTGGTCACGGGTGGTTTCGTATTTGGCGATGTAGTAGCGCCGCGCGGCCGCCGTGCCCGCGCTGAAGGCGCCGGCCAGGTGGCTGAGACGGCGGCCCTCCTTGTAGCCGCGTGTATCGTCGGTCTGGCCGAGTTCCACCTGGCGGTCATCGAGCAGGTTCCCGCCCGGAATCTCCACCGGCCGAAAGGCCATGGCGCCGCCGCAGGCCAGGGGCAGGATCAGGTCCCCCGCGGCGGGCGTCGGATTGTAGAGTTTCTCAGGCCAGGTGATGGCCGGCGCGGGTATGTCGGCACGGGCCGGACCCATCATCAGGCAGCAGGCCGCGGTGGTGATCAGGAAGATGATTGCGTTCATTTGCGGTTGACTTCAGACCTCGCGTAAACCCTCGGCCGGTTCGATGCGCGCCGCCCGCCAGCCGGCCCAGGCCGCCGAGCCGGCGGCCCCCAGCAGGGTCGCCGCGAGCGCGATCAGGAGATGCGTCGGCAGCAAGCGGCAGATCGACTCATCGTGCTGCAGGCTGTCGGCGAACCAGATGTTCAAGGCCATCGCCACCGGCAGATAAACCGCCAGCGCGGCGGCCGCCCCCAGCAGGGCGACCAGCACCGCTTGCGCCACCGGGAACAGGATCAGGCTCCTGGTCGGAAACCCGATGAGGCGCACCACCGCCAACTCGCGGCGTTTGCGCTCCACGTTGGCCAGCAGATTGGCCGCCAGCGAGGCGAGGAACCCCAGGGTGCCGATCATGGCGATCAGCCAGAAGACCCGGCTGAGGTTGCGGTCCAGCGCCTGCATGCCGGCGATCTCGGTGACCTGGGTGCGGACCTCGACGCCCTCCGCGGCCAGGTCGGCGGCGAGTCCGGCCACCGCGTAGATGCTCACCGCATAGAGGCGAAAGCGCGCGAACTCGCGCGGCCCGCCGCGCACCGGCGCGCCCTCCCAGCCCAGCGCCGGGACGGCCAGGCCATCCCGATAATCCTCGGTCGCCACCAGCAGGGGCAGCGGAACCAGGACCGCCTCCTCGGCCATGGCCGCATCCGGCAGGACGCCGGTCACGGCCACTTCCCATACCGCATGCTCATCCCGCTCGTCGCGGCGGCGGTCGACCCGTGCGACCAGCCGGTCGCCCGGCGCCGCGCCCAGTTTGCGGGCGGCGGCGGCCGAAAGCACCAATTCCGTCAGGCCGGTCGGCACCGCTGGTCCGGCCCCGTTGGTCAGCCCCGATGCAAGTAGGGGATCACCGGTCCCGGTGGGAATCATGGAGACCACCCGCAGGTCCCGCCCGTTGGCGGTGTTCAGCAGGCGGGTCAGGCTGGCGGCGATGCGCCTGGTGTTGGGGATCAGAAAGGCGACATCGGGGCGGGCGCCGATCCGATCGAACCAGGCCTGGTCATAGTCGCGGCTTCCCAACGGCTGGATCTCACGATTGCCCGGCGACTCGACCAGGCGCTGGGCCAGGGTGTCAACCAGCCCGAATTTGAGTCCGAACAGGATCAGCAGCGGGGCCAACACGGCCATCAGCGCCAGCACGAAGCATAGCGAGATCCGCCGCTCGTGAGCAAAATCCCGATAGGCCAGTCGCAGAATTTCAGGCGTGGCGCGCATTGTGATTCAAACCGGAAAAGGATTCATGTGCGGTGACATCGGTTTGGCGGTCAGCCCCAGAACAAGGATCGGGTCAGCTCCCCATCGCGCTCGATGCGGTGCTCCAGCACCCGCACCCCCGGCACTTGCTCCGGCCGCCAATCATGGCTGGCGATCACCGCGCAGGCCCCCGACTGGCGCACCAGATCCAAGAATAGATCCAGGATGCGTGCCGCGTTGAGCGGGTCGACCGAGGCGGTCGGCTCGTCCGCCAGCACCACCCCCGGCCGATGGGCCAGCGCGCGGGCGATGGCCACCCGCTGGCGTTCGCCCACCGAGAGTTGGCCCGGACGCTTGTCGAGCTGCGCGCTGATGTTCAGGCGCTCCGCCAACCGCTCGATCAAACCACCGGGGTCACGTCCCAGCAGCCGGCAGGAGAGGCTGATGTTCTCCCGTGCGGTGAGAAAGGACAAGAGCCCACCGGTCTGCAGCACATAGCCGATATGGGTCCCGCGTAACTGGCCGAGTCCGTCCAGGTCGTTGCGCTGCCATAATCGCCACAGGTCGGCCGCGGAGCGATGTTCCGGGCGAAAGCTGAAGGTGCCGGCCCGATCCGGGCGCAGGGCCAGTGCCAGCAGGTCGAGCAGGGTACTCTTGCCGCTCCCGCTCGCCCCCTGCAACACCACGACTTCGCCGGGCGCGATGCGCAGCTCGGGCACCAGCAGCTCAAAGGCGGTCCCGCCGCCGGTGCGGTGTTTGGTCAGCCCCTGACACAGGTAGACGGGCGGGGAAGGCGCCATCAGGGCAGACTGTCCAGGGGCATGGTGGTGACCGCTTCTCCCGGCGGGGCCGCGGGGGCCAGGTTGATCCACCGGTCGGTCTCGTCGTGGACCTTGCGGTAGAGCCGGATCTTTTCCTCGATCACGTCCAGCACCTCTTGTTGTTCGGCGTAGGAGCGGGCGAGCCAGCGCTCCGGGGTCAGATTCATGATCTGACTGGTATAGGGCAGCCCGTCCAGCCAGGCCCCCACCAGACCGACATCCGCGAGCCGCTTCACCTGGACCTGGTTGACCTTGTCGGGGTCGCGCGCCAACGCCGCCGCGGCGCCGCGGAGCTGGTCAAAGAAGTCTTTTGCATTCATGAGGGTACGCTCGCCGGCGGCAAGAATGGCTGCCAGCGTCTCCTGCAGGTTGCTCAATTGGTTCTTGGTGAGCATCACCCGCACCTCCAGCGTCTTCTGAGTCGGGTCGATCAGATCCCGGTCGGTCACCCAGGCCTCGATCAGGCGCGGCGCCCGGCTGCCGGTCTCCCGGCCCAGGTAGGCCAGTTGCATGGCGCGCCCGACCAGCGCGGTCTTGCGCTCCAGCGGATCGACTTGTGGTCCCTCCGGCACTTCGATCAGGCGCCCGGACGACGCGCTCTCGAGTTGCCGCAGCAGGGCGTCGGCCAGGGTGTCCACCTGGGTGCCGAATGCCTCGACCGCGCCGCCCTCGACCGGGAAATAGAGATCCCCCGCGTCCCCCCAGCGGCTCAGTTCCCGATATTGCCGGGTCGCGCCTTCGTGGGTCTGACGGCCCTCGCGGGTGAGCAGGTGCAGCACCGCGATGGCGATCTTGCCGCCCCCCCCGGACTGATCCTTTTCCTGGGCCAGCAGGCGCAGGCGCTCGGCGGACAGTCCGGTGCGGCCCAGCGGGTCATTGGCATCGCGCGCCCCAGCGTCGGTGATCAGCACGATATAGCGGGCGTCGAAACCACTCCAGTCGATGCGCTCCAGGGCGTCCTGGATGCCGGCGTAGGCGTCCTCATTGAACCCCTTGCTGGAGACGGCCGCCTCCTTGACGCCGGCCACCTTGGATTGGAAGGTCGCCGGGTCGCGTCCGTCTTCCAGCGTCGCCGCGACCTGGCTGACATACTCGAGTCCGGGTGCCGCCTCCACGTTGTCCCGGAAGGCGACCAAGCCGAAGCTCAGTCGTTGGCCCAGCGTCGAGCCGCGCAGTTTGTCGTAAATGCGGCGGACCGCGGCGCGGGTGCGGTCGATGTAGGGGCCCATGCTGGTGGTGGTGTCGATGACGAAGACCACCCCGGCGCGAAAGCCGGCGGGACGCGCGGCGCTCGGCTTGTCGGCCGGCTTGGCGTTTGGTTTGGCGGCGGTATCCGTGCCGAGCAGATCCTGCTCGCCCGCCTGGAGGGTGACCGCGGCCACCTTGAGCAACATGGTCTCATGACCGCTTTGCAGATACACCGGCTCGAAAGCGAGGATCGGCAGCAGATAGAACTGGTCGTTCGGGTCGATGTAGGTATCCGGCTCTTTCGCGATGACCGGGAAGTCAGCGGGGAAGCGTCCGGTCTTGACCTCGGCGCGCAGACGGTCGACTTGCGGTACCAGATCCTCGGCTTCCAGCAGATGCGTAAGCCGGTCATGATCGCGAAAGAACAGCGCCGGATCGCGATTGGAGGTGCGGGTAAATGCCAGTGTCAGCGTCTGGCGCCAGTCGATCGCCTGGGCCGCCGCGATCCAGCCCTGCGCCGCGTCCGCCGCGGCGCCGACCTCGATCCAATCCTGCCCCTGGACAGCGCGCCGGTCAAACACATAGAGCACCGACAAGGCCGGTAGTGCCGGACCGGGCGCGGCCGCGCCCCCAGGCAGCGTGAGCAGTCGCGCAGCGGGCCGCGTCAGCACCCGCTGGTAGAGCCCAGGTTTATCCGGGATCGACAGGGCGGTGCGGACGGCCGGTGCTTCCGGGGCCGCCGTCACCGCGGGTCCGCACAGCACGGCCAGCGCCGCCGCGACCGGCAACAGCCGGTGAAGAGACGACCTCATTGGATCAGCGCTCCTATGAGTTCAGATGTTTTCCGGCAAGCGCCCGGCGCCTGATGTGGCCCCTGGGACGCAAGCCCTCCGGCACCACCGCGACCCGCCGCTGGGGACAGAGTACACCGGCCCTTGCTCAGGCTCCAGCGCTCTGGCCCGTCACCCTGGTTCGCGTGTGCCCGCCGCCGGTCGGCGGCAGCGGGCGGCTGACCCATGATCGGTCACGGATCGGAGTACGATACACTTCGTGCATCATCCGATTCTCCGGTGACCACGTGTGATGGAATTCACAGTTGGGGCGGCAGCGCCTTGTTGCGCGGTGATGTTATAATCAGACTGTGACGGACGGCGCCCTCTTGGCGTCGGTGAGTGCCCTGTCCACGAACTTCTGAAGGTTGGGGTAAGCTGCGATGTGGCGTTTGCGCACGACCGGGCGTGCTGCCGGAATACACTATCTGATCGATAACCAGCCATGACGGTGATCGCGGCCCGTTGCTTGGAGCCTGGGCAACTGATTGAGGCGGATGTTTGTGTCGTTGGGTCCGGCCCCGCGGGGTTGACCATCGCTGCCGCTTTGGTTCAGGCTGGTCACTTGAGAGCCTCTAGCGGTGTCCGCAACCCCCTGAACTAAAAAGCCGCCTGGCGGGGGAAAACTTTCGTTTACCCCAGCCCGGAACGAACAATCAGTCAGTTGCGCGCGTGGACTGGGGCGGTGGGCGAAA
>Ga0247841_10004960_pt1 | contig 22114 bp, 22 predicted proteins | sample LaCruzMarch2015__2_FD_192410 | JGI IMG/M metagenome (GOLD analysis project Ga0247841, IMG submission 192410) | Freshwater microbial communities from meromictic Lake La Cruz, Castile-La Mancha, Spain - LaCruzMarch2015_18m | ecosystem: Environmental > Aquatic > Freshwater > Lake | place: Spain... | reverse complement strand
GATATTATTCCATCAACATTTTTAAAATCATGATCGGGAATTGTTATTATCTTGGGTTCATAACCCTCTTGCCTTGCAACACTGGATAAATGCAATAATCCGAGGGGTTCTATGGGCGAGGATTTAATACCAAATAAAACTCTTTTCATAAATTTTAGGTCTAATTAGAACTTATAAAGTTTTATATTGTTTTAGTGATATTTCGCATGAGCAAATATTTTTTGAAAATAGGGCGGTTGGATCAATAAATTTTGTGTTTAATAATTTTTATATGATTGGGTTGGGATGACAACTAGAGGATAACTCTGGCTAAATTTGGGCCATAATAATCTTTATAAAACCTTTAAATTTGTTTAGGAAGTCAGTGGAGAGCATATGAAAGTAGTAATTTTGTGTGGAGGGAAGGGTTACAGGATAAGAGAAGAAACAGAATTCAAGCCAAAACCCATGGTCGAAGTAGGCGGAAGACCAATTTTATGGCATATCATGAACATCTATTCTCATTATGGGCATAAAGAATTTATTTTACCTCTTGGCTACAAGGGAGATATTATAAAAGAATTTTTCGTTGAGGAAAAATGGAGAACTCATGACTTTACTCTTGATTCTTTAAAGAATGTGATTACACTTCATAAAAATAATGAAGAAAAAGATTGGATTATACATTTTATTGATACCGGTGTAGAAACCGGTACAGCATTAAGACTTAACAAGGTAAAAAAATTACTCGAGGGAGAAGAAGATTTTCTTTTTACCTATGGCGATGGACTTTCGGATGTGGATATCAATAAGTTAATTGATTTTCATAAAATGACTAAAAAAGTTGCCACACTGACCGGTGTCCAGGCACCTTCTAGATTTGGAATAATAAAAGAAAAAGAAGGGATTGTAGACTTTTTCCAAGAAAAACCAAAAATAGAAGATTTTATCAATGGCGGATTTATGGTTTTAAATAAAAAAATTTTTGATTATCTTTCGGAAGATAATGTTATGTTTGAAGTGGCAGTTCTCCCGCGACTTGCAAAAGAAAAAGAATTAGCCATATACAAGCACATGGGTTTTTGGTATTCTATGGATACATATAGAGATTACCTTGAACTAAATAAAATGTGGGAAGAAAATTATCCTTGGGCAGTTTGGAAAAAGAAGGGAGATTTAAGTTTAGGAAATGGATCTTCATGGGAAATTAAAAAATGACTTCTATCAAAGATATAATTGGAAATGTTTACGAAGGTAAAAAAGTTTTAGTTACAGGACATACTGGTTTCAAAGGTTCATGGTTAGTTGTATTGCTTAAAGAACTCGGTGCCGAAGTTATTGGAATTTCGTTGGAGCCCAACACTTCTCCAAATTTATTTGACAGCTTGAAACTGTCTACTAAAATGAAAAGTTATATTCAAGATATAAGAAAATTTAATAGTATAAAAGAAATTTTAGAAAAAGAAAAACCGGAAATTGTTTTTCATCTGGCGGCTCAACCAATAGTAAGAGAAAGTTATGAGAATCCGACTTATACTTACGAAACAAATGTTATCGGAACTGCAAATATTTTAGAAGCCATTAGAAAAACCGATAGTGTGAAGGCAGTTGTTATGATTACAACCGATAAAGTTTACAAGGATAAAAAATGGGTTTGGCCTTATAGAGAAAATGATGAACTCGGAGGTTATGATCCTTATAGCTCGTCGAAAGCATGCGCAGAAATTATAATTAATTCATATATTCAATCTTTCTTTAACACTGAAGATTATGGGATAAAACACAAAGTTTTAGTTGCTTCTGCGAGAGCAGGTAATGTGATTGGTGGGGGAGACTGGAGCAGAGATAGATTAATACCCGATATTGTCCGAGCTATTTATGAAAAAAATGAAAAAGTTGTTTTAAGAAATCCGAGTCATGTAAGGCCTTGGCAAAACATTTTTGATTGTTTGTTTGGATATTTGTTGCTAGGAAAAATGCTTGATTTAGGTAAAAAAGAGTTTGTTGGTTCTTGGAATTTCTCCCCGAATGATGAGGCTTTCATAAATGTAGAAGAGCTTGTTAAAAAAGGAATAGGCGTTTTAGGGTGCGGCGAATATGTTGTAAAAAAAGATGAGGGAAAGCATGAAACAGAAATATTAAAATTGGATTCAACGAAGGCGAAGAATTTTTTGAAATGGAGACCGGCATTAAATATAGATGAGTCACTTAGATTCACTTTTGATTGGTACAGGAATTATTATAAGCGTGAGGCAGATATATACGCGTGTACACTTACACAAATTCAAGAATATATAAATTACTTAAAGATGGGTGTGGGAAAGTCAGATGAAATTTAATGAAACTCTTTTGGAAGGCGCATATGTAATCGAGCTTGATCCATTTGAAGATAATCGAGGAGTATTTGTAAGATTATTTTGCAAAAAAGAATTTGGAGATAGAAATCTTAAAACAGAATTTGTCCAAACTAATTATTCTTTAACAAAAAATAAGGGAGCTATAAGGGGCATGCATTTTCAATTTCCTCCAAAAGCAGAAACAAAAATAGTAAAATGTTTGAGGGGATCTGTCTTTGATGTCATCGTTGATTTGCGCAAAGATTCTCCAACGTTTTTAAAATGGCATGGAGAAGAACTGTCAGAAAAGAATAATAAGGCAGTCTATATTCCAAAAGGATTTGCCCACGGCTTTCAAACTCTGGAAGATAATTGTGGGTTGATTTATTTCCATGATGAATTTTATTCGAAGGAAGCTGAAGGAGGTATTAGCCCTAGTGACCAGAAGATAAATATAAAATGGCCTTTAGAATTAACAGAAATATCTGAAAAGGATAAGAATCGTCCGTTGCTGGATAAAAATTTTCAGGGGATAGAAATATGAAATGCCGATTTTGTGGTAACGAACTGAAACAAGAATTTATTGATTTAGTTAATTCTCCACCGTCAAATTCTTATTTGACTAAAGAACAGCTAAATGAACCGGAGATATTTTATCCATTAAAAGTTTATGTTTGTGAAGAGTGTTTTTTGGTTCAGATAGATGAGTATAAAAAATCACAAGAAATTTTCGATAAAGATTATGCATATTTTTCTTCTTATTCTCTTACTTGGTTGAAACATTCAAAAGAATATGCAGACATGATAACTGAAAGACTTGGATTAAATAAAGATTCTTTGGTTGTGGAAATAGCTTCTAATGATGGTTATTTACTTCAGTATTTTAAGGAAAAAAATATCCCAGTACTAGGTATAGAGCCAGCTTCAAACACTGCGCAAGTTGCGAAAGAAAAGGGGATAGAAACAATCGAGAGATTATTTTATGATGATTTAGCTGAAGAATTGATTCGAGATGGAAAATCCGCGGATTTAATAGTTGGAAATAATGTACTCGCACATAATCCATATATCAATAAATTTGTTAGTGGGCTAAAAATTTTACTTAAGCCTCAAGGAGTAATTACTATGGAATTTCCGCATTTCATGCAACTTGTCTCTCATAATCAGTTTGATACAATTTATCACGAACATTTTTCATATCTTTCTTTTACAACGGTTAAAAAAATTTTTGAGGCGCATGGACTGGAATTATTTGATGTTGAAGAATTACCGACACATGGCGGATCATTGAGAATATATGCAAAGCATGCTGAAGACAACAGTAAACCAATTTCGAATAGAGTTTATGAGCTTTTTTATCGGGAAGATAAAGTTGGAATAAAAAATCTCGATTATTATAAAAATTTTCAAGATAAAGCAAACAAAATTAAGCATGATCTTCTTACGTTTCTGACAGAGCAAAAACAGTGTGGGAAAAAAGTTGTAGCTTATGGGGCTGCTGCTAAAGGAAATACGCTCATTAACTATTGCGGAATTAAAAAAGATTTAGTTGAATTTGTTGTTGATGCCTCACCACATAAGCGCGGAAAATTTTTGCCCGGAAGTCATATACCTATTGTGAATGAAGAAAGAATAAAAGAGGAAAAACCCGACTATGTTCTGATTCTTCCATGGAACATAAGAGAAGAGATTATGAAACAATTAAACTACATCAGAGATTGGGGTGGCAAATTTGTTGTTGCAATTCCAAAAATGGAGATTATAGATTGAAAGTTTTAGTAACTGGAGCTACTGGATTCGTGGGCAATCATGTTGTAAATGAGCTTTTAAAGAGAGACTTTGAGGTTATCGCAACTTCAATAATGGACTCGGATGATGCGAAAAAATTTAGCTGGTTTGAGAAGGTTAAATATATCTCTTGGGATTTAAACAAGCCCAATCAAAATTTCTTTGAATTTTTTGAAGAACCAGAGTTAATGATTCATTTGGCTTGGGAAGGGCTATCGGATTATAAAAATTTAATACATATAGAAAAAAATCTTTTTTCTAATTATTTTTTTGTTAAAAATATGGTTGAGGGCGGATTGAAAAATATGGCTGTGATTGGCACTTGTCTAGAATATGGTATGCAAGAGGGCTGTTTAAAGGAAGATATGATAACTAATCCGCGGTTGCCTTATCCATTAGCTAAAGATACACTTAGAAAATTTATTGAAGAGCTGAATAAAAAGTATGAATTTGATTTCAAGTGGATTAGACTATTTTATTTGTATGGTTCTGGCCAGAGTCCAAAATCTATACTTTCTCAATTGGACAAAGCTCTAGAAAATAATGAAGAGGTATTTAACATGTCTTTGGGAGAGCAACAAAGAGACTATCTTCCGGTAGACAAAGTAGCCGAGTATATTGTGAAGATTTCTGCGCAGAATAAAGTAAATGGAATTATTAATTGCTGCAGCGGAAAACCCGTTTCGATAAAAGAATTAGTTGAGGATCATTTGAAGAAAAGAAACAGAAAAATAAAACTGAATTTGGGATATTATCCATATACTGATTATGAGCCTATGAGTTTTTGGGGAAACGTTAGCAAACTTAACAAGATCCTGAAAAAAACGATAATATAAACTAAAGGTTTTTAAGGAAATTCAAATTGAAAAAATAATGGAAGTATCGTTTATAATTGCGAATTACAATGGAAAAGATGTTATTGAACAATGCATTAGATCTATTTTAATGCAGAATTATCCTAGAGAAAAATATGAAATAATTGTGGCAGATAATAATTCTCCAGATGAAAGTTGGAAACTTGTCAAAAAATTCAGAGGAGTTAAATTGATTAGGAACAAAGAAAATTATGGCTTTGTGAGAAGCAATAACATTGCAGTAAAAGCCAGCTCGGGAGAATTTTTAGTCTTCATGAATAATGATGCTTCTTTGATTGGAAAAAATTGGCTGACAAAAATGGTTTCCAGAATAAAAGAAGATAAAAATATCGGAGGTATTGGATGTAAAATTTTATATCCCTCCGGTAAAACTTGGTATGGCGGTGGTAAGATATATTTTCCTGGTTTTGCAAAGCATCTTGATTTAAAAAAAGAATCGTATGTGGATTATCTTGGGCTTGCTGCCGGAATTATAAGAAGATCGACAGGGGAAATTTATTTTGATGAGAAATTTATTATGTATGCAGAAGATGCAGATATTTGCAAAAGAATAAGAATGAAAGGCTACAAGTTGCTTTATTATCCAGAAGTCACAGCATATCATCATATAAGTAACTCGAGAATATCTAAAAATGAGGAATATTACTCAAATAGAAATATTGGATATTATTATACAAAGTACTACTCCTCGCCCCTAAAAATTTTATATTTTCTGGCTGACGTAGCTATCTTTTTTCAAATTAGAGTTTTATATAGACTGATAAGAAATCCAAAGAGAATAATATTCTGGAAAGAAATATTAAAAGCAAGATTTAGCTCGATAAAGCTTATGCTCCAATGAAAAAAACAAAGGCGATTTTAATCGCACATGCTTCTCATTCTTATTTCCTAGCTGGAGATGGAAAAGATGAATTGAGAAATTTAATACTAAGCGATTGGTATTCGAGAACCGCAAGACAATTAAAAAGATTTGATTCTGAAATTGAGATAGAGTGCTGGGCGCCAGAAAAATTGAATAAAAAAGAGGAAATGTTTACTGATTCGGGGATAAAGTATAGAATTTTTCCGACAACAATTTCTCCAGTTTACGCTCTTGATTTTTCTATCCCGATGATAAATGCCCTGAAAGAAGAATTAAAAATTTCAAAAGAATCTGGCACTAAGACGGTAATTCATCTGCACGAGTATCACAATCTACACGGTTTATTAATTGCAACACTGTTTAAGGGTCAAAAAATAATTGCCCAACACCATGGCGGGAGCTGGCCATTAAAACATCTTAGAGAGACTAAAAAATATAGAATTTTCTTTCCATTTTTTTTACTCGGTCAGATTTGGGAAAATCTGGTTCTTAAAAATATTAATATTTTTTACGCACTATCTGAGGATGAAATAATTTATCTGAAGGAAAAAGCAAAAAATTCGGAAATCAGATTTCAGACAATGGGTATAGAAGAAGAATATTTTAAGAAAGTTGATAAAAAGATTGCTAGAAAAAAACTTAATATTCCGCTGAATAAAAAAATGATACTCTATCTGGGAAGAATAAATATTGTCAAAGGGGTGAAAGAACTTATTGACTCCATGAGAGAAATGAAAGATATCGAATTAAAAATAATTGGATTCGGCCCACAAGAAACAGAGTACAAAAATTATGTAAAGGAAAATAAAATAGAAAATGTTGAATTCATGGGTGCAATTTTTGGGGAGAAAAAAATGCTTTATCTCAGTGCTGCCGATGCTTTAGTACTGCCATCATCGAAGGAGGGTGCTCCAGTTTGTATAATGGAGGCTATGGCTAGAAATTTGCCGGTCATTGCAAGTAAGGTTGGGGGCACCCCCTTAATGATAAAAGATGGAGAAAATGGGCTGATTATAAAACCAAAGAATTCTGCAGACATTGTGACCGCCGTTAAGAAAATTTTAAAAAATCCGCCAAAGAATATTAGAGAATCAGCCAGAGTATATGGATGGAAAGACATTATTAAAAATACGGTTGATGACTATAATCAAAAGCACGATGCGCCACCACGCTTTTAAGGTGTGGTTTTAAAAGGCGCTCGTGCTTTGGATGATCGGGAATTGGAAATTCCCGACATAAATAAAAGTTTAAAAACTATAATCCTAAATAATAAAAATGGTAATACAAGAGATAAAAAGTTCAAAAGAAATTTTAAAAAGCAAAGGCTTTTTTACATTGAGTTCGAGGGTTTTTGGGTATATTCATCAGAGATTGTTGGTACCAGATTATATTAGAAAAATAAAATCTCTTAAGTATAATGATGAAAAAGAAATTCTTGAGTTCGCTTATGGGAGCAAAGAGGGAATTTTAAAGCCTGCACAGATAAAGTCGGAGATTTATTCTTTAATGAAAATATTGTCTGAAAAGAAACCGAAAACAATGCTTGAGATAGGAACTGCTAAAGGTGGGACTTTATTTTCAATTACAAAAATACTTCCAAATGATGCGAAAATAATTAGTCTCGACATGCGAGGGGGTTCCTTTGGGGGCGGTTACGCAAAATGGAGAACTCCATTATATAAGTCATTTGTTTCAGAAAACCAAAAGTTAAATCTCTTGCTTGGCGATTCCCATAGTGAAGAAACTTTAGCAAATATAAAACATATTTTGGGTGATGAAAAATTGGATTTTCTGTTTATCGACGGAGATCATAGTTACGAGGGTGTTAAGAAAGATTTTGAAATGTATTCCCCCTTAGTTAGAAAGGGGGGATTAATAGCATTTCATGACATTGCTGAACACAAATTTGATAAAACCTGCAGAGTGAGTGATCTTTGGGAAGAATTAAAGAAAAAAAATAAGCATTTGGAGATTATAGAATCAAAAGAACAAGGCTTATGCGGAATTGGTTTAATTTTTAATTAAAATGGATATAAAAATATATAAATGGAAAAAATTGTTGAAAATAGGGTAGTAGGTTATAAAAATGGATAAGAAAAAAGAATCAAAGCCAAACCAAGAAGAAGAAAATTTTATAGGGGAGGAAGAGCTTTTGAGCGAAGAAGAAGAGAAGGAACTTAAGGAAAAGCTGAAGTATTATGGATATATCTAGTAAACCAAACATAGTAATAATAATTGTTGATGCTTTAAGGCCAAGAGATCTTAGTTTGTATGGGGCTCAAAGGGAGCTGGATTCAAATATTAAAAGGATTGCTTCGGAAAGTCTTTTCTTCAAAAAAAATTTTTCTGCTTCTGATGCCTCTGATCCTTCAAGGGCTTCAATATTTTCGGGAAAATATCCTGCAAACTTCGGACAGATACATCAATACCCATATATTAAAGAAAATGAGATGGAGATTATTAAAAAAAATAAATTTTGGCTTCCAGTATATCTGAAAAATGAGGGATATTCTACTTTTGCTGTGACTCCGCTGTATATGTGGCTAAAAAAAGGATTTGATTATGTAGAAAATAGTGATGGAACAAAGGAGGGATATAGAAATGTAACGAGAATTAAATTTATACAAAAGATATTGCTTAAATTACCCCATTTTGTTTACAGAATTGGTAAATGGGCTGTTAAGGATTTTCATAAAGACAGACTTAATCAGGCAAAAAGAAGTATAGATAAAGCAATTTCCAAAATAAATGAAACGGAGGGACCATTTTTTGTGTTTATGCATTTGACTGACACCCATCATCCTTATGATGCTGCAGAAACTCCGAAAGTAAATGGAGAAACCAGCTTGAAAAAAGTTTTAGAAACCGTTCCAACAATTTCCCAGAAAGAATATGTTAAAAAAAGGTTTGTGGATGCTTCAGCTAAATCAATTGAACAAATAACTCTTAAAAGAGAAAATTCAACTATCGCTGTTGATAAAGAAATCGGGAGATTTTATGAATTTCTGAAGGAGAAAAATATTTTAGATAAAACGGTTTTGATAATTCTTGCAGATCATGGAGACAGTTTTGGAGAGCATAATATTTATTATGAGCATACTGGAATGTATGATGTCTCAGTTCATACTCCTTTAATGATTAGAATTCCAAAAATGAAACCGAAAGTTGTTGAAGAATTGACTCAGAATATTGATGTTTCCCCGACGATATTGGAAATTCTTGGAAAGAAGAAGATTAATGTTGATGGGAAATCATTACTGGCATTTACAAAAAAGAATAAGAAGTTAAGAAATGAAGTTTTTGCTTTTGAAGGTTTTTGCGATGATAGCAGAATGGTGCGTACAAAGACAAGAAAACTAATTTTACATGATGGAAGCAAATGTTATTTATGTGGAGCGATTCATGGCGAGAAAAAAGAAGAATACGACTTGGTAAAAGACCCATTGGAATTGAAAAATATTTATTCTGGAAAAAGCAAGTTAGAAAATAAATTTAAGAAATTCAAAGATAGTAATTTAGCATAAGAAAATATAAAAGGGGCAATATTTTGGCTTTTTTATGAATAAAGTCTTCGTTTTAGGAATTGATGGAGCGTTTCCGGAATATGTTTTTGGAGAGTGGAGAAAGGAATTGCCTACAATAAATAAATTAATGAATGAGGGAATTTATGCAAAACTCAATAGTACTATTCCTCCGCTTTCTGGAACGGCGTGGACGACGATAACAACCGGGAAAAGTCCAGCAGATACCGGAATATTTGAATATACTTATCGAAAAAATTATTCTTATGATGATGTCCATATAATAACTTCTAAAAATGTTAAAGAAAAAACTATTTGGGAAATTGTTTCTGAAAATGGCGGAAAATCTATAGTAACTTATCTTGTTTTAACTTGGCCGATAAAGCCGTTTAATGGTTGCATGATAACTGGGCCGCTGACACCAATGGGAAAAGACACAGAGTATATTTATCCACAAGAATTGAAAGAAGAATTAAAAAATGCTTTCGGTGAAATTCCTCCGTTGGATATAGAAAATTTTAGAACTATCACTAAAGAAGAGGTTGAGACCGGAATATTCAAACTTACAGAAAAACATTTTGATGTTCAGGAATATCTTATGAAAAATAAAGAGTGGGATTTATTTTTTGGAATTATTTCTGGGAGCGACAGAATGAATCATGCCTTTTGGAGATATATGGATCCGCTGCATAGAAAATATGAGCCTGGAAAATTCAAAGATAGTCTAAAAAATTATTACAAACTTGTCGATAGAAGATTGGGAAAATTACTCGAACTTTTAGATAAAGACACGAAAATAATTGTTCTTTCAGATCACGGAATAACGAGGATGCATTCAAGAGTTAATTTAACCGACTGGCTGATTAAAGAAGGTTATATGGTTTTGAAAGAACCGATTAAAGAAAAAACAGAATTTAATTTTAGTTTAGTTGACTGGGAAAAAACAAAGGCTTTTGCAATTGGGGCATATGAAGCACAGATATTCATAAATTTGAAAGGAAGAGAACCAAATGGAATAGTTGAAGAAAAGGATTATGACAGTTTGATCGAAGAGCTTATAAAAAAAATGGAAAAAATAACGGGCGATAGAGGGGAAAAATTAGATACAAAATTTTTCAGAAAAAAAGATTATTTCAATGGAAAGTGTTATGATATTGCTCCAGATAGTATAATTTATTTTGATAATTTGCAGTATGGCTGTAATTCAACACTTATAGGAAACGAAACCTTGTGGAGTTTACAAACAGCGAAGGGCAGCGACGATGCAGGACATTCAAGACAAGGAATTTTTATTATGAAAAGTGACAATGCAAAAGACAAAAATATTGGAGAGATAAATGCTTTAGATGTTGCACCAACAATTTTAAGTTTATTGGGTTTGGATATTCCTAAAGACATGAATGGAAGAGTAATAGGATGAAAAAAATAGATCTTCATATACATACTTCTGCGTCGGATGGAGATTTTTCACCAAAAGAAATAATTGATTTGGCTGAGAAAAGAGGAATGAAAATTATTGCCATCACAGACCACGATACCTTGGCGGGAATTGAAGAGGCGCGAGATTATGCTGTAAATAAAAATATTGAAGTGACTCCGGGAATAGAAATAAGCTGTGAAAGTGAGGAATTAAAATTGCAAGACATACATATTCTGGGTTTGTTTGTAAACCAGAAAAATGAGGAACTTAATGAGCTTGTTGAAAAATTAAAAAAAGAAAACTTGAAACAAAAAGAGGGAATAATTAAAAATTTGAGAAATCTTGGATTTGATATATCTATTGAAGAAGTTAAAAAAGAATTTGGAGAAAGTTTATCAAGACCGAATATTGCAAAAATTCTTATTAAAAAATATCCAGAAAAATTTAAAGAGGTTATGCAGGTTTTTCATGAATTAATAGGGAAAGGAAAAAAGGCATTTGTTGAGCAAAGACAAGCTCTTATGGACGAAGCAATAAAATCAATTCATTCTGCGGGGGGCGTCGCCATTTTAGCTCATCCGGGAATTTATATAGACAAATCAAAAGAATTGATTGAAAAATTTATTAAAACTTCTGGTGACGGAATTGAAGTTGAATATCCTTATGAGATTGTTAGAGGAATAGAAAAAGAAATGAGTGATAAGTTGAACAAAAAGTTTAGAGGGATAGCGGAAAGTAAAAATCTTTTAATCTCCGGAGGAAGTGATTTTCACGGTCCGTCGGTAAGAGCAGTAGAAATTGGAGATAAAGGTATTGATGACGAAGAATTTAAAAAACTAAAGGATAGAGTAAGATGATGAAAAAGATTGAAAAAGTGGGAATAATTGCGATGCCAAGGATTTCAGTAGGTGGTGGTTTTGCTAGAGTTACGAGAGATCTGATTGCTAATTTGAATTTGATGGGTAAAAAAGTGTATCTTCTTCATCCGTTTAAGGTTGACCTAGAAAAAATAAGTCGGTTATATGGGCCGATAGAAATAGAAAAAATATACGGGTGTGGAAAGGGTAAAGAGTTTTTCTGCAGGTTTGATGAAATTGGGAGAAAGCTTATGAAAAAACAATTTCTGGAAATGGTGAAAGGGGTTGATTTTATAATTGATATGGAAGGAGGAGTATTTCATAATTATCTTCCTGCAAATTTTGACAAAAATAATTACGTCATATGGAAAATCTCTTGTATAGACCCAAAAACTTCAGATATTCAGAAAGTTAAAAATCCAAAAGTTCTGATAAAAAAGTTAACAAGAAAAATCGTTTTTCGTAAAAAAGATATGCCTCTTAACATAAAAATTTATCCGGTTGATGAATGGACAAAAAGAGAGATTATTAATTTCTGGAAAATAAATCCTCAAGAACTCTGTCTTTATCCGGAAATTAAAGTTGATGAATTTAATCCAAATAAAAAAAAGAAAAAACAGATGGTAATTCTTGGAAGGATTGCAATTAACAAAAGCATAGATGAATCTCTTAAGATATTTTCTCTTGGAACTAAAAAGCATCCTGAATACAAACTTATTATTCTTGGAGGATCTACTCCCGATACTCCGACGTATCTTGAAATATTAAATAAAATAATTAATGATGAAGAACTTGAAAAAAGAGTTGAAATAATTCAGGATCCTTCTTTTGAAAAAATAAAAGAGGTTCTTTCTGAATCAGAGGTGATAATTGATTCTCAAAAAAATGTAAGTCTTACTATGACTGCTATAGAGGCTATGGCTTCGGGTTGCATTGTTTTAAGCCAAAAAAACGCGGGAACGTACAAGGAGGTTCTGGAAGAGGGAAAGTTTGGGTATGGGTTTAACGACGTTGAAGAGGGTGGGAAAAAATTGGCAGAAATAGTTGGAAATATTAAAACAGAACAAAAAGACAAAAATAAAGCGATTGAACGCGCCAGATTTTTTTCGCCGGAAAAATTTAGGGAGAGGTTGATGTTGATATTAAATGGAAAACAATAAAACTTTTGATGAATGTTTTGATAAATCTTGAGTAAAATTAAAAGGAGCTTAAATATAGATTAGGCCACCACTAATTATTTAAATCCTCTTTTATCAGGTCAAACATGGTTAAAAGGGCATTAATAACAGGACTAACTGGGCAGGATGGGAGCTATTTAACGGAGTTTCTTCTTTCTAAAGGATATGAGGTTCATGGAGTTGTTAGAAGGACTAGTACGTTTAATCGTGAAAGAATAGAGCATCTTACTAGTCCAGAAAAGTGGTTTGAGATAAATAACTTGATTTTACACTACGCGGATTTAACTGATTCTTCTTCTATTGATAAAATTATATCCTTAGTAAAGCCAGACGAAGTCTATAATCTTGGCGCTCAAAGTCATGTTGGAATAAGTTTTGAAGTGCCAGAAAATACTGTCGACGTTGTTGCCATCGGCGCACTTAGACTTTTAGAAGCAATAAGAAAGCATTGCCCTTCAGCAAAATTTTATCAGGCTTCTTCGTCTGAAATGTTCGGCAAAGTTGCTAATACGCCACAAGACGAAAGAACACCATTTCATCCAAGAAGTCCTTATGGTTGTGCGAAAGTTTTTGCTTACAATATTACAGTAAATTTTAGAGAGGCATATGGAATTTTTGCATGCAACGGGATATTGTTTAATCATGAAAGTGAAAGAAGAGGTGAAAATTTTGTTACGAGAAAAATTACGAGAAGTCTTACTCGAATAAAATTAGGTTTACAAAAAACACTCCAAATAGGAAATCTTGATGCTGAACGCGATTGGGGCCATGCAAAAGATTATGTTGAAGCTATGTGGTTAATGTTACAACAAAATAAATCCGATGATTATGTAATTGGAACTGGTGAAAAACATACCGTAAGAGAATTTTTAGAGGAAACTGCAAAGTTTCTTGGAATGAACATTCGATCTAATGGAAAAAAAGGAGTTGAGGAAAAATATCTTGATGAAGAGGGAAACATTGTTGTTGAAATAAATCCAGTTTATTTTAGACCGGCAGAAGTGGATTTGCTTCAGGCAGATCCATCAAAGGCAAAATATGTATTGGGCTGGATTCCTAAAACAAATTTTAAAGAACTTGTAAAGATTATGACTTCGTATGACCTTAAGTTAGCTGAGAGAGAACTTCATTTAAGAGATGTTCCTCAGAAAGAGTTTAGCCGACAGTTGGAAAGTTGCAGAATGTGCAATAGTAGTAAGCTGTATAATTTTTTAGATTTAGGATTTGTTCCACCGGCAGATGGAATTCTTGATGAAAAAGACTTAAAGAAGCATGAGGTACTTTTTCCTTTGAGAGTTTCACAGTGTGCTGACTGCGGACTAACGCAATTGACGCATGCGGTAAATCCAAAGTTATTATATGGTGAAAAATATCTCTATGAATCTTCTATAACTGAAACTGGAAAGAGACATTTTTTTGAAATGGCCGATTCTATATGCAGAAAATTTAATCTACCCACAAAATCTCTTGTTGTTGATGTCGGCAGCAATGTGGGTGTTCTACTTGAGGGATTTAAAAATAACGAAATGAGGATATTGGGAATTGATCCGGCACCGAAGATTTGCAAAATTGCAAATGAACGTGATATAGAAACTTGGCAGGAGTTCATCAATCCAGAAATTGCAGTGAGAATTGTTAATGAAAAAGGAAAGGCTGATGTTGTAACCGGAACAAATGTTTTTGCACATATAGACGACAAAGAAGGATTAATGGAATCTTTAGATATTTTATTGGCAGATGAAGGTGTGTTTATTGTTGAAGCGCCATACTTTTTAGATTTGTTTGAAAAGTTAGAGTATGATACAATTTATCTTGATCATTTAGAATACCTATCCATAAAACCTCTTGTGAAATTTTTTGAGAAACATGATATGGAATTATTTGATGTTGAACGAAGTGAAATCCATGGAAAGTCTATAAGATTTTTTGTTTCACGTAAAGGTAAGAAAGAAATAAAACCTATTGTTAATGAGCTTATTGACCTTGAAGAAAAAATTGGAATTTACAAAAAAGAAAATTTGGATGATTTTGCAAATAAAGTATTTAAGCACAGACATAAATTAGTTGAACTTTTAAGGGATCTTAAAAGACAGGGTAAAAAAATAGTCGCAATAAGTGCGCCGGCAAAGGGAAATACTCTTTTGAATTATTGTAAACTTGGGCCAGATATAATAGATTATGCTACGGAAAAGTCAATCATTAAACGAGGAAAATATACTCCGGGAATGCATATCCCCATAGTTGGAGAAGAAAGATTATTAGAAGACAAACCAGATTATGGTTTGATACTAGCTTGGAATTTTGCAAATGAGATAATGAAAAATAATGAAAAATTTAAACAAGCGGGGGGAAAGTTTATAATACCAATTCCCGACCCAGTAATAATATGATGGGAGCAGTAATTAAAAAAATAAATCCTGTGTATTCCGACGATCGGGGAATAATAACGGATGTTCTGAATGAAAATATTGGGCATGTTGGAATTATAACTTGTAATCTTGGAAGCACTAGGGGAAATCATTATCATAAAAAATCAGTTCAATATAGTTATATTCTTTCTGGAAAGTTTGAAGTTTTGATTGCAGATTTAAAAAATTTAGATGATGTTGAAAAATTCTACTTGGTTGCGGGAGATTTGATAACTATCTCTCCGGAAACGGTGCACACTTTCAAGGCAGTAGAGGATTCGGTTATGATCGATATGATTTCACAGTCGAGAGAGGGAAGCGGTTATGAGGATGACGTTGTAAAAGGTATTGTTCTGAAACAATGATAAGAAAGCTTAACTTTGGTTGCGGTAATGATATAAGAGAAGGTTGGGATAATTGTGACATACAGAAGATACCCGGATTAGTGTATTGCAATGCCAATAAGTTTCCTTATCCATTTAAAGACAACACCTATGATTTTATTTTACTAAAAGAAGTTTTAGAGTATTTTGATAAACCCTTCGAAGTATTATTGGAATTGAGGAGAATATCAAAAAACAATGCAGTAATAGAAATAGAAGTCCCATATTATAATAACAAAGGGGCATATAACGATTTTCAGGTTAACCATTATTTTAATGATACTTCATTCAGGTTAATGATAAGCCAAAATTACAAATTTAAACAAGAAAAACAATTTGAAATAATATCCATAAAATTGCTTCCAACAAGCGTCGGGAAATTTCTGCCGAAAAAAATGATAAAATATTTAAGTCTGTTTATTGGTGGATTAATTGGAAAGATTAGAGTAGAACTAAAAGTAATAAAATGATTAACAAAATAAAAAGTCTAATAAAAGAAATTGTACCTGCTTCCAAAGGAATTTTAATTAAAGAGGTTATGTCCATTCCGTCGGTTTTAGAGGCAATAAAAATGGATTTGAATTCTCTTATGATTTCAAGACAAATAAAGGAAAAAGGTTTTTCTCAAAAACAGATTTTAAAAAATTCAGAGTTTAAGATTTATTCACAGAACGGCGAAGATGGAATTATTAATTATATATTTTCAAAAATAGGAACAACAAATAAAACAGTTGTGGAGTTTGGAATAGAAAACGGAAGAGAATGTAATTCGGCCAATTTAATTATCAATAATGGATGGAATGGACTTTTGATGGACGGAGATAAGAAATGTGTACTTGAAGCAAATTTTTATTATAATAATAGACTTTGGGTTATGCCAAATCAAGTAAAAATTATTAATAGATTTATTACGAAAGAGAATATTAACAGATTGATTGCTGATGGCGGAATCAGCGGGGAAATTGATTTACTTTCTATAGACATAGATGGAAATGATTATTGGGTACTGGAAGCAATTAATGTTATCAGCCCAAGGGTTTTGATTATGGAATATAATGCTGCTTTTGGAGATTCTCGTTCAATAACAGTAGAATATGAATCTTCGTTTCAAAGAGGTGGAAAGTACAACAACGAATCTTATTTTGGTGCTTCACTTGCTGCCCTAACAAAACTTGCAAAAATTAAAGGATATATTCTTGTTGGATGTGAATCAACAGGGTGCAATGCTTTCTTTATTAGAAAAGATTTGGCAAAAAAATTTAAAATTAAAGAACTTTCAGTAAAAGATGCTTATTACCCCATGTTGAGAAGATTAAAAAAGGCAACACCAGAACAACAATTTGAGAAAGTTAAAAATTTAAAATTTGTGGAGATATAATGATCCCCGTATGTAAACCTTGGCTACCTGGAAAAGAAAAGCAGTATGTAAATGATGCAATAGACACAAATTGGATAAGCAGTTCTGGAAAGTACATAGAAAAATTTGAAGAGGGATTTGCAAAATTTTGTGATTGTGAATATGGCGTATGTTGTTCCAATGGACTTGCGGCTCTTCATTTGGCTTGTGTGGCAATTGGGTTAAAAAAGGGCGATGAGGTTATTGTTCCAACGTTTACTATGGCGGCTTCGGTTAACGCAGTAATATTTACTGGAGCTATTCCGGTTTTAATTGATTGCGATAAAGAAACTTATTGTATGGATGTAGACCAGTTAGAGTCAAAAATAACTCCAAGGACTAAAGCGATAATGCCCGTCCATATTTATGGACATCCGTGTGATATGGATCCAATTATGAAATTAGCAAGAAAGTATAATCTATATGTCATCGAAGATGCTGCTGAAGCTCATGGTTCGGAATATAATGGTAAAAAATGTGGGTCAATTGGTGACATTGGCTGTTTTAGTTTTTATGCAAATAAAATTTTGACGACTGGTGAGGGCGGTATGTGCGTAACAAAAAATAAAGAATTTGCAGATAAAATGAAAAAATTAAGAAATCATGCATTTGATGTTCCTAGATTTATTCATAATGAAGTTGGTTTTAATTATAGGTTGACAAATTTGCAAGCCGCAATTGGCTTGGCACAAACAGAAAATGCTGAAATGCTTGTTAATGCCAGAAGAGGTGTTGGATTGAAATATAATGAACTATTAAAAGAGGTTAAGGGATTAATACTCCCGCTCGAAAAGCCCTATGCAAAAAATGTTTATTGGATGTATGGTGTGGTTCTTGATAAATCTGTTAAATTAACTAAAGAAGATATTATGCAAAAGCTTAAAGAACGAGGAATTGAGACGAGAAGTTTCTTTATACCTATGCATAGGCAACCTGCTTATATTAACCGAACTGTAGAAAATGCTCCGGACTGCTCCGGGAGTTTTCCTGTTGTAGATTTCATAGGGGAAAGAGGGTTTTATCTTCCGAGTTCAAGTGATTTAACTGATGAAGAAATTAAATTTGTGGTTGATAGCTTAAAAGATATTCTTAAGGATGTTTCTTAAAATTTCTTTCGTCAGCAAACGAGGATTATTTCCAACTCTTGCAGGATTAAAACCTTCTTTAATAATTATTTCTAAGTCTTTTTCAGTTAATCCCAAATTAGATAGTCTCGTTTCTAGACCAACATCTTCTTCTAATTTCTTGATTTTTTGCCTAGCCTGTTCCGGAGTTTCTGCACCAAGTAAATTTGTTAGTTGATGAATAGTTTCTTTTACATATTCTGTTCCTCGTTTATCGTTGCAATCTTTTGAAGAAACTTGGGAGTTGTAAACCAACATTTCTCCGAGAGTTAAAGCTACGGCGTGTCCGTGAGGAATATGAAAATAAGAGGTCATGGGATAAGAGACAGCGTGACAGGCGGTTGTTTTTGTTATATTAATTGCTTTTCCTGAAAGATTTGAAGCTCTTAAAACTCGAGCTACGGCCGAAGGATTTTTTGTGTTTACAGAATTTCTAAGATTATCTAAAATTAGTTGAATAGCCCGACGAGAAAATTTTTTTGATTCTTCTGTGGAGTTTATGCACCAGTAAGATTCAACTGACTGACTCAATGCATCTAAACCGGAAGACGCGGCAATTTTTTTTGGTGCTGCGAGTGCAAATTCGGGATCTAAAATTGAATATTCCGGCAAAGTTAAATCGGGAATTCCTTCAGATTGTTTTTCTTTGCCTTCATGATAAACGATAAAATACGTTGCTTCACTTCCAGCGCCGGCGGTAGTCGGTATTGCAACCAGAGGAATCCTTTTTTGAAATTCTGTAAAATAATTTCTTTTGAGAAATTTTGCACTGTCTAAAACACTTCCGCCACCAATTCCGATAATTACATCTGGAGAAAAATCTCTTAAATCCGAATAGCCGTCGGTTAATTCTGAAAACTGGGGGCTTTGTGAGAATTTATTAAAAACTTTTGTATTATGGCCTGCGAGGATTTTGTCTAAATGAGATTTTGCTCCACAAGATTCATAAGAAGATTTTCCAGTAACTAACAAAACTTTTTTTGCAGAATTCTCTTTCAAAATATCGGTCAAATAATTTATACTACCAAAACCAAAAAATTCTCTTTGAGTCATTTTATTCTCTTAATTTTTTAATAAATTCCTGTTTGTTTTCTAATGGCGATGATTTTGGTCTGCCCAAATCTTTTCTTGAACCAGGATTAACTTTTATAACGATGAGAAATGGTCCGAGAATATTTTTCATTTCTTTTAAACATTCTTCGAGTTCAAATTTGGTTTTAACTATTTTAGCATGAGCATAATTGCAAGCTAAAGCAATTTTTTCGAAATCAACCGTTGGAGAATTTGTTGGCTGTTCTCCTGTTGAATCATAAGTTTGATTGTCTAAAATTATGTGATAAAAATTTTCTGGGGGATAATGGCCGATTGTTGAGAATGCTCCTAATTGCATCAAAGCTGCTCCGTCTCCGTCTAGAACGAACACCTTTTTGTTATTCTTTGAGAGAGCAATTGCATGAGCTATCGATGAAGCGCAACCCATACTTCCTACGGTGTAAAAGTCATTTGGAGATTCATTTTTTGAAACCCGATATTCATAAAGTTCACGGGAGCATTTTCCGGTTGTTGAAACAATAATATCTTTCTCTTCAAGATTATCCACAACTATTTTTATTGCGTCCTCCCGATTGAGCTCAAAACTTTTTGTTGAACTATTTTTTGTTTCATATTTTTCAAAAATGTCGGACGGCACAATTATTGCAACGAGAGAACTTGTTTTTTCTGCTTTATCTTTTATTTCAGTTATTATTTTTTCTGTTTCAGTTAAATCTGAAGATAATAAACTATAAGGAATCTCCAAAGTTTCAAGAAGAGGGATTGTAATTCTGCCCATTTTTTTATGCTGGGGTTCATCATGAATATTTGGTTGACCCCTCCAGCCAATCATTAAAATAATTGGAATTGAATAAACTTCTTTATCGCATAGAGAGGTAAGAGGATTTACACATTTTCCAAGTCCCGAGTTTTGCATGTAAACGATTGGAATTTTTCCGGTAGCCAGATTATATCCTGTTGCCGTCGCTGTTGCCTCACATTCGCTCGCCTGAATAATATTTGTCAGACTCTTTCCATGTTCATCGTTTAGAAAATTAATAAAATCTTTAAATGTTGAATCGGGAACACCTGTAAAAAAGTCGATTTCATTTTTTTTTAAGATATCAAAAAAACTTTGGCAGGTTATCATTTTTTATACAGGATGTTTAAAAAATTACAAAAAACCATATCTTGCAATTTCACCATCAGTTAATTTTCCTTGTTCAAGTGCCTCAACTCTTGCTCCCAATTCTAAAACCTGGGGGTATGCTGCGTTTGCAACCCTTACTACTCTTTGATCTTTAAAATTTGGATCTTTTTTGTATCTTTCCAAAAGTTCTCCCATTCTTTCTTGCATTGTTACTCTCTTTCCTCCGAGACTTGCTAGATCAGAGTAAGCAATAATTGCTTCTTGCCATGTTCTTGGAATTAATAAATTAGAGTCTAGTGATCCGAATTCTTTTCTTAAATCAGAATAACCTTGTTCTTGCCAAGATTCAAATGCAAATCCGTGAGAGCGAATAACTTGTGCAATTCTAAAAATATCTTTTGATGAATCCGCGATATCTTCTTTGATACCATTTTGTTCAACAAATCTTGCTCCCCTAAATTCGTGAAATCCTTGTTCTTTAGCGAGAGGTCTTCCAATATCGTGTAAATAAGCTGTTGAAGCAACTTCATCAAAATTAATACTAAAAGAGGAATTATTTCTTCTAATATTTCCCAATATCTCTACCGCAATATCCCCAACTTGGGTCAAATGTTGTAAATAAGTTGGTCCAACATTTCCGGGATTATTGGTGGTTAATCTTTCTGCTAAGTTTAAAATTTGTTCTTTGGATAACATTGTAAATTTTTAGATTGTGGTGTGTTTATAAATATTCTTGTTGAATGTATATATCATCTCTCCAAGTCAAGATAAAAATTTTTCAGTATATTCTTGTTTTAATTTTTCAAATTGTGCATTTCCTTCCTCGTCGAGTTTTTCAGCTATTTTTATTTCTAGCCATCTTTCCTTTGGCAATCTTACATAAAGTGCGAAAGTTCTCTGCAATCCTAAGACTTCGTCTTTTGTTAAATTTGGATTAGACAATACATAATCCTGACGATAATCTCCGCCGATTTCATTTTCGGGAATGAATCCTTTCTCAATACAAAGATCATAAAGGGGGGTTCCTTTGTAAGGATTAAACACATGAGTCATTATATTTGAGGCATTTAATTGCCGAACAAGTTCAATTGTTTCAAAAATTTGTTCTCGCGTTTCTCCAGGAAATCCGATGATTACATTGACTCCTGTTTTCATATTATATTTATTTAAAATTTCAAAAGCTTTTATTATTTGATCATTGGTCATTACTCTGTTCAAAACCTTCCTCATTTCCGGAGAACCGCTTTCTACACCGATGCCGACTGAATGAACCCCAACATCTTTCAAAGCACTAATTCTGTATTCGTCGACTGTTTCTGGCCGAGTCTGAACCCAAAACGGAATTCCAATTTCTTTTTTCCACAATTCTATAAATTTATCAAATCTTTCTTTTGGAGAGGCTAAAAAAGTTTCGGAGGCGAGATAAACATATTCAAGATTATATTTCTCTTTCATAAATTTGACTTCTTCGATAAATTTCTCTACAGATTTGTTTCGGTAATTTTTATAATTATAAAATTTATGCCAGAAATGATTACAACAATAGGTACATGAATAAGGGCAGCCACGATCAAGTTCAAAACAGCCAACTCTTCTTATTTTTCCACCCATAGGTTTGTTAATTCTTCTTAAGTCAAACATATCCCAGTCCTGAAAGGGTAAAGAATTTATATCGACCGATGACGTCCTCCTCGCCCTAAAGGGTTGCCCTTCGGGCAACTCTTCGCTTCGCTCAGAGCGAGGTATCCAACTTCAGAACGCCGTCAACTTCGTCTGTTGTCTTTCCAGATATTCAAAATTCCAAT
>Ga0247841_10004957_pt1 | contig 22124 bp, 8 predicted proteins | sample LaCruzMarch2015__2_FD_192410 | JGI IMG/M metagenome (GOLD analysis project Ga0247841, IMG submission 192410) | Freshwater microbial communities from meromictic Lake La Cruz, Castile-La Mancha, Spain - LaCruzMarch2015_18m | ecosystem: Environmental > Aquatic > Freshwater > Lake | place: Spain... | reverse complement strand
GAATTAACCATTGTTACAAAAACAGGTTCCCCGTTAGAAGGAGTAAAAATAAGTTTATCCCAGGACTGCCCCTCAATGCCGGAAAGTTCATTGATAGAAAAAATTTCTGACAAAGAAGGGAAAATAAAATTCAAAGCTTGTTCTGAATTTGTTCAAATAAAAATAGTTAAAGAAAATTATATTCCTGTTGATACGACGCTTTTTTTTGGCGACCAGGCAAAACAAACAATAACTCTTGCACCAAAAACAATCCCTATAAAATTATTTAACGCAAAAATAAAAAACTCTAAAGGAGAAATAATTGCCAGGACAAAGCTAGAAATGATTTGCATTTCAAATGGAAAAATGACTAGCAAAGAGATTACATCAAATCTTACCAATAATATGCAGCCTGAAAAAGGTTATGCGTTTGAATTGGCTGAAAACTGTGAATCAATACAACTTCATGCCACTGCGCAGGGCTACAAAGAACAAACCGTTACACTAAATCTTAATGAAGAAAACAGAACGATTACGCTTGAAAAAAACATGAATGAAGGAGAAGTAATATTCACTGCAGATAGTCCCTTGGGGGTGCAGGGAGGAGCACAAATAATAGTATTAAGTGAATTCGAACAGGAGGCAATATTTGAAACACAATCAAACGGCCAGGCAAAAGCAACACTTTCTGAAGGAATTTATTCCTACAATGCAATGGCAAAAGGCTTCGTTGAATCAGGAACATTTACAGTAACAGTGAACAGGACAACGGATGTAAATATTTATTTTTCTGGCCTGATATCAATTCCAATTAACCCAAATGAAGTAAAAAATGTTTACCTAAAGATAATGGATAATAATGCCCCGGTAGCATTGGCAAATGCAAAAATATTTTTTACAAAAAGCAATGATACTAACAAGCTTTTTGAAGTTACAAGTTCAATTGAGGGAATAATAGGGCCAAAAATGATTCTTGATACAAATGGAAAAACTTTTACTGCAATAATTAGTGCTAATGGGTATGAAACTAAAATTGTTCCTGTGGAGTTGAGGACGAAAGTGCAAGGGCCGCAAGTAGTGCAGTTGAGTCAGGGTGGAGCGAAATTAACTGTTAGAGTTATTGATGATGTGAATAAGGCTCTTGAAGGAATACAAACAGTACTATACAATTCACAATTTCCCGCACCATTCGAAAAAGCACTTGCAACAGACCGCAACGGAATCACTTACTATTATGGATTACCCCAAGGAACCTATAAGTTAACGGCAAAAACCGAGAGTGAGGAAGGGGAGCTTGGAGGAATTCAAATAGCAGGGTTTGACAAAGAAGTTACCCTATTAATGGTAACAGGAAGAGGAACAATTGAATTTGATTTTTTTGATGAAACAAATAGCAAAACAAATACTTTCTGTAAAATACTCCAAAAAGATTCAAACGGATTTTCTTTAATACTTGACAAAAATTCTTCTCAAGGGAAATTAGTTACCCCGTTATTGAAAGCGGGAGCCCAAATAAAACTTGTAATTGAGGATGGGAATTTTATTCCATATGAAAGCCTTGTTTATACGGTAAAGCGCGGAGCACAGCAAAAAGATATTTTCTTAAGGCACCTAAATAGTTTACCTAATGCAAATGAAACTCAATTAATGCTGAGGCAAGTATATGATGCAAACCCTGTTACGTTTACTGAAACAACCTCAAGAAGGCTCTTGCCGGGAAGAACTTATTTCCTGCTATTTGATTTAGTTCTGAACAAAGCAGAGACAGGGGACTTGATAGCCAACTTTTTTGTAGGGCCAAAAGGAAAAGAAACTCTTGACAAGAGCAGCAATTTTGCAATCCAGGGGGCTTACTCAATTAGCGGGTCTTATTATGCAATGACAAGCAAAGACACAAATTTCCTTGTGGATAGTTCAGCTGTAAATCCATATCTTGTTGATAAAAATGCAAAGCAACTCAATTCAATTTTCCCAAACCAAACAGGTCTGAAGTTAATTCCTGTAATAGTTGAAATAAAGGTTGATGAAAATGCAGCAGGAAAAGCGGAAATATTTTTCCAGTCAAAATTCAAGGATTACTTTAGCCTTGAAAATTCAAAAGAATTTATTATAGGGGAAGCATTTTGCATGGGTGCAAACTGCCCGGTTTTCTTATTCTCAAATTATTTAGTGTGGAATTTGAACGGAACCCTAAAAGAAATTCCTCTTGGGGATAAAACTCAGAAAATACAAATGGGGGATAATTACAGCATAAAAACAAGCGTAATAAATTTGAGCGACGAAGCAATAGGGGGCGCAAATTTGTTAATGCACACGGAAGGGAGTGCTTCAGAAATACTTGCGTTTAGCGGAGACAAAAACATTGTTTCGCAAGAAGTAACAATTAACTTTCTTTCGGGAACGCAGCCAGTTGAATTTGGGTTACTACTGAAAAAATCCTCTTCTTCCTCAATACGTGTTTATCAAAACGTGCAGAAAATTGTAAATGGATTAGATAAATTAAAAAATTATAAAGGGAGTGAAAATATACTTCACTTTGAGGTGGCGAACAAAAATGATTTGAACATACTAATTAATGCGACGGGTTCGCCAAATGTTATTTATGAAAAAACAAATTATCCATTCTTTTATGTAAAAACTTTTTATAAAAACAAAAGGCCTGCAAAAGCAACCTGGACAGCAACAATTGAAGGGGCAGGCATGCCACTAAAAACAGGGACAACAGATGAAAACGGAATCCAGCTGCTAAGTTTTGATTTATCAAATATTGTTGCTGGGCAAAAAATAATTTTCACTGCAAATGATGAAAACAATTCAACTCCTGCAAGAACAGAAATAATTGTTTCAAAACCATTTGCTGAACCACCTTCTGATGAACCTGAATGCATTTCAGTAAAAATAAACGGGGTTGATGTGAAAACCATGGATGACCCAACGCTCGAACTTAATTATGGCAAGGCAGGAGAAATAGTAATTGATTCAAATTGTTCTGTGGAAAGAACCATTGCAATAGTAACCGACCTTAAAACAGATGCAACTTTGATAAAAATAAGTCCGAATGAAAAAAGATCAGTGAAAATAGAGGCACTAACAAAAAACAGGTGAATATATGAGATTGAAAATAATATTTTGTTTGTTTATTCTAACAATGCTTTTTGGAGTAGCGAGCGCAGCTGATTATGCGGCAGGGAGTTGCAGAGAATATAATGGAACTTATAACAGAAATACAGAACAATTTTTAGGTTATGGGCCTGTGCGCCACTGGATGGATTTTAGTGTTATCTCTCCAGAACAACTTGCAGGACAACTTGCTGCAAACGGATTAACAGCAACATATATAGAGTACACTGGAATAGATGATGGGCCAAACACTGCAACACAAATAATGAACAACCCTTCAATAATGTATGGTTCTGCAAAAAGATTTGTTGATGCTATGAGGGCAAAAAATATTGTAACGTTTATTAATTATATTAATTGGAATTTTCCTGATCTGTGCAATGATAGCAAGTTTTCTGACAAATGGTTTACTGACGGAATGGGAGGCCTGATAACTGCGCTGGGGGGAACGGATAAAGTAATAATACAAATGGGTCTTGAAGCTGCAGAAAAAAGCGGGGCTTGTTGGCAGAAAGCCGAAAGATGGAATAACTGGATGGCACAGAATTGGGGCGGGATGAAATCATATAGTCCCAATGGCGAAGTAAAAACTGCTCCGAGTGCTGACTGGTTTATTAGCCCTTCAGTTGATGTTGGTTCACCATTTGCAGTAGGTGCAATAGTAACAACTGATGATCCCGAAGCTTTAAGAGCGATAGCGGGGGGAGACGGCTCGGGAAATGTAATTCCTGCAAATCTTGAGAATTATGCCGGTGGAATAAATATTCCCTGCCATTCTGGATTTATTTATTATGACTATGGTTACCATGGAAAGCCAATGGATATCGGCGCAATCCAGGCGCTTGGAAGAATTGCGGCAAAAAAATCAAGTAATCCCTGCACAGAAAGCAACTGGTCTTCTTCTGTAAGTCCTTCCCCCTGCCCTTCTTCTGGTCAACAAACAAAAACCTGGAGCAAAATCGGGGCCTGCACAGGAGGAGTAACACATCCAGCAACTGAGACGGTGTCCTGTTCGCCAGGAGATTCATCTAACCCGAGTTCCCCTGATATGCTTCTTGGGGCTTACCCAATTCAAATACTTTCAATCGGCCCGGAAAGATATAAACAAATAGCTTTAGTTGATGCGATAATAAGTGATCCTGCTTCTTCCTTCCGGCTTGAAAAAGCAATTTTTGATTTCAGAAACACCCAGTCCATTAGTTCAAAAATAGTTAATACAAAATTTTCAGGAAGAAAAGATAATTTTTATCCGAAAATGAATATTTTCACAAACAGTGTTTCACTGGCCTATGACAAACCGGGCAATCCGGCGGAAATAGTAATACAACCAAGAGTAGTTGGTTCTGCTATTGAATCAATACTATACTCCTACATGTGGTCACATCTCATTGGGCAATATTATTCAGGGGAAACATGCGGCACTCCTACCTCAACTGATGCAGCTTCATCAAGTACAATATATGATTCAGAGTACACGGCTGCTTGTCAGGAAATACTTGCAGAATTAATGTCTAGAACACCCACACCTAAACCCGAACCTGATTTGCCTATAAGGCCAACAGAGCCTGCAAAGAAATGGACTCCTTCAGATCCAGTTCCTGAAACAGGGCCAAGAACAGGAATCACTGGGAAAGATGGAAATCTGGGACTTGAAGAAAATGATTCAGGAAAAGTTAATGTACTTCACTTTAGTGGAACCATTTTAACGAAAGGAGATGAACATGTTACTTATCCAAATGGATTAATCGGTTCAGGGGGAGGAGGCGGATGTAATTCATTAGTACACCCAACTTACTATATTCCGGCGCAAAGGCCGCCAAACTGGGAGTCATGCATAGAAGGGGAGTCATGTTGGACAGGCGGCCAAGATATAACCCTGGGAAACCTAAAAGTACTTGAAGGATTGCCTCATACTGGAAGCAATCACTGCATTAACAATACTCCTGAAATTAATATGGATAGGGAATCACAAACAGCTACGATTACTACAACAGGAGAACAAGTATGCCACGGAGTAGCTCCATTTGATTCTTGTTGGGATGAAACCTGTACAGCCGAAGTGCAAAACGAAATGGCAAGGATACTGAATTTCCAGCAGGAAAAGAAAAAAGCATGGGTAGGAGAAGCAGTGGCAATAGAACCAATTGAAGGCAAGGTTTATGATTTAGGGAGATACGATGCAACACCTATTCCTGAATGGACAAACGAAACAACACTATTTGGGGAAGGCGTCGGAGCGGAGTGGAGTGACGGCGCAGTGTTAATGAAAAACCTTTGCATAAACCCGACAGGATTCATTCCTCCCGAAACTGCTAATGTTTCTGGGGAAAGCTATGAAATGGAACCTGCGTCAAGTCCATTAGTGGAGTATGGCAATGGGGGAATGATAAAATACAAACTGGATCCAAACTCAATTCCACTTGGAGTAAAAATGTATTTACGCGGAGGACATGTATACGCAGAATATATAGGAACCCCCCAAATCAACAGCCAAAATATTAATTTTACTTTAAGAAAAACAAATCTTTTAGGTTATGAATATGCAGTGCTCAGCGTAAAAGACTGGATAGGGGATACAAAAGAGGAAAGAGGTTTTCAAGTAAAATTAATCGGCAATCCTACAAATTGTTACACAAGTGACGGGGTTGCAGGAACCACTGGAAAAGAATTTGCTCCAAGATTATTGTTTAATTGGGATTGGACAAATATTGCGGAAGACCAGTGTGATTCGAGAAATGATGATTATACTTATTGTGACGCAGCGCAATTCACAATGACTTTGTTTAAGCGTCTTGATGGGATTCAGGATTTATTAATGCAGAAAAAACTTGTTGAGATTCCCGCAAAAACAGCGTTTTATGCTTACCTGATAAAGGATAATTATTCAAGAGAATTCCTTACTGATTTTTCTGATTACTATACAAGAGAAGCGTTTGTGAATACTCCTTTGTTTTTCACTACAGGGGGTTACAGCAAATTCATTACAGGAAACAGGCTTGATTTCAATGTGCGTGCGCCCCAAGCAACAACAAATCTTCCTTATGGAGGATTATACAAAGTTGAAATAGGAATTAATTTTGATAACGAGAATTACATGAGCCTTATGGATAGTAACTCTCCGCTTGCAAAAGTAAATGTTTCATTAACCCCAATACAACCCGCACAAAATTACAATGCCTTCTATGAAACCCCCTTTGATGGAGAAGTGGGGAAAAGAGGAAATACTTATGAAAGAAAGAATTATGGGGCAAGCACAAAATCCGGAGAAATACTTTTAAACAAAGAAAATGTTAAAGCGATGAGCTATTCCGGCGCAATGACTGAGTTAAAGTATTCTCTAATAAAGGATTTGAATGAGCTGAATAAAGGAATTACTTTGCGTTACAAGGACAATAACCATGGAAAAGAACTTTTGTTTTATCCTTCCCAGCCCACACCTGCGCTGATGCAAATAACAAATACAGGGAGCTCTGTAAGAGCGGAATACTTGATGCAGGGAAATGGAGCGGATTCGCTAATGACAAAAGAATGGCAGGTAAAGAGCTCAACAATAGGCGGAAAAAATTGCCTTGACTTTTCAGGCGGCAAAGAGTTAATATTCAAAGAGACAATTAGCGGAGCGGGAAGAAAAATGCTTTCCTGGCCTAATGCGACAAAAACAGGAGTAATGGAACTGGCAACAACATTTTTTGCTCCAAAAACACAGACAGATATCGTCAAAGCAACCCCTGTTGATTCCGCAATTGTAAAACTAATGGCAAGTAAAAAATATCCTCCGCTTACAGCAGGCCCAACAATAATGCTAAATTACCTTGATGTTGCAGGGGTAACTGATTATGATACTTTACAAGGAATATTTGACAGAGTAGCGAATAAACAAATGTGCATATCAAAAAATTCTTCGCAAGAGCTCCTAGTATGGTGGAATCCGGATTATCTGAAAAAACAAATAGATGAAATAGAATATGACAAGGGACATGAGTGCGATTAATAAACTAAAATTGGCTTTGGGTTGTGAGTTACTTGTTTTTATTTGGCCAGTTTTTATTTAATTAATTTTTATTTAATTAATGCTTTACTAATTAGAATTAGCTTTGACACAGGATGCTTTAGCATCAGTTTCTTTCGAAGAAAGAGCTGTTCCCTCATTGCCTTGTTTTTCAAACAAACTGTCTTCCGGCCACCAAAATATTTCTCTTGAGCCAAGGGAAGAAACGCAAATACTTTTCTTTTCCACCCCTCTTAGAACATTAATCAAGGAATCAGGAACAGAATTGCTACCCTTATCATTTAAAGGCATTGAAGTAATTCCGGTCAAGGCAACAGGATTATTTATTCCCTTCAAATCATTTGTGGAATAGATTTGTTCATCAAATTCTTTTGTTAATCCGAATGAATAATCTATTGGGGAGTAAGCAATTGTTTTCAAGAAAGTCTTTCCGCTTATCTGGGCAACAGGAAGAACAACCCCATACAGTTTTCCTTCTTTCAAATCAGGTTCCCTTTGGAAATCCTTTGACAAAGCTTTTCCGGACAAATCAGAGCAGTCCCCAACATAAGACAATAAAAACAAGTTACCCAAATCAGAACTTATTTGTTGATTATCTTTTTTTACTGAGTAAACTAAACCGGTTTCTTCTCCTGCAGTGCCATGCAATTCAAAGAGCAAGGGGGTTGCAACTGTGGGAGAGAAAACAATTTTTGAATTCTCATCCCTAAAGGTTTTTGTATTATAATTATAAGAGTAATCAAGTATTTTTCCGTGCATTGAAGGCAAAGCGTTTAGCAAAAAGAAATTAGTTATACTTGAAGAAGAAACTCTTGTAAGGGATTCCTTTTGTTCAGAATCAAGGAAAGCCCCTTGGGTTTTTGAGACATCAAACTGGGCGCCGGAAGAAGAAATAGAAGAACCATACCCACGCCGGTTATTAGAAGAACTTAATCCAACGGAACCATCAATAGGGGTATAGTACCAAGGGCTATAATTATTATTTACAGGCTCCAAGGAATATAACTCCACAATTATCTTTGCAGAAGGGGCATTACCATTAAACATTTTGGCTGTGCTGCCCTCAAAATCAATAAGAAGCCTTACCCTGTATTTTCCGGCATCAGGCAAAGCCCATTTACTATTTGATTTTAAAAAATTAGCTTGCGAACTGAAATAAACCCTGTCCTTATCACTAAAATATTTTTTTGCGCCCATACTCGGATCAAGGAAAGAAGGGCCTGCCTTCAAAATAGCTTTTGAATAATTGTTAACAAAATCATACTGGAAATCAGTTCCATACCCGTCTCTTACAAGATTAACATTAAAATCAAGTATACTCAATAATTCCTCGGCATTGTTTACTCTTTCTGAATCGCTAAACCATTGTTCCCATTCAGTCAGAGGTTTATTTTCCATAAAATAATACAAAGCGGGTTTTCCTTCAAATGTTTTTGTAGTCAAAGGAATGTAACAAAAACTATCCTCATCCTGTGCAAGAGTATTCTCTTCCCCTGTATAAGCTAATCCAGTTTCGGGGTTAAGAATTTCGGGCCTCACTGAATCAAGAACTTTTTTAGCAGGATTTTCTGGGCAAGTAGTTGAAACGGAATCAAGGAAATTAGTTAAAGAACCAATTTTTTTGCTTATTAAAATACTTAATTGAGTTGCATCAATAAAAGGTTCTTCCCTGGAACCTGAGCCTATGCTAGCACTAGTCAAACCCTTGTAAGCGCTGCTTGAACCAGAAATATTACCTAAAGGCTTAATACTATTCCAATCCCATGACAAAACCAAGTTAGATGAAGTGCCCGTGCCATTTGTTCCTCTTAACAATCCATTAGTGCAATCATTTCCCCTGAAGGAAACATAATTATTTCCTTTTCTTGGCTCAGCATTAAATTTGAAATGATATTTTGCCTGTAATGGTTCCTTTGAATCAGGAACATTGAAAGGCCCAAATTCGGCAGAAACAGTACTAGGCTTTTCATGGATATGCTTTTCATAATTAAACTCAACAACCCCATAACCTGATTTTCTTAATCCGCTGCCCGCAAAAACAACTCCGACTTCCTGCTCCTCAAACACATCAAATACTTTAGCATCCTCAAAAGACCAAGTAACAACTACATTAGGATTTGTAACCGTAATCTGCTTACCATCCTGAATAAGATTAACTACGTAATCAGGCAAAATAAGTTTTACTTTATTAGCACAATCCTCTTTCATTTCACTTGCTGAACCAGTTGAAGATGAATCTGTTGCTGAAGAATCAATCGTACCAGAATCACTTGGAGAATCATCAGCAAATAAAAACGTTTTCTCTTTTTCATCCAAACTTGAAGTCCTTATTGGGGAAGAGCGCTCTGTAATAAAAGTATTTTTTGTAGTGTACACTCCTCCTTCATAAGCTCCGTTAACAAAACCATTGCTTATTGCGTCGCCAATCAAACCAATCATTCTTTTCTTGTTAAAATTTCCTTCCAAAGTAACCAAAGAATCAGTTGCATCAAAAGTTGATGCTTCACTTGAATTCTTTTCCTGAGCTAAAAGCCACTGTGCAGCTTCAATTGCAGGATCCATACTTGCAAGGCTTGCATTAATATCTTTCTGCAAAGCATAAAGAGAATCAGATGTTTTGGTGAATGTTGTTCCCGCTGTAATTAATTCATCTTGATAATTATCCTGAACCTGTTGATACATTTCGAAAGCCTGATAAACAGTGTTTATTGTATCAACTGCTGAAGTAACTTTGCTTGCAATAGATGCCAAAGAGTATTGAATTTCCGTGACTTGGGGTATTGCTAATGAAAGAAAATCTTCAGCTGCACAACAAGTGTCATCACATGCATTCAGAGCTGAGCATTGAGCGCATTGTTGTGTTGCAATTGGAAGGGCGGCTTTTAGTTGGAGGCCTGCATTTGCCACATTTTCCTGTATAATTCCTACTTTTGTTGCGATTGCAAACCATTGAGTAATTACGTTAACAAGGAGACTCGTTGCTTGAATAATCATATCCCTTTTTTGATTAGCCATATCAGGCAATTCTGTGGTTATATTGCTTGTGGCTAACAAAACTTTTTCAAGAGCTGTGTCAATAAGCGGTTTTGCGTCAAGGAGTTCTTGTTTTGCCTTTGATAAATAATCCGCTGCTTTTGCATCATCATTTGAAGCAGAGACAAATGAATCTATTGAGGCTGATTGCAGGGCTAACAATAAATAATCAAGCGAGTTATCAATTTTTTCATTAGCTTCCTTGATTTTTTTTGATGCGTCATTTATATTTTTTAGTGCATTTTCTGCTGCTATTACTTCATCGCCAGTTGACAAAGACATTATGCTGTTTACTATTGTATAAAGCTGATTTACCATATTAACTCCCTGAAGAATTTCAGCATAAAAATACTTGGTTGTGCTGTTAGCTGTTTGAAGAGAAGCATTCGCTGATTGAATATTTCCTTGTGCTGCAGCGCAAAGAGGTAGAAGGGGTTTAACAGATGTTTCCGCAGCATCAAGACTTGTGGATAAAATTGCAACGTCTACAGCCAATGAGGTTACTGAAGATAGTAACGAAACCACTTGGGCTGCCAGGTTAAGTGAAGCAAATTCATTAGCTTTTTCTATTTTATCCTTCAAGGCTTCTGCAGCCGTTATCGCTTTAGTGACATTATTGTTTGAAGCATTTGCGGATTTCTTAAGCCCCCCAGCATCAAGAAAAGCTTCTTTTATCAAAGAATTTTTTTGCGAGGAAACTACTTGCGTTGTTGCTCTGATATTGTCAAGAGAAGCAAGAGTATTAATTAATGCTGCCTGGTATTTTCCTTGGCCTGCGTATCTTTCCTGATTGGTTGCTAAATCATACCACCAAGAGTTTTGAGCAACAGCACCGTAAGAAGGCAAACCTGCCCCAAGGGAAGTATCTCCTTTAATTCCGAGAGAACTTTTATATAAATTACAAATATTTGTTTCCACTTCAACATCTTCGGCAAGAGTTTTATTGTGAACGGTAATAGAATCCCTCGCCCCGCCTATTAATGAAACGACGAATTTGTCAGGGACAATATTTTCTTCAGGTTTTGGCTGAACTATAACAATTTTTTCATCAATAAACGTTTTTTCTGTTCCGCTTATGCGCGCATAAACAGGAATACCATAAGCGCCTGAAATTTCTTCCCTAAAAATAGTAATTGTTTTTGTTGCAGTTCCAGAAGGGCTCAAAGTGAAACCGGTCTGAGACAAATCTATTCCTCCTTCCGTGCCTCCTGAGCATCCTTCATCATTATCACATAAAGAAACTTCAATACTTTTTGAGTGGCAGGAAGAAGCATCAACAGTCATTGTAGTTGAATCCTGGTCAGAAGGAATAACCATACTTTCAGGACTAACTTTAATGCATTGTTCTAAATTATCAATTGCTATATCAAAATCAATTTTTGCTTTACTTGTGCCTAAACCAAAGTTCACTGAAAAAGAAGCTTTTTGACCTGCTGATTCTTTGAAAGGCGTAAAAATAATTTTTGCGTCATATTCCCCTTGCGCAGGCACAGGCATTGTGATTCTGTTATAATCGGAAAGAACGGAAGCAAATTTATAATTTCCAAAAATTATTTCCACATTTCCTGCACGTTCCTTGTCCCAAGCGACAGAAGAAACAAGGTCATCATAGGAATCACATGAAACCAAGAGCTTTGCATTCAATTCCAATGAACCGTAATGGGTTACCTCTTTTACTGAAGATCTGCTTAAAGCAATACAACCTGATTGAGGGAATTGCTGAAAATCAATTCCTCCGTCAACATCAATTATTGTTGTTTCATTTGTATCCTCATCTTCTATAACAAATTCAAAATTGAGATCAAGGTTTTCATCATCATCATCAAAAATATAAGTATCAGTATTTTCGTCATAAAATTCTTCAAGGTTTAAATCATTCAGAGGGTCAATGGAAAAATGTATTACTCCGTTTTCATCAATATAAACCTCATTATCAGGGGAAGAAGAAATAATTTGGATTTGGCCATTTGGATACCTGATAACAATACTAACATTTTTTTTCCCCGTTCCCGTAACATTTGTTTTTATTGTGGAAGAAATTCTTTCTTCAGGGTTGCCTTTTAACAAAAGCTTGTTCCCATCCGTTTTGAAAGAATCAATTAATTCCCCGTTCTTTGAAATAGAGACAGTTGATGCTAATTTGCCTCCATCAGAGCCAAAAATAGATTTATTGTTTGATTGGGTAAGAAGAGAAGAAATAAGAGCGAGGGCAATGAGTAACACTAATATTATTACTGCTATGGAAATGATTTTCCTTATAGGAAAATCAGGGGAAGAGTTCGGTTCCTGGTCATAAGACTCCTCTTTGTAATAAGAATTCTTTACGGGTTTTTTTCGCATTAAATCACTTGCAAAACAGCACTAAATTAATGATTTTTTAGTATAAATACTTTCGGAAGAGCGAAAAACAAGCAAGGGGGGAGGGAATGGCTTGGTTTAGAGAATTAGTTTCTTTCAATTATTTTAGTTTTGAACTTTGAGTTCTTGTTTTTCAGCAGAACAATTCTTGAGGTTTCCTTTTCGGATTCATATTTAAAAGAAGGCATTTTTTCCAAGAGTTTTTCAGCAAAGAGTTTAGTATACTCATGGCTTGGAGTGTTTTCTTCTTTAAGCCTTTTCCTTGAATAACCCAGCCACATATAGGATTTTACTTCAATAAAAACCGGTTGAATCGCTTCTAGGAGTTCGGCAAATTGGGAAATTGTTTCATTAGAATCATTCAATTCCTTTATTACAGTAAGGCGAATAACTGTTCTGCAGGGAAGAAGTTTTAGAAGAGCCAATGACTTCAAATAATTTTTCCAACCATTTTTTTCTTTATTGCAAGTGATTCCTCTGAAAAGCTTTTCATTAGGGGCAATCATGGAAATATATAATTGAGTGGGCAAAGAATTTGTGCGCCAAAGACTCTGAAGCATTTTGGGGTTTTCACCATTGCTTACTAAAAAAATTGTTTCAGTTTCATTCCGTTTTTTCAATAAAGAAATTAATTCGGGAAGTTTTTTATACAAAGTTGGTTCTCCGCTCAAAGAAATCGCCCAGTGTTTTGCCTTAAGCGCTTTGGAAAAATTTTCTTTACTTACCTTATCGTGTCCCCCAAAACCAGAAATAAGTTTTTTTCTTTCACTAATCAGGCCCTCAATCATTTTTTCCGGGTCAATTTGGGTATCAGGCTTTGAACCCATATATTCTTTCGGGCGCCAGCAAAAAATGCAGGAATTATTGCACCAAAAAGTAGTGGGTGCTATTTGGTGGCAGGAAATAGTATCCGCGCCATAAAAATCTTGTTTATAGCAATGGCCTTCCTCACGCAAAGCTTTTTTATTCCACTCACAAACCTGAATACTTGCGTCCTCGAAAAAGCCGTATTTTTTGTGCTTGAAATCAGCGAGCAAATCTTTCTTGTTCATGCAAATACTGAGTAAAAAAAGGTTTTTATATTAGGCATTGGCAAAGTTTTTTTTATTTTTTTAGTTTTTCTTTTAGCTCTTTTAAAATTTTTTCTTTTTGTTTCTGTTTTTGTGAGTCTTCTTTGTTTGGTTTTTCTTTTCCTGCCAGTATTAGCAGTATTGAAACAATTACTATTATTATTGCTAGGATTATTAGTTGGTTTGTTGGTTCTAGTAAGTCAAAGGAATTATTTTTTTGAGTGTTGTCTAATGCGGTTATAGATAATTGTTCTGCTGTTTGGTAATCTTTTTCTTGGAGGGCGAGTTTTGCTTGTTCGAATGCTTCGGTTAATTCAGGAGAAGGGTTTTGGTTGAGGGCGGTTTTTAGTAACGCTGTTTGGGCTTCGGCTTTTCCTTTTGCTATTTCTCCGTTTTCAAGAGAAGTTTTTGCTTGCCGCAAAAGAACAACTGCTTCTTCGTCGTTGCTTTCAATAACCTTGTCCCCTATACTGGTTAATTCGTAATCGCAAGAGGAAATATTTTTGTTCCATTTGTTGTTACAGCAAACTCCCTCTTTAGTGTAACAGGTATTGTCACAAATAATTCCTTTGCAATCAAGCATACAATCCCTGGTAATTTTTTCTTTAAGTTCATTGATGCATCCGGCCGGGGAAACTGACAAGAGGGTTTTTGTTTGTTTATTGTTTGAATCACAAGTGCTCCATTCAGAGTATAATCCTGTTGTGCATTTTATTTTTGCACAAGAGATGTTTTCGTCTATGTGTTGTATTCCGCTGTTGCAATCAGATATTTTTTTCCATTTTTTTAATTGCAATCCATTGAGGCAATCTCCTAGTGTATAGGACCAGTGTGAATCTGTACAGGTTTTGGTTACTGTACAAGTTTTTGCTAAATTTATTGGCTGTCCCTGGCAGGGTTTATTTATTACTGTTGCAATTCTTTTTTGTATTTCATTAATACACTCCCCATACTTTGTGTATGTATATTGGCATTGAGGAGAATTGTAATCACAGGAAATGTTTTCATCAGTTTTTGTTATACCGTTTATACAGTTTGTTATTTTATAATATTTTTTTGTTTGTGTTTTGTTTGTTGGGCAAATTGCTGGTTCCAAAGTATAGTCCCAATGGGATTCTGTGCATGTTGGAGTGTAAGTGCATGATTGTGATAGTACTGGGTTTCCTTCTGTGCATCCTGTGGGAGTTTGCGTTGCAACGGTTCTTGTTTGTATTCCCTCGGAAGGACAAATAGCTGGTGCCCATGCTGAATAAGTAAAAGAAGTACATGTGGTGGTGTATGTGCAAGTAATTGTTTCTGTAGTGGAATGCGTTACCCCTCCTGTACAGGACCCTATTTTTTCCCAAGTTCTTACTTTAGTGTTGTTTGATTGGCATTCTCCGTCAGTGTTTATCCAGTGGGATTCTGTGCATGTCGGAAAGTAATTACAGTCTTGTGTTGTTACTGGGTTTCCTCCTATGCAACCAGTGGGCGATTGCGTTGCAACGACTCTTGTTTGTATTCCGTTTGAAGGACAAATGGTTGGCGACCAATTAGAGTAAGTAAATGAAGTGCAAGTGGAAATCAAGGGGTCACAGGAAATAGTTTCTGAAGAAGGGTGTGATACTCCATTAGTGCATGTTCCTATTTTTTCCCAAGTTTTTGTTTGTTGCGCAGAAGAAGGGCAAATAGAAGGGCTTAAAGAAAAAATCCAATTGTCTTCAGTACAAGCAGGAATATAATTACAAGACTGGCTCAAAACAGGAGAACCACCGGTACACCCAGAAGGGGTTTGTGTTGCAACAGTCCTTGTTTGTATTTCGCTTGAAGGACAAATAACTGGCGACCAGTCTGTGTACGTGAAAGAAGTACAAGTTGGAGGAACATAAGTACAATTTTGACTCAAAATAGGATTTCCTCCAGCACACCCAGAAGGGGTTTGTGTCGCAACAGTTCTTGTTTGTATTCCGTTTGAAGGACAAACAGTTGGAGACCAATCTGTGTACGTGAAAGAGGCGCAGGTTGGAGGAATGTAAGTGCAATCAATAAGTTGAGTATCGGGATGTGTTTCTCCTCCGGAACAAGTTCCTGTTTTAGTCCAAGTTCTAGTCAACTTATTATTGGATTGACAAGCTCCATCACTATAATTCCAATTAGTAGAAGTACAAAGAGGAATGTAAGTGCAGGTTTGGCTTAGAATTGGTGTGCCTGCACAACCTGCAGGAGTTCTAGAAATTTCTGTTCTTGTTTGAGTCCCGCTTGAAGGACAAGTTGAAGGGCTCCACGCAGAGTATGCAAATGAAGTGCATGAAGCAACTGAAAGAGGAATCTCAATTGGTGCAGCATCGCTACAGCTATTAGTTGCACATTCCTGAGTTATTACCACTTTATTCTAAATATATTAAGGTAAGATATGCTAGGAATTGATTCTGAAGGAGAGGGACTAGAATCTGTGCAACTTCCGCACCAGCCCTTACACATCAAATGTGGGCCCATGTATTGTCTAACATTATTTTTAACTGTGTAAATTCCTTTTTCACAACCATCATGCCCAACAACAAGAACTACCAAATTAGAGACGTTCAATATATTGTAAAAACTATTTAAATTTTCTTTTGGGTACAAAGGAGCCTCATGACCCGAAACCTGTAATATAGGGTAATGAACAAACACAAAAGTTTGTTTACCATTACTCAAAGCAGTTTGAAGCGTATTTAATTCAGCATCTGAACAATGCGCAGTATCCTTGGGAAATACCCAGTAGTCTTTTGTACAGCTCAAGAAAACAAATTGATATTCATTATTAACTGAAACAATATAGGGGAGCGAGGATAATCCAAATGCTACTCTAAAACCGTATGAGGGGTCATTGGGGTATGAAGAATAAGTGTGAGTGATATCATGATTTCCTGGAATAGGAAAATACCCGGCGGTTAAATTATCAAGCTCAGCTTTGGCAGTATAATAATCTGGAGAATCACGGGAAATATCTCCTGTAATAATTGTTTTGTTCACGCTATGCTGATTTATTTTTTGTACTATAGTGCGAATGTTATCCAAGCCATACTGAGGGATATGGGTGTCAGTAAGATGAGCGACTACGTAAGAAGCGCCAGTTACAAAGTATTTTGGGGATTGGCTTAGCAAAGCATTGCTTCCTGCACCAGCGTTAATCCCGTAAGCATAAACAGAGTGCGCGCCTGGAAGAGCCGCGTTAATGAGATTTTGAGGGATAGTATAAGAAAATCTGTGTGCTGTTCCTCCCCCACACCAAGTATTGACAAGAGATTCAGAAGATACATTTGTGGGCCCTATGTCAACACCATAACCAACGCCGGCAGGCCCATCAAAATAAATATGGACATTAATAGACTGCAAAGGAGCATCTTGATCACATGCCCAGCCGGAAATAGTTGAAGGGGTAGCAGAGTCCAAATAACCTATTGGGTTATAACCGCTTACAAAAGGGATAAAGAAAGAAAAAAACAAGAAAAATAAAAAAGAGTAAAAATTCTTAACGCCCATAAAATCATCTAAATGTTTAATACAGTGTAGTTTTTGTTGCTTTTATTCCTTTTCAATTTAGGAAAATAGTTTTAAATATTAGGGATCTGTTGTGTTATTATGCGGAATTTGCACCTTTGTCTGGTTTTGTTATTACTCTTTTTTTTATTTTTTGGTTGTATTCAGCCGGATCCTTTTGTAGTTGCAAAGAAAGATTCGGTGGTAAAGGACTTTTTGTTGGAACATGGGTTTTCGAATCCTAAATCTGTTTTGTTTAGTTCGGATGAAATAGGAAAAATGGAGAAAGAGATTGTTGAGTTTTGTGGTTCTCAAATACCTTTAAAGGATAGCTACAAGGTTTCCTATGCCGATTTTAATACAGGGAAATCGGTGAATGCTTGGGTGGGTAAGGCTAGTAATAAAGTTGTTTGTTCTTATTTAGAGAAATTGGATTCAGGGACAAAGAATGCTTGTTTTGGCGGAGTTTTTAATAAAGAAACGAATAAGTGTGAAGGGGAGCCGGTTGTTGAGTATGTTTGTGATGTTGGTGAATACGATTCGATTTCAGGAAAGTGTTTGGTTTTTCCTGATGTTAATTTTGTTTGTGTGAAGGGTGTTTATGATTCTAATTTTGGCAAATGTGTTTTCAATCCACAAATACAAATGAGTTGTGTGAAGGGTGTTTATGATTCTAATTTTGGCAAATGTGTTTTTGTTCCACAAACGCAAATCATTTGCTCAAAGGGAGTGTATAATTCGGTGGATGATACTTGTGAATATAGCCCCCCGGTAAATAATGTTTGTTCAATAGGAACTTATGATGAAGCAACACAAACGTGTATTTACAATCCAGTAAATACGACTTGTTCTATGCAAGATGGTTTTGTGTGTACAGCAAACCAAACTTGTGCTGGCAATTTAATTACAGCATCAGATACAAACAAGTGTTGTGAAGAAAGTTGTGGCGAAGGAAGTTTAGATAATTTAAATGTGCCTTGGTCATTTTTTGCAGTTCATTTTGAGGTAGATAATAGCGGTAAGGATCCTAGTTTGTCAGCAGATGTATGGCAAAATATGGTAAATACTGTTGAATTAGCTAACCAGTATAATGTTCCTTTAACAATAATGTTTTGGCCGGGTTCTGCACAATACGCATTGGCTTCCCCTGAAAGAATTGCCCAAGTAAGAGAATGGCAAGCACAAGGACATGAAATAGGAATACACAACCAAGGCTGTTATGGAACTGATAGCGATGATTCTTCAGCATTTCATAAGGAATCAGATAATGCTCTTTATGAGCAACTAGCTGGAAATTATACAATTAAATCAGGAACAACTAGTTGTGCATTAAATCTTATATCAACTTATAAGTATGAGGGAGGGGGGAGACCCGATGGGAGAAGTGCTGTTGCTATTAAGTATTCTTATGATCTTGCTCCGGAACATGAAATTTATGGTTTGAATATAAAAGCAGGGTATGCAAATGGAACCTCAATAAAAATTGCACAATATAATACTCTAAACAAAGATGAAATTTATGGATTTGTTAATCATGGAGAAGGGGATGCTGGAAATCGAGGGGGAACCGTAGAGCTAAAAGAGTGGCTTTTATTTTTGTATGAGAAAGATCCGGAAGGAAAGAAAAGAATGACTTTATCAGATATAATGGAGAAATATGTTTTGCCAAATAATTTAGTTGTTTCTATGGAGGAAGTTTGTTCTTCCACTGATACACAAACACAACAATGTTTACCTTTAAATGAAATTGAATCAAAGCCCGGCACAGCTAGATGTATGAACCCCTATGATACAGGGGCATTTAATTTTGGGAGATGCTTACACACAGGAACATATTGCGGACTTGAAGACGGTTTAAGCCAAGAACAACTTTGTAGCATAAGCAAGGGAGACTATTACTCTTATGTTCCGACAAGTTGTGTGGTAAAAAATATTTCTGATTATGAACCTCCTATTTGTAATAATGTGGTGGAAGGAAAAACTTGTTCAGCACTTAACGGAACAATATGTACAAAAGAACAAACATGTTCTGGAAAAATAAAATCTGCATCTGATACGCAGAATTGCTGCGTGGAAGGAAGTTGCACAAGCAAAGGGGGGTCTGAATGCGGGGATGGATATTGTGATGGAACAGCAGGTGAAAAAGATAGTTGCCCTGCTGATTGTTCAACAAATCCTTATTGTCCAAATGGAGAATGTGATTCAAAAGAATTAGCTTCAGGAAGTTGCCCACAAGATTGCCCATGAATTTAATAGTTTCAAACTTTTTTGCCCAATCAAAAACCTCAGTTTTTGAGTCGTTAAAAAAATCACTGTTTTTTTAACTCCAACCAAAAGCTTTTTTAATGAAACAAACCCTCATAAGTGATAAGGACTGTTCGGTTCAGGAAAGGGGATTAATGATGGAAGGAAGCATACAACTAGTTGCAAATTATGATGACTGGAAGGCGGTAAAGAAACAAACAATAACAGAAAAAACTGACCCTCTAACAGTAATGGAGTTCCTTGCAAGTCTTACTAATAGTGTTGATAATAAGGTTGAAGCGAATTTGAAGAAAAAAGTTGCTCTTGACAAGCTTGACAAAGCACTCACTGATCTTGGGCTAGTTAAAGGTGACGCTGTACGCGCAATGGAAGAAATTAACACGCGAACAATATCAAAAGTAATAAACGAAATATCTTCTATCCCTGAATTGCAAAAAAATCGTCAAAAAGAGGTGGCGGAGTTTTGCAAAGTTTATGCTACAAGAAAAGCGCTCAAAGCTTGTGGGTTAATGATTGATTATACACAAATAGAAATACCTGGAATGGGGAGATTAAAGAAAAAAGTTCCTAAGGAAGTTAAAGAATAAAGACTCAATTTCCTGGACATACTTTTGGATTGTGAAGAAAAATGGTTTTTGAAGAAATAATTGTAAATCAATTCCTCCAATCCTTTTCAATACCATTACTTGATTTGTTTTTCAAAACAATTACTCTCTTTGGCAATCCTGCTTTGTGGTTTTTTGTTGCAGCAATTTTCTTTTGGGCAGGAAGAGAAAAAAAAAGTTTTACAATAGCAACACTAATTTTGCTCACAGGATTCTTTTCAGGAATATTAAAAATAATAACTGCACAGCCGAGGCCAGAAGGGATAATAATAATGGAAAATGAGCCGAGTTATTCCTTTCCCTCTGGGCACGCAACAATAACAGCAGGATTTACAGCCTACGCGTGGCTCGCAAAAACTATTTCAAAAAATTTCAAATATTTTTTAGTAGTGCTCACAGCACTAACCGCAATCTCCAGAATATACTTAGGGGTGCACTTCATAAGCGATGTAATAGCAGGTCTTCTCTTAGGGACAATAATTGGCTGGTTTGTTTACAAACTTGAGGGAAAAATAAACAAAATGAATTTCCATATTTCAAAAATAAAAGAAGAATTCCTTGTAATAATATTTTTCGCATTAGTAATTTTGTTTTATTTATTCATTCCTGCAGAATTCTACTCGGCATATGCTTTGTTTGGATATTTCACAGGATATGCAATACTAAGACACACTTCACAGCAAGTTCAAAAAAATGCAACAAAAAAACAAGAGCCGCTATCTTTCTTAGCAGGACTAATAATTTTGTCAATACTTGGGGCAATAGCTTATTTTTCAATCGGACTAATAAGCCAAATATTCTTTTTTATTGCAGGAATATTTGTAACCCTAATTTGGCCATTACTAGCACCAAAACTTGAGAAGAAATCGAAAAAACAAAGCAAGAAAAAAAGGGCACGCTGAAAGTTTTTAAATCATCCCTCCCACTATTAAACTAAGGGTAACTGGCAAAGCCCGCCCTTAAAGGATTCAACAAATCCCCCCTTAGTTTAGCAGCTAAAACGCTCGGCTGTAGAATCTATAATCCCACGAAGAACAAAATCTTCTGGTGCGGAAACCGAGATACCCCCGGTGCAAGTCTGGGAGGGGGGATTGAATTTTATTTCAACCAATCTTGAGGAGTAATTATATACTTTGAAACAAGTAATTTCTTTATGTCTAGGATGCATTTTATCAGAAAGCCAATATTTTTTGATCCGCACGCAAAAATGCAGGTAGTTAAAGCGCCTGAGGTTGGGGAACTAAAATTTTTGAAAGAACTGCCTGATCGTAAAATAAAACTTGTTGCTTTAGTGCCGCACTTTGATCGTGGAGAAAAACTTCGTGCTCGAAAAAGATCTCTTATTGCAAGAACTCCTTCAATTTCCAAATTAATGAAACATTGCGATTCCAACAAATATTTTAAAGGAGCAATAAGCCGTGCCCATCAAGGATTTGTTATTGATACGCTAAATCTTCCTGGAAGAATAAGTGCGTACATCAGATCTAAATCAAACCTAATGTATAATCCAAAGAGTGCAATTCAGGCAAACCTTGAAAGAGTAAGGATTATTCAACAATTAGCAGAGCTTGGATTCAAAGTAGTGGTTCCAAGGTATGTTGATTTGGGAAAAATAGAACCAAAAAGTATGTATCCAAAAATAAAAAACGTTGCAAAAACATTTAAGGTAAAGCGAATGCTGCGTTATGATTTTGCTTACATAGATGACAAGTATTATGGAAAGCATCCGCTTGACAAAACACAGGTTCCTGCCAACAATTATTGGGCTCGTGACATATACAAAAAAGTTGAAAACAAACGAATATCTTTTACCCCAAATTCGACTAATGTTTTTGGCGAAGGGGGGCTTTCAGTGGATATAGGTTCAAATGCATTTTTTGCATCACCTCGTTTAAAAGAAGATAGACATGTTCAAGAACTTATTAGGAAAGGCAACAAAGTCTATTTTTTGGAAAATAGGGGAAATCGTTACGCTTCCGAACTGAGCCGGGCTTTTAAAACAAAAATATATGTTAAAGCAAGTCACATTGATCTTTTTTTAGGGGTAATTGGAAAGAATCTTGTAGTTGATCCATTTTTTTTAAAAGAAAATCAAGAAGTAATTACGCAAGCTGCGCACGAGCATCAATTAAAAATTATTCAAATACCCTCTTCTGAAATAATTTTTCAACCAGCAAATTTTTT
>Ga0247841_10004955_pt1 | contig 22134 bp, 19 predicted proteins | sample LaCruzMarch2015__2_FD_192410 | JGI IMG/M metagenome (GOLD analysis project Ga0247841, IMG submission 192410) | Freshwater microbial communities from meromictic Lake La Cruz, Castile-La Mancha, Spain - LaCruzMarch2015_18m | ecosystem: Environmental > Aquatic > Freshwater > Lake | place: Spain... | reverse complement strand
TTTATTTAATTGATAGTTAAGTTTGTAAAGAATTAGAAACTACCCTTTCTTATTCAAAACGAAACCAGTCCTTGTTAAGATAAACGACTGGTTTTTTATTTCTGACATTTTATGCAATCTATTCTCATTTAGTTCACATTTGCTGACTTATTTAGCTTTTATGTGACAGATAATTCCCAATATTTCTCAAATTTCATCAAATTTAAGTTTGGCACGTAACTTGCTATAGTTAATGGTATTGAGTAGTTGGTAGTTGGTAATTGGTAATTGGTAGTTGGTAGTTGGTAATTGGTAGTTAGTAGTTGGTAGTTGGTAATTGGTAATTGGTAGTTGGTAATTGGTAGTTGGTAGTTGGAAGTTGGTAATTGGTAATTGGAAATAAAGGATAATAAACAAATAACAAAATTAAAAAATAAAAAATAAGGAGAAAAAAAATGACGTTAGTAAGATTTAAAAAAGACAGCGACCTTGTAAGTGATACTTTCGGGTCATTATTCAACACCCCTTTTTTAAATTTCGGGAAAGATGTTCTCGATACAACAAGTTACTCACCGAGAACAAGAATTACAGAAGATAAAGATAATTTCTATATTCACATGGAGATGCCCGGAACTCCGAAAGAAGACGTGAAGATTAATGTTGAAAACAATTTACTTTCCGTACGCGGAGAGAAGAAACAGCAAACTAAAACCGAAGACACAAACCTCATTATGAATGAGATAGTCTATGGTGAGTTTACGAGAAGTTTCAACATTTCGAAGGAAATCAAGCTCGACGCAATCGAAGCAGAATTCAAAGACGGAATATTGAATATAACTCTGCCGAAGATTGAAGAAGCAAAGCCGGTAGTTAAAGAAATACAGGTTAAATAACTTTCAGTAATAAGCGCTTAATTAACTTGACTGCCCGCTCTGCTAAGGAGCGGGTAGTCTATTTATTATTAAAAAAAAATAAAAGAGAGGATTTTTTAAATGGGTAAAATTATAGGAATAGATTTAGGTACGACTAACTCGTGCGTATCGGTAATGGAGGGCAATGATCCGGTCGTTATTCCGAATTCGGAGGGACAAAGGACAACCCCTTCGGTCGTAGCGTTCACAAAAACAGGCGAGAGGCTTGTAGGCGATCCTGCGAAGAGACAGGCGGTCACGAATCCGACTAACACGGTGTCTTCCATAAAGAGATTCATGGGAAGACGTTATGATGAAGTAGCAACCGAGATAACGGAAGTTCCATATAAAGTAATAAAGGGTGAGAACGATGTAGCCAGAGTTGAGATTGACGATAAAAGCTCGAACACAAAGCGTGTTTATTCTCCGCCTGAAATATCGGCAATGGTGCTTCAGAAGATGAAAAAAACAGCGGAAGATTATCTCGGTCAGACTGTAACTGAAGCTGTTATAACTGTTCCGGCTTATTTCAACGACGCACAGAGACAGGCTACAAAAGATGCGGGCAAAATTGCCGGACTTGACGTTAAGAGAATTATTAACGAGCCTACGGCGGCGGCGCTTGCATACGGTCTTGATAAGAAGAAAAAGAATCACAAAGTCGCCGTGTATGACCTCGGCGGCGGTACGTTTGATATATCCATACTTGAACTCGGCGACGGTGTGTTTGAAGTGAAGTCAACAAACGGCGACGGACACCTTGGCGGTGATGACTTCGACCAGAGACTGCTCGATTACCTTGCTGATGAGTTCAGGAAAAAAGAAGGGATAGACCTCAAGAAAGACCCGATGGCGCTTCAAAGACTTAAAGAAGCGGCTGAAACTGCGAAGAAACAGCTTTCTACAAGCTCACAAACGGAAGTAAATCTTCCTTATATTACGGCAACTGCTGACGGTCCGAAGTTTTTGCTTGAGACGATAACAAGAGCAAAATTTGAGTCCCTGATTTCTGACCTGATTCAAAGGACTGTCGGTCCCTGCCAGAAAGCGATAAAAGATTCGGGATTATCTTTAAACGAAATTGACGAAGTGATACTCGTCGGCGGCTCGACGAGAGTGCCCGTTGTACAGGAAACAGTGAAGAAAATATTCGGCAAAGAGCCTCATAAAGGCGTAAACCCCGACGAAGTAGTCGCCATAGGCGCGGCAATACAGGGCGGAGTGCTGGCGGGCGACGTGCATGATGTACTGCTGTTAGACGTGACGCCTCTTTCACTCGGAATCGAGACATTAGGCGGTGTAATGACAAGACTGATTGAAGCTAACACAACTATACCGACAAAGAAATCGCAGGTGTTCTCGACTGCATCGGACAATCAGCCTTCCGTAGAAATACACGTTTTGCAGGGTGAAAGACCGATGGCAATTGATAACAGGACACTCGGACGTTTTCATCTTGACGGAATTCCGCCTTCACCAAGAGGTATACCGCAGATTGAAGTAGCTTTTGATATTGATGCAAACGGCATACTGAATGTTTCCGCAAAAGATCTGGGAACAGGAAAAATGCAGGATATAAAAATTACGCATTCATCGGTATGAACCGAAACTGAAATTGAAAAGATGAAACGAGACGCCAAAGAACACGAAGCCGAAGATAAAACCAAGAAAGAAGAAATTGAAGTTAAGAATCAGGCTGATGCAATGGTATTTCAGGGCGAGAAACAGATTAAGGAATTCGAAGCAAAGCTTAACCCTGAAACGAGGTCGAAGATACAGGCGGCAATTGACAGGTTAAAAGAAGCTATAAAGAGCAATGTCACTGCGGAAATAAAATCGGCGATGGAACAGTATAACAAGGCATGGGAAGAAGCTTCAACGCAGATGTATTCACAGGCAAAAGGACAGGGCGGAGCAGACCCGAATCAGCAGGCAGGATCCGGCGGTCAGCATTCAGCAGGTCCCGATGCGGGAAAACCCGCTGACGACGGTAAAGTTGAAAATGCCGACTATGAAGTTGTTGATGACAAGAAATAAGGAAAAGATAATAATATGAATATTAAAGGGCTGACCAGCTTACGCTATTGGTCAGCCCTTTTTTTAATATATATATGTGATAATTCTTTAATCCGTGATTACAACTTCTCCGCTGACTAAGGAATCTCCGTTTTTATCCGTTAAAGTAACTTTATATGTACCGGGTGACGAAAATTTCAGGTCTTTCTTATTTTCAAAATAAATATAGTCGAACGAAGACTGAATTGTAAACGGTATGGTTTTCATGGTTTTTTCATTAATCCGGTTCCCGCCGGCATCTTTTATCTTCGTTAATTTGATGTAAACTTTAGTCATTCCAATTTCTTTCCCCGATGGTCTCAGGTCAACCATAACAGTCAGGTATCCCGTTGAAAATTTCTTTGAAACGCTTATTTCTCCGTCAACCGGATCATATCTTTCACAAAAATACAATTTAGCTCCGGGAAATTTTTCCGATGAATTGTAATTAATCTCATCATTCTGAATATCCTCCGTAACCTCCTTTTTGATATCTTTCGGATTATCTTTATTTTTCTTTACCTCTTCAATTGTTGTCGACTTTGTTATTTCGGAATCCTTATAATATTTATATCCGAAATATCCGGCAATTCCGAGACATATAAAAATTACAATTACTATACCGACAATTATTCCTGTTATTAAGCAGGAATTACTCTTTTTGGGTTGCTTAGCATTACCGATGTTAGAGTAATCATAAACAGGCTGCTGCGGAGCTTGCTGAGTGACTAATGGCGGCGGTGGTAACGGTGGTGGCGGTGGTGGAGGTGGTGGAGGTGGTGAAGGTGGAGGTGGTGGTGGCGGCGGTTGTAATGACGGTGTTACCGTATTTATTTCCGTGGTTTCTCCGCAAAACTGACAGAATTTATCTCCCGCTTCTAATTCCTTACCGCATTTCAGACAAGTTTTCATAATTATTTAATTTTATTTATAAAATCTATTATTTATTATTTTAAAAAGCTATAGAATAATTAAGTAAGCACAAATAAAACTACATAACAATTAAATACAGGGCTGTAAAACCGATTATCATCATCATGGGAGTATCCATTGAGTGCGGGGCTGTTGCTTCAACAAAGGTCATAAGAATTGGAATAACAAGCATTGCAATCACGAAGCTGTTAACCGAAGGGAAATCCGGAAAAAACATTGCAGTAAATATTAATCCGCACAGCAAAACGCACAAACTGCCTGCATAAGAGCGTATATATCTTTTTTTCATAAACCACGCCGGAGCGAGATATTTTCTCTTTCCCCAGTAAATGCCCACAGGCTCTGCGAGCCCGTCTCCTATACCGATAATAAAAATTATTATAAATACTAAACCCTGCGCATTTATTTGTTCGAAAAAATATTGTTTAAAAACTGTGCTGATAATTAAACCCGGTAAAATATTTCCGACTACAATCCACTTCAGAGTATTTGGTCTGTCTTCAGGGCGGTCGAGTGAATTAAACTGCAGCATGAAAAACCTGGAATTTTCCCTGATCGGTTTTATCAGAAGTAAGAAAATAAAAAGCACGAGAAGTGATTCCCAGAGATGCGGAATAATACCCATAGGGTGAATTTTATTCCCGGGACTGCCTGCGCTTATCAGCGGGACTAAATATGCCGCAAAGTGCTGGAGTTTGCGGGTGTAATTTACTTTGAACCATGAATCTTTATTTGTTATGATGTAACCTTTCCCGTCTGTTTTACAATATTTCCTGCAAAGCAAACCGCCCGAAAGAGACATCAACAGCATAATCAAAAGTTTAAAAAAACAAAATAAAAAAAACTTATAGTCTGTATATAATTCGGGGTTTAAAAAATAAGTGGCAATTAAAAGTACGGCAAATGCGGCAAGCCAGCCGGTTAAAAAAACAAAATCAAAAGTTTTTTTCCAACTCAAAGAATAATCACCCGAAGTTTCGCCGGGCAGAATACATTGCTTATCCATAATCCGATTTTATTGCAAATTTAAACAAAATATATCAAAATTGTTAAAAAAACATTCCTTTTCGTTATTTCTCAGAATTTATTGTGGAGTAAATCGTCCATACGGCTGTAAAGCTCAATATAGTCCTGATGACTGCGCTCAATCACTTCGTACGCCTCTTCCCTGCCGTAAACATGCGTGATTTCGCATATACGTTTATCCGCTCCCGGGGCTTCTTTATAAGTAAGGAAATAATGTTTAATACGCTCAATTAATGGCTGTGGACAATCATTAATATCATCCCATTCGCCGAAAATACTGTCGCGGTGCATCACGGCAAGTATCTTATCGTCGGCTTCGTCGCCGTCAATCATTCTGAGACCGCCTATCGGCGATGCCTGTACGAGTATGTCATTATGTGTAATAACTTTCTCCGTTAATATACATATATCAAGCGGGTCGCCGTCGCCTTTAATGTCTTTTCTTCCGGTTTTTTCACAGCAAAAATCTGCGACTCTCTCTCCGCAATAAGTCTGAGGTATTAGTCCGTAAGGAGTGGGGCAGACATTGGAGTACAATTGCGGACGGTCAATTTTAAGATATCCGCTTTGCTTGTCGAGTTCATATTTTAATGTATCGGTCGGAACAATCTCGATATAAGCAGTAATTATTGCCGGAGAGTGTTTACCGATATAAACACCGTGCCACGGATGAGCTTTCAGTATCGTCCGGATTTCTTTCCAGGTTTTTTCTAAATTTTGTTTTGGCATAAATAAATATTAATTACGATATAAAATCAAGAGATTTCCTTATTAATTCTTCCGTTGTAAATTCGATGCCGGGACCGGATTTCAGCACTTCGCGAATTATTTTTTCGCCGTCATTTCTTGAATAACCAAGGTTCATAAGGGCGTGAAGCGCTTCGAGACGTGCCTGTTCATTGCCGCCTGATAACGGCAGATACTGCGCGCCTGCTCCTCCCGTCTCTGTTATCTTAAATATTTTATCTTTCAGGGCGAGTGATATCATTTCAATTTTTCTGCTTCCGATACCCGGTATTTTAACGGCAAAAGAATCTTTGCTGGTTATAAGCCCGATAATATCCTCGAATGAAGCATGAGAGAGGATTGTATGAGCTGATTTTGCGCTTATACCGTTCACCGTCACAAGAAGTTTAAATATTTCCCGTTCCCTCTCATTATGAAAGCCGTAAAGAGTGAGCGAGTTTTCTTTTACATCAAGCAGGGTACTGATGTAAAACTCTTCATTAAGCTCCGGCAGGTTTTCCATGACTCTCTTTGAGACATACACACTGTAACCGATTCCGCTGACTTCAATAACCACATCATTCACGCCTTTAAAGACCAGTTTTCCTTTTATTGATGTTATCATTTTATTTCTTACTGTAAATTTTCGAGGGATTATTGTCTATAAATTCTTTCCACGTTCCGCGGAAGTTTCCTTTTTGTTTCTTATTTTTCAGGCTTCTATGAATACCGTTAACGGAATAATTATGACAGAGCGCAATGGCAAGCGCATCGGAAGCGTCGCCCGGAATATTATCGCTCCGCATAGATAAAATTGTTTTCACCATATACTGAACCTGCTGTTTAGAAGAAGCGCCGCTTCCGGTGACTGATTTTTTAATTTCCCGCGGCGAGTATTCAACGACATTAACATAACTGTTTAAAGCGGCAATTATTACAGTTCCTTTTATCTGTCCGAGTTTTAAAGTTGATTGTATATTTTTCCCGTAGAACTGTGTTTCAATCGCAAGTTCATCCGGTTTATATTCCGATAATTTTCTGATGACACAATCGTAAACCTTCTTCAATCTCACCGTCATAGGCATTTTAGAGTTCATTGTAAGGACGCTGTAATCCAGAAGTTTTACTTTGCCGTCCGCGGCTTCTATCACACCGATACCCGTTACGACTGAGCCGGGATCAACGCCTATTATGCGCATAACATACTGAATTAAAAATCCGCGTTAGTAAATAAATTCTGAACGTCGTCATACTCCTCGATAATATCGAGAAACTTCATTAAATCAGCCCCCTTTGCTTCATCAAGCGCGACGAGGTCTTTGGCTATATATTGCAGACTCGCACTTTCAATTTTATATTTTTTTTCATCAAGGGCTTTACGGACTTTCTCGAGATTTTCCATTGAAGTAATTACTTCGAAAAATTCTTCTTCTGTTTTAAGGTCATCCGCACCGGCGTCGAGAATTATTTCCATCACATCATCTTCCGAATGGTTTCCCTTTTCGATTGTCACAACGCCTTTTCTTTCGAACATCCATGCTACCGAGCCGCTATCACCGAGATTTCCGTTATGCTTTGAAATCATGTGCCTGAGTTCGGCAACGGTTCTGTTCCGGTTATCAGTAACGCATTGGATCATCACGGCAATAGCATGGGGCGCGTATGCTTCATAAGTAATTTCTTCATATTTCACGCCTTCGAGCTCGCCTGTTCCTTTTTTAATTGCCCGTGTAATATTATCCTGAGGCATATTGCTGGATTTCGCGGATTGAATTGCGAGCCTGAGCCGCGGATTCCCGACAGGGTCACCTCCGCCGTCGCGGGCGGAAATGGTTATTTCCTTTATTAATTTCGTGAAAACTTTGCCTCTTGCGGCGTCAGTAGAAGCTTTTTTCCTCTTAATTGTTGCCCATTTGGAATGACCTGACATAATCTGTAGTTTAAAATATTGTTAATGAAATTTCATATCTTTAATCGTGAGTTTTGTAGTTTCTTTTCCGTTCCATAAATTTTTTTCGACAGAATAACAAATATCGCAAACCACGCCTTTTTCAATTTTATCGTGAAAATCTTTCGAATAGAAGAATACGGCATCCATAGCTTTATGAGAGTGTGTATCACGTACTTTGAAAATATGCGTATCAGCTTTTGCGTACCGCACTTCACCTATAATCTGAACATCTTTAGTAACAAAAAGAGGGACACTGTTTCCCGGACCAAAGGGTTCAAAAAACGATAATATCTTCGTAAATGTAGGATTTATTTCATCGAATTCAATTTCCATATCAACGTCAATTTCCGGCTGAAGTTCCTGTTTAGTAAGTTCCTGAGACGCAAGGTAATTAAACTTCTTACGGAATTCAGGAATATTTTCGATATTGATTTCGAGTCCGGCGGCATGGCAATGCCCTCCAAACTGAATCAGCATTCCTTCGCATTTCTTCAGAGCTTCGTAAATATTAAAACCGCTAATACTCCTCGCGCTTCCCTTTGCAACTCCGTTTACGGTCGTCATAACGATTGACGGGCGGTTATATTTCTCAACAAGGCGCGCGGCAACAATACCGATGACACCGGGATGCCATTCCTCATTATGCAGAACGATTGAAAAAGTATTTCCGTTTATTCCGAGACTTTCATACAATTTAAACGCATTTTCGGTAATAGTTTTATCGAGTTCGCGCCTGTTAAAATTTTCAACATCAAGTACTGCCGCAAGTTCATCCAGTTCGGATTCTGTTTCGCTTGTAAGAAGCTCTACGGCGCGTTTAGCATCGCCGAGTCTGCCGACGGCATTAATCCTCGGTGCAAGAGAAAAAACAATATTCGAAGTATTTACTTTACTTCCCTTTAAACCGATTTTATCCATTAATGTTTTTAAAGACGGTCTCGGAGTTGTATTAATTAAACGAAATCCTTCATTTACGAGCACACGATTCTCGTCAACAATAGGGACTATATCGGATGAAGTGGCAATTGCAACAAAATCAAGTAATGAATATACAAAGTCCTGTTCTCCGAGTTTTTTACAAACGGACTGAGCGAGTTTAAAAGCAACTCCGGCGCCGCATAAGTATTTAAAAGGATAATCGCAATCAATCTGAAGCGGGTCCATTATAGCAAGCACATCCGGAAGCTGTTCGGGGGGCTGATGATGATCGCAAATAATCATTTCTATACCCTGCGATTTAGCATAGGCGGCTTTATCAACGGCAGTTATACCGCAATCTATAGTCACTATCAGTTTAATTCCCTGCTCGCGGGCTCTGTCAATCGCATCGAAGGAAACTCCGTATCCTTCCGTAATCCTGTCAGGGATATAGACGGCAGCTTCAAGCTGGAAGTGTTTCAGGAACATATAAAACATAGACACACCGCATGTACCGTCAACATCATAATCACCGAGTACCATAATCTTTTCTTTATTCTCTATGCACTGAAGCAGTCTTTTCGTTGCAATATCACACCCTTTCATCAGTAAAGGGTCATAGAGTTTTTCTCTGGTAGGCTTGAAAAATTTAATTACCTTGTGGTAATCAGTCATACCTCTTATGTATAACAAACGCGCAAGTTTATCAGGAAGACTGACTCTTGCTTTCAGGTTTTTCATTTCATTGATAAAAACATCAATGTCCGCATTGGGTCCCGACCCGTTTTCCGGGAATAAATTCCTTAATTTCCAAATTTTGTTCAATTTTTTTCATTTTTTTACTTTTTTTGTGCTCAAAGGGGGACTCGAACCCCCACCTAAATACATAGACTGCACCCTGAATGCAGCGCGTCTACCAGTTCCGCCATTTGAGCAAACAATACAAAATAAATAAGCGTTTCAATGCTGAAACCGCATTTTGATACTGCTGTGAGAAGATAAAAATTATAATCTGTAATTACAATTTGAAAAAAAATCTGAAAATATTCTTATATTATGCGCTTATATGTAATTTTAATTGATGAAAATCTTTGATAACTTGCTAAAAACAATAATTTTCGAATGATTTCAATTGAAAACCTTGAAAAAACGTATCCGGGCGGAGCAAAAGCCGTTAACGGTATATCATTCCGTATAAGCCCGGGTGAAATTTGCGGTTATATAGGTACAAACGGCGCGGGTAAATCCACGACGATAAAAATTATCGCCGGAACAATTCCGTACGAATCGGGGAAAGTCAAAGTTTGCGGACTGGAGGTTAAAGATAATTTAACTGAAATAAAAAAACGGACGGGTTACGTGCCTGAATCATCGGACCTTTTCAGTTCTTTATCCGTTCAGGAATATTTTGATTTTGTCTGTACCGTCCGCGATATCGGAAAAAAAACAGCCGGACACAGAATAGCATATTTTTCTGAATTATTCGGATTCAAAAGTTTTTTAAACGAAGCTATCGGCAGATTATCCAAAGGCAACAGGCAGAAGATACTGATTACTTCCGCTATGCTTCACAATCCCGAAATATTACTTTTCGACGAACCGCTCAACGGATTAGACGCGAATTCAATTTTTGTTTTTCAGGATATGGTAAGCGTTTTAGCTCATAAAGGAAAGACGATATTTTACTGTTCTCATTTACTTGATATGATTGAGAAAATATCCGATAAGATTATAGTACTGGAAAAAGGGAAAATTATTATTGATTCAGATACAAAAGACTTAAAGAACACGGATAAATTCGGCACACTGGAAGGTTTTTTCCGCGGGCTGGATTCCGGCAAACAACAGACGGCATTCAGCTATGAAGATGTTTTTAATTAGCATTTTTCTGTTTCTTGCCGTTACGGTCAATATTGCACGGGCACAGCTTATTCAGAGCCCGCGCGACACCGTATATGACAGGAACTTTTTATCTACTGATTTTTACAGCGACCAGAACTCTGCTTCGCTGAATTCCAATATTAATTTCGAAGGCAGGTATAAGAGATTCAAAGTTTATTTCCGAAATGGCTTCAATTCCGATATTACGAAACTTTCCGAAAATTTCGCACGCGATTACAACAGTCTGAAATTCATATCAACCTATTCTGTAACCAGAAATTTTTCTGCGGGTGCAGGAGTTCTGAGCAAATCACTTTCAGACAACAAAGATATTGCGCTTAATAAAGGATTTAATAATTTTTATTTTGCCGATTTAGAGTTCGTTCCTTCAAATCACTTTTATATAAATTCGAAACTCGGTCTGAAAAACGAAGAACAAATAGGCGAAAGGAACTCCGGAATAGGAGGTGTTTTAGAATCAGAGTTAAGAAATCTTAACTTAAACAATTTTATTTCAAACGGCAAACTGTACCTCTACCATGACAATCTTTCAGAGAAAATAAATTACAACTACGAGCTTAGTGCGGACGTTACCAGACAATTTTCGGATAACTCGGGTAACAGATCCATTCTTCGCGCATACAGCTACAGAAGCGATTTCTATACTCCGGCGACTTTCAGCATTGCCGGCACTTACAACGTTAAGAATAACATACAATCAAGATACGAGCAGTACGTTTTCCTCGGAGATAACCTTGACTATAAATTTTCGAATAATCTGAAACTGCAGATAAGCGGTGTTTATTACGTTAAGTCAATCGAGAACGATTATAAATATAAACCGTCTCAGGGGAACATTGTTATAGAGAATATTTACGACAGTAAAATCAATGAGAATCAGCTCCAGGCTTCGGCAAAACTGGAATTCAAAAAAGGAAAGTTTTTTTCCAATGTTATGGCTTTATATACGGAGCGTAATGAACTTCATAACTTAATAAACGCGGACAATATATCCGTTCTTCAGCAGAGAGAACTTGAAAGAATCGAGAAAGATAAGAACAACAACAGCCGTTCATCAGCTTTCCTTGCAGAAGCGTATTATGTTATCTCCAACACTAATTATTTAAGATTCATGGGCTCGTCTTCACTTCTGAAATATGACACAGACAGTAAACTGAACTATGACGACAGGGATGAACTTGCCCTTAACGCCGTTTTGACGCACAGATTTACAAATCTGAGAAACTTTGACGTTGAGACGGCATTTGAAATTAACAATTCGGAATTAAGCTATCTTTTTAAGGAAAAAAGTTCAAACAACAATACGAATAAAGTTTATAAACTGACTTCCGTAAGCACTTTCAGTCCGGTGAAACAGCTTGTAACCAGAAATCAGTTTCAGGTGCTTGCAAACTACACGGTATATAAGTTTGAAGACCTTGTTTCGCAAATTCAGAGTTTTTCTTTCAGGCAGTTATACATATCTGACAGCACGTTTTATAAATTTACGAAAAATCTGACTCTGAATTTTTTCGGAAGCCTGAAGATATACGAGCAGGGACAGTACAATGAAAAGAGCTTTTCCGTACGTCCGCTCGCTTACTACGACGAAAGAATTACAAACGCACAGGCAAGCTATGCAGTAAACGAGTACATTCTTTTTGCGCTCGGGTTTAAACATTTTATTCAAAGACAATACGTTTATGACAAAGGAAGCAAGATTCTGAAAAGAACATTTACCACTTACGGACCGCTTTTAAGGGTTGAATTTCTTCTCAGCAGAAACTCCAGAGTAAATTTTATGGGGGGACTTGATTTTATTCAATCAAGCGATAATACATTGACCAATATATCTAAAAATCTTATTATTAACGTTTTATGGAATATTTAATTTCCTACACAAAATGAAAAGCGAAGTATTTGAATTTACGTTAGCAAGTAACAAGTCTGAAATCGGCAGGATTGAAAGAAAAATGGAAGAGATAAATCTGAAATTTAATCTGGATTTTGAAAGACTTATCAACTTTCAGATAGCTTTATCGGAGGCACTTGTAAACGCCATAGTGCACGGCAATAAAGAAAACAGCGAAAAGAAAGTTTATGTTAAAATTGAATATTCCGATACTTCGCTTACAGTAACAATAAAAGACGAAGGAACAGGATTTGACGTTAACAAACTTGCCGACCCGACAATGGAAGAGAACCTGCAGAAAGAACACGGAAGGGGAATTTTTATTATAAGATCGCTTGTTGATAAGTTCGAGTGTAATTCATCCGGAAACGGAACAGTATTTATTCTTACGATTTATAAAAAATAATTTTAAACTATTTTAATATATTTTCTATTAACCATTAAATCACAAATAAATGAAAATTACAATCGTTGGTGCCGGTAATGTAGGAGCAACTGCCGCACAGATTATTGTTGACAAAGCTCTGGCAAATGACGTTGTTCTGCTTGATATTGTAGAAGGCACTCCGCAGGGCAAAGCTCTTGATATTTACCAGTCGTCAGCCGTACAGTACTCGGACACAAAAATGCACGGCACAAACACTTACGAATTAACGGGAAATTCTGATATAGCAGTAATAACGGCGGGACTTCCCAGGAAACCGGGTATGTCAAGAGATGACCTGCTTCATATTAATTCCGAAATTGTTGCAACAGCCACAAAGGAAATAGTAAAATATTCGCCCAACAGCATAATAATTGTCGTATCCAATCCGCTTGACGCGATGACTTACGTATCTTTCGTTAACAGCCATTTCCCGAGGAACAGGGTTATGGGTATGTCGGGAGTGCTTGATACGGCGAGATTCAAAGCGTTTATCTGCATGGAACTGAATGTATCCATAGAAAACATTAACGCCATCGTACTCGGCGGACACGGAGATTCTATGGTACCGCTGGTCAGGTACACTACAGTCGCGGGAATTCCGATTTCTGACCTTTTACCTAAGAACAGGATAGACGCCCTTATTGAAAGAACGAGAAACGGCGGAGCGGAAATTGTAAAGCATTTGAAGACAGGCAGTGCCTATTACGCACCGGCGGCATCTATAGTGCAGATGATTGACGCCATAGTCAACAACCGTCACAAGATAATCCCGTGTTGTGTTTATTTACAGGGTGAATTCGGGCATAGCGATATATGTCTCGGCGTACCGGTGAAGATCGGAGCATCGGGAATGGAAGAAATCGTACCAATAAAACTATCGGATGAGGAAAAAACAGCATTTGATAAATCCGCAGATGATGTAAAATCGATGCTTAAAATTGTGAGCTGAATAAAATATTAATATATATAACAAAAGCGGCTTTCCATGAAGGGAGCCGCTTTTTTTTACAAATTTAAGACAGTCTAAGCTTGCACAGAAGTTTCCACAGAAGTTTCCACAGAAGTTTCCGGAAGAACTTCGAAAGGAATAACATTTATTACTTTTCTTCCGCGTTTATCAGTAAATTTAACTTTTCCGGCAATAAGTGAAAATACTGTAAAATCCCTGCCGAGGTCAACATTTTGTCCGGGAAGAAATTTTGTACCTCTTTGCCTGCAAATAATATTACCGGCTTTCACTGTTTCGCCGCCGTATTTTTTTACACCAAGCCGTTTAGACTGTGAGTCGCGTCCGTTTTTAGAACTGCCAAGACCCTTTTTATGTGCCATAACACTTTAAAATTTGATTATTAAAACTCTTATGATATTTTGTTAATCGCTATTTCAGTAAACTGCTGTTTGTGACCTTTTGTTACCTTATAGCCTTTTCTTTTTTTCTTCTTGAACACAACAACTTTATCATCTTTGAGATGATTAACAATAGTTGCTTCAACTTTCATATTAAGTGAGGGTGCGCCGATTTCAAATTTCTTGTCATCAGGCGAGTACATGAGCACTTTTTCAAACTCAACCTTGCTTCCGGCTTCTCCCTGCAATTTAGGTACAAAAAGATTCTGGTTCTCCGATACCTTAAACTGATTGCCCCTGATTTCTACTATAGCAAACATTTTCCTGTAAATATAATTTTATGCAAAAAGGTAATATAATAAAACATAAAGAAAGTTTCAAACCATAAAAATTATTCGGTTGAGTTTTCATGAAAGGAAAGTAAAAATCAAGAGTCAATTCAAATATGGCGAATAAGGTTTATATAATTAGATTGAATAACAATCAATAAAAGTATATTTTAAAAGCGTTGAAATAACATATTTCGGAGAAGTGGCTGAGCGGTTGAAAGCGGCGGTCTCGAAAACCGTTATAGGGGCAACTCTATCGAGAGTTCGAATCTCTCCTTCTCCTCTGTTTTGTTCGAGCTACCAATATGTCACATCTACAAAGGTTTGGTGCTACCGGCATTTCACTCCTGCGGGGTTTTATTTTTTATACCACTTTCTGCTACCGATATGTCTTTCCTGCGAGGATTTTATTAACAAAAATTTTCACTGTAAATAATTTCCCCAGTATAATTCAGTTTGTCCTTTTTTTCTACACTTAAAAAGTATCTGCCTTGTGGTTAAATACTGATATTACAATATTTATAATTTGGCATAATTATTGTATTATAGTATGTAAATAAAAGAAATTATTTAACGAAATTCTCAATTAAAATTTTAATTTCTAACTAAACAAAGGGTAAAAGCCATGAAAAAATTTCTCCAAACGTCCTTAATTCTGCTCCTGAGTGTGGGTATTATCTACGCCGCACCGAGGCCGAAAATTGTAAACCAGTTTGTTACGCCGGATATGCTGAAAACAGTACCCGCATTAACACCGGATTCCTGCACAACGACAGGTTTAAATTCCGTTCCCAATAAATTATTTGTTTATTTATCGGTATTTAATTTCGGGGACACAACTTCAATACAAAGCAAAACCTGGACGATGTTATCCAAACCTTCAGGCTCGGCAGCTGCAATTACTAATATACCCTCTTTAAACTGGGTTAAATTCCGTACGGATATAAAAGGAACATACGAAGTGAAATGCGCAATCACGACTTCATCAGGATCGAAAGATACAACCATTAAGATTTATTCATCTGATTTTGTTGGTACGGGCGGCTTTTATAACGTTCCCGCGGCTTATCCGAATTGTATGTCCTGCCACGGCGCAACACCTTCATTCGTGGAAATTTTCAACAGATGGAAAGTCAGCGGACACGCTAACATTTTCCGTTATAATATAGATTCCGGCTCGGCTGGTTACGGCACATCATGTATGAAATGTCATACAACCGGTTACGACCATAATTTATTCGCCATTAACGGCGGATTTGACGATAAAGCAAGGGATTTAGGATGGAGCTGGACAAATTTCTCACCTCCTAAAAAAGGAAACTGGGACACACTGAAGAACAGATATCCTTCACTCGTAGCACTTTCCAGCATCGGTTGTGAAAACTGCCACGGAGCGGGAAGCGAGCATGCTACAGGCGGCGATGACGCTAAGATACAAATAAGTTATGATACTAAAGCATGCGCCTCTTGCCACGACGAGCCGTGGAGACACAATATTTACTCACAGTATAAGAATTCGCTTCACTCTCATGCAGTATTCGAAGGACGTGCAGTAGCTGACAGCTTGAGAAATCAGCTTGGCGACTGTAACCGCTGTCACGACGGTGAATCGTTTATCGGCTATACAAAAAATCTCAAATACCCTGTGAATTCAACAAAAGCAGACCAGGTTATGATAGGATGTCCGACATGCCATGACCCGCACGGCAACTCGAATGAGTTCTCACTCAGAACCGTCCCGGCAGGCGCAGATACACTTGCAAACGGATATCACTATTCATCCACCGGTACGGGCGCACTCTGTATCAGTTGTCACTCAGCAAGAAGAAATAACAAAACTTATATTACGGTACGCGGTTCGTTCTCGAGTACTTGGGGACCGCACGAAAATCCTCAGGGCGATGTATTATTAGGACAAAATCTGGCTACATTCGGATTCCCGTTCATGTCCGGCTCGCATAAAAATATCTCCGGTGCATGCGTAGGATGCCACATGTCACCAACGACTGACACAGGAACAGTATCAAGGGATAAAATCGGCGGACACTCATTTAACATGAATTACGCGGCAACAAATGTTGACAATGTATCCGGATGCGAAGGATGCCATCCGGGAAAATCATCGTTTGATGACTTCATTGCGCCTGAAGATTATGACGGCAACGGATTAATCCAAACCTGGCAGAAAGAAGTTGCCGGATGCCTGAAAAATCTCAGGATCGCTTTACCGCCTGTTGGAGTTGATTCTGTTTCATGGCAGATGATAGCCAGAGACTCAACAAACCTAAACCTGAGAAAAGCCTACTGGAACTATCTTGTGATTACAAACGATAAAAGCCTTGGAATGCACAATCCGTTCTTAGCTATCAATGTTCTCCAGGTATCAAAGAACTATGCAGTCGGAATAAATCAACTCGGAACAGAAATACCGAAAGTATTCGAATTAGGCCAAAACTATCCGAATCCTTTTAACCCGACAACAAAGATTCACTTCTCTATACCGTCGAATGAAACTGTCACAATTAAAGTTTTTGACTTAACGGGCAGAGAAATATCAACACTCATTAACAGCAAAAAACTGATGGCCGGTCAGTATTCAACTGACTTTGACGGTTCAAAATTATCGTCAGGAGTATATTTTTACAGGATTACGGCAGGCGCATACAATACGACGAAAAAAATGATTCTCGTGAAATAGAGAGTTGAGATAAAGATTCTTTTCTCATAGCTTACTCCGAAGCCCGGGTGTTTTCAACTAATACCCGGGTTTTTTTTATCCGCAATTTTATTTATATAACAAGTTTTATTTTAATATAGCAAATATTGGTAATTTCTTTTATTTTCGGTATTGATCCGTAATGAACTTACGAAAAAACATAAGACGGTTTTGTGATAAATTCCGAGTTTTTACATACTGCTATTTCCCTGAGAACAGATATCCTTTTCCGGAATATTGACGAGCTGATAACGTCCGGCTCTCTGAAGTCAATACACGGAACAAGAGTGTCAGCAAGAAGGCTCAGGTCTGTACTGGAAGGTTTAACGTATTCGGGGTATTATCCGGCTCAATTATGTTCACACCTTAAAAATCTTGTTAAATTAACCGGGACGGCAAGAGAACTATCAGTTTGCATAAGCATCACGGGTGAATATTCCGATTGCGCGCTGGTACAGTCTTTCTTTTTAAATGATTTCAGGAAATATTTAGACTCATTATTCGGGAAAGAAAAAGAAATTTTGCTGGGGCATTACGAACTTATTCTGTTTCCGGAAAAGAAAAAAGAATTTATGTGTTTACCGGACTATTCTCCTTCATTACCTGAAGAACTGTCAGACATATCAGATTCCGCCTTAAACGGTCTTTTCCGGAGTATAGTAATTGCTCACCTGGAAAAGATACAATGCGGATTTGATATCTCATTAAGCAGAGACAAATTCAGAAAACTTCATCAGGCGCGTATCGAAGCAAAATCGCTGAGGTATATAATTGAATTGTTTAACGAAACAGACGAAAAAGTCTTTAATCATGAACTCTCTGCCGTAAAATCATTCGTTGATATTTCCGGAACAACTCATGATTACAACGTATTAATTTCTTACTTAAATAAATATTTAAAGGTCAAAAAAGGAAAGCATCACACACCCGCGCACGATAATTCTTTAAAGTCGTTCGGAAAATACATTAAGCTCAAAGAATCAGATTTTTACAATGAATCCGTTAAAGTCATGAATATTTTCCTGAAAGATGAATTCAGGCTGGAACTGCTTAAAAAGATATCTCCGGACTTTCCGTGAAAAGGTAAAATATACATATTGCTTTTATGCTTTCACAATATTATTTTTGTGTAAAACATTTTCCATTAACTTAAAACATAAACACAATGAACAAAGAACAACTCATTGAAAAGCTCGCGAGTGACAACGATGCAACAAAAGTAGCTGCGAAAAATTTTCTTGAATCATTTACTGACACAGTAAAGAAAACTCTGAAAAAGGGCGACAAACTGGCTCTTGTAGGCTTCGGGACATTCTCGGTCGGAAAAAGGAAAGCAAGAACCGGACGTAATCCGCAAACAGGAAAACCGTTGAAAATTGCCGCCGCGAAGACCATTAAATTCAAAGCCGGAAAAGAATTCAAAGATTCAGTAAACAAAAGATAGTAAAGAAATCAATTCTATCAGGGGAGATGCCTCAGATTGCAGTCGAAAGGGCATCTCCTTTTTTTATTTTATTATTGCGAATTTCCCGGTTTTTGCCTCAACATCCGCTCCCGAAGAGTTCTTCCCTTCTGCCCTGAAGATATATATTCCTGTCGGAAGGTTTCTTCCTTTTGAATCCTTTGCCTGCCACTGAATGCCTCCGTTACAGGCTTCCTCTTTTACTTCGGCAATAAAACTTCCGGTAACATCATAGACTGATATTGTTACGGTTTTTGTAAGGTTGGCAAACGTGAGATATCCCTGCCCTGACGATATTTTATACGGGTTCGGGTAAACAACTGCACTGTTAAGATCTTCTTTAATATAAGAAAGGCTGAAACTGCTTCCCGCACCGGTTACTATTTTAATTCCGGTGCCTGAGTAAACATTACTGACACGCAGAAAGTATATCCTTCCGCTTGCGCCGATTGTACCTTTGTTATCGAGCGTAAGATTAACTGCCCGCTTTGAATTGTCTGCAGGAGTAACAGACAGAATACTGAACCCGAAAGGTTCAAAAGCATAGCAAGAGGGATTTCGGGAGCTGACCGTATCCGCATCGAGGTTGAATTCAACGCGCAGTTTACGGCTTTCTATCAGGGATACGCTTTTAACATAAAACAACAAAGAGTCGGCTCTATTTACAGTAAAAGATACAGCGGCAGTGTCAACAGGCGAGCCGTAAAAGTCAGTTAATGCCGACGCTCTTAAGGAATATGTCCCGTCAGGGATAAATTTTTCAAATGACAGTACGTATTCAAAATCATTTTTGAAACCGATGTTCTCAGGATTACCAATCTGACTGCCGATAATAAACGAAGTCATATTCGGAATCTTTAAAGCAACCTTTTCGGAAAATCGGACAGAGAGTATATTATTTAAAAATTGTGTCTGCGATATTTTCGACTTATTGTGAACATATACGATAACCGCGTTTGAAAGCCCGCTTTCCCTGACCGAAAGATTTGTATCAACAGCCGAGATTTTATAAAGATAGTTCCTGCGGTTTATAACCGTATTATCGCTGAAATTTGAAGTTAAGGTCGAGTCTATTAAATTATATGACAGTATAGATGCCGGAACAAGTTCAGTATGACTATTTTTTATAGTATCATTCTGCGACCTGTAAATCCTGTAATAATCAGCGCCCTGAACAGGAGAGAAAGATATTTTTACTTTTGCAGAATCCGGACTGAATGCTGTGATGTTTGAAGGTACCGGCGGTCCGCTGAAACCGGTTTCTTTTTCAATAAATATAAGAGAATCCTGCGTATTAACGCCGATTTCAGGTATCCCGTTATTATCAAAATCGAAAACAATCTGGTTAAAAGAATTTATACCCGGCATATAATATGAAGGTAAAAAAACCGCCTGCGGCGCAGAACTTTTTGCGGAATATTTAAATATATAATAATTATTTCCCGTATTTATCAGAATTTCCGATTTATTATCACCGTCTATATCACCGCTTTCAGAAGATATTTCTGCGGTTGTCTTATGATTATACACGTCAAAATTACTCATCACCGTGTATGCATTATTACCGGTATTTTTGAACACAAAGATGCTGAAATACGGAACGAGAGTCTGAGACGAAAGCCCTGCTGCAAACTCCTGTTTTCCGTCCCCGTCAAAATCGCCGCCGGTGAGATTATCCCCTTTCATAACCATTGGTATGGAATAACTGTAAACTTTAGTGAAATTATTACCGCCCTGATGCTCGTAAACATTTATTATTGTATTCTGAGTACTGCCGCCTGCGGGAAAATAATTTTCCGTGAAGATAATATCTGTTTTTCCGTCATTATCAAAATCACCCGTAAGGACATTTTGTGAATTTGCCTGAGAGTTAGCAGTACTGTACGGCAATAGTGCAAAATCCTGAAAACCGCCCGAAGAGTATTTTAATATTCGCAATCCGTTTTGGCTGAATCCGAGTACTTCCTTCTGTCCGTCACCTTCTGCATCGGCGAATTTTGAAGACCAGAATTCAAGTTCGGGATTACTGTTCCATATCTTAACCGCCGGTAGCTGTCCTGCGGCGGGAGCTTCATATATTGCGCCGCTGCGCTGGCCCGATGTTAATAAATCAATTTTACCGTTGCTGTTAATATCCGCAAGATCTCTTGCTACAGTAAAGTCAGGGAATTCCGGGGAAACCGGTAATCTTACAAATCCGCCTCCGGTGTAATTATACACATTCAATCTCAGATTATTGCGTATATCGTTCGTGAATAAACATTTGCTTCCGTTGTTTAATACATCAAGTACCGTGTTACATATCTGGCTAACCGGCAGGTTGTAAGGTTTTTTGGGGTATCCGTATGAATAAAACTGACTGCCTGTATAGAAATGGAAGGAAGTATCGGACAGAGATACTTTTCTGCTGTTTTCCGACATAGCTTCGATATAAAATTCATATTCTGTATTCGGAACAAGCAACCGGCTTTTCAGCAATCCGTAATGCTCATTAGAGACATATCCGATATTTCCCGAACCTGCATCAGCATATATGAAATTATACGTGTCGTACGAATTTTTTTTCCTGTAATATATATACCCGAGCGTCGGTACATCGGTATAGAAATATACTATTTGTGAATTATAGTCGTTGTCAGATATGTTTCCGTTCGAATAGTACAGTATTTCAGGCTGTGACTTATTCTTGGTTATAATCATACGATGCTCTATAGTCTTACCGTTATTCCCGTTAATAGAGAGGCGCAGTGTATAAGACGTATCGGGCAATCCCGTCAGATTCAACCAGCCGGCAGTATCTCTCAGAACCTGATTAGTACTTAAGGGAATTACTGTTACGAATGCAGAAGGATTCTCCCCTATACCATACGATAAAGTATATGATCTGAAAAATGCAGAAGCGGCAGAAATATATAAAGGCAGTGTATCAGACAGTCCTGAGTAATTCTGAAACGGGAAATAAATTCTGGCGACAGAAGGATTATATATGTTTTGATAAGAAACCGTAGCATTCAAATATCCGGAAGCGTACAAATGATTCCAGCCCGATTGTCCCGGGAAATAGTTTGAAGAAGATACGAGGATTCCGCGAATCTCTTCATTAGTCAGATTCGGATTTTTCGCGGCAAGAATCGCCGCAACGGAAGCCGCAAGAGGCGCGGAAAAGGACGTACCGTTTACATAAAAATAATCTTTATTAAATTCCGTGCTTCCGAAACCTATGCGTGAAGTCGTCAGCAAATCCACTCCCGGAGCGAATAAGTCAACTGTCTCGCCGTAAGCCGAAAAAGTTGCTTTCCTGTCATAGAAATCCGAAGCTCCGACCGAAATTACTTCGTCAAAAGCAGACGGGAAATGCAGTTTATCGGAATTATCATTTCCCGCAGAGCATACCATAACAATGTTTTTAGAATATGCGTAGCGGATTATATCAAGTAAAAGATTGCTGTATATATAATCACCGAAACTGAAATTAAACACTTTCACTCCACTGCTGATACCGTACAATATAGCAGACGCTACGGCATCTTCTTCCCCCGCCCCCTGTGAATTGAATGCCTT
>Ga0247841_10004953_pt1 | contig 22141 bp, 18 predicted proteins | sample LaCruzMarch2015__2_FD_192410 | JGI IMG/M metagenome (GOLD analysis project Ga0247841, IMG submission 192410) | Freshwater microbial communities from meromictic Lake La Cruz, Castile-La Mancha, Spain - LaCruzMarch2015_18m | ecosystem: Environmental > Aquatic > Freshwater > Lake | place: Spain... | reverse complement strand
CGCCGGCGCGCTCCTGACGCTCGCGCTCGCCGTCCTCGCCTTCGCCCTGAAGCGCAATCACCTGCGGGTCACTGCCGCCCTCGCGGTCGCCGATCGGGCGAACCTGGCCCTGGCCGAGCGGACCCGGGACTTGGTGGAGAGTGAGGGACGCGTGCGCGCCAAACTCGAGGTGCTACTCGCCCCGGACGGGGATCTCCAAACCCTGGACCTGGCCGATATCATCGATTGCCATGAGATCCAGCGGGTCATGGACAATTTCTTCCGCCTCACCAATCTCGCCGTTGCCCTGCTGGACCTGAAGGGGCGGGTGCTGGTGGCGACCGGTTGGCAGGAAATCTGTACCCGATTCCATCGGGTCCACCCGGACACTGCCCGCAACTGCCTGGAAAGTGACACTCTGCTCTCGCAAGGGGTTGCACCCGGAACCTTCCGCACTTATCGCTGCAAGAACGGCATGCGTGATGTGGTCACCCCGATCATGATCGGGGGCCGGCATGTCGGCAACCTGTTCCTTGGCCAGTTTGTGTTCGACGACGAGCCCTTGGACCGGGAGGCGTTCCGGGCGCAGGCGCGCCGCTACGGGTTCGACGAGGCGGCCTATCTGGCCGCCTATGAGCGGGTGCCGCGCTGGAGCCGGGAAAAGGTTACCCTGGTGATGCATTTCTACATGCAGTTCGCGGAGATGATCTCCCGCCTGAGCCACGGCAATATCCAGTTGGCGCGCGCCCTGACGCAGCAGAAGCAGTCCGAGGCGGACCTGATTGCCGCCAAAGAGCAGGCGGAGGCGGCGAACCGCGCCAAATCGGTCTTTCTGGCAAGCATGAGCCATGAGATCCGCACCCCCCTTAACGCCATCCTCGGCTTCGCCCAGGTGTTGGCCCGCGACACCGGCCTGAACGCCGCCCAACGCGACAGTCTGGTGACCATCCGGCGCAGCGGCGAGCACCTGCTGACGCTCATCAACGACATCCTGGACATGGCCAAGATCGAGGCGGGACGCATGACCTCCCAGGTGGCCCCCTTCGACCTGCACCTGTTGATCACCGAGATCGAGGCCTTCTTCCGGCAGCACGCCCGCGACCGGGGGCTGTGCCTGACCGTCGAGCGGTCCGTGATCCCGCGGACGGTGGCCGGCGACAAGATGCATCTGCGCCAGGTCCTGATGAACCTGGTCGGCAACGCGGTCAAGTTCACCACCGCCGGGGCGGTGACGCTGCGGGTCGCCACCGCGGCCGGTGAAGGCATCGCGTTCAGCGTCCTGGACACGGGAATGGGGATCGCAGCGGATGAACTGCCGCGCCTCTTCGAGCCCTTCAGCCAGACCACCACCGGCCGGACGGTGCAGGGCGGGACCGGACTCGGCCTGGCCCTGAGCACCCAGTACGTCCGGCTCATGGGGGGGGAACTGCGCGTGGCGAGCGTGCCGGGTGCCGGGAGCTGCTTTTCCTTCACCATTGCGCTCCCACCGGCGCCGGCCGATGAGCCGGCCGCGCTCCCGAGCGCGCTGCCGGTGGTTGGGCTGGCGCCGGGCCAACCGGTCTGCCGGATCCTCATCGTCGATGATCAAGAGGACAACCGGGAACCGCTGCGGGTGCTGCTCGCCTCGCTGAATCCCCAGCCGCCGGTCATTGAAGTCCGGGAGGCGGCCGACGGTCGGGAGGGGGTGGCGGTCTGGGAGGTCTGGCAACCGCATGTGATCTTCATGGACATGCGGATGCCGGTGCTCTCGGGTGAAGAGGCGACGCGGCAGATCCAGGCCCTCATGGCGGCCCGGTCCGGGGCCATGCGCTCGGTGGTGGTGGCGCTCACCGCCAGCGCCTTCGACGATGATCGCGAGCGTTTCCTTGCCTGCGGCTGCGACGAATTCGCCTGCAAGCCGTTTCGGGCCGAAGAACTGTTCGCCATCCTCGAGCGTCGTGCGGGCCTGCGGTTCGTCCGGGCCGAGCCGGGGCCGGCGCGCGCCCTCCTGTCCCCCGCCGCGGCGGCCGACCGCCTGGCCGCCAGCCCCACGAGTTGGCGCGCCGGGCTGCAGGACGCCGTGGCCCTGGGTGATTTCGGCCGGATTTCAGCGCTCTTGGAACAGCATCGCGACGCCGATCCGCCACTGTACGAGACGCTGGCGGTCTGGGCCTACAACTATGACCTGGAAGCCTTCACCCGGGTGCTGGCCGGGGGCGGGCCGCAGCAGGGCGGGGGCAACGAATGAAGAAGAGACTGTCGCTGCTGGTGGTCCTGGTCCTGGTCGGGGGTGGCCTGACCTGGTGGCGGAACGGGCGCCCGCCGCCGGCCATACCGGTCGGCGTGGTCGCCTGGTTGGCCTCCGGTGCGGTGGTCGGTTCCAGTGAGATGAACGCCGCCGATCTGTTCCTGGAGGAGCATCCGCACAGCCGCATCCGGGTGCTGCCCCTGGACGACGAGTGGAAGCCGGAGCGCTCGGTCCCCGTCATCCAGGACGCCCTGCGCCAGGGGGTGCGCTTCTTCGTCTCCACCCACCCCTCGCGCTGTGCCGTGGCCTCGATGCACCTGTTTGCGGCCCCCGGCGCGCTCCTCATCGTCGCGGCCTCGACCACCCCGGCGTTGACCGGCCGGGACGACTCCATCCTGCGCATCATCCCCGATGCCGAGCAGGAACAGCGCGCCATTGCCCGCCGGCTCGATCAGTTGCCCGGAAATCGTATCCTGGTGCTGCAGGATGCCGGCAATCTCGCCTACACCGAACCGGCGTTTGCCTCCTTCGCGGCCGCACTCGGCACGGGCCGCTGGCAGCTCGTCCACCGCCGGCTGACGGTCGCGCACTTCAGACCCGACGACTACCGGGCACTGATGGCGGAGCCCTATGATGCGCTCTACATCCTGGCGGGTACCTTCCAGAGCGCCATCGGCAACATGGCCCAGTTGTTTCACTATCTCCATCCCGAGGCGCCCATCCTGCTCACCCCCTGGGCGCGCTCGCCGGCCATTCTGGAGACCGCTGGCGACGCCCTCGGCCGCATCGTACTGCCCAGCCCCTATCCCTTCCGGAACGAGGCGCCGGCCCTCGACGACTATCTGCGACGCTATCGGGTGCGGTTCGGTTACGAGGCCCACGCCATGGCCATCGGGGTGCGCCAGGCCCTGGAGTTGCTCGATCAGGCCTTCGCCCGCGGCTACGAGACCCCCGCGGAGGTCAAGCGCTACCTGCTCGCCGTGCCCGTGCACCAGACCAGTGTCGGACCCGTTTCCTTCGATCGGAATGGGGATGTCACCGGTACCTTCCATTTCAATACGGATCTCAAGCAAGAGCGCTGATGAGACCGCTTCGCCGCACCACCTTCTGGCGCTACAATCTCTTTCTGGAGGTGTCGGCCTTGACCCTGACCTCGGCCATCCTGTTCGTGGCCGTCTGGTTTACGCTCGCCGAGATGAACAGGAAATACCTGGACCTGCGTCTCGCCGATGCGGCCAAGGTCCACGTGTTTCTGGAAAGCCAACTCGATGATGCACGCGCGAGCCTGGCGAGGTTCGCCGACCTGCCGGAGGCGGAACGCTCGCCGACCGTGCTGCGACTGCTGTCCGAGTTTTCGGACCTCTATCTCTTGGATCAGGCGTTGCACGTGGAGCGCACCTACAAGACGGCGGCCGATACCAAGGTGTTTACGGGCTTCTCCTTTTCGGGGGGGAAGCTGGCCGACTATCTGGCGTCGATCGGGGTGGGCAACGAGTCGTCCGAGATCATGCGGGGGTACGAGGACGATGCCCCGAGCGTCTATTTGGCGATCCGGCCGGGCGGCCGACTCTATCTCGGACGGTTGAATCTGGCCTATGTCCAAAACTTCCTGACCCAGTTTTCCCAGTTCTCCGGGACTCCGCTGATGCTGGTGGCAAGCGATGGGTTCGTCATGCTCTCCGGCGCCCCGGACCTGCAGATCCCTGCGTTCGATCTCAAGAAGTGGGCGGGGACACCGAGCGCTGGTCGGACCCTGTCGGCGGGCAACCGTCGCTGGATCCCGATGATCGCGCAGACCAGCACGATCGGCGCCCGCATCGTCCTGCTCATTCCGACTGAATTGCTCGATACTCAGCGCAATACCCTGCTGGCCTTCCTGGTCGCCTTCATGGGCAGTCTGGTGCTCCTGGCGGTGATCAAGAATCGCCGCCTGAACCGGCTGGTCATGCAGCCCATTGCCGCCTTTGCGGAGAAGATGCGGGACCTCGAAAACGGTCGCTTGCCAATGCGGGAGCCGGTATCGGCGCCGGCGCCGGTGCCGGAACAGGAGCCGGACCAGGCGCAGGTGCAGGAGTACGACGGCAACGAGCGCTTCAAGGAACTGGCCGACATCCATACCCGCTTCCGGGCCATGGCCGAGGCCATGACTCAACGCGAACAGTCGCTGGCGCAGGCCAGTACCCAGGCGCGTGCCGCATCCCAGGCCAAGAGTCAGTTCCTGGCCAATATGAGCCACGAAATCCGCACCCCCATGAACGCTATCCTCGGCTTCACCCAGGTGCTGTCTCGTGACCCCGAGCTCAATGACGCCCAGCGCCACAGCCTGGCCATCATCCAGCGCAGCGGTGAACATCTGTTGACGCTCATCAACGACGTCCTCGACATGGCCAAGATCGAGGCCGGGCGCATGATCCTCCACGCGGCCCCCTTCGCCCTTAACCGGCTCGTGACCGAGATGGACCTGTGGTTCCGGCCGCGTGCCCGTGAGCGGGGGCTGACCCTGAGCGTCGCGGCACCGGCGTTCCCCCGGATGCTGGTCGGCGACGAGCTGAAACTGCGCCAGGTGCTCATCAATCTGCTCGGCAATGCCGTCAAGTTCACCCGGGACGGTGGCGTGACACTGCGGGTCGAGGCCCTCCCCGATGACCTGATCCGGTTCAGCGTGGGGGACACCGGGATGGGCATCGACTCGCGGGAAATGGCCGGGCTCTTCGAGCCGTTTAGCCAGACTGCGAGCGGCAGCCGGGTCCAGGGGGGGACCGGTCTCGGTCTGGCGCTCAGTAGGCAGTATGTCCGGCTCATGGGCGGGGAACTGACGGCGGACAGCACGCCGGGCCTGGGCAGTTGCTTCTCCTTCACGCTGGCGCTGCGGGCGGCGGACGCTCTAGCACCGGCGACCGAGCGAACCGAAAGCTCGATCATCCGCCTGAAGCCTGGGCAGCCCGTCTGCCGGGTCCTCATCGTCGATGACCTGGCGGACAACCGGGAGCCGCTGCAGGCACTGCTCGTTGCGCACGATGCGCAGCCGCCGGTGCTTGCGATCCGGGAGGCGGCCGACGGTCGTGCCGCGGTCGCGCTCTGGGAGGAGTGGCAACCCCAGGTGATCTTTATGGACATGCGGATGCCGGTCCTGTCGGGGGAGGAGGCGACGCGCCGGATCCGCACGCTGATCGCGGACCGGCCCGGGGCGGTGCGCTCCGTGATTATCGCCCTGACCGCCAGCGCTTTCGACGGGGACCGCGACCGCTTCCTCGCCGCCGGCTGTGATGAATTCGCCCGCAAGCCCTTCCGGGCCGAGGAACTGATCGCCATCCTGGAGCGGCGCGCCGGCCTGCGTTTCCGGTGGCCCGAGGGACTGCCTGTCGCGCGGCCGGCCCCATCGCCCGAGGCCTTGGTCCAGCGCCTGGCCGCCTGCCCCGCCGAGTGGCGCGCCCGCCTGAGCGACGCGGTGCACCTGGGCGACTTCGGGCGGATCGCCGCCTTGCTGGAGCAACTCCAAGATGGCGATGGCAGCCTCCGCGCGGTGCTGGCAAACTGGGCCTATGACTACGACCTGGACGCCTTCATGGGGGCCTTGGCGGGCGTGAGGGATACGGCCGAGGGCGCTGCTGAGCCACCGTGATGAGGGGTGTAGACTTGTCCGGGTGCGGTCGCGGGATGCCCGTTTCCTGCCGTGACGCCCGATGACCCAGAGCGAGGTTCCATGTACATTACATTTCTCTTGTGCCTGATCGCCGCCTTGTTGATTCATCATATGTCCGACAAACTGCCGATCAGCCTGTAGGGCCGTACTCTTTCGCGGCTAGACTGCGGGTACCATCGTTGCCGTTGTCGTTGTCGTTGTCGTTGTCGTAATCGTAATCGTAATCGTAATCAAAGAAGCGTTGCAATTCGGCATGCGAAAGAATCCGGGCGGCTACGATAATCTCGACAACGACAACGACAACGACAACCACAGCGCGATTGCGCCCTGGTATGATCCAGCTCGACGAGGTATCGCAGCGCGGTCGCCTCCCCAACCGAGACAGCCCGGTCCGGAGCCCTTATGCCTGCCTCCCGTGTCGTCGTTTGGCTCAATGCGCTTGCCCTGGGTCTGATCTCTGTGGCATTGATCGCCGCCTTTGCCGATCAGTTGCTGCTCGGTGAACTGCCGTGTCCCAACGGCCGCGGTTCATCGCGGATTGGCGCCGTCGTGGCGTCGTGCGCGTGGCGCCCCTGGCGGTCACGCACCCACCGGGGTCAGAACCGGGCCACCCGGCTGGCCGCTTTAGCCGCTTGCGCCCCGCCGAGCGCGGACCCGGCGGGCTGCCTTACCCCGACAGCGATTCCAAGGTGAGTGCTGACCGGTCGCCGCGGTAGGGTCCGCTGTGCGGACCGGCAGTCGCGCGCTCCCCGCCGCGGCCGCAACCCTGATGGGGCGGGGCCAGGCGTGACCCGGACGCCTCGCCGCCCGGCCGCGGGCGTCGCGCAAGCGTGCGTAAAATGGTAGAATTCCAAGGTCCCTTTTTCCGGGGTATGTCGCCGCCGCCCGCGGGTGCTCCACTCGCCGGGCCTGCCCCTGGCCGCATGTCCCAATTACTCCAAAAGAACGTGACAAGGCAGAGCATGAGCTACCATTCCATAGTAATGGTCAAACAGGTTCCTGACACGGCCAATATTTCCGGCCAAGTCATGAAGCCCGATGGCACCGTTAATCGCAGTAAACTCCCCACCATCTTCAATCCCGAAGACAAGGTGGCCCTGGAACTCGCACTGCAATTGCGGGACCGTTACGGCGGCACCGTGCGGGTGGTGACCATGGGGCCCCTGAAGGCTTCGGACCTGCTGCGCGACTGCCTGTATATGGGTGCCGATGAGGCCGTGCTCATCAGCGACCGCAAGTTTGCCGGTGCCGACACCCTGGCGACCTCCTATGTCCTGGCGGAGGCCCTGCGGAAGATGGGTCCCTACGATATCGTCTTTGCCGGCCGCCAGGCGATCGACGGCGATACCGCCCAGGTCGGTCCCCAGACGGCCGAGAAGCTGGGCCTGCCGCAGATCACCTATGCGGAGGCGATCCTGGAGGCGCAGGGCTCGACCATCACCGTCAAGCGCAAGGTCGATCAGGGCTTCGAGGTGCTGGAAGGTACGTTGCCGCTGCTGATCACGGTGGTCAAGGACGCCGCCACCCCCAGACCCTTCCGGGCCAAGCGGGTCATGGCCTATAAGAACGCCCATACCCTCCTCGAACTGGAAAAGATGACCGAGGGCAATTCTCTGCTGTATGTGGATCAGCTCAAGGATGAGTACGTGTCCAAGGGCCTGTTTATCCCCACCCTGACCGCCGACGATCTGGATGTCGATCTCAGTCGCTGCGGCCTCGGCGGGTCACCGACCAAGGTCCACAAGATCGAGTCGGTGGTCCTGGGCGGGAGCGCGCACGAGACCCTGCCGGCCACCAAAGACGGCATGTATGCGCTGATCGATAAACTGATGGAAGACCACATCTTCGGATAAGTCGCTATGAATGAGAATACACAAAAAGTCTGGGTTTTCATTGAGCAGCGCGACGGCAAACCGGCCGATGTGAGCCTGGAACTGCTCTCCAAGGGCAGAAAGCTGGCAGAGAGTCTGAACGGGGAATTGCAGGCGGTCCTGATCGGCCACGATATGCAGGCCCTGGCCGCCGAAACCTTCCGCTATGGGGTGACGGACGTGCTGCTGGCGGATCACCCCGATCTCAATCACTACAATACGCTGCCCTACAGCCGCATCATGAGCGAGTTGGTGGACCGCTACCAGCCGCGCATCGTCCTCTTCGGCGGAACCTTCATTGGCCGGGACCTGGCCCCGCGGGTCGCCTCCCATACCCGCAGCGGTCTGACCGCGGACTGTACCGACTTACAGATTGCCGACGTGACCTATCTGCGTAAGGATTACTCCCAACTCCTGCTGCAGATTCGCCCGGCCTTCGGCGGCAACATCATCGCCACCATCATCTGCCCGGACTCCCCGGTCCAGATGGCCACGGTGCGCGAGGGGGTCATGGAGAAGATCCCCCTGGCCCAACCGGTCGACGGACGCATCACGCCGGTCCCTTATACGCCCGAGGCCGGCGATCAACTGGTGCGCATCATTGCCCGGCATCACGAGGAGAGCAAGGTCAATCTCAAGGCCGCCCCGATCATCGTCGCCGGGGGCTACGGCATGGGCAACTTCCAGAATTTCCAGATCCTCTATGAACTGGCCCGGGTGATCGGCGGCGAGGTCGCCGGCACCCGCGCGGCGGTGGACGCCGGTTACATCGACCACAACCGGCAGGTGGGGCAGACCGGGGTCACGGTGCGGCCCAAGCTCTACATCGCCTGTGGCATCTCCGGGGCTATCCAACACCGCGCCGGCATGTGCGACTCCAACAAGATCATTGCCATCAATGACGACGCCGACGCGCCGATCTTCGGCGTCTGCCACTACGGAATCGTCGGGGATGTGATGGAAGTGATTCCGAAGCTCATCGACGCCTATAAGCACAAGTTAAAGTAGCCGAGCCATGGCCAACTATTTCACCGACAACACCGATCTGCTGTTTCATTTCGATCGCCTGAAGCTTCAGGAGGTGGTCGACATCGCCGAGCACGGCTACACCGAGGCGAGCCGCTACGACTTCGCGCCGACCGATTACCAGGATGCCCTGGACAATTATCGCAAGGTCCTGGAGATCGTCGGCGACATCACGGCGAACAACGTGGCCCCGCAGGCCGCCGCCATCGACGAGGAGGGTAGCCATTTCGCCGACGGCAAGGTCACCTATGCCAAGGGTATCCAGGAGGCCCTAGACCTGCTGAGCCAGGCGGAGCTGATGGGGTTCACACTGCCGCGGCGCTATGGGGGCCTGAACATCCCCACCACCCTCTATACCATGGCGATCGAGATGGTGGCGCGGGCCGAGGCCTCCTTGATGAACCTGTTCGGTCTGCAGGATATCGCCGAAACCGTCAACAAATATGGCACCGAGGAGCAGCGCCAGGAGTTCCTGCCGCAGTTCGCGAGCGGCGCGGCCACCGGCGCCATGGTGCTGACCGAGCCGGACGCGGGTTCCGACCTGCAGGCCGTCAACATGCTGGCCTATCAGGACGAGGACGGGCAGTGGCGGCTCAAGGGCGTCAAGCGTTTCATCACCAACGGCAATGCGCAGATTCTGCTGGTGCTGGCCCGCTCCGAGCCGGGGACCAAGGACGGCCGGGGCTTAAGCCTGTTCGTCTGCTACGGCAAGGACAACGTCCAGGTGCGGCGCATCGAGAACAAGCTCGGTATCCACGGCTCGCCCACCTGCGAACTGCAATTCAATGACACCCCGGCGCAACTCATCGGCAAGCGCAAGTTCGGCCTCATCAAGTATGTCATGGACATGATGAACGGCGCACGCCTGGGCGTAGCCGCCCAAGGCCTGGGCATCTCCCAGGCCGCCTATGAAGAGGCGCTGCGCTACGCCCGGGCGCGCGAGCAGTTCGGCAAGAGCATCTACGAGATCCCCGTGGTTGCCAATCTGCTGATGGACATGCGCGTGACGCTCGAAAGCGATCGCTCGCTGCTCTATGCCGCCTGTCACTGGGTGGACCTGCGCAATAAGCTGGAGGAGAAGATCGACACGCTCAAGGCCGAGGGCAAGGACTCCTCAGCGCAGCAAGCCAAGCTCAAGGAGGCGACCCGGGTCGCCGCGCTGCTCACCCCCATGGCCAAGTATGTGTTGAGCGAGAACGCCAACAAGGTCAGCTATGACGCGTTGCAGATCCATGGCGGCACGGGCTACATGAAGGAGTTCAATGCCGAGCGCCTGACCCGGGATGCGCGGATCACCAACATCTACGAGGGCACCTCGCAGTTGCAGATCGTGGCGGCCATGGGCGGGGTCATCAACGACATCCTCGGCGAGGATTTCACGGCGCGGGAGCAGAAGGAGAACGCCGGCAATCTGGCGCGCCTGGCGGATGAGCTGAAGGAAATGCGTGTGCTCTTCCTCGACGCCCTCAAGTATGTCACGGACAAGTCCGACAAGCATTTCCAGAGCGTCGCCGCCAAGGAACTCGTGGAGATCTACAGCTATCTCTATACCGGCTGGCTGCTCATGGATGAGGCGGAGGTGGACAGCCGCAAGGTCTTCATCGCGCGGCGCTATATCATCGGCGCCGCGGCCAAGGCGCGCCGCAACTGGGAAGTGATCAAGAAGGACCTGTTCGCCGACCTGCTGCACGCGGACGACATACTCATCTGATGTGAGGTGAACGGGAGGGTCGGTGCCAATCGGCCCCTCCCGGGCTCTTGCCTTATGTAGGTTGGGTTGAGGAACGAAGCCCAACATCGCCGGCACATCGTTGGGGTTCGTTCCTCACCCCAACCTACGGCCCTATTAGGCATTCATCCCCCCTCTGCGTCTCCGCGTCTCTGCGTGAGATTCTTTAAGAGAATTCACGCAGAGACGCGGAGACGCAGAGAAGACGGGATCGTTCTCCCTTATCCCGCAGGCGAGGGGAACCACCCGGGATCGAGAATGGTGTCGACGGTCCACGGACAGGATTCGGGGAAATCGCCTAGGCCCGTTTCTTCCGACGCCTTGGCGACGGCATCCGACCAGACGCCGGACCACCAATCCGCATCGCTCAATTCTGCTTTCAGGCTCGGGGTCTTCTTGATGCAGATGGCAATCGCATTGCGCCGTTCTTTGATCGTCCGTCGCCAACTGTTGCCTTGCAGTTCCGGTTGGTACTGACAGTTCAGCAGGTGGGCCAGGAGTACGGCCATGCGGCTTGCCAACTCGCGCTTTTCGCTCTTGCCCACGTCCTCGATTTCCTCTGCAAGGTGCTCGATGTCCAGTTGGGAGAACAACCCGTCGCGCAGAAACCGTGCCTGCTCGTTCGCCCACGCAACGATGTCACTGTCATAATCGCCGGTTGCCATATTCGCCTCGCCTGATCAGTGCTGTGTGTCTCTATCGCCGAAGGAATGAGCCATCGTCACATGCGATCGTATGCAGCGTCGTCGTCGTTCCACGCCGCTGCGAAACTTGCTTCGCCAGCCTTGGCGGCAGCCTGTGTGAGGCGCTGAGCGTCTTCGCGCATCCTCAGAAAATCGACAAAATCCTCCACTTCCGCCAGCCGCTGCGGCGGTAGCTGGCTGATCTTATCGAGTAACACCTGTGCGGTTACGCTCATCGCTCATGCTCCTGGTGGGATTAGCGTTCGGTCACGCATGGAGGAAAGACCGGTCCAGGGTTCTGTCGCAGCAAGCAACTCAGTAGGTTTGGGTTCGTTCCTCACCTCATCTCAACCAAGTATCAGGCGGCGCTTTCATTGCGTTTCATTGAAAACGGTGCTGATCCCTTTCCCGCTGCCCCGGAGCCATGGCCATCCTGTCTCCATTCCTGCCGGATGCGTTCGGCAGCGTCATGGGCCATCTGTACGAGCGCATCAATGCGGTAATCGGCCGCGCGATTGATCTCGCGCTTCACCTCCCAGAGTTCCGCGAGGATTGAGTCAGGCGCCCGTGGGGTGGGTAATGCCGGTTGGTTGGTTTCGTCCGGGATCATCGTATAATCTCCAGAAGTTCTTCAGGGGTCGTCAGGAGTGGCGGCGTGTGGCCGAGTGCGCGCAGGGTATCCAAGAGCCTGAGTTTCGTATCCGGACCGACGAGATGAGCAAAATTCCAAGTGACGAGATAGTGAGCGTGAGAGACGGTTGCAATGGCGATATGCAGGGCGTCTTCCGGCTCGGTAACGGGAATCGCTCCGGCCTCCATGATTGCAAGCGCCAACGCACGGGCATCAGGCTCGACAGGTAGCAAGGGGAGATCTTGAAGCGATTGAAGGCGCAGCATTGCAGCAGACGGATCACCCCTCGCAGCTTCCTCGATAACCAGTTCTGAAATGCAGATATCCCAAATGTCTGGGGCAAAATCCCACCACTCGCGCGTCATTTGCTGACGAGCCGCCGTAACCAAATCTCGGCTCGGTCGAGAGGTCAGGTAGGATACGACCGATGTTTCAAGGTAGATCGTCGGCTTCATAATTATTCACGTAAGAACATCTGATCGTAAACTCGGTAGGTTGGGGGTGAGGAACGAACCCCAACATCCCCGGCGCATCGTTGGTATTCATTCCTCTCCGCGTCTCCGCGTGAGATGCTAAAGATGACTCACGCAGAGACGCGGGGACGCAGAGAAGGTGGATGACGCTGACCATCTCATTTCTTAGCCACCTTTGAGCATCCATCCCCGCGGGTTGTGTTCAAAGCCAAGTTTCGCGTAGTATTCGTTTGCCTGCGGTGAAGCCAATAACACGATCATGCACTCACTCCCAAGTCTCAGCTTGGTTTCGTGGATGAGGCGCTTGCCGATACCCCGCCGTTGGTAGTCGCTGTCTACGGCAAGGTCTGCGAGATAGGCAACATAGGTAAAGTCGGTGAGCGAGCGTGCGATACCCACCAGACGCTCGCCATGCCAAGCAGTAATCGTGACGCTCGCATTGTTGATCATCCCCGCGAAGATGTCTGGCCGATCGATGGGCCGCCGTTCTCCGAGCGTGGATCGTCGGTAGATGTCGAGGGCGGTCTCGACGCTGATCTTGGCGTCATCAAGGTACGCGATAATCATGCCCGCTCAGATTGCATATCATTAACCTCAGATAGTCAATCCCTTATCCCGCAAGGGAGGGAAGCCACAGCGGATCGAGAATGGTGTCGACTGTGCACGGACAGGATTCGGGGAAATCGCCCAAGCCCGCTTCTTCGGACGCCTTAACGACGGCATCGGACCAGACGCCGGACCACCAATCCGCATCGTTCAGTTCTGCTTTCAGGCTCGGGGTCTTCTTGATGCAGATGGCAATCGCATTGCGCTGTTCTTTGATCATCCGCCGCCAACTGTTGCCTTGCAGTTCCGGTTGGTACTGACATTTCAGCACGTGGGCAAGGAGTACAGCCATGCGCCTCGCCAACTCGCGCTTTTCGCTCTTGCCCACGTCCTCAATTTCCTCTGCAATGTGCTCGATGTCCAGTTGGGAGAAGAGTCCGGCGCGCAGAAGCCTGGCCTGCTCGTTTGCCCACGCAACGATATCGCCGTCATAACTGCTGATTGCCATATTCGTTTCGCCCGATCAGTACTGTGTCATGTCTCTTTCCATCTCGGTGGGTTAGGGTGAGGAACGCCCCCGAATGTTGCGCTGTCTAGGTGTCCCACCGGTTCGGTACAACTGGTGATTGATCGTTAAAGACAAACGCGACGCTGTGTCGTGCCCGAGTGACCGCGACATGCAGTTTATCTTTTTCTTTGAGAATGTTAGGGTCACCCGACTTGAGGAACGTCTTGATTGGCGCCGTAGGTACAATGAGCACTCGATCGCACTCCATCCCCTTCGCAACACCAAAGTTCAGCGCCGCGACTCCGTATGACTTGGCCCTCGTGTCGCGCCGCAACACTTGGGGTTGAAAGCGTTGGATATAGTTTTCGACCTTATCTTCGGCCACCAAGAACACACCATCATGCGCAGTCTGCATACTGGATAGGGACGTCATATGTTCCATCTCAGGCCAAAGGCAATTGACAAAGTCGCAGATTATCTGGTTGCACCTGCGTGTCTCGCTCATTGTCTCGATCACGCATAGACCTTTTCGTTCCCATTTTTCTATCAACTCGTTAACGCCGCTCTTGCGGTAATGCACATTCTTTCGCGAAATATTCGTGCTCAGGATACTCTGGCGCGGATCTCCCACAAGGGTGATGCGTATGCCTGATTGCAACAGTATTTCTACGAAATCCCAATCCCATCCTGCCAGATCCTGGCATTCATCGATGAATACATCTGTATAAATCTCCCTCAGTCGCGCGGTTACGGCCCCACGGGATGCCCTCTCGCATTCAATTACGAACCTTGCAATCTTGTCCGAGTAAATCAAGTCTTGAGCCGCAAAGTAGTAATCTTGTGTTCTGGTTTCGGGAATCCCTCTCGTCGATTGCTTGTTGACGAACAGCATTGATGCAATCCGCTTGCTATCGTACTTCGATTTTTGGTACGGCCGCGCACACTCCCGCAGCAAGAACCCGAACCACGTCTTCACATCCACATGTTTCGGGATTCCTGAGTTTAGTTCGGAAAGCCGCCTGTTGATCTCTCGTACGTTATTGTTAGTGTAAGTGACGATAGCGACGTCGCGGTTATGACTGACAGTCGCTTCAGTCACAATTCGCGTCGTCTTGCCGGATCCAGCACAGGCGATGATGACTGTGTTCCTATTCGATAGCATGCTCAATGTATTCCGGGGTAGCCCACGTCGCATCAGTTTCGAACATCTTAAGAGCGCAGTCGGTCTTGTTCGCATTCATGTGCTTCAACAAGGCTTCGTCATTCTTGTACGTCGTTCCAAAAATAACGTTCAGCGAATCCAGGGAATTCGCCTTCAATAGTTGCGGCTCGAGTGTTCTACAGTTCACATCGTTGTCATAAAAAATTTCGACATTTGCATGTGCGCCACTTAGGTACTCTGCGTACTTCTCCCGTAACGCAGCCACATCACCGTCATTGTCCGTCACGACCCGCACATCAAGCCCCAGAAGTGCCGCAATCTCCAAGAATCGCTTGAACGCGAGCGAGCCGACTGAAATGACATCGACGCCATCTTCGAGCGGCAGTTTCCCGTGCTTTTCTTTGTATGCGCGCTGGACGATTAGTTCATCCGATGGGCCTTCGACAAGGATGCTGCGCCTTGATAGGATTAATCGCAGTGTGTCGTACCCTGGCAGCTTCATAAAATAGATCTTGGTATCAGGCGCAAGTCCCGCCAGCGTTGCCGTCTTACCGTTAGGGGATAGGAGTCTGAGATTGTCGATGCCGAGTTTGTTGAGGACGAATGCGCTGTGCGTTGTGATAATGACTTGTCGATCGGTACAATCCTTCCTGATATCGTCCATGAAGATGCTCAGGTTCGAGTGTGAGAGATGGTTTTCGGGTTCTTCAATGAGGAGCACCCGTGACTGTTCCGCTCCGGCAATCGCTAGCCGCATCTGTACGCGGCATTGTTCACCTTTGCCTGCACAGTCAAAAGGCAGATCTTCCAAGTGAGCACTGATCGCGCTGTCCCAAGTTGCGCGTGCGGACATGTCCATCTGCACCGTCAGCTTCTTCCTGGTCGCGGGGTTGCCTTGCTGTTCCAAATGGCTATTGATTGCGGTGACGCCCGCTTCTTGCGTGAATCCATGGCGTAGCCTTTTATACGCAAGAGAAAGCTGGCGTCGCTGTTCTTCGCTCAGGACATCGTTTACCAGTTGTGACAAATACTTGTTAGGGCCGCGAAAAACGCGCGCGAGACTGGTGTCGATCATCGCAGCGCGGAAGGGCAAGTTCCTAAGGTTCACTCCATTGCCGTCGAACGATCGCCAGGTGGTCCTGTAAAACTCAACGGGCAACAACTCTGGATTAGACTTGTCGGAAGCATAGTCCTTCAAGGCTTCGACGTGGTTGCTATCCGGTTCGATAGTCAGTACCAGTCCAGGGCAGTTCTCGTTCCTTGTGTTATTGGTACCTTTGAGTTTTGACAAGGCAGGATCGTCGATAAAATACGCCTCAATTTCAATTCTCGGCGGGGCTGAGTGCTCGCCATTGCGGCGCTTCTGAAAGTATACTGCGACGGTCGCGGCATTGAAGAGATAGGGATCCAGAGCGTACTGAATGAGGCGTCCGTCGTGTTGGCCGGTGAGTACGATACCTATAGCTTCCAGGAGGGAACTCTTGCCGGTCTCGTTATCCCCCACGATAACATTGAAGGTTGGGTTCAGATCCAAATCAAACTTGGTGAGCCGTCTAAATCCTTCGATATGGACGCGGGTGATGTACATAGTCGATGTGTGCTCCTGCAAGTTCCCTGACTCACTTTCCGCTGGTCGAAGGAGTAAAGGGGTAAGGGTTGAGTATTTCTGCGCGGCAGATAGAGGAAAAATAGCCCCAGCCTAGCCGCTTTCTTTCCGCTGATCCTCCAATGCCTGGGATGCCGCCCGAGCTAAAAATCCAGACCGACTCAAATGGTGCGTTCTCGCGTAGTCGTCGATGCGCCGCACCAAGCACTCGGGTAACGAGATATTGAGCAGGATCGCCTTTGGATTGACCCGCCCGAGGTCGATATCAACCAGCAGCCACACACCGCCCTGATATTCCGGCTGGGCCGCCAATGTCTCCAATGGGGTCGGCGACGGGATAACGAGGTCCTCTCCATCGCAATAGACCTCAACGGCCTCCTGGACCTGTGCCGGCAATGCTGCCCAGTCATCTGCGGCCGAAAAGCACCCCGGAAAATCTGGGATCGTCACCCCGTGCGCGTGTTGCGCGTCGCCGGGGTGGACATACACCGGATACAACATGGTCGTTACCCCCAGGCCCAGCCGGCCTGCCGATAGATGTTGCGTAGCGTACCGACTGCGAGGTCTTTGCGCGGATGTGGAACCACGACATGACCGGGTCGCTTCGGGTGTTTGAATTTCACGTGATCGCCCTTGCCGCCGACGCGCACCCAGCCTTCTGTCTCAAGTCGCTAGACCAACTCGACGCTTGTCATGTTGTGTAGTATTGCACGGCAGCCTTGGGTGGTCCATGGTGCCCGGTCCTGATCCAGGGCGACGGTCTTGATCAGAGTGTCGGCCCCGGGGCGCAGCGCGCCCGACACCTGCGTGACACCGCGGGAGCGGTGCCGCGAGAGGAGGCGAATGTCGGGTTACGGCGCGTTTCAGACATTGGTCTCTAAGGCAAATACTGTGCGACGCGCGCCGAACCCGACCTACCCCAGGCCCAGGATGTTGAAGCCGGTATCCACGAACAACACGTCCCCGGTGATTCCGCTCGCCAGATCCGAGCACAGGAAGGCGGCGGCGTTGCCCACCTCTTCCGCGGTCACGTTGCGGCGCAGCGGCGTGTGCTTTTCCACTTGATTGAGCATCGAGCGGAAGTGCGAGATCCCGGCCGCGGCCAGGGTGTAGATGGGTCCGGCCGAGATGGCGTTGACCCTGGTCCCGTTGGGGCCGAGCGAGGCGGCCAGATAGCGGACATTGGCCTCCAGGCTCGCCTTGGCCAGCCCCATCACGTTGTAGTTGGGCACGGCGCGCTGGGCGCCCAGGAAGGTCATGGTCAGCAGGGCGCCGTTGCGGCCCGCCATCAGGGGGCGGCTGGCCTTGGCCAGGGCGGCGAAGCTGTAGGAGGAGATCTCATGCGCCGTGTTGAAGCCCTCCCGGGTCAGGGCGTCCACATAGTCCCCGTCCAGTTCGTGCTTGGGCGCATAGGCGATGGAGTGGACGATGGCGTCCAGCCCGTCCCAGCGCTGTTCCAGGGCGGCGAAGAGCTGCGCAATCTGGCGGTCGCTGCCCACGTCGAGCGGCAGGGCGATGTCGGAGCCCAACTGCGTGGCCATCTCCTCGACCCGGGGGCGGAGCTTGTCGTTCTGGTAGGTGAGCGCGACCTGGGCGCCCTCGCGGCGCATGGCGGCGGCGCAGCCCCAGGCGATGGACCTGTTGCTCGCAAGGCCTGTGATCAGGACGCGCTTGTCTTGTAGGAAGCCCATGGGGGTCGTTGCTCCGTGGTGGTCGGTGGTGTCGGGGGGCGGCGCGCAGGGGACAGTGCGCCTTTCGGCGGCGCGGTGTCCCGTGCGATCATGCCGGCTATGTCGATCCACAACACTACCGAAACTTGCCGGCCCGTGCCAGCCGGGAGCCGCCTCGCGCGCGGTCCGGCGGGTGGCGTGCAGGCGCATCCGCGGCGCTTTTCGCTGGGGCGGGCGGGGGCCGCGGGGTTGCGCCTTGCCCCGGTCGCAGCGCTTGGTGCAAGGTCGCTGGTCCGCGCAGCGGACCCTACGGGGGCGCGCCGCGGGGGGCTGCTCGTGATCCTGGTCCTGGCCCTGCTGCTCGGCGGCTGCGGCAAGGCGCCCTGGAACGACCCCTACCCGGGCGGGCAGGGGCTGACGAACACCGTCTACACCTCGTTCAGCGAACGCCCCAAACACCTGGACCCGGTCCGCTCCTACAGCGCCGACGAGTACGCCTTCCTGGCCCAGGTCTACGAGCCGCCGCTCCAGTACCACCTGCTGCTGCGACCCTACCAGTTGGTCCCCCTGTCGGCCCTGGAGGTCCCGGTCGCGCGTTACTTCGATGCGGCCGGCCTGCCCCTGCCGGACGATGCCCCGGCCGAACAGATCGCCTACAGCGACTATCTGCTGCGCCTGCGCCCCGGTGTCCGCTTCCAGCCGCACCCCGCCTTTGCCCGGGACGAGTCCGGTGCCCCGCGCTACCACCAGTTGGGCGCGGGGGACCTGCGCGGCATCAATCGGCTGGCGGACTTTCCGCACACCGGTACGCGCGAGCTGACCGCGGTGGACTTTGCCTATCAGATCAAGCGCCTGGCCGCCCCCTGGCTGCACTCGCCGATCGCCGGGGTGATGCAGGAGCACATCCTGGGCTTCAAGGACTTAGGCGAGCGTCTGACGCAGGCCGCGAAGCTGGACCCGATCGCCCGGGTCCAGGCCCTGCGGGAGGCGCGGCTCGATGGGGTGGAGGTCGTGGACCCCTTGACCCTGCGCATCCGCGTCAACGGCAAGTACCCCCAGTTTGCCTATTGGCTCGCCATGCCCTTTTTCGCCCCCATGCCCTGGGAGGCGGAACTCTTCTATGCCCAGCCCGGGATGAAGGAGCGCAACATCGTGCTCGACTGGTACCCGGTCGGCACCGGTCCCTTCATGCTGACCGAGAACAACCCCAACCTGCGGATGGTGCTGTCGCGCAACCCTAATTTCTGGGGTGAGACTTTCCCGACCCAGGGGATGCCGGGGAATGCCCAGGCGGGGCTGCTGGCCGACGCCGGCCGCCCCATGCCCTTCATCGACCGGGCCATCTATAGCCTGGAGAAGGAGGATATTCCGCGCTGGAACAAGTTCCTCCAGGGCTATTACGACTCCTCCGGGATCTCCTCCGACGCCTTCGACCAGGCGGTGCGCATCGGCGGGGACGGCGGTCCTAACCTCACCGATGAGATGCAGGCCCGGGGCATCGAACTGCTGACTTCGGTGGAGACCTCCATCTCCTACCTGGGCTTCAACATGCTGGACCCGGTGGTGGGAGGCTATAGCGAGTCGGCGCGCCTCCTGCGCCGCGCCATCTCCATTGCCGTGGATTACGAGGAATTCGTCTCGATCTTCGCCAACGGCCGGGGGTTGATCGCCCAGGGGCCGCTGCCGCCCGGGATCAGCGGCTATCGGGAGGGGGAGGGCGGGATCAACCCCTATGTCTATGAGTGGCAGTCGGGGCGCCCGGTGCGGCGCGGCATCGAGGAGGCACGCGCCCTGCTGGCGCAGGCCGGCTACCCCGGCGGGCGCGACCCCAAGACCGGGCGGGCGCTCAGTATCAATTATGAGGCGGTCGCCACCGGGCCGGATGACAAGTCGCGCCTGGCCTGGTTCCGCAAGCAATTCGAGAAGCTCGGGATCGAGCTCGTCATCCGCTCCACGGACTATAACCGCTTCCAGGAGAAGATGCGCAGCGGCACCGGCCAGGTCTATATGTGGGGCTGGAACGCGGACTACCCGGACCCGGAGAACTTTTTCTTCCTGCTCTATGGCCCCAACGGCAAGGTGGAGCACCAGGGGGAGAATACCTCCAATTACGACAACCCGGAATTCAACCAACTCTTCGACCGGATGAAGTTCATGGAGGATGGCCCCGAGCGCCAGGCCCTGGTGGACCAGATGACGGACATCGCCCGCCGCGATGCCCCCTGGCTCTGGGGCTTCTACCCCAAGTCCTTCAGCCTGCACCACCAGTGGCTGTTCAATGCCAACCCCAACAAGATGGCCAACAACACCCTGAAGTACCGCCGCATCGACCCGGTGCTGCGCGAGCACCTGCGCGAGGAGTGGAACCCGCCGGTCCTCTGGCCCCTCTGGGCGACCCTGGGGGGTGTCCTCATCCTCGTCCTGCCCGCCCTGTGGACGGTGCGGCGGCGGGAGCGGAGCACCGCCCTGTGAGCGCCTATATCCTGCGTCGGCTGCTCTATGCGGTGCCAATCCTGATCGGGGTCAACCTGCTGACCTTCGTCCTGTTCTTCGTGCTCAACTCACCCGATGAGATGGCGCGGATGCAACTGGGCGAGAAGCGGGTGACGGCCGCGGCCATCAGCAGTTGGAAACAGGAGCGCGGCTATGACAAGCCCCTGCTCTACAACGCGGCGGCGCAGGGGCTCGCCAAGGTCACCGACACCATCTTCTTCCAGCGCTCGGTGAAGCTCTTCGCCTTCGACTTCGGCTCGTCCGACGACGGGCGCGACATCGGCTATGACATCTCACAGCGCATGTGGCCGAGCCTCGCCATCGCCGTGCCGGTGCTGCTGGTGGGGCTTGCCTTCAATATCAGCCTGGCGCTCTTCATCGTCTTCTTCCGCGCCACCTATCTGGACCTGGGGGCGGTGGTGCTGCTGGTGGCGATGATGTCCATCTCCGGGCTCTTCTATATCATCGGCGGGCAGTTTCTGCTGAGCAAGGTCTTCCACCTGGTGCCCATCTCCGGGTACGACACCGGCGTTGAGGCCTGGAAGTTTCTCATCCTGCCGGTCATCGTGGGGGCCATCGGCGGGATCGGCTCCGGGGTGCGCTGGTACCGCACCCTGTTCCTGGAGGAGGTCTCCAAGGACTATGTGCGTACCGCCCGCGCCAAGGGCCTCAGCGAGCGGCGGGTGCTGTTCCGCCACGTGCTCGGCAACGCCATGATCCCCATCCTCACGGGCGTGGTGGTGGTGCTGCCGCTGCTCTTCATGGGCAGCCTGATCACTGAATCTTTCTTCGGCATCCCGGGCCTGGGCAGCTATACCATCGACGCCATCAGCAACCAGGACTTCGCCATCGTGCGCGCCATGGTCTTTCTGGGTGCGGTGCTCTATATCCTGGGGCTGCTCCTGACCGATATCTCCTATACGCTGGTCGACCCGCGGGTGCGGCTGCAATGATGCCGGTCATCCTTTGGACCGACGCCCTGGTCTTCCTGCTGCTCGCCATTGCCGTCGGGTTTGCACTCTACGCCGCCCGTCACGAGCACCTGCGCGCCCCCTGGCGGCGGGTGGCCCGCTCGCGCGTCGGGATGGGCGCCCTGGTGGTTTTGACCTTCTATGTGCTGATCGGGCTCCTGGATACGATTCACTTTCGGCTGCCGCTGCCCGCACAGGCGACCGGCACGCCTGGTGCGGCCGTACCGCGGCAATTCGCACCGGAGGTCTTGAGTGTCTTCGACTACTGGGCCAGGCCGCTGCGGGAACGCCAGGAGAAGACCTATTCGGCCCCCTTCGCGACCCACCTGTTCGTCAAGGAGGCTATTACCCAGGCGGACGGCAGTGTGGTGCGCGACTATCCCCGGTTGCAATACGGCGGGCGGCACCTGAAGGACCCGGACCAACGCGGGTGGGACATCTTCGGCACGGCCCTGCGCGGACTCACGGAGGGCCTGATCGTCTGGGGCCTGATCACCCTGCAGGTCCTCTGGAGCATGGCGCAGCGCCGGGGTCTGGCCCTGTCGGCGGTCTATGAGGAGGTCCGCGCCAGCCGCACCGAACTGCCCTGGCGTACCGCGCTCGGCACCCTGGCCGTGATGCTGGTGCTCGGTTTCGTCGCCGGCGCATTGGCCCTCAAGTACCACATCCTGGGGACCGACAAGGTGGGTGAGGACGTCTTCTTCCAGGCATTGAAATCCATCCGCACCGGGCTCGTCATCGGGACCCTGACGACGCTCGTGATGCTGCCCGCGGCCGTCCTGCTCGGCATCATGGCCGGTTATTTCCGCGGCTGGGTGGACGATGTCATCCAGTATCTCTATACCACACTGAATGCGATCCCCGGGGTCCTGCTCATCGCCGCCGCCATCCTGATGCTCCAGGTCTATATGGCGAACAACGCG
>Ga0247841_10004951_pt1 | contig 22153 bp, 19 predicted proteins | sample LaCruzMarch2015__2_FD_192410 | JGI IMG/M metagenome (GOLD analysis project Ga0247841, IMG submission 192410) | Freshwater microbial communities from meromictic Lake La Cruz, Castile-La Mancha, Spain - LaCruzMarch2015_18m | ecosystem: Environmental > Aquatic > Freshwater > Lake | place: Spain... | reverse complement strand
CTTTTATCTTAGTCATTTGAAATCTCCTTTGGTGCCGCAACACTTGCAGCCGAAGTGTGAGCCTTCGCATTTGGGTGGCTCAATATCTTTGGCCACGTTATATTCAATGAAGTTGTTTATCTCGGCGATGAGCTGCTCGGCGCGGGCTTGGTCGTATGCGACTTCGTATTCTACGACTGTGCCTTTATGTTTTCCAAAGAAGATGAGGTATCCTTTCTTTAGTCCGAAGAAATGTAAGTATAGATTTACTTGGTCTTTATAGTTTTGAGGAACTTCTCCTTCTTGTGCTTTCTTCAATGTCCAATCACTGCAGCTTTTAATATCAATAACATATATTTCTCCTGTGGCTTGGTTAGCAATCATCTGGTCTGCCCTTCCGCTGATGTTCTTCTGCTCAGGGATATTTACTTCTGTTGCAGAAACATGCAGGCCAAAGGCGTGGCCCTTCTCCATAAGCTCCTTGCACGCCTGCCTATGAAATGCATCTCCAAGGTCAAATGTTCTTAGGGTCTTTGCATCATACTCTTCTTTGTAACGTCCTTTGAGTTCTAAGAATTTTTTCCTCCAACAACATCCGACACTGCTAATGCTAAACTTTCCAGACGAGACGTGCTCGTATTTATAATTGTTGAATACTTCTGTTATCATTTCTTCTTCACCCGTTGTCTCCTCTTTGCGATTATACAAAAGCCTATATCCTTTTCTATAGGAACCTTTCCCCTAAAGATGTTTCGTTCTTTCATATCTTTCTTCGTCGCTGGCCGAAGCTTTGCGTTGTAATGCGTGCGACAAACGAAGCACCAGCCATGATTCTTTCCGACGCGATACATTTCAGCGTATGCAAAGTTGTTGCAGTCTGGAACGTCGCAGCAATAGCGCCCGTGCTTCTTTTTAAATTTAAGTTGTTCTGGCTTGTTCATTTTATCTCCTCTCTTTTTAATTTCATCGCTGCGTACTTCTCACGTCTTCGCTTATTCTGTTCATCCTTTCTGTATATATAAAGGTTTCGTTGATACTCTGGAGTGCACCTTGCTTTATATCTATCTTTGTTTTTCATATAGACTTTGTGTGCTAAGATACTCAAGTTCTTTCTTGCGCACTCCTTACGCCCACACGTTACGGCGTTCGCTGGGCGCACGCCATACTTCAACGCGTGGCCTGTTGACTTGGTACGCTTGGTGAAGGGCCTATGGCATACTCGGCACTTGGTTTTGATTGTGTTGTTCATTTTATATTGTTTTCTTTTTAGCTCTCATAATTACTTCCAAGCATACTTCAATTGCTTCTTCATCAGTGCATCCGCAGATATGAAATAACATGTTCTCTACTCTTTCAATGTTTGTTTTTATATCCATCTTATAAATCTCGGAGGGAGGATTTGCACCTACCATTCTCTGACGCATGAGGCCAGCGGTCTACTAATAACCTACTCCGAGGAATGTCAACAGGCCGCTCGCTACCCATCACGGAATGATGCCCCTCATAAACATTGGAACTTGACCGTGCCTCAGCCTCGTCCGCCTGTTGACTATGAGTGTCCACAAGCTTTTGTACCCTGGATGAACCGCCGCTCCTAACGTCCGCCATAGGCTTACTACCAGCGCAATTGCTGATTCGTTGGGCATAGCTTCGCTTGCAAGTAAAGCGACGACTTACTCTTCCTATTGTTGGGTTTTGTTCTTGTGGACTATGAAACTGTTCTGATAGGCGCATGCTAGCGCAGGACATGCCATATCTTTTGCCGGTCTTTAAAGTTATTAGTTTGTCTTCCATTGGTTTAATCCTCAAAGCTCATGGGTATCTTCTTTTGTGATGTCATGGCTTGATATTTGATGTTTGGGTTGTTACATTCCGGACAAATGTATGGGCAGGCAGATTCCATGCCATAGTTCTTGGTTTGGTAGTAAACCCACCCGCAGGATGGGCAGGATATCTTTTTTATGATGATTTTGGCCATTTTTTTGTGTTTTTGACTGTTTTTTTTTAACATTAAACCGAACCATTTGGATTTTGCGTGGTTTATTAAAACGAACTATATTCATAGTTTATTTTTTAATTCTTAAAATCTAGTAAGGATAGTATGCCTTTTTACAACATACTAGGAGGTCTTGACCTCCTAGGGTTTATCTAAAAAGGTACATATTCATACTAGATTTTGGATTATGCTTCATTTTGATTACTTCCAGGAGACTCCGACCCAGAACCACTCCTGCTCTCCAGCGCTTGAAAATGGCTGTCCGGCAACTCCAACTGTGTTGTAGTGCTGATGTCTTTCTTCACTTGCCCCAAAGGTTTCTATCATAGTTTTCTTGATTACCGCATCAGACTTGGGGATAAGCTTATGGTCATTGCAATACTTATTGTATTCCTTTCTAAACTCCTTACGAAGTATCCTACCTTGATAATCATCCTTCACCCTATCCATGCAGAAAGCTACAAATGAGTTTGACTTCCTAATCCAAGTTGCCTTAACCTCATCACTACTTCTCGTACTTGAGAATCCCTTATTATCTATTAGCCTTTGAAGACCAAGCAACGCCTTGTTTAGGAAACCTGATAGTTCTTCAGGAGTTACTATCTTACTTATGATGTCTTCATCTCTCAGCTTGATTAAAGGATTATTCTGCGCAATATCATGTTCCCATTTTGGAACGAATGTGAATGGGTAATCAATGATAACCCATCTGTCCCAGAAGCCCTTGCTCAAATCATAAACCATTGGCAGCTGGTTACAGGCAAAGCAAAGCTTGGCGTAGTTCTCAAAGTCCAGATTGTTCTTATACTTTCTTTGGGAAGTTATTCTATCCCTTCCAGTCAACGCCTTGATTATGCTTGTGTCCTTTAAGTCTGATGAACTAATATCTCCAGAGAGATTGAGTAACTTGCCGTGTAGATAATGTATTGATTGGTCTCCAGGAATCAGCGACGCTAAAGGTTGGGAAGAACAGTTCTCAACACCAACAAACCTCTTGAGTAACTCCAGCTCCTTCGACTTGCCGTTTCTTCCGAAGCCTAGGAAGATTATTGCTTTCTCAAACGTATACTCCTTACGCAACGCGAAGCCCGCTATTTCTTCTATGATTTTTGCATCCTCTTCATTTGGTAATACATCCTTATGAAATTTGTCTATCATTGGGCACTGAGCCAAGGGGTCGTAGTTGACTGGCAGCTTTGTAAAGAATATCTTCTTTGGGTCGAATGGTCTGAGTTCATGAGTCATTACATCTAGGATTCCATTCTGTACCGGGATTTCATTCACATAGTTATTATTGAAGAACTCCTGTGCGCCAATGGCTGTGTCGGCAATCAGCTTTGCTATTACTAGATTGAATATAAAAGGAGTATAACATTCCTCAAGGACATCTCTTATCTGTTCACCTATAATGCTCTTTCCATTTGGTTTATATATTCCATCAGAGTACATCCATATCTCTGACTTCTCATCATCTCTGATTGCGTATATGTAATTCTTATTCTTAATATACTTGACAAGTAATTCAGATGCATCAGAGAAGTCCCTATTCTTTCCACCAGTCAATTCAAGATACTTCAGCTTAATATCTTTCTTGGATAATCCTTCTATGCCGATGGCTTCTTTATCAAATCTTTTCAGGCCGTACTTCCTTCTGGCAATCTCAAGTACCTTTAGGAAATCATTCTTATCAAGAACATCTCCACATGAATTGATTATTCCTTCGTTCAATGCAATTGCTTTGGCAACGTTGATACCGCAATCACAGCGCCAGCACTTGGCTACATTCTTGGATGGGTTAATCCAAGTATTCATTCCACCTTCAGAACCGTGCCATGGATTTGCTCCAGCGTATTCACTTCTGATTAGTTTAAATCCAGCTGTATTCATTACAGTCATTATTGGAATAGAATTTATATCACTGTCCCCATAACTCTTTAACTCCTTGAGTACTCTATCTTCCTCTTCTATTATTTCTTTCATGAAGGGTTTTATCGTTGCTGTTAAATCTTGCAATGAGATTTCTACAATAGCTCCATCACGGATGACTTCGTATATTCCACCATTAGGATGCAGTGAGCCAGGCCCTACGCACTGCGCGCCCATGGCTTGTACTTCCCCATAGTGCTGGTCTGTTGTGAGAACTATCTTCTTCTTAACATCCTTACATATATAATAGTCATGCGTTCCACCGCTTCCGGTTCTTACTCTAAGAGACTTTGGCAATCCTGCGTCGACAGCATCCCTAAGTTCAGGAGTATCTGAATCAATTATAATTAAGTCACCATATCCGCAGAGCACACCATAGTTCTTATTCTTGGATATGTGGTCTTGTATCTCTGTCCAAGTGTAAGGCTTCTTAACCCATTCTCTTTCAAATGGTTTCTTTGTTCCACGCGCTATCTTGCAGAATCGTAGTCCGGGATAATCAGCGAATGGAATATGTCTTCTTCTATCTTCAAATGAGATTGGCTTCTGCTCAACTCTTTTTTCTTCAAGCACCATTATTCACCATCCTTCTTTTTCTATAACAATCCAAGCACAATAGTTTCTTTTTCTTACCATAGACTTTTATTAGTTGCTCTTTAAATTGCGCACAGTTAGAGCATACTCTCGAGTTTGGCATAATCATTGTGGCGCTCCAGCATACGGCAGCATCTCTTCAATATCAATCCTAGAAATAATTACAGGGGTTCCAAACTTATCAACACCAATAACTTGAGTATCAGTCATTTCCGAAATAGTTACAGTAAGAATCTTCCCGATTCGTGTTCTAATCTTCACAGTCTTCTTTTCTTTTTCTTTTTCCACACAATCACACTCTCTTCGGAATAAATTGATTCAACCTACTTGGGTTTATATAGTTATCGTTTCTTTATTTAATCTATGAATATCCTTATGACACTCCGTGCAAAGAGTAACACCATTATTTACGGACCACAGTTCAGCACAATATCTTGCTTCTTCCGTCGAGGAGATATTATTCTCTTTCATGATATTATCAAAAGATTTAATATGGTGTGCATGAAGAGTTATACTCCCTCTAGCTCTACAGGTTTGGCATGTCCAATTATCTCTTTCAAATACTTTGCTTCTCCATTCAGAATTTTCTATCATACACCTAACTGCATGGTTAAGTGGAGTTATTCCCCCTTTCCAATGAATACAATTTTCTCCCCTAAGATTTTTATTAATAAGAGTATTACTTATTTTATTTCTTGATTCTATAGAAAGCTTTCTCCCCATTAATCCCTCACTGATATGTCTCTTTGCGATTAATGAACGTGAACCTATTTTCTTTCCAGCATGCCAAGGTATATTATTTTTTAACTTAGCACTTATCCTTTTCTTTGTTTCTTCAGAATGCTTTTGTAGTCCTATCTTTCCTTTGTTCCAAGGGACATTGCCCTTTAGTGAAGTACTTATCTTTTTTTTAATTTCTGGTGAAACTTTTTTTCCTTTCATCCAAGGAGTATTCCCTTTTTTAAATGCCATTAAGATAATTATCCTATATAGTATATAAACCTTCTTGAATTATGTAGTTACAAGATAGTAGTGAATAAAATGATAGGTTTATAAAACCTAAAGTATTAACAATCGGCGTAGGAGGGCAGTTGAAAATATTCAAAACATAAAATGATAAACAGATTAATTGGTGGATTCGTAGCAATCCTCGTTGGAACTTCATTGATAGGTCCTATCGCAGACCAGGTTAACACCGCCGCTGCTTCAGGAACATCTTTGTACAATTCCAGTGCTTGGGGAGCAACAGTTCTTAAGCTGGTTCCAGGTTTCTTCGCACTTGGACTTCTTGGAGTTGGAATTGCTGTAACCTATGGCAGTCTTAGAGATGCTGGGGTAGTATAATTAGTGATTCAAAATGACAACAAATGAAACGAAAATGGCAGATAACTTAAAAATTTATTCGCCACTTCGTTTCATTTTGTTCTCATCTTTTTTTCTTTTTTCTTTTCTTTTTTTAGCCTTTAGTGTCAGCGCAATAGAGGGAGTGGAGATGAATCCTTCTTCCACAACATTTTATTATATCAATGCTTCTATTTCTAATGCAAGTGAAATATGGATTACGGAGGAGGGAGACCTAGACAATGTATCCCAAATTCTTGAATATCCTATGTGGTATAATCACACCTTGGCCGTATGGAACCTTTGGGGAAAATGGTTCTATAATCAAACCACCCCTGCAATCACCTGGGCCAATGACACAATCATAAACCATAACGCTTCTTGGTCTACCACTTATAACTCAACCTACGCAACTTGGGCATACAACCAAACGACACCGGCCATTATCTGGGCCAACTCCACTATTATATATAACAACGCTTCTTGGTCTACCACATATAATATAACCTATGCCAATGCGGCAAACGCATGGTCTGCTAACTTTACTAACTTCTCACAGTTCTGGTACAATATGACAAGCGTTTCAACATACAATGCAACCTATGACCAGTGGGCATACAATATGACCATTGAGAATGTCTCTAAGTATAATGCTACATATGATATGTGGGCCTATAATCAAACTTACACTGGCGGAACCTACAACGTAACCTACGCCAATGCCGCAAACGCTTGGGCAGCAAACTTCAGTAACTTCTCACAGTTCTGGTACAACATGACAACAGCAGGTAACGCAAGTTGGAACGAGTCATACGCCAACACCCTCTACTTGAATAGAACAAGTGAAGCATTATACACTACAACCTATAATCTAACCTACGCCGACACAGCCAATGCTTGGATATCCAACTTCACAAACTTTAGTAAGTACTGGTACAACATGACCATTGCAAGTGTCTTTGATTACAACCACACACTTACAGTTGAAACATTATATGGAAAGTGGTTCTACAACATGACCACGCCTGAGAATGTAAGTATCTTCAACGCTACCTACGACGCAACCACCAATGATGTCCTCACAAACAAAACATTATTCCTAACAACATACAACGCAACATACGACGCAGCACTTGTCTATGCTTACAACATGACAGTCTTCAATCAATCAATCTATAACGCAAGTTACGAATCAACTTATAATGCAACTTATGACCAATGGGCTTATAATCAAACATATACTGGTGGAACATACAATGCTACATACGACGCAGCACTTGTCTATGCATATAATATGACAGTTTTCAATCAGTCAATCTACAATGCAAGTTATGAATCAACTTACAACTCAACCTATGCAACCTGGGCCTATAACCAAACTTACACGGGCGGAACTTATAATTCAACCTATGAAGGATACTTCAACGACTTCGGACCGTACTGGTACAACCACACATTGGAGATAGAAACTCTTTATGGCAAATGGTTCTACAATATGTCAGACGGAGCAGGCAACATGTCTTGGAATGAAACTCGAGCCAATGGATTATATACTACAACTTACAATGCCACCTACGACACTTGGTCCTACAATCAAACCATCCCGGCAATAACCGAAGCAAACGCTAGCCTCCAGAATGTAATCAATTCTTGGAATACTACTTGGTCGTCAACATATAATACTACATATCATAACACAGCAAATGGATGGGCAAACAATTTCTCCAACTATTCACAATTCTGGTATAACATGTCAGATGGTGTAGGCAATAGTTCTTGGAATGAATCCTACGCAAACACACTCTACTTGAATAGAAGCAGTGAAGCACTTTACACAACCACTTACAATTCAACATACGCAACATACGCATACAATCAAACATCCCCTGCAGAACTTTACGCCAGAACAAACTTCTACAACAAGTCTGCAAACATCAATGCCTCCTCATATAATATTACCACAGACACTGGATACTTGATGGGTCAACCACTTCTTGGAATGTTGGGCTCAGGATTAATCAGTACAGAAGAAACATCTGGAACACATGTCTCCTCAGTCAACGTAACCTGCATCGGATTGAATTGTAACTACTCAGCATTTGAAGTAAGACTTGCAGACCCAGTTTCATTGAACTACGCAAAGTATTGTAAAGTCCCGGCAGGAGAACTTGCAGTGCCAGACAACACCTTCGCATTATACTACGTCGACAGTGATTGTACCGTAACTCAAACAACCTACGACACATGGTTCACAACACTGCTCGGACAAACACAGGCATGGGACTTTGCATATATCCTGACCCACAGCGGAGACGCAGAACTTGTTGATTCTGTTTCCCTAGAACAAAAGAGAATAGCAAAGGCAAGAGTATTGAATTACTATGAATGGCAGACAAAAGTAGTCGAGGGATTAAACTTTCAAGCAAGTGTCTGGCCTTTCTTTAACATTACACAAGGAAGATACATCTTTGGAATGGATGCAGTTTACCATCTTCAAAGAAACGTCACGACAGGAATGGACCCAATCGAATACGTTGCGCACAATGGAGCAACATGGCAATACATCGACCACACTGGAATTAACTTAACAACTTGTGACAACGGCACAGGAATTGTAGATTGTACTGGAAACGGCTGGAGAAGATATTATGTTTTCACACTTGGATTTGATGAAGGAAATCAGGAATCAGAAATCCATCAACTTGCAGGACTTTTAGGAACAACTTACAGCAGTTCTGCAAACTGCCTTGACACCACAACAAGTCCACTTACTTACACCTTGCCAACCGAATACGATGGGGCAGCCGCAATGTTATATGCTTACTGTGCTCAGAGAACAACAACTTCCTGGGTCACAACAAACCTCATCGACTTGAGAACAACAAAGACTGGAACAGCCACGGCAGGTACAGACATAACATCCCTTGTGCCTTACAGCGGCTCAACACAGAACACCGACCTTGGGGCATTTAACATTACCGCAAAATGGTTCAAGGGTTTCTTCAATTGGACTGTACTCAACAACTTCCTTTCATTCGATGGAGCAACACTTGCACTGAACGAGACTAAACTCAACGACACCATCAGCAACTTCGGAGTCGTAGCAGGATTCAATCAGACGTATAATGTAACATACGCCGGATTAATTAACAACGCTTCATACTTATCAACATACAACGCCTCCTATGACGGTTGGGTATCTAACTTCACTAACTTCAGCAAGTACTGGTATAACATGACTGTCAATAATAACAGCATATATAATTTAACATACCACAACACCGCACTTGCTTGGTTGAATAATTATTCTAATTATAGCCAATATTGGTACAACATGACTGTTAACAATAACAGCATTTACAATTTAACATATCATAACGCGGCTAATGCTTGGAGCGCTAACTTCACGAATTACAGCAAGTATTGGTACAACATGACAGTTGAAAATGTATCAAAGTACAACGCAACATACGATAGCGTAGCAAGACTTGCATGGCCATCTAACTTCACGAACTACAGCAAATACTGGTACAACATGACCATTGAGAATGTCAGCAAGTACAACGCAACATATGCTTTATACGCATACAATCAAACAACTGCAGCTAATACTTATACCGATACTGTAAACAATTCTCTAGCATCATTCTATAGTAAGTGGTGGTACAACATGACAGTTGAAAATGTGTCGAAGTATAATCTAACATATCACAATACGGCCAATGCTTGGCAGAATAATTTTAGTAATTATTCTAAATACTGGTACAACATGACGGTCTACAACATCTCGATATACAATGAGACCTATGACCAATGGGCATACAATATGACCGTATATAATGCTTCGGTATTCAACGAAACATATGACAGCCTTGTAAACAATGAATCCTATTTGACTACATACAACGAAACCTACGCAACCACCTATGTAAACAAATCAGGAGGCAGTTTTACTGGAGACATAAATATGACTAATCATAATATTACAAATGTAAGAGCCATTGTATTCAACAATCAATCAGGCGGAGGAACTGCACAGTATCTAACACTCTCTGCAGTAACTACTCTTGCAACAGGCTCAAGCTTTACCGCAGCAACAATAACAGGTACAACAGTAATTTCGTCAGGAGACCTTTATACCAATGGAGCAGGCGATGATTTATGGCTTGGAACGGCAACGTATGGTGCCGCAGCATTCAGAGCCCACTCTTCTGGAGAAGTCCAAGCAAGAAACATCACACTTAACTATTCCAGCATCATAATAAAAAGCAGAGCCAACGCTACACTTTCCTATTGGAACGAAACAGGAGATATGAACCTATCAAGATTGTATGCAGATAGAATAGCAGTACAAGTAGGAAATGTGGATTCCGCCTATATTAATAATACGGGAGACATAAACGTAAGCCAGGCATTTGTCGATGGAATAAAAGTAAGTACATGGCTTTACAACATGAGCATTAGTAATGAAAGCATATATAATCTAACATACCACGAAACTTCCAACGCTTGGCAGAATAACTTCAGTAACTACAGCAAGTACTGGTACAACATGACTTTATATAACGTTTCAATATACAATTCAACCTACGCCGGATTAATAAACAACGTGTCTTACTTGAGTACTTACAATGTAACTTATGCAACAACCTTATTGAACCTCTCTGGAGGAATCATGTCAGGAAATATACAGATGGGTGGAAACAATGTAACTAATGTCAGTTATATTACTTACAAAAACTCTACAGGAGCAGCAGGTTGGAGAACCTACGTCAATGCGACCAATGCCTTGATAACGGAGTATGTGCCTTAGGATGGAAACTAGCAACAAACCAATAGTGTTGAAAGCAGGATTATTTTTCTTAGGAGTAATTCTTATTGGAGCAATTATTATTGGTGTAAGCAATTTTACTTCAGGTGATGAAGATATAATATTAACCCCTACAGTTGGAGAAGTAGATGAATTAAAAACCTTCCTTGGTGTTGATAAATGTGCAGATGAAAAGTGTATAACTGATGCTCTCTCAAGTGATGTAATAAAGGATAAGATATTCACAAAGCTTGTCTCAAACAAAGCAGACATTACTCAGGGAGAAGCAATATTTGAAGTTTATATCCCATATAATAATTTATCTGTAAAAAATATAAACTTTTCATTTATTAATGGAAAAGGTTTAGGGATTTCATCTTATCAAATATTAGTCAATTCTTCTGAAGACTTCATCCCAATAAATAAGAAGGAAGCAATTAGACAAGTAGAATATGAACAACCTAATTATGGGAACCCTATATTAATAAATCAAACTTGTCCACCATATCCCTTAGATAATAAAACATTGCTTGATTGTTCTTATTTTAAAGAAAATATAACTGGTTACACTAGAAAGTTAATTGATGAAAAATATCTAGCAGATAACTATTATCTTGATAAGGGACATTACCAGATTAAAATAAACGCAAATTGGAGAGCAATAAAGGGAGAACAAAGTATAGATTGGGTTCCAGTGCTTACCATTGATAAAGAAATGATTGAATCCTTGCAAGATATTAATATGGCTAACCCCTCTTGGAGTTGGTGGAATGTTACATACACTTATAAAAATTCAGTAATAATAAACTCCTCGGTATCTTCTACTCTTACTAACTTTCCAGCGTATTTTGTTTTAAATACTAGCGCCCTAATAAGTGATGGGAAAATGCAATCCGCATGTCAAGACTTGAGAATAATAGATTCTACTGATACTGTTTCATATTCATTTGAAATTGAGAATAATACTTGTAATACTTCCTCCACTGTTGTATGGTTTAAGTATCCTAGTTTAGCCACAGGTAATCAAACTGTCAGTATATACTATGGTAATCCCTCCGCAATTGATGGGCAGGACAAATCAACCCTTTGGAGTGAATATAGTTTAGTATTACATTTTGCTGAAACCAGTGGGAACTTTTCAGACAGTTCAGGTAAAACAAGTTTTGGATGTAGCAGGGGAACTACCAGCATTGTTACTGACGGTAAGTATGGAAATGCATTAGGATTAAATAGTGGTTTTGTCAAGTGTGATGAACCTGGTCCTTCTCCATGGAATGTTACTACTGCTTTCACTGTATCGGGATGGTTAAGACCATATTCAACTAATTACATTGTTATGTTGGATAAAGGAAAACAAGCTTCACAAATTGCTTGGGAAGTTAGAAGGGATGTAACTACTAAGACTGCAACGGTATATGGCGTGAATGGGGGGACGTTCACTTCTACGGCTACAATGGAAAATGGAACATTATATTATCTTGCATTTAGACATGGTGGAACTGACCAAATCAATATCAATACTTCAACTAAAACAGGAACGCTTACAGACCCTAGTTACGTTACTTCAAACCCACTTTGTATTGGAGCACAGTCATATAGTGGAACATGTACCAAACTAGGAGATACAGGTACAGTAGACGAAGTAAGATTGACAAATCAATCAAGAAGTAATGACTGGTTAAATGCGGAATACAATCAGGTATATTATGTAGTCACAACTGGAGAAGTATCATGTGCATTTGGTGGTTTAGTAAAGGATGGAAGTGGGAATGCACTCAGTGGTGCTACAATTGCAATACTTACTCAAGATAGTATGACTGTCTCAAATATAACTTCAAATGCTACTGGAGGATGGGCCATATCTATTTTGAATAACTCTAAGAATTATACTGCCATAGCATATTATAATAATACTCTTATTGGTCAAGCAAAACCATTTATTGTTTCAACTTGCTAATAAAATGAAAAATGAAGAAGATATTACTTACCATGATAATTGGAGCATTGATAGTTGTAACTCTTTCTAATGTAATTGCATATACTCCCCCCACTTATAATTCAATAACTTTTACTTTGTGTTCAGCATATACGCCTCCTACTTACAATTCAATAAACTTTACCCTTGGAGATTCAGATGCATGCGCAGGAGCAGATACCTGCACACCTCCAGCAAGCGGAAATAATTGGGTTGTGAATTGGTCTGATAATTGTACCATCTCAACTAACACAGACTTAGGGACAGGTAATCTTACTATTACCGATACAATACAAAACTATTGTTATCAAGAGTCCGCTAATGTTTCAACAACATGTGGTGGATTATCTACTGGAAGTTATAGATTAAATGATACTGATTGGTTTAATGGAAGCTATAATTACGACGAGAATTGGAGCTCATATGGAATATCCTCATATAATAGTGGGGCTTCTGATTTTTATATAAACTATTCAAAACCTCAAAATGCTTCAATGCATAGTCTATGGCAAGTAAAGAGTTCATATGGAACATTTAATAATTCTATTCCTTCTGGTTGTTGGAATCAAGAACCTCTTCAATTCATAATAAGGAGCAGTAGTGTTCCAAGCCATACTTATATAACTACTTATTGTTATGATGGTAGTTCCAACATTACAATTAATAGTTATAGTGATAGTGGAAAGAATGTTTATGAAGAAGCAATGAATTGGATTTTTTATACAGGAACGTTTACATTAAACGCTAATCTTACACTTCATAATATAAATATGGTCCCATCAGGCTTAGTTAAATTTCAACAAACAATGGACGGGAGATTAATTAGAAAATAAAATGGCAACACATACATTTAAGAAACCTATTCCCGTCAATAAACCACTACCAAAGAGTGATAAAACTATGAAATCCAAAAGCCTATTCATCCTCTTTGCTATCACGCTTATCGCAATAGTTCCACTCGCCTCAGCGACAATCAGCGACGAAGATGTTTCATTCCGTATCTTGCAGAACTCTTGGTTCGACATAACACGACCATGCGTGAACGCAGGACATTGGTGTTCCGCAACAGCCGGATGTAATCTAACGGTTGTTAACGCACAGACGGGAACAATCATAATCAATAACGGCTTGATGACAAACCAAGTAAGCTATCACAATTATACTTTAACCTCCACTCAAACTACCAACCTTGGATTTTTCAAAGCAGACATGCAATGCAGCGACGGGACTAGCCACGGGGCAAACACATTCTACTACAAAATTGTTCCAGCAATGGAAAACAATACCACAACATTCCTCGTCCTTGTATTCGGAGCGATAGTTCTTCTAGCACTTGCATATCTAATTAAGAATGAATATGTTTCATTCATGGCCGGATTAATGTTTGCCATCCTAGGAGTATACACAATGATAAATGGTTTCAATGGAGTCGTAGACCTTTACACAAGAGCCACCGCATTAATCAGTTTAGGAATTGGTTTTATATTCATTTTCCTTTCAGCATATCACGTCATCGGTGAGCACAGCGGCTCAAGCAGCAGCGACTCATTTGAATACGACGACTAATATTCAACATTAGCTAAAAGGAGGTTACAAAATGGAAAACAACCCAGACTTGAATGAAAATCAGGCTTCTTTCGACGAGCAAAGCGATTTCGCAGACGCTCAACGAGGGCAGACTGAGGATTACTACTTTGACGGACAGCGTCAAGTGCAAGAGAAAGACAGCGTGTTCTCTTTCTTCAAAAAGCTTTTAACGATTACCGACTCAACCAAAGTCGCTAACTTGGATAAGAGGGAGTTAGGTTCTCCGGAGCTTTCGGTAAGAAATTGCCAGAGGCTAGCATACCTTGGAGACATAATGCACAATGAAGCATTTAACTCTTATTTTATGAAGCAAGGAGAAATAACGTTAGCAACATCCATGGCTAAGAAGGGATGGTTACCTGAATTAGTAGTCAGCCAGAAAAGATTCAATACCCGTTCAGTTCAAGCACAGCCAGCACAACAGAAATCATTCCTAGGAGGGATTGTGAAATCCGATAAACCAAATGAACAACAGCCACAACAGTAAAAAAGAGGCACCTATTAAGACAGATATCAATGACCTTGTAGACGAGAGCGGGGCAGAAGTTCCACAAGCAGTTGCTCCCGCGCAAGCACCAGCAATTGTAAAGGAACAAGCTCCACCAAGGCCAAAGAAGCAGCCGGTAATCAAGATGACTCGAGAGGAGAAGGAACTCTTCATGAAGGACATTGAAGAAGAGAAGGCAGAGAAAGCCAGGCTCACCGCAGAAGGAAATGTCCAGATGAAGAAGGAGAAGAAGAACTTTTTCAAGTGGTCGGGAAAGAAGAAGAGCATTATGAAGAGCAGCGTTAAGAAACCTGACCATATTCTTTTCTTCGTTCTAAACTTGAAGAAGGAACTTGAAGGGCCAGTGCTTACCAAGATATATGGAGGAAACTTCCTCGTATTCAGAAACCATGTCTATAGATACAACCCCTCTAAGATTTTCACCATGGGCAAATATAAAGTTGCCATAGGCAGAGAATTCGATAGAGAGCTTGTAGGAATAGAAGATTACGATGAAGTAGTTGCACAGGGTGGAAACAGAAGCAACATTGATGACCCGGTCCTTATCAAGGCAGTCATAATGGCGCATCTGAGCGAGAAGTCACCAGTGTCATCCTCGACGTGGATAATAATTGGAATAGCGATAGTCGCAGCCATTGGAGCATTCCTGTACTTTGGAAGTCCTAAGAAGGCAGCAGTATCGACTGTTACAGCCAATACGGCTGCAACGGTTCCAGCAGGATACACTCCAGCAGTAGCAGCTTAAAATGGGCAAGGAATTATTAATAGTGAAGCATGACGGAAACGAAGGAAAGTTTAAGGTAGTTGATAGCAAGAATAACGCCAAACACGACCTACGTTACGAGAAGCTTATATTTGGCAGAAATGTCGAAACACTATCCTATACCCTTGGCGATTTGGATGCTTTAGGATATCCTATCGAGAAAGCCTTTAAGATGTTCAGACAAAGGAAGAAGAGCGATTCAAACGTTCTGTTCCCTTAATTGAATATCTAAATTAGATTATTCTTTTTCTTGTCCCCCTCCAAAAGAGGGGGCCCTTTTTATTTTTATATTCTACTAGTACTTTAGATACATTTATTAATCCAAAGACACTATTATTTAGTAGTGAAAAATGAAGCCACAATTTAAAGTAAAAGTAGACCGGTGCTTTATCAATAAAGCCAACGGCCAGCTTACAATTACTCTGCCAAAGAAAAAGATGCATGGCATCACTGACCCAAAGAAGATTGAGGTGTCGTTTCGATAGATGGCCACGATAGCAGAAGCAGAGGCGCAAGCGCAACAGGCTAGGCAACAGTTGAATGCCTATCAAAAAGAAATTGGGAATATTCCACAAAGAGTAGAACTTACTGCGCAACAGAGATTTGGCCAAACGGCAACAGGCCAAGCGCGAACCGCAGGGGCTGAAGCGCAACTGCAACAGTATAAGCAAGCCGGTCAGCAGTCCGCCATAGAGTATGAAACAGAGTTGGCAGCCTATGAAAAACAAATTGCTGGTGCTAAGGGCGCACAGCAAGCGCAACAACAAGAAGCTGAAGCTTACAGGTATGGTTATAAGCGTGGAATGAATGTTGGTGGAAAGGATTGGTTCACTGCTAGACAAATAGAAGAATCTCTCAAGGGCGCAGCAAGAGAGGGATTCAAAGCAGGATTAGCTAGAGAGACAGCATTAACTGCACAGACTCAACAGAATGTTCAATTGAAAAATCTAAAAGACCAAGGATACACATTTGAATATAGCAAGACAGGGGAAATAATTCCTATTGCTCCAGTTACCCTTCCTGAAGGAATAAGTGTAACTAAAACAGGAGATGTTAAAGTTGGGACTGCAACCTATTCTGGTTCCGCGCAAGTTCCAGGATATACTCTTACTGCAACTCAATTTGTAGATTATTATAAGGGAGCTCAAAGAGGAATAGTCATGATGCCACGAACAGGCGTGGAAGCATCACAGGCTGCAGCATGGAACACTGCCGCGGCACAACCCGGAACTTTTCAAGTATTTGATGATAAGGTCACTGCAGGAATACAAGGAGCATTGGGAAGACCAGGATACGGGGGATTGCCACAAACAACCTATACTGGAACTGCCTTAATTCCGGGAACATATTTGACTGCTACACAATTCATTGCAAAGTATGGTGTTCCTGGAGAAAGAGTAATGGTCACGGGGGCTCAGACTGTTCCAGGACAAAGAGAAACTACTATTGGAGGATTATTTAAAGGAACACTTGAAAAAGAAAAACAAAAATATACTGAAGCATTTGATAAGGCTAAAAGTGATTTAGCACCTATTATAAAATATGTTGCACCATATGCAAAAGCTGCTTATGATTTTGATATTGCAACTAAGAAAGCAGTTGTTAAAGATGTTACTAAAGCAATAACATTCGCAGCACCATATGCAAAAGCTGCTTATGATTTTGATATTGCAACTAAGAAAGCAGTTGTTAAAGATGTTACTAAAGCAATAACATTCGCAGCACCTTACGCAAAAGCTGCTTATGATTTTGATATTGCAACTAAGAAAGCAGTTGTTAAAGATGTTACTAAAGCAATAACATTCGCAGCACCTTACGCAAAAGCTGCTTATGATTTTGATATTGCAACTAAGAAAGCAGCAGTTAGAGATGTTAGCAAAGTTATAACATTCGCAGCACCTTACGCAAAAGCTGCTTATGATTTTGATATTGCTGCTAAAAGAAATTTAGCAAAAAGCGCAGTTATTGCGGCATCTGCAACTGCTTCCGTGATGTTGCCAGCATCAGGTAAAGCTAAAACTCCTGGACAATTATTCTTTGGAGCTGCTACCCCTCCAGTTAAGCAAGTAGTAACTGCTGCAACACCATATGTTACTTCAGCAGGAAAAGAAGTTATATCTGCACTTGGTAAGGTTAAAACTCCTGGAAGAGCATTTCTTGGAGACATCACTCCATACTTTAAACCTCTGGTCCCAGTAGTTACTGAAACTGGGAAGGCAGTAAGTTCAGGATTTTCTAATATAGGCCAGATACCTAAAAGATTTAAAGAACAAGGAGGATTCAAACCATTCACTGATGCATTAAGTAGCGGACTTACATCTCTTCCAGAAGTAGCAGGAAAGTTTGGAAAAGCAACCGGGGAAGTAATTGCAACAACAGGACCACTACTTGAAAAATGGACTAAGGCCGCAACAGGGACAGAATTATCGTATCCATATAAAGACCCATTGACTGGTGAAATGACCACTAGGAAGTTTTCAGAAATGGCTCCAGTAGTTGGAGAAGCAGTAGGTTCTTATGGGCAATATGCGGTTCCATATTATGGCATGGGTATGGTTGCCGCACCGATAGTTGGAGATATATTTGCTGGAAAATCTCCTATTCAAATTGTAAAAGCTAGACCCATGGAGGTTGCAGTATTAGGTACATTGGGAGTCGCAAAAGCGGCTCAATGGATAACTAAACCTATCCCTGTTGTAAAAACAATGAGGGGCCCAGGAAACGTTTTATCTACTACAACTAAAGGAAGAGGAGTAGAACAGATAGTAGTAATCTCAAAACCTGAAAGAATAGTGAAAACAATAACTTCTTCAGAATATAAAAGAATCATTTCAGGAGCAGGAGGATTAAGAGAAGTAAAGCTTGCACAAGAATTAGGGATAGCAGTACAGAAATTAAAACCTTTCATTCAACAGACTGGAAAGTTTAAAGTAACTTACATTCAACCTACTATCTATCAAACTACTAGATTAAACAAACTACTTGGAAAAGCACCAACGATAGCCGCAGGCGGAGCAGAGTATACTGGATATCTTCCGGTGGCAAGAATAACTCCTGAAGGACAATTCAAAAGTGGAACAGGAATGTTGCTCTTTAAGGAAGGACAAAAGACACCTTATCTTATTATGATGAAAGGAGGAAGGGCACCAATACTTTCTGAGAAGTACTCCACCTTAGCTGCAAGAACAAGAGGAATAGTTAAGTCCCCGTCAGATATTAAGGATACATTTAGAATTGCGGCAACGAAAGTTGGAAGGGTACAAGTAGATGCTAAAAAATTATCTGAAATTCAAAGGATAAAACTTGTAGAAGAATTGCAGCATGCAGGTAAGGCAAAGAAGATAATTAAAGGAATATCTTTGGGGCCTGATGTAAGGGGAGCAGTATCTATTGGAGATATAACTTATATTCCTTTAAAAACTAAAACAAAGTTAGCAGAAGAATTAGCAATATCCAGAAAGATAGGGGAAATTAGTACTGCTAATGTAAAAAAAGAAATGTGGAAAGGAGAATTATTTGTTAAGGAAGTTCAGCCTGGAAAAGCAATTAGGGCTTCAGGAAAAGTTTCACAAGTAACTTCTGCAACTGAAATAGTTAAACCTGGGAAATATCCTAAACCTCAATCAGAAGTTTTAACAATATACAAAGAAACACCAAAAACATCATTAGCCAAAACTTCAAAGTTTGAAGAGGTAATTAAAAAAGCCAAAGAGAGAGCTAAAGAGAAATTTATTCCATCTACCTCTGGAAAGCAAGCACAAGTAATGGAAGAAGCAAATCTTGGGGGACAGGCAGGACAATCCAAATACTTTGGAGATATAAGATATTCTTTCTCTGACCAAGCAGCTGGAGCTATGCCTGGAGCTATTACAACAACTGCTTCTCCTGTATCAGTTGCGTCTGCAGCCGGAGGAGCTGGAGGATTATTCATTCCAGTACCTAGAGCAACAATGGTAGCCAAAGATATTTCGGCATTTGTAAAGGGAACAACAATGATGGGAGGAATAGGCGCGTCAGCATTAAGGACTTCTCAAGAAGGAAAGCAGAAAGTTGTTCCAAAGTCTAAATTAAAGATGCTTAATGTTTTAGAAATTGCCCAGATTCCAAAAACCGGAATAACTCCTATATCTGGCTCGGGAGTATCAAGTGAGTTAAAACAAGAGCCTTTCTCAGTAACTTTACCATCATTTGCTCCTCCTGAACAAATAGTAATTCAAAAGCCCGAACAGGTTATAATTACCACTCCAAGAGTAACTACTCCCGTTACTCCTGATATAATAAGAAGAATAGACCCAGTCTATGGCTACCGCTTTAAAATGATGGCCCCATTCCAGCAAGAGCAAGCCAAGAAGCAAATGCTAAAGAAAAAGGTATTATCTCCTAGAGCATACCTCGTTGCAACAAGATTCAGAAAGAAGAAGACATTATTCTCAGCAACACCATTGAGTATGGGGGAAGCCCTAACCTTTGGAGCAAGAAAGACCAAGGCCACAGCCAGAGCATCATTTGAACTTATCCCTGTCAAGGCCGCACCAAGAAGCATGGGCTTGCCAACGACAACTCCTGAAGCGCTGATTGCATCAGGACAATTCAGGGCTCCAAAGAGAGGACCAGTTGGGATGAGGTTTGTCCAACCCTCACGAAAGAGAATAGGCACCATTGGAGAAGTCAGAGAAATCAGCCTTGTTGGCGCCGCGGCAAGAAGAGGGAAGAAGAGAAGTCCTAAAGGTTTCTATTTCTAAGTGTTTTTATTTATTATCTTTATCTTTTCCTCAGTTGGTAAATTTCTTAATTCTCTTCCAAGAAATATTTCATTATTTATTATAATTGAATCATTTTTAGATATATTCTCAGAAGCAGATATCCATCTATGATTATTAGGAGAAAATGCCAGTTTAATTTCTTCATTAATGGAAAAATTAAATAATGATAGTGGAATGATATGGTCTATATGATATTTAGAGATGTCATCTGGAAAGGGTTTTAGATGTTCAATGATTGCTTGATAGTCTATCCCATATTTATTCGCGTGTGTTACTTTACCAAGCAGGGAATATTTTTTAAAATAATGCCATAATTGGCTTCTCAGATTCTCTTTTATTCTAAAATCTATATCTTTTTTCATTCTTTTATTTCTATATTTTTTCATTCCTTCTCTTCTTTTTTCTGGATATTTTATACGATATGTTTTCCAATATTTTTTAGAGGAGATTGACTTTTTGTTATTCCTACTCCAAATTTTATAATATCTTCTATTAGTTATCCTAATTCTCTCTTTATTACTCTTTCTCCATTCTTTGAGATATTCTTTTCTATCAGATTTCATCTTTAAATTAGACTACTTTTGTTTATAAAACTTTCTTTTTTAATATTCTTGTTACTAGTAGAAAGTAGTGAATAATTAGATAGGTTTATAAAAGTGAAAGCAATATACTTTACTAGTGATTAGGAGTAAAAAGAAAAATGAAACATTCAAAGGGTAAATTCTATGTAGATAAGATATTCATCAATAAGACTACTGGTCAGAAGTCTATTGCTTTACCTGAAAAAAAATTGAAAGGATTTAACCCTAAAAGAGTTAGGGTGGAGTTCTGGTAAATGGTTAATCATAGTCTAAAATTCAAGTCTGGGAAGTCTTTCATTTTGGACAGGCCACTCAGGAATAATAATCCTTTGTGGTCATTATATTCTAATGAATTAAAAGGAGGAAAAAAATAATGAATAACAATAAGGGAACATTCAATTTGATGGACCTGCCAGTGAATCTGTTAGTGCTTTTCATAACAGTTACATTCCTGATAGCTTTAATTCCAGGATTTGTTACAATGGTAAACATGGGACAAGATTCACAAGGTCTGAACTGCGTTGGATATGTTGACTCACTTGCAACATCATCAAGCAACTTGAGTTATAACGCTACAATAGGAACCAAGTCCACAATAGGATGCCTTGCTATGCAGCTTTACATCCCATACATCGTTCTTGGAGTATTAGTCGCAGTAGTCAGCATGGTATTTTACGGAAGGGGGGCCCAACAGCAATCATCATTCTGAGTAGCAATCGCCGATTAGCGACGGTTGCTTCTTTGAAAGTGATAGTGTGTAATAGACAATGGTAAAGATAAACAAATCCTTTTTCTTAATGATTACTCTAGCTCTGCTGATTGTGCCTATGGCCAGCGCGTTAGATTTGAACCCATTTGCAACCACAAAGAATTTTGAGCCAATAATCACAGAGGACATGTCATCATTTGTTAAAGAAGGATTCAATGCATCTTACGGAGTAATAAGAACAAGTAAAACTTCTTGGTGGATTGAAGGAGATAAACTAGCTGAATATTCTTTAACAAGCAATTCTGAACAATGCCTTATTGATTGTGAGGCAATAGGAAAGACAACATTATATTCTGATGGACAACTTTTTGATAATTTAAAGTTTTTAGATAGAAATGGAAATCAAAACTATCTTAATTCAAAATACTATATAAAAACATTGGAAGCTTATGAAATATTGATTCCAGATACTTATAAGGAAGTATGTGGTAATGTTATAAACTATTCTTCTAAAGATGAAGAATTGGTTTACAAATGTCATCAAGAAATAGTTACTTATAAAAACGAAATTAAAAATAGGGAAGTATGGACGGAGTATCGTGGAGAAACACTTAAAGCAGG
>Ga0247841_10004950_pt1 | contig 22160 bp, 17 predicted proteins | sample LaCruzMarch2015__2_FD_192410 | JGI IMG/M metagenome (GOLD analysis project Ga0247841, IMG submission 192410) | Freshwater microbial communities from meromictic Lake La Cruz, Castile-La Mancha, Spain - LaCruzMarch2015_18m | ecosystem: Environmental > Aquatic > Freshwater > Lake | place: Spain... | reverse complement strand
TCCATTTTGTGTTTGGTAAGATCTTCCACATCAATCTCGCGGAAATTTCCCAAACTCATGTGCGACGTAATAAAAGCAGTATCTATGCCTTTTATTTCCATTCGTTTCATCAATTCGCGACTAAAATGCAAACCGGCCGCAGGTGCTGAAACAGCTCCTTCGTTTTTTGCGAAAATTGTCTGAAAACGATCAGCATCTTCCGGTTCTACAGGTCGGGTGATATTGCGGGGCAGTGGAGTTTCGCCTAATGCGTACAGTCCCTTTTTGAATTCTTCGTGCGTGCCATCGAATAGAAATCTCAATGTACGTCCACGAGATGTGGTATTGTCAATAACCTCAGCTACAATAGAATCATCATCACCAAAATAAAGTTTATTACCAATACGAATTTTACGTGCTGGCTCTACCAAAACATCCCAGAGTCGCATTTCGTGGTTTAATTCGCGCAACAAAAAGACTTCAATTTGTGCTCCAGTTTTTTCTTTATTGCCATATAAACGGGCCGGAAAAACTTTGGTATCATTAAAAATGAACAAATCATCTTCATTGAAGTATTCAAGTACATCTTTAAACATGCGATGTTCGATTTGTCCTGTTTTACGATGTAAAACCAATAACCGTGACTCGTCACGATGATTTGAAGGATGTTGAGCAATTAGCTCATCCGGCAATTTGAACTTAAATTTTGATAACTTCATAATCTTTTTTATTAGTGAAATGTTGCTCCCGAAAATTTCGGAAATATAATCGTGATAATTTTATTCTAAAAAAACTAATTGTCCTTAGACATTCATGCTCTGTGTGTTAATATGTTGGATCAAATCATCAATCTGCCAGCAATTTTCAATTCTAACGTCACCAATCCGTGTGCGTTCCAATCCGATAAGATGCGCTCCACTATTTAATGCCAAACCAATATCGCGTGCTAATGCTCTGATATAAGTGCCTTTGCTACAGACAACTCTGATTTTAAGAATTGGAAGTGAAAAATCCAATACTTCAATCTCATCAATAACCAACACCTTTGACTTTAGTTCAACTTCTTTGCCTTCGCGGGCATAATCGTAAGCGCGCTTACCATCCACTTTTACAGCCGAATAAGCTGGTGGTACCTGCCAAATTTCACCCAAAAAGCGGGGTATAGCCAAATCTACCAACTCCCTTGTTATATGTTCGGTAGGATAAGTAGCATCAACTGCTAATTCCAAATCGAACGAAGGTGTTGTAGCTCCCAACTTCAGGGTTGCTATATATTCTTTTGTCTGATATTGATATGTATCAATCTTTTTCGTAGCCTTTCCGGTGCAAATAATCATTACCCCTGTAGCCAAAGGATCGAGCGTTCCGGCATGACCCACTTTCAACTTTTTGATTTTTAATGTCCTATGTAAATTCCATCGCACTTTGCTCACCAGATTGAATGATGTCCACTCCAAAGGTTTTGCAACATACAATACTTCGCCTTCTACAAAATTCATTATAATACGCTTAAATCAACACCCAAATACAACAGCACCAAAATTACTACACCCACTATAATACGATAATAACCAAAGGCTTTGAAACCATATTTTGTAAGAAATTCGATAAAAAACTTGATAGCTGCCATGGCAACAATAAAAGCCACGAAATTACCAATTAGTAAAGTCACCAGATTATCAGACAACATCGAAACACCTGCAGGATCAGTAAAAATTTTCAGCAATTTATACCCCGAAGCTGCTGCCATGGTTGGTACAGCAAGGAAAAATGAAAATTCAGCTGCATTTTTTCGTGAAAGTTTAGTCGTCATACCACCCACAATGGTTGCCATTGAACGAGAAACGCCCGGAATCATGGCAATACATTGAAAGAACCCAATTTTCAAAGACCGCTTCCAATCCATTTCCTGATTTTCGGTAGGTTTGTCAAACCATTTATCAACATATAACATGAATACACCTCCAATTACCAACATCACGGCCACTACAAAAACGTTTTCGAGTAAGCTATCAATATAATCGCTTAGCAAGAAGCCAATGACAGCTGCCGGTAAAAAGGCAACAATCAATTTCCAATAAAAATCGAGTGTTTGAAAAAATCGCTTCCAATACAATACTACTACCGACAAAATGGCACCAAACTGAATATTCACTGTAAAGGCTTTTACAAATTCAGTGCTTTCGACATCCAACAATTTTTGTGCAATTATCATGTGACCGGTTGACGAAACAGGTAAAAACTCAGTAATTCCTTCAACAATAGCTATGATAATAGTTTGAAAAATACTCATTTATCTTATAAAATTATGGGATAAAACAATAATAAGGAACAAATAATTTATTTGCTCTTTGGTTTAAATAAAATCGCAAAAATGATAAACACAAAGCCTGAAAACAGCACTACAGGAGCTACAGTTATTCGGCGAGTGCTGAAAATGTCCGGATTAAATTCTGTGCCGGTAGTTGAACCAGTCATTAATACAAAGCCCAAAACAATGATTAGAAATCCTACGGCAATCAGAATTAAATTAATTTTGCCAATCGTAAAGCGGGTGTTATTTTCCATGATTATTAATTAAAGCCCCTAACCCCTAAAGGGGAATTGAGCAAGTTTTGTTATGTATATTTATAATTGAAAATTATTTTCCATTTTTGGGGTTTTAAACGAAATACATATCATTGGTATTCATTTTTAAATATCTTCCAACGGCAAAGTATGAAGAGATTGCAGTGAGAATTACACCTAACAATAAAACAATAAACGAAACTATAACTGCTGTAACAGGTTGAATCATAATACCCGACATCCCAAATTCGTATTCAACAAATATTATTACGCCAAATAACAAAAACAATGAAACCACCGCTGCAACTAAACCGTTGAACATACTGCTGAATAAATAGGGACGGCGTATAAACCACGACGTTGCACCCACCAATTTCATCGTGTTAATCAAAAAACGATTGGAATACAATGATAAACGGATGGTATTGTTAATTAGTGCTATGGAAACAATGAGTAAAATTGCAGCCAAACCCATCAATATGAAACTCATTTTTTTTACATTCTCATTTACCAAATTAACCATATCTTTTTGATATATAATGCGTTTTACATTGTCAAAAGCTTTCAGTTTCGATTCAATTTTTGCCACACTATCATTGTTGGCATAATCGGCATTTAATTTTACTTCCAACGATGCCATCAATGGATTATACCCGAGAAATTGCTGAGGATTTTCGCCCAAACTTGAAATATGGTCTTTGAGCGCGTCTTTTTTCGAGATATATTCTACCGACTTAGCGTAAGGCGAAGCCAATAGGTAATTCTGAAGTCGTTGTGCATCTTGTTTGCCTATTTCATCATTCAGCACGATAGATAGATTGATATTTTCTTTTACATAATTGCTCATATCACGAGCCACAAAAAGTAACATACAAACCAATCCCACCAGAAATAAAACCAATGACATACTGATAGTTGATGTCAGGTGTAAATTCCAGAACCCCGGTTTATGTACTTTTCTTTTCACTTTAGCCATATAAGTTTGAATTGTTGAATTTTTAAAATTAAACTGATGCAGGTGTTATTGATTTTGATTTTTTCCATTGCCAGAATCCAAAAGCAATAAAGCATAATATCAATATGATAGATGAAATTAGCGCTATTGTATTACCGAGGCTGTAAGCTTTTGGTTCAAAGCGGAATTCTATTTCATATGTTCCAGCTTTTAAATTCATTGCCCGCAATAGGTAATTTACCCGAATATAGGGAACTTCTACACCATTAATATATGCATTCCAACCTTTATCGTAATATATTTCGGAAAACACAGCCACCTGATCTGTACCTGAACTATAACTATAAGTTAAATGATTAGGTTCATATTTTACCAAAGCAATGCGGGCAGCACTGTCGGGGTTCTGAATTGCCGTCAATTGAGCTGCAAACGACTTATCAACCACAACTTCAGTTTTAGTATTTATTTCACCTACCAATTTCATTTCTTCGTTAGCATCTGCCGCCACACGAATATTTCGTACAAACCACACATTACCATTTGCATGTTGATTAAGTAGCGGAGCGGCTTCTTTATTGTAAATTAAATACTTCATATTCAGCATATTCAACACACCTAATGAATCGAGTGTGTTGTTGATAATGTCCGGTGAAGTGGCACGTCCAAACGTGGCAAACAATTGCCCCATTTCCTTTTCAATCTGCATATTAATCAATTCCTGATAACGACGCAATTTTGCTGCATGGTATCCTCCAATGTTTTTATGGAAATAAGATGGAGTTGCATCATTAAAAATATTGACAGTTGCATCTAAAACGCGGAATTGTGATTTATCTTGTAAAATGAAATTATCGGCAACACTAGGTTTTATAAATGTTTCGATTTTACGTTTCCGTTGGAAATTATCATTATTCAGGTAACGTTTAGCAATTGGTGCTAAATCGGCCAAAAACAGTACTGCCAAAAATACGTATGCTACATTTTGTTTCAATAAGTTTTTGGCATACAACCAAATTAATCCTGCAGCCATTAGAACAAACATGAGTGAACGCAACGCATCGGAACGCAATAAAGCTGCACGATCGGCAGGTAAAGTCTCTTTCAGAAAACTATAATCACCTTGAAATTGCGCATCGCTGGCTGAAATAAAATTGCCCGAAAGTGAAGGAATAGCAGCAAAAATTACTGCAATACCGCCTACAATTCCAGTACTTATAGCCACCGAACGAATCAGTTTTTTCTTGTCAATTTTTACGTTGAAAACTTCTTTCAGAGCTAAAATTGCCATCAATGTTATCCCAAATCCTGTTGCCACCAGAGTCATCGAAACAGTACGGAATTTATTGTACATTGGCACATAATCGATAAAAATATCGGTGAGCCACATAAAGTTTTTACCCCACGAAAGCATTAATGTAAGGGCAATAGCAGGCAATAACCACCATTTTGTTCGTTTATCAACCAAAAAGAATCCTAATACAAAAAGAAAACAAATTATTGCTCCAATATATACCGGGCCGGACGTAAATGGCTGCGCTCCCCAATAGAGTGGCAATTGCATATCTTTCAGCATCTTGTCAACATTTGGAACGTTGAAACTTTTAAGTTTTTTTCCAGTCTCACTGTCAGTAGTCAAAGTTCCACCACTTGCTCCACCTTTAAAATTAGGTATTAGTAATGTCATGGTTTCATCTACTCCGTAACTCCATTGGGTAATATAATCTTTATTCAGCCCATGTTGAGAGTTTTGAGTATCAACGGTTAATCCATTAGATTCGCCGCGCATGGTATATTTTCCGTACTCGTAAGTGGTGAGTAACGAAGTGGCATTCATTCCCACAGCTATTACAGCTGCTGCAATTAACATGCCCACGGTTTTAAAAAAGGCTGCAATTTCCTTATCTTTAATGCTATATATAAATTCTACAATGGCTAATATAAGAAGAATAATAAGGGTATAATATAAAATCTGAACGTGATTGGCACGTATGGCTAAACTCAGAAAAAATGCTGTCAATAAACTTCCTACCAGCTTTTTGGAGCGGAAAGCCATAAACACACTTCCAATAAGTGGTGCCATATAAGCAATGGTAATGGCTTTGGAATTGTGACCGGCAACAATGATAATGAAATTATAAGATGCAAAAGCAAAGGCGATTGCACCAACGATTGCCAACCATGGATTTACTTTGAATGCTAATAGTAGAATGTAAAATCCAATCAAATATAACATTAAATTATATATTGGACTTGGGAAAGTTTGAATGGCTTTTTCTACATATTGCAACACATTGTAAGGTTGAGTCATAGAAATTTGATACGTTGGCATGCCACCAAACAAAGAATTGGTCCAAAGTGTAGCATTGTCGTGAGTTGCATTATAATCAACTGTTTCTTTGGCATCACACATCCAACTTTCTATATCGTGACCAATAAGCTGTTTTCCTTCCAAAACCGGAGTGAAATACATAAATGAAATACAGATAAAAAGCAGAATAGCAGCAATGTGCGGGAATGATTTGGCAAGAATTGTTTTATTCATGATAGTACGCTTCGTTAACTAAAAAGCAGTTTTTGGGAAAAGTCGTACAAAAGTACAACATAAATTCACAATTAGTATCGCTGGAGCGGTTAAAAATTGTTGAAAGCAATTATTTATGAGATTTTATGAGGTTGAACAGCAAAAATTTCCTATAAACTGATACCTGATTAGAACTTCATTAAACACTATAATTGAGTTTTTATAAAATTTAGGCATAGAGTTTGAATGAGAATTAAAGTTAGAAGCAATAAAGTGTTAAATGATATGAGGTTTTTAGATTTTTGATACGAAAAAAGTTTTGCGCTCGTTGTTATTCAATATAAAATACTAAGGTTTAACAGCACTGATAACGATTGTGATAGTGATTTCAACTTTGACTATTAGCAAAATTGTAGTACCTTTGTTTATTGTAAATATTGATAAGATTTTTTCAATAATTATCATTATCAAATTGCGAATAAGATGCATGTTGAGTGCTTTTTTTAGTATAAATGAAAACGTTTGTAATAAATAAATCTTTGTTTATGTATTTTTCCGAATTATTCACACACTGCCCTGCATGTGGTTCTGCTCTTTTTGTTGAAAACAATATTAAATCGATGCATTGCGAGTCATGTGGTTTTGTTTTTTATATGAACGCATCGGCTGCAGTGGCAGCTTTTATTTTGAATGACAAAGGCGAATTATTGGTTTGCAAACGTGCAAAAGAGCCTGTAAAAGGCACATTGGATTTGCCTGGCGGATTTGTAGATGGCGATGAAACTGCCGAAGAAGCAATTATTCGGGAGATTGATGAAGAATTGAAAGCTAAAGTAGTGGACACAAAGTATCTTTTCTCACTACCCAACCAATACGAATATAGCGGACTCATTATTCCAACACTGGACTTGTTTTTTGCTTGCATGTTAGAAAAAAATAGTCAATTAGTGCCTTCTGACGATGTGGCAGAATGTTTTTATATCCCTATCGACGAACTTCAACCAGAACAATTTGGACTAATGTCAATTCGTAAAGCAATAACTAATTTGAAAATGAAATAATTTGAGAAATGCTAATTTGATAATTTGAAAATGTGTTAATTTGAAAATTAGTGCTAATTCAAATACGAATTCGTGATTTAACAATAACTAGTAAAATATATAAATAGAAAAAAGAACATATCTCCCACTATATAATGAAAAAAGTAATCGTTTTAAGTTTGTTCGTAATTTCAGTTTTAAGTTCAATAATATCGCAACAAACACAAATTTACACCCAATCGGATGTGCTTTTTAACGAAGGTAAAGAGCTTTATAAACAGCGAAAAAATGCCGCTTCGTATCGTTGTTTCGAGGAGTTTCTGAAAAAGTGTGATGTTACTCAGGCTGGTCAAATTCAAGAGGCATCGTATTATATTGCGGCCAACGCTTATGAGTTACATCAGGAAAATGCCTCAGCACTACTTAAAAAATATATCGAACAACATCCTTACACTCCGTTTTTCGATCGTACTTACCTCATGTTGGGGATGATACAGTACGAAAAGAAAGATTTCTTATTGGCATTAAATTCTTTTCACCAAGTGAACGATAAACATCTGGGCAATCGCGAAAGGGTTGATTTTATGTTTTGCAAAGGATATGCCTATATTGAAACGAAAGATTATATACAAGCGCGTACCATTTTCAACCAATTGAAAGAGATGAAAACCCGCTATAACTTATCAGCGTCCTATTATTATGCTTATTCCGAATATGCTCTATCGAATTATGTTGTGGCTTTACCCGAATTTCTTAAACTGGAAGAAAATCCAACCTACAAAAATATTGTGCCATATTATATAGTGCAAATTTATTATTCGCAAAAAGAATACGATAAATTATATGATCGGACTGCGAATTTATTGAAGAACAATCCTGACAATAAAAACAATGCTGAGATATATCGAATTTCGGGTGAAATTGCTTATCGTAAAGGCGATTATGCTCAAGCCATTAGCCATTTAAAAGCCTACGAAAAACTTTTTCCAAAAGTGCTTCGTAACGATATGTATTTATTGGGTCTGTCCTATTTTCAGATAAAAGATTATAAAAACACAATTCAATATTTATCGAAAGTCACTGGTGATAAAGACGAAATGACTGAAAACGCCTATTTGCATATTGGAAATTCGTATGTAAAACTGAATGATATTAACAATGCGCGGTTGGCTTATGAAGCTGCATTGCGAACCAACTTCAACAAAACTGTACGTGAAGAATCGCTTTATAATTACGCGCTTTCGTGCTATCAATCCACTTCTGCTTTTGGCGAATCTATAAAAGCATTTGAACAGTTGTTGTCGGAATTTCCCGAATCAAAATACACCGACGAGTCTTATGATTATCTGACTTCGGTGTATATGACCACCAGAAACTTTGAAGCTGCATACGAATCCATTCTCAAAATCAAAAAACCAAATGCAAAGTTGCTTGAAACCAAACAATATCTATTATATCAAATTGGTACAGAGGCTTTCACCTTGAATAAACCCGACAAAGCAATTGAGTATTTCTCACTTTCGCTCGAAAATTCTACAACCGGTAAGTATTCTGCCGAAAGTTTGTTTTGGCGTGCCGAAAGTTATTTCCGCACCAATCAACCGGAACTTAGTATCAAAGATTTAAAGGCGTTTTTCATAAATCCTTATGCAAAAGCAAGTGCAAATCGAATTACGGCCAATTATTCATTGGCTTATGGTTATTTCTCCCAAAAAAATTATGCCGAAGCACTGAAATGGTTTTTAAGGTATGTCGATTCAGAAACGACGCCAAATGTCAACACTTTTGCTGATGCGTTGAATCGAATTGGAGATTGTTATTTCTATGCTCGTAATTTTTCAAAAGCAGAAAATTACTACAACAAAGCGGCCGATGCAAGCCCTAATACTGGTGATTATGCAATGTTTCAAGCGGCTTATGTTATTGGATTACAGAAAAATTATACCGGTAAAATTGCAAAACTGGAAAAATTGATTAGTTCTTATCCCAAATCGGAACATTATGACGATGCGCTTTACGAAATGGGACGTGCTTATTTGATGTTGGAAAACAATGCGAAAGCAATTTCAACTTATCAACGATTACTCAATGCACAGCCTAATAGTTTGTTGGCTCGAAAAGCAGCACTCGAAATTGGAATGATTTATTTTAATGGAAACGAATACGAACCAGCCATAACAGCCTACAAAAAAGTGATTTCCCGTTATCCGGGCAGCGAGGAATCGTTTACTGCTCTCGAAAGTTTAGAAACCGTCTATATCGAAATTAACGATGTTCCTTCATATTTAGCCTATACCAAAACATTGGGACGCACCATCAGAACTGCAACTGCTACCCGCGAGGATTCTATTTCGTATGTTGCTGCCGAAAAACAATATATGAACGGAAAATATGCTCAGGCTATCAGCGGATTAAGAGCTTATCTGAATAAATTTTGTTCAGGGGGCAGGTATTGCACTGCTTCACAATACTATTTGGCCGACAGTTATTATCGTACCAATGATAAAGAAAACGCCTTGTCAGCCTATCAAACCTTGCTCAATATCAATGGAAGTCAGTATGGCGAAGAAGCTACTTTGCGTTGTGCCGAAATGACTTATGATAAAAAAGATTATTCTGCCGCTTTGAATTACTTCAAACAACTTCAAAATCTGGCTCAAACTACCGAAAACCGAAATGTTGGTCGATTGGGCGTTCTGCGCTGTAGTTATTATCTCAACGACCATCAAACGACCATCAACATTGTAAATGAAATTATGGCAGATGCAAGGTCGAATGATGAATTGAAATCGGAAGCACGTTATAATCGCGCAAAAGCTTACTTGGCTCTAGGACAGAAAGATCAGGCTGTTGCTGACCTTAAAGTAAGTGCAACAGACACACGGACATCGGTAGGTGCCGAATCGAAGTATTTGTTGGCCAATGTGTATTTTGAGCAGGATAAACTGACTGATGCCGAAAATGAAGTACTTGAATTTTCGAAAAAGAATACACCTCATCAATTTTGGTTGGCACGCAGTTTTGTTCTGTTATCTGATATTTATATTAAGCAAAACAATGATTTTCAGGCAAAACAATACTTGCTTAGCTTGCAGAAAAATTATACGGTAAACGATGAAATTCAAACCATGATAGCGGACAGATTGAATAAAATTGCTGAACGAGGAAAGAACAAAATTATTAATTGATAGATAATAATTGACAAATGATAATTTTAAAAGCAATTACAATAGAAAAATTATGAAAACATTAAAATATATAGTGCCGGTTTTTACTCTAATTTTTGGTATCAATGCTACTTTAAGGGCTGAAGATTCGATAATTAACAGAAATGTAACTGTTGAACGTGAATACAAACCATTGATAAAAGATGCCGGAAAAATAAATTCAATTCCCAAGGCATTGGAACCAGTAGTTGAAAAAACAGCTCCCAAATTTTCCGATTTTAATTTACCTCTCAATGCCGAATTTAATATTCACACCTTGGCTGCAGCCGAATTGCAAAGGGAAAAACGCCCCGACTTTAAAGGTGGATTTGCGCGGTTGGGTTTCGGAAATTACTTTAATTCGTTAGCCGATTTTGCATATCCAATTATCAAAAAACCTGATTTGCGATTGGATGTTTCGTTGAATCATTTGGCAACTTTTGGAAAAAAAGCACATTCGCTAACCAAGGGTGCATTTTCATTGGACAAAGATTTTAAAACCATAAATTTATATGCAGGTTTAGGTGGAGGTCATGAGTATTTTAATTATTATGGAAATAATTTTGATGCTAATAATAAAGTTATCATTCTCGATACACTTCTTGTCAACAATCCAACATACGGAGCCGAAACTTATAATAAACCATCAAATAATGGCAGTCAAACAATTCGTTTAGATTCTCTTGCAGCTGCCCCGGAGAATAATTATTTTTGGCGGTTCAATGCTTATGCTGGTGTACGTTCATTGACATTAGCCAAAGGAATTCAATATCAAATGGAATTGAATTACAACTTATTAAGTCCGGGAGTTGGAATTACTGAACATCATTTCGTTACAAAAGGTGGAATAAGTTCCGAATTAAAAAACAACAGAGTCGGAATTGATTTTAGAATGGATAACCTGATGTATCGTTCTGATAGTACGAATAATGGATATTCAATTGTAACTTTCAATCCTTATTATAGTATTCAAAAACAAAATTTAAACATAAGAATTGGTGTTAAATCAAGTTTCTCATTTACAAATGATACTCTTTTAATCAATCCAACAGCTGATATTACAGCCGAATGGAAAGTAATTCCAAAGTCCTTTTCAATTTATGGTGGACTTACCGGAAGTTACGATGTGAACACGATGAATAAGATTTTTACCGAAAATCGGTACATTAATTCTTCTGTTCAGGTTGAAAATACCTACACGCCTTTCAATGTGTACACCGGAATAAAAGTCAAACCAATTTATAATTTGTTGGTTGATGCCTATCTCGATTATAAATACTTTAAGAATCAATACTTTTTTGTAAATGAACAATATAGCTCAGGTTCTGCCATTATTCCAATTGAAAACTTGATGTTGTATTCGAACCGTTTTAATGTGATTTACGATACTGCTTCACACCTGAAAATTGGTATGCGTGCCAATTATAATATCCGAAACCGTGTGAATGTGGAACTTAAAGCAGCTATAAACGACTGGAATTTATTAACCGAACAATACGCATGGAATAAGCCTGAATGGGAAGCCAGTTTGAGTACCGATGTGCATATTAATCGCGAATTAAGTCTTTCGCTCAATACATTTCTTGATGGACCACGCTATGCCAAAATTGGAACAAGTGCCATTAGAATGCGACCGATTGTTGATATAAATATTGGTGCCAGTTATTTGTTTAATAATTGGTTGAGTGGTTTTTTGAAAGTAAATAACCTTATCAACAATACCTATCAACATTACTATGGCTATCAGGTACAAGGTTTTAATGTGTTGATTGGAGGCGCAGTTTCGTTTTAGAATATCATAGAATTTTTTAATACAAAATCGCAAAAACCTGTGAGGAACAAAATTTCTGATAGATTTTCTTTTTGCGAATATTCATCGAAGAAAGGTTCTTTGTAAAAATTGAAAATGATGTAGGGAAAATGTAATTTGAGTGACAAAGTTGAATTTAAATTCCTGTTTGCGATAATTCTAAATCTCGGCACTCATAATATGTTTCATCAATAATTTGAGCCAGATTTTTTTTTGACAATATTTTCTCAAAATCTACTTTAAATTCATTCCAAAAATTTCTACCTTTGCAATCGTGGAGTGACCTATCACAAAAACTAAGGTTATTGATGCATTCAATCACTACTATTTGTTCAAAAGCAGTATAAATATCCAACATACTAATCTTATCGGCCGGACGTGTTAATTTGTATCCACTACCTTTGCCCTTAGAGTTTATAACGAGTCCTTTTAGTTTTAACGATGCAATAATTGGATCCAAATACTTTAGTGAAATATTCTGATTTTTAGCAATGTCTTTTTGAAGTATCCCGTTTGGCTCAGTAGAATTAGCAATTTCAATCATTGTTCTCAATCCGTACCGTATCTTTGTATTTACTCTCATTGATTAAAGAAATTTTTCCGCAAATATAAGCGAAATTATTTAATCAAATAACATTTGAGGTGTGGTTTTTATTAATTTATTGTGATTCTTAATAAAATGTAGTATGATTTGTAAGTTTGCAATTTAAACCAATTGAGATATTGTTATTTAATACATTCTAAAAGCCTTTTACTATTTTTTATATGTCACACTGAATTAAAAAATCGATTTAAATGATTAAGTTGGTTTTTTCAAACTAATAAATTTTGGCCGAACAGACAATGTCGAGAACGACTGTATATTGCAATAAAAACAAGGGAAATCAAATCTGAACAAATCTAATTAAATCTTGTTTATATCTCATAGTATAACCTTATTAATAGCTTTCAGACAGCATTTTATTACAAGAGTTTTTTTTGTTCAAACAATGAAAAATATATAGTATAATTCAAGTTTGATAAAATAATTTAGAAATGACAAAATGGTTTACCTTAGCTGTATATTAAAATAATTGTATTTGAAACATGAATTTCATTGAAAAAATCAGAAATAATATTCTAGTTGAAATGGAATTGTTTGCCAAAACATTTGTAGAGGCTCTCAATACTGACAATCAGCTGTTATTAAGTGTAAATGAATACATGCTTAAAAAAAGTGGTAAGCAGTTGCGTCCGATTATAACAATATTGACTGCCAAAATGTGTGGCGAAGTAAATGAAAAAACAATATTTGGAGCACATTCATTGGAACTGCTTCATACAGCAAGTTTAATTCACGATGATGTGGTGGATGATACACTTGAGCGACGCGGAAAACCGTCGATAAATGCTATATGGACAAATAAAATTGCTATCTATTCAGGTGATTATATGTTTTCAAAATCACTTAGTTACGCTATAAAAACAAACAATCTTCTTATATTAAAATCAGTTTCTGATATTGGAAACCAGCTTACAGATGGCGAATTACTACAATTGGTAAACACCGAAATTTCAAAAACATCTGAAGAAAACTATTTTAATATTATTCGAAAAAAAACAGCTCAACTATTTTCATCATGTGCTGAAGTGGGCGGTTTATCAGTTGATGCAAATCAATCAACAATAGAGCATTTACGAAAATATGGTGAGTATCTGGGAATTTGTTTCCAGATAAAAGATGATATTTTTGATTATTTTGATGATATTCAAATCGGGAAACCAACTGGGAATGATATTCGTGATGGTAAAATTACCTTGCCTTTAATATATGCTTTGCAAAACTCGAGTGAAGATGAGAAAAAGAAGATAATAACGTGGATTGATAAAAAGGATTTTTCTGCAGAAAATATCAAAGCAATTACACATTTTGCACATGAAAATGGTGGTGTCAATTATTCTATAATGAGAATGGAAGAGTTCAAAAACAAAGCCATTGAAGAACTTAAAAGCTTTGAAGATAGTGATGAAAAAAAATCTCTAGTGCTCTGTGCCGAATACGCCGCTTCACGCGAGTTTTAAATACTTGAATGTTCTGAAGTGGTTTTGTTTTTTGAATGTGATTTCAAGCATTAAATCCAACTCCACAATTTGTGATTTAGGCCAATCGGAGTTAATTTATTTTCCAAGTGTGTTTTCCGAAGTCACTGATGCTATTAGATCATTTGGTGTTTTGCTCGTTGTTATTTTACAAATCAAATGAAAATCTAAATCAATCCATTCGCTTACTTTTAATAATCCCATCATTTCCACAGGTGGAGTAAGACCAAAATCACGAATATTTATACTTTTATTTCCATCTACCAATACGAATTCACCATCTTTGTTGGATGTTACCTGAATGTGATATTGTTTTGTTACTCCGGTAATTGTGATGTTCACATAAGCATTACCTTTCGAATTAGCTTCAATCTTCTTTCCATTCGCTGTTTCTAAATAGTTTAATTGAACATTTATAGTAGGATAGATGTCGGATTTTATGAGTTTTAGAAAATCACGACGAGCCATTACATTGTCCGACGAAAAATTCTTTACCAGAATTGCAAGTTGATTTTGGCTCAAAAACAACTTGTTTTGATTTTGAGTAGTTGTTAGTGTTAAACTTTTTCCAAGAAGTTTTTCACCATTGTGAATCAATTTGAAAGATATGATATTAGACGTTCCATTAATAGAAAGCCAACTCTTCTTTAATAAATCTACTTTGACAGTTGTCTGAGAAGATAAATTATAGCTTAGCATTAAAAGAAGCAGCGTATAACTAATAATTTTTTTCATGTCTTAATAAATTCTTTTATTATCGGAATAAACCGGTAAGAATTTTATCTTACCGGTTTATCTTAATTTTATTAAATGAGTTTGTTAGAAACCAATAACCGCTTCGGCAACAATACCATCAAATTTACCATTACTTCTGATATCATTATATAAGAAACCTCCGTAAGTTTGAGTAGTATATTCTAACTTAGCCATTACGTTTTTAGTTAAGAACCAACCAGCACTTACTGCAATACGTCCTACTTTCACATCATACATACCTGCTGGTACTTCTGCATAAGCAGGATTTGCAGGTAATGCAGGTACAGTTGCAGTTGCGGCTGTAGCTACAGTTGCTGTTTTTGCAGCGATTTTAGCAGTAAATTGTTGAGAATTTACTGTATTGTAACGTCCTGCAACAAAGAAATTATCATAACGAATAATTAAATCCGTAGCAAATTGAGTTGCTGTGCGTTCACCTGTCGCTTCAGATTTACCACGTCCTGTAGAAGTTTCAATTGTAGTAAAAGATTCTACGTTCATCTTATCCGTAAGTTTATAATCTAAAAACAAGTTACCCATCATCGAAGTAATTTTATCTCCAAATGAAGGATTGTAACGTCCCGAAGTAAAAGCGATATTGTCTTTTGTAAATGTTGAACCAGCTAAAGTATTGTCCATTACACCCCAATAATGTGATCCACCTCTATCGCCACCATATAATGTAACACCGGTTGATCCTGCAGTGTAATAAAGTGATCCTGTTGCACGAACACGTAGTTTGTCATCAAGTATTTTTCCATCATAACCTAATTTTGCTAAAAAAGCAGGTCTTCTTAAACCATTAGTAACAGTATCTTTAGTTATACCATCGGCCATTGTACCAACTCCAATTGATGGTTCTGATTGGTCACCTTTAATTTGGCCGGTAGTCATCCCTAAAACTCCAATTATACCATTTACATTAATATCTGCTTCAGCGCCAATTTCAGTAGCAAAAGCATCCATAATGTAGTTTTCAATAAATGGATTGTACATTGCATTTCCATTGTCGGTACGACGGAAATGGGCATCACCATAATTTACTTCCATGTGACCCATTTTCAAAGTGGTATACTTCATAATATTGTCAAGTAAATCAATTTTGATAAATGGCAATTTATTGAATTGAACAAAACCACCTTTCACCCATGTTTCTTGATGGTGACGTGCTGATAAGTACAATTCCATTTTTACATCTACACCATCTGCAAGAGCTAAATTAATAGCCATATTAGCTGTGGCATTATTAAATCCAGGTGTAATTGGCACCAATAAGTTAGCATCATATTTTTTTCCAGCTACCAGATTTCCTAAACTTGGATCAGTTTTCAAGTTTATTGATGCTTCATTACTGTGTTTTAAAGCTTGAAAACCAAGAGTGAAAGCACCACCTATGTTAGCTTTTACCCCATCAAATTTAGTTTCTTTTTTTGGAGTTTCAAATACATTGATACCATCTTTCCCTCCATCACGAAGTTGTGCGAACATTGTGCTGCTGAGTAAAAGACTGACTGCTACTGTTAAAATTGTTTTTTTCATTTTTTTAATAATTTAATGATTAATTTGTTGGTTTTTAGTGAATTATTGTATGTTATATTATTAGTTGTTACTAGTCATATTTGGAGTAGCAATTGTTACATCGAATTTTAGAGTTATAGCATCACCAACTTTCATCATACCCATTAATGCAGTTGGAGGACTCATTTTAAAATCTGTCATTTTAAGTGGCAGCGCGCCTTTAACCTGATACATACCAGCTTTATTGCTTTTACCTATTGCTTTAAAACTAATTTTTTTAGTTACTCCCGCCATAGTTAAATTTCCAGAAACAATTCCCTCTATTTCATTGTCATTAATTTGTAGTGAACCAACTTCAATAAGTCTAAAAGAAATGTTTGGATTTTTATCCGACTTAAAAGCTTCATAAGTTTTGTTGTCCATAGCTTTTTCATTACTTTTAATACCCTTTACCGGAACATCTACACTTAATGATTGTACTTGTTTTGATGCATTAATAACTAATTCTCCACTAATTTGTCCCACTTTGGACTGAAAGTCATGTACGTTTGTTGTTCCAAAAATTGTCATGGATGAGCTAGCAGGAATAATTTTATAAACTTGTGCAACCACAAAGCTGTTAAATGCTGAGAAAAAAATGCTTACTATAAGCAATACTAAATACCTGAATTTTTTTTTGTTGATCATGATAATTTATTTTTAATAATTTATATTTTTTGAGGTAATATCAATTTTTCATCTGTTTCCTTTATAATTTTAATATTGAAATAAAGTGTTTTTATATAAATAAGTCCTATAACATTGATAGTGTAATTAACTAAAACGTTTAACCATTTACATTTTATTTCGCCAAAATATCGAATATCAAACAAAACAAATCCTATAACAATAGTAGTATTATTAAATAAAAATATTTTGTAAAATTTAATTCAAAAACAATTATTTAATAGGAATAAATACATATCCTATGATATTAGTAGTATTATGAATGAAAAAAAATTAAGCAATTCTAATCAAAAAGATTACCAAAAAAAACTACTCATCAGATTTTTGCTCATTACATTCATACTTGGTTTCTATAATAATTTGCTCAAGATTCTTTTTTTTCAAAATCATATTGAAATCGCACATAAACTCAGTCCAATAATTTCTACCCTTACAATCATGTGCCGATCTATCACAAAATTCCATATTATTAATACATTCTACAACTATAATTTGTTCAAATGCAGTGTAAATATCCAACATATTAATACTTGCCGGTGGACGGGTTAAAATATAACCACTTCCTTTACCTTTTGAGTTGGTAATTAAACCTTTTAGTTTTAATGATGAGATAATTGGATCCAAGTACTTCAGTGAAATATTTTGATTTTTAGCAATATCTTTTTGAAGCATTCCATTAGGTTTGGTCGAGTTAGCAATTTCGATCATAGTCCTTAATCCGTACCTTATTTTGGAATTAACTCTCATAGATTAAAGAAATTTTTCCGCAAATATATAGGAATATTATTAATGCTATAAGACTAGTAGGATATATTATGCTATTTTATACTATTTTTGAAATCTTAAATGTTATTAACAGGCTGATTAATTGTGTAAGTTTATGAAATTCAATGAATTATTTGAGAATTACAATGATGCGTCAATAATAGTTAATGTGCGTAGTTTTTCCAATGTTTCTTTTGTTAATACAAAAGAAACAGATTTCTATGAATTTAAAAAGCTCAATGTGCCTCTAACCAATTGGTTCCAACTCCACAATCAGCAATTAATGGAACACGAAGTTGAATGGCATTCTCCATTTCTTCAACCACTACTTTTTTCACAATTTCAATTTCGGCATTTGGTACTGTAAAGTTCAACTCATCATGCACTTGCATGGTCATTTTGGCTTGTAGATTTTCGTTTTCCAAGCGTTTTTGAATATGCACCATAGCAATTTTAATAATATCGGCAGCAGTGCCCTGTATGGGTGCGTTTATGGCATTTCGCTCAGCAAACCCACGAACGATACTATTTTGTGAATTTATATCCGGTAAAAAACGCTTGCGTCCAAACAATGTTTCAACATATCCCATTTCTTTGGCGCGCTGAATGCTTGCATCCATGTATTTTTTTACTTCAGGATAAGTTTCAAAATAACCATCAATCAATTCTTTGGCTTCGGCACGTGGAATTCCCAACCTGTCGGATAATCCAAAAACAGAAATGCCATAAATAATGCCAAAATTGGCAGTCTTTGCTTTCCGGCGCATGTCCGAAGTCACTTCATTCAGTGGGATTTTATAAATATTGGCAGCTGTGGCGGTATGAATATCAAGCCCACTGTTAAATGCAGCCAACATATTGGTATCTCCACTCAGATGTGCCATGATACGAAGTTCAATTTGCGAGTAGTCGGCGCTTAGAAAAACACTGTCGGCATCGGGAATAAATGCTTTTCGGATTTCTTTTCCCTGAGCATCCCGAATGGGTATATTCTGTAAGTTTGGATTGGTAGAACTAAGTCGTCCGGTGGCAGTAACGGATTGATTGAATGAAGTATGAACTTTACCTGTTTTTGGATTTATCAGTTGAGGCAAAGCATCAATGTATGTGCTAAGTAGTTTTTTTAGACCACGGTAATCCAGAATTTTTCCGATAATTGGATGTTTCGATTGTAGTTTTTCTAAAATATCTTCGGAAGTAGAGTATTGGCCGGTTTTGGTCTTCTTTGCTTTAGCATCCAATTTCAACCTGTCAAAAAGGATTTCGCCCACTTGCATTGGCGAACTAACATTAAATTCAAAACCTGCAATTTGATGAATTTCTTTCTCCAATTGAATCATTTCAGAAGTAAGAATTTCGGAACTTAGAGCCAACGCATCTCCGTCAATCCGTACTCCGGTTTGCTCCATTGTTGCCAACACTTTGAGCAGTGGCATTTCAATTTCATAAAATAGATTCTCCAGTTGGTTGGATTTCAATTCTTGTTCTAAAATTTGTTTAAGTCGAAAGGTTACATCCGCATCTTCGGCTGCATAGTCGCAAAGTTTATCCAAATCGACAGTACGAATGCTTGCTTGGTTTTTGCCTTTTGCGCCCACTAAATCAGCATAATGAATGGTGCGATATTTTAGATAAATCTCAGCTAAATAATCCATTCCGTGGCGTAACTCTGGCTGAACAAGGTAGTGAGCAATCATGGTGTCGAAAAGTTTACCGTTCAGTTCAATGCCATATTGTGCTAACACAAGCATGTCGAATTTGATGTTCTGACCGATCTTTTCAATTTGGTCGCTCTGAAAAATCACCTTGAATTCCTGAACAATTTCCTTTGCTTCCAATTTATTTTCAGGTAAGGTAACATAATAAGCTTCAGCCTCTTTATAACAAAATGAAAGTCCCACCAAGTCGTCATTAAACACATCAAGTCCGGTAGTTTCGGTATCGAAACAGAATGATTTTTGCATGAAAAGCTTGGATATTAAATCCGAACGTTTCACTTTATTGTCCACCAACATATACTTATGAGGTATATTTGCTATTGTAGCTAAACCATTTATAGTATTTGATTCTTGAATCGGTTCAAAATCAATTGTTTGTTGAGGAATAGCTGAAATCTCAGCCTCTCCATTATCATCAAATAACGACATTTGACCGCTTTGTTTAGGTTTTGCAAACTGAATGGCAGGAACAGGATGATCGGGTGGAAATGACATAAAAGGTGTGCCAAGTTTGGCCGACATGGTACGGAACTCTAATTCATCGAACAATGCCCGAAGTTCGGTTTCGTTTCGTGGTTCAATTTCCAGACTTTTTTCGTCGAAGTCAATTGGAACATCCGTTTTGATTGTAGCCAGAAAACGCGAGAAAATAATCATTTCTTTATTTTCTTCAATTTTAGTTTTCAATGCACCTTTCAATTCATCAGTTCGTGAAAGTAGGGTATCGATACTACCAAATTGTTGTAATAATTTTACTGCGGTTTTTTCGCCAACACCCGGACAGCCCGGAATATTATCAGATGCATCGCCCATTAATCCCAACAAATCGATTACTTGGTCATGGCTGTCCAACTCGTATTTATTTTTCACTTCGTCCGGCCCCATAACTTCAAAACCACCTGTATGTTTGGGTCGGTACATAAAAATGTGATCCGAAACCAGTTGCCCGTAGTCTTTATCAGGAGTAAGCATATACACTTCAAAACCTTCTTTTTCAGCCAATTTTGCTATTGTTCCAATCACATCGTCTGCTTCGTAGCCATTCACTTCGAGTACAGGGATATTATAAGCTTCAACCAGTTTTTTGATAATTGGAACTGCTAACCGGATATCTTCAGGAGTCGATTCACGTTGAGCTTTGTATTGGTCGTAGGCTTCGTGACGAAAGGTTTTACCTTTTGGATCGAATGCAACGGCTATATGTGTAGGTTTTTCTCGTTTCAAAACATCTTCAAGTGTATTCACAAACCCAAAAATAGCAGAAGTATTTAACCCTTTTGAATTAAAACGTGGATTGCGAATAAAAGCATAATACGCTCTATAAATGATGGCATAAGCATCAATTAAAAAAAGTTTTTTCATAATAAATATATTTTTAAGGACGAATAAAAAGGTCAAAAGACTTTATTATAGGGACTTTGGTCTTTATACTTTTCTCATTCGACCCAAATTGACTGTAAAAGTAATTAAAATTTATGCAGAATTTATCACAATGAACCAAACAAACCACAAAATTGTTTACTTTTGCAAATCATCAAAAGTTAACTGTTCTCATGAACTTTATCGACAACATCAGAAAGCCAATTTTGACGGAAATGCAAATGTTCGAACAAACATTTGCAGAAGCGCTTAGCACGGATAATCCTATGCTCGAAAGTGTAAATGAATACGTCTTAAAAAAAAGCGGAAAGCAACTACGACCAATGTTGACCATATTGTCGGCAAAGTTATGTGGCGAAGTAAATCAAACAACGCTGCACGGTGCACTATCATTGGAACTTTTACATACTGCCAGTCTGATTCATGACGATGTGGTGGATGATACGCTCGAACGCCGTGGTAAGCCTTCTATAAACGCTCGCTGGACAAATAAAATTGCCATTCTTTCGGGTGATTATATTTTATCGAAATCACTTGGTAGCGCAACAAAAACGAATAATCTTGAGATTCTTAAAGCAATAGCCAGCATTGGGATGCAACTTTCGGATGGTGAATTATTACAATTGGTCAATGAAACATTCTCAGAAACTTCTGAAAAAAAATACTTTAATATTATACGAAAGAAAACGGCTTTATTGTTTTCAACTTGTGCCGAGGTAGGTGGAATGTCGGTAAAAGCAGATGATGAAGCACTTTTGCATCTTCGCAATTTTGGTGAGTATTTAGGTATTTGCTTCCAAATAAAGGATGATATTTTCGATTATTCTGAAAACACCAATATTGGGAAACCTACTGGCAATGATATACGTGATGGTAAAATGACTTTGCCCCTGATATATGCATTAAATTCGACAGGAAAAGAGCGTGATCAGGTGCTTGCAATGCTTGACAATAAGGATTTCACTCCCGAAAACATTAAATATATTACACTTTTCACACATAAAGCAGGTGGTGTAAAATATGCAACTGAACAGATGGAAATTTACAAAAACAAAGCAATCGAAGAACTCAATAGCTTTGCAGATAGTGAAGTAAAAAAATCACTTATTTTATGTGCTGAATATGCTGGTTCGAGGGAT
>Ga0247841_10004949_pt1 | contig 22161 bp, 25 predicted proteins | sample LaCruzMarch2015__2_FD_192410 | JGI IMG/M metagenome (GOLD analysis project Ga0247841, IMG submission 192410) | Freshwater microbial communities from meromictic Lake La Cruz, Castile-La Mancha, Spain - LaCruzMarch2015_18m | ecosystem: Environmental > Aquatic > Freshwater > Lake | place: Spain... | reverse complement strand
GTTCTCGACGACGGTGGCGAGGTGGACCTGGACCTCGGGAATTACGAGAGGTTCCTGGACATCAGTATAACCAGCGCCCACAACATCACCACCGGCAAGGTCTACAAGTCGGTCATCGAGAAAGAGCGCACCGGGGAGTATCTCGGTAAGACCGTCCAGATCATACCTCACATAACCAATGAGATCAAGGCCCACATTGTGAACGTGGCCGAGGCCACCGGGGCTGACGTGTGCATCGTCGAGCTGGGCGGGACCGTGGGTGACATCGAGTCGATGCCCTTCTTGGAGGCCGTCCGCCAGATGAACATGGACCTGGGAAAAGGACAAAATTGCCTTTTCGTCCACACCACCCTGGTCCCGGTAATGGGCACGGTGGGGGAGCAGAAGACGAAACCGACGCAGCACTCGGTCAAGGAGCTCCGAGCCATAGGCATACAGCCTGACATCATAGTGGCTAGGAGCAAGGACCCTCTCGAAGAATCGATCAGGCGTAAGATATCCTTGTTCTGCGACGTCCCCATCGAGGCGGTGGTGACCGCCGCCGACGCCCGTTCCATATACGACGTCCCGATGGCCCTGGAAGCCCAGGGGCTCACGGAATATGTCATGCTGAGATTGGGGTTCGTGGACAAGGCCCATGACCTGGAGGGTTGGAAGGCCTTCGCCAGCCGCATCAACGATCAGGAAAGGACCGTCCGCATCGCCTGTGTTGGCAAATACACCAACCTGGCCGATTCCTACATATCACATCTGGAAGCGTTCCATCACGCCGGGGCCGAGGCAGGAGCTAAGGTCCAAGTGGTCTTCGTGGATTCAGAGGTAGTGCAGCAGTACGGCATCACCGAGGAACTGCTGAACGCCGACGGTATTCTGATCCCGGGAGGGTTCGGGGTGCGCGGCATTGAGGGAAAAGTGGCCACGGCCAAGTTCGCCCGGGAGAACCGCATCCCCTTCCTGGGGGTCTGCCTGGGGTTCCAGATAGCCACCATCGAGTTCGCCAGGAACGTCCTGGGGATGGACAAGGCCAACAGCACGGAGTTCGATCCCGACACCCCCTTCCCCGTCGTCGACTTGCTACCGGAGCAGAAGAACGTCAAGAAGATGGGAGCCACCATGAGGCTGGGAGCCCAACCGGTGATGGTGGAGGAAGGCACCAAGGCCTTCGATCTTTACGGAAAAGGGCTCATCATGGAAAGGCACCGGCACCGCTATGAGGTCAATCCCAAACATATAGAGGCCTTGGAAGCGGGCGGATGGAAGTTCACCGGCCGGTCCGCGGACGGCGTCAAGATGGAGATCGGGGAGCTGAAGGGATACGATTACTACGTAGCCTCACAGTTCCATCCGGAGTTCAAGTCCCGGCCTACCAAACCCTCACCTCTGCATCTGGGATTGGTAAAAGCGGCGGTCAAACGCAAGTATGGTAGCCAATAAGGTTTATAAGGATTGGTGGACTTGGAGGGCCGATAGACATGCCTAATGACGATTACCTTTCACTACTGGACCGGGCCAAGATGCAGCTGCCGGAGACCATTGAGAAGCATGAGCGTTTCGTGGTTCCTGATCCGGACGTGTTCCAGGAAGGGAAGACCACCGTCTTCCGCAACTTCGGGGACGTCGTCGACGCCCTGAGGCGGGAACCTGAGCACATCCTGCAGTACATGTTAAGAGAGCTGGGCACGCCCGGAACCATGGAGGGCAGGCGTGTAGTGTTCAAGACCAGGCTGACCCCCACGCAGGTCGCCGACAAGGTCCAGAACTACATCGACACCTTCGTCCTGTGCTCGGAGTGCGGCCGCCCTGATACGCACATAAACAAGGAGGGACGCATCATGATCCTGGAGTGCGAGGCCTGCGGTGCGCATCGCCCCGTCAACGTCCGCAAGATGCAGAAACCCTCCGAGGAAGGGCTGCGAGAGGGAAGCGTCTACGAGATGATGATCGAGGACGTGGGCAAGAAAGGTGACGGAGTGGCCCGCATGTTCGACTACATCATCTACATACCGGGGACCGCTAAGGGCTCCCGGGTCAAGGTGAAGGTGGCCAAGATAACTGGCAAGGTGGCCTACGGAAACGTGTTCATCGAATCGCCTTGATCAGATAGCTATCCGGGCGCGCTCCGCCCGGCATTTATTCTTTATTCCTTTTTGGATATTCGGATGTCTAATCGGCAACGATTTATGCCCTATCGCCCATCGACCGCCATGCGCACCGCTCGGCAGTACCTGGTCCTGACCATAATGTTCCTGGCCGTGCCCCTGACCGGCCTGGCGTTGGTGCCGACCGTTCCTTCTGGCTACCGGGCGTTCTCAGACCAGAACGATCCGACGAACCCCCTGATCTACATCGCCATGGTACTGGTCACCACCGCGATCATGCTGGTCCTCATTAAGCGTTCCCGGCTGGGTCTTCTGAAGGCCGTCCTGTTCGGGGCCATGGGACTGGGGCTCTTCTCCATCACCTCCCTGTTCCTGATCCTCGCCGGAGCGGATGAGATGGTGTCCCTGATCGCCGGGGTGGCGATTTCAGCCATTATACTGTTCCTGCTGGTCAGGTACCCCAGATGGTACGTGGTGAACGGGGCTGGGCTGGTCATGGGCATCGGTGCCGCCCTGATATTGGGGCTGTCCCTGGGAATATTGCCCTCTTTGATCCTGTTGACCGCCCTGGCGGTATACGATGCATTATCCGTCTACGTCACCAAGCACATGCTCACCCTGGCCGAGGGGGTCAGCAATCTGGGTCTGCCCATAATCTTAGTGGTGCCTGGCAGGAAAGGGGCGGAAACGGGGAAGCTGGACCTCAAGGACCGCAGCAAGGACTTGGACCGGGACGTCATGCTTATGGGACTGGGCGACATCATTATACCCTCGTTGCTGGTGATCTCCGCCGCCGCTAACCTCCCTCCCATCAGTTCGACCGGGTGGCCCCAACCGGCCATGATGGTAGCTCTGATGACCCTAACGTCAACGCTTATAGGCTTCCTGGCACTCATGCTCCTCATCTCCAAAGGACGCCCTCAGGCGGGATTGCCATATCTTAACGGCTCGGCCATCGTAGGTTTCGCCCTATCCTACCTGCTCGTCTATCAGGACCTGGGGTTTGGTTTCGGTTGATGGCAAGGTTATTATCCCCCCTTTCATAATCGGCGAACGTGGTTTCGAAGTACCTTGTGCTCTCCGACGTGCACCGCCGAGGATGGGTGGCCGAGCGGGCCAGGGAATTGATCAAAGAACATTCCCTAAAGGGGGTCGTTCTGCTGGGCGACATAACCCATTTCGGGCCCCCGGAGTTCGCTGAGGAGTTCATCGGCGACCTGGGAACTAAATGTTACGCCGTGCCGGGCAACTGCGACCCACCGGTCACCCTTTCCTTCATCGAAAGGAGCGCCGTCTCGCTGCATGGCAGGAAGATGGATGTCGACGGGATGACCTGGGCAGGGTTCGGAGGGTGCAATCCCACCATATTCGAGACTCCGTTCGAAATGCCCGAAGAGGAGATAGAACGTTCCGTGGCGCCATTGATGGAACCGGGGATGGTCCTGGTGCTCCACTGCCCGCCCCACGGGACATTGGACTCCACGTTCACCGGTCAGCATGTGGGCAGCACCGCCTTGCGGGACCTCATCAAGGTCACCAAGCCCCTCGTAGTTCTCTCCGGCCACATCCACGAGGACCGCGGGGTGGTCCATAAGGAAGGGGTCTGGTACATGAACCCCGGAGCGGCCAAGGACCATTACGCGGGCATGATGGAGCTGGGCGAGAACGTTTCGCTAAGCCTACTGGACCTTTAGACGCCAGGCCAAGGTATTTATACAGCAGCCCGATTAAGTGGCTCAGGATTGCTATGGCATTATGGCAAGGTACGTCTAAGAGAAAGCCCACTGGCGGAAGGTTGACGCTGTCTAGGAAGAAGCGCAGGTTCGAGATCGGAAAGGAACCGGTCTTTTCCTTCGTAGGCAACGAGAAGCGCCAGGTATCCAGGGTGCGCGGAGCGAACGTCAAGGTACGCCTGCTGAAGGCCCAGTTCGCCAACGTCATCGATCCCGCTACTAATCAGGCTCAGAAGGCCAAGATCATAACTGTCAAGGAGAGCCCCTGCAACCCCAACTACGTTCAGCGCAACATCATCACCAAGGGCTCTATGATCCAGACCGATCTGGGGCTGGCCAAGGTCACCTCCAGGCCCGGACAGGACGGCGCCATTAACGCCATCCTGATGAAGGATTAAGTTAGCAGGGCTTGCCATGGCCTTGGACGAGGACACCGCCTGGGTTCTCTGGCCGGAATATTTCGACCGGTCCAGAGCCCGGTCCCAAGGCCGCAAGGTGAAAAAGGCGCATGCGGTGAGCGATCCTGATGTGGACCTTATATCCAGCATCCTGAAGCAGTTGGGGCTGGAGCATAAGGTGGAGCGGGAGAAGAGCTACCCCGCCAACTGGTATTCAAAGGGTGGAAGGGTTTTGGTGGCCAAGACCATGCCCAAGACCCAATTGATGCAAAAGGTCGGGGACGCACTGAGCAAGGCTCAGCGGTCCTGAGGGGTTTCCACTTCCTCCACCAATTTCTTGCCGGCGGAGACGCTGTCGACGGAGTGGATGACGGCACCGGAATCGATGATGATCTCCTCGACATCCTCGTAGTTGATGGCGATGCCTTCGATGGTTATCTTGATGCTCTCGGTCTCTTGGTCAACCTCGTCCAGTGTGCAGTTGACGCCGGATACGCCCTCCACCACGCTCAATCTGCCTGCCAGATCGATTATGGAAGGGTGATGCGGCTTTAGCACGTCCAGGACGAGCCTCTTGATCTCGGACATTTGATTTCCACCGTTAAAAAGGAATTCTGGTATAAATTGGTTGTTGGTGTCTGGAAAGCATTATTCACATCCAGGGGTATGCGCTTATCCATGATGAAGTGGGAAGAGGTCCGGGTGCTAGACGTGAACGCGGAATACCTTGGGGTTCCGACCGAGACGCTCATGGAGAACGCCGGGTGGACCTTGGCCCAGGAGATCACTTCCCGTTACGGTGAGGGGCTGCACGTGGCCATCCTTTGTGGTTCAGGCAACAATGGTGGTGACGGTTTCGTGGCCGCCAGGGCCTTGACCAAGAGCAATCGGGTCAGGATACTGTTAGCCTCTCCCCCCGCGGACATACGCACCCTGGAGGCCCGGACCAACTTCGAGAAGGTGGAGGAGCTGCACCGGGTCTACGCTGCCGACGACCTCAAGGCCTACGACCTGCTGGTGGACGCTTTGATCGGCATCGGGGCCCGAGGAGAACCGAATGAACGGTTGGCCGCCATGATCACCGCCATGAACGAGAGCGGCCGCCCAGTGGTCTCCGTGGACATCCCCTCGGGACTGGGCAGCCACACGGCGGTTCGCCCGGCCGTCACCGTGACCTTCCACGCCCTGAAGGCCGGTATGAGCGCTGAAAGCTGTGGCGAGATCGTGGTCAAGGACATCGGCATCCCCGCGGACGCCGAGAACTATCTGGGTCCAGGCGAGCTGCTGCACTACCCCGTTCCCGCCCCGGACACCCACAAAGGCGATAACGGCCGGGTGCTGGTGATCGGAGGAGGACCGTATACCGGAGCGCCAGCATTAGCTGGGCTGGCAGCCTACCGCATCGGGGCGGACCTGGTCTTCCTATCCTGCCCGGAGAACGTGCGGTCCACCATCGCCTCCTATTCCCCCAACCTGATAACCATGCCCTACCCTGGAGACCGCCTCACCGACGGGTCTGTGGAAATCCTTCTTCCGTTGATGCAAAAGGTGGATGCGGTGCTCATCGGACCAGGTCTGGGAGACGATCCCGTGACCCTCAGGGCCATCAGGACGTTGATAGAAAGATGTTCCCGACCCATGGTCCTGGACGCCGACGCCTTGAAGGCCATCGCTGGCCGCCTGGACCTGCTCCGGGGCAAGAAGGGAGTGCTCACGCCGCACCGGCGCGAGATGGAGATCTTGACCGGGTCGGCCGTTCCAACGGAACCGAACGCGCTCCGGGAATTAGCGGCCAACGTGGCCGCGGCCAGCGGCTGGACCGTGGTGGTCAAGGGACGCGTGGACCTGGTGACGGACGGCAATAGCACCAAGCTCAATCGCACCGGGAACCCCGGGATGACCGTGGGCGGGACCGGAGATGTCCTCTCGGGCATAACCGCAGGATTGCTGGCCAAAGGAGCGACCCCTTTCAACGCGGCCCGTATGGCCACCTATGTGAACGGGTCGGCGGGGGACCTTTCCTTCGAGAAGTTCAGCTACGGGCTCTTGGCCACCGACCTCCTGGATAGGATACCGCAGGTGCTGAGGAAGGGGCTGGCGCATCGCTGAGGCGAGGGACATGCTGATAGCTTTCATTTCCGACGTGCACGCCAACCTTCCGGCGCTGGAGGCGGTCCTGGACGACATGTCCATCCGTGGCGCCAAGACCATCTATTGCGCCGGGGACATACTTGGTTATTACACGTTCCCGAACGAGACCGTGAAGCTGTTGAGGGACCGGAACGTCAACTGCATAGCCGGGAACCACGACCGGGCAGTGCTCGTAGGGGTCAAGAGCATGAACAGCATCGCCGCCGCGGCCATCAGCTGGACGCGGGACGTCCTTTCACCCTCGGCCTACGAGTTCATAAGGGAGCTGCCGAACTCTTTGCATCGACCAGTGGAAGGGGTGATGACGGCGGTGCATCATGGCTCCCCCCGCTTCGTCTCGGAATACGTCTTCGAGGAGCATGTGAGCAGCGAGCTGCTGGACATAGCCGGGGCCAAGCTGCTCGTCTTGGGGCACACGCACATGCCTTATGTGGTGCAGTTCTCCAGCGGAACGGTCATCAACCCTGGTTCTGTGGGACAGCCCCGGGACAGCGACACTCGGGCCTCCTATGCCCTGCTGGACACCTCGGAGCAGCATTTCCAGATCGTGCGGGTGAAATATGATATAGAAACGGTCATGGACGGCATAAGCAGGAACGGGCTCCCAGTGATGCTGGCGCAGCGTCTTCTTCGGGGGACTTGAATGGCCTTACAGGCCTATCCCATCCCGGACCGCCCGGTCCTCCGTTTGGAAGGGGAGGAGACCTCCCTCTGCGTCGGCGATCTGCACATCGGCATCGAGGCGGACATGCGCTACCGCGGCATCGTCGTGCCTTCCCAGACCCATCGCATGGAAAGGGAGCTCATCGAGCTGGCCGAGGGGGTGGACCGTTTGATCATCGTGGGGGACGTGAAGCATCAGGTCCCTGGCTCCACCAGGCAGGAACATCTGGAGGTCCCCCGTTTCTTCAATTCCCTGCTCAACTTCTACCCCAGGATAGATCTGGTCAAGGGGAACCATGATACGGACGTGGAGAGAATGCTGCCCAGCCGGGTCACCGTCCACGACCAGGGAGGAATGGTGCTGGAAGACGTGGGATTCGTCCACGGCCACGCCTGGCCCTCCCCTGAGGTCATGGAGGGGCGGCTGCTGGTCATGGGGCACAACCACCCCGCGGTCATCTTCGAGGACGGCCTGCACCAGAACCAGGTGGAAAGATGCTGGCTGCGCTGCAGGTTCAAGGGGAGCAGCGAACGATATCCCAAGATGCCGGAGGAGGCCATCATGGTCCCGGCGCTAAACCGCACTTTGGGCGGGGGGCCCGTGAATCTAGAGGGTCCGCGCATGCTTGGCCCCCTTTTATCCAACGATCTTTTAGACCTGGAGAACGGCCAGGTGTACCTCATGGACGGGCTTTTTCTTGGTACGGTATCGTCCCTGCGGGTCAAGAGAAGGGGCTACTTCCGCCTGGAAGACTGATCGCGTCATGAGCAGTAGCGGACATGCGGCCTTCCGGCCCTGCCTAAAAAAATGAAAAAAGGAAAAGGGTTGGCTAAAGGGGTTTAGCAGGTCCGGGACAAGGTCTTGTAGACCGAGCCGTCGGCGCGCCTGATTATGGCGTCCATGGGCATCTGGCCAGGCAGAGTGTGCGTGGCGCAGCTGTTGCACGGATCGTAGGCGCGGTAGGCCATCTCCACGGCGTTGAGCAGACCGTCGGACACCATCCAGTTCTTGATCAGAGCGGTGGCGGCCTTGCGGACGCTGAGGTTCATGGGGGCGTTGTTGTTGGTGGTTCCCACGACCAGGTTCACGTTGGTGGTTATGCCGTTCTTGTCGGAGGTGTAGTGGTGCACCAGGGTTCCACGCGGAGCCTCTAGTATCCCTACTCCTTCGTTCGGGGTCTGGAGCTTCGGGTTGCGTATGTCCTTGCCGGTGATCTCCGGGTCCAGGGACAGCTCCAGCAATTTTTCGGAGGCGTACAGCATCTCTATGACCCGAGCCCAGTGGGTGGCCATGGTGAAGTGTACTGGCCCCTTGACCCCAAGGTCGCGGAAGGTGCCGTGGTACTTCTCGAACTCGGCCTGCGCCAGCGGGGTGGTGAAACCCTTGGAGACGTTCAGCCTGGAGAGCGGGGTGGCGCGGTAGATACCGCTGTCCTTCCCATCCACCAGTCCCTTCCAGCCGACCGGCTTGAAGTAGCAGAACTTCTCGTAGGACCAGGGCAGGGTGTGCTCGGAGATGTACTTCAGGTAGTCCTTTCCAGTATACCTGGCGACCTCTTCTCCGGTAGGGGAGACCATCTTCTGCGTTCCGTCGTAGAAGTTGATCTTGTCGTCCTTGTCGACGGTGCCGAGATAGTAGGTCTCGTTGTAGTAGACATCCTTGTTGACGATCAGCCCTAGATAGTCCTGGTTCTTCAGCACTACGTCGGCGAACAGCTGGTTGGTGAACTTGCTGAACTCCACGCAGGATTTAGCCATGGCCTCGATCTTGGACCTCTCATCATCGTTGATGCTCTTGGCGAACCCGCCCGGAATGCCGCACACCGGGTGCGTGGCCTTTCCACCTAGCATCTCCTGGATCTTCTGGGCGTAGGCACGGTGTTTGATGACCTCTCCGCCGATCTCCACACCGACGGCTCCGACGACCCCGAGGATGTTCCTCTCGGCCTTAGGAGCTCCGGGGCCGAGGACGAAGTCCGCGGCGGCCAGGGCGTAGAAGTGGGCGATGTGGCTGTGTATGTAGTGCGCCATGTAGAAGAGCTCGCGGAGCTTCTTGGCGGTCTCTGGGGGTTCGACACCGAACACGCCGTCCAAGGCCTTGGTGGAGCACAGGTGGTGAGCACCGGGGCAAACGCCGCATAGCCTGGATGTCAGCTTGTTCAGCTCGTCGACGGACCTGCCAATGCAGAACTTCTCGAAACCTCTCAGCTCGGGAACCTGCCAATAGGCGTTCGCCACGTTGCCGTTGTCATCCAGGAAGATCTCGATCTTGCCGTGGCCTTCCAACCGGGTTATGGGGTCAATGGTGATGCGCTTCTCGGTAACCTTCTCAATTTTGTCAGTACCCTGACCCATTAGTATTGGACACATTTATCTCAGGCCTCCTTGGAAGCAGTGGTAGCTTTCTTTTCTTTAACCTTGCGCTTGATGATCGAGGAGGGCATGGTGAAGGCATAGAAAGTACCCAGCGGGTCCTTGACCTGGGCCATCAGTTCCAGTATGTCGTCCTCGTTCAGCTGGCCCTCATTGTTCCCGATGGTGAATATTGAGGCCAACGCGCTCAACATGCTTCCGCCCTGGTCCATGACCTCGGCGGTCGGTCCCATGCATCCGCGGCAGGGTTGGTTGCCTTCCAGGCACTTGGCGCCGCAGCCCGCCCTGGTGGACGGTCCGAGGCAGATAACTCCCTGTTCCAGCATGCACTTCTTGGGATCGATGTCGATCTCGTAGGGCATGTATATCCTGTCGACCTTCTTGACGGTCCTCGTCCGGGGGCATTCGTCGCAAAGGGTCTTGTTGGAGGCGATAACCGAGCCCTTGGGGGGCAGCGGGGCGCCTTCCTTGACGTGCTTCTCGACGATGCCCAGGAACTCGTTGATCAGGTTGGTGGTCGGCGGGCATCCGGGCATGTAGTAGTCCACGTCGATTACCTGGTCCAAGGTCAATACGGTCTCATATAGGACCGGTAGCTCGACCTCGCCTTCCGGTGCTTGGTAGTGGGGTGTGGGCAGGACGTGTTCGACGTTGTCCGAGCTGGGTGTCTTCCAGTACACGTACTCCATGATCTCCTTCTTGGTGTACATGTTGGCCAGCCCCGGTATGCCACCGAAGCAGGCGCAAGAACCGAAAGATACTATGAGGGCCGACTTCTGCCGGAGCAGCTTGGCCATGTGCTCGTTCTCGCTGTTTCGGATGGCCCCGTTGAACAGGGTGGCGGTGATGTAACCATCGGGCATGGCCTCGACATCTTTTACCTTGGCATCCACGGCTATGGGCCAGAAGACGATGTCCGCTATCTCAGCCACGCCGAGGATCTTCTCGTCGATGTCCAGTAAAGCTACGTCGCAGCCTCCACATCCAGCAGCCCAATACTGTGCGATTCTGATTTTTGCCATTTTATTTCCTCCTTGGGGTTGCTTACTCCTCATTCATCGGGTTCGGTCCCATTTCCCTTATGGTACTGTCGAACTCCTTGATCGTGTGCTGGAACTTCATCCCCTCAGATGCGGAGACCCACTCCAGCTTCAGGCGGTCCGGGTTGAATCCGTACTGCTCCAACAGCACGCGGAGAAGGGCGATCCTCCTCCTGGTGCGGTAGTTGCCACCTATGTAGTGGCAGTCAGCGGGGTGGCAGCCCAGGACAAGGACGCCATCGGCTCCCTTGGCGAAGGCTCTCAGGACGAACTCGGGGTCCACCCTGGCGGAGCACATGGTCCTTATGACCCGGAAGTTGGTGGGCATCTGCAGACGGGACACTCCGGCCAGGTCGGCCCCGGCGTAAGAGCACCAGTTGCAGCAGAATACCAGCATATTAGGGGCCCAGCCCTCCGCCTCGGCGGCGGGGGCGCTCACGGCTTGCGCTTCGTTAGACATTACTTTCCACCCCCGACCAGTGCGGCGTCGATCTGCGCCAGTATCTGGTTGTTCTTGAAACCCTTCTGTTCCATTGCCGCGGACGGACAAGCTGCCACGCATGTGCCGCAACCCATGCACAGACCTTCGTTGACGACGGCCTTGCGCTTCTCCGGGTTGGACGGGTCACCGACAATGGTGATGGCCTTGTACTCGCACACCGGCTCGCATATGCCGCAGCCGTTGCACACCATCTCGTTCACCGCCGCGATGATACCCTGGGTCTCCAGGTACTGCTTCGATATTATGGTCAGTGCCCTGGAAGCCGCACCGGATGCTTGAGCGATGGACTCATCGATGAACTTCGGCCAGTGGGCCAGTCCGGACAGGTATATGCCGCTGGTGGCGAAGTCGACCGGCCTCAGCTTCATATGAGCCTCAAGGAAGTACTTGTCCTTGCTCAGAGGCACCTTGCACATCTTGGCCAGTTCCTCGTTCTCATCGTTCGGCCTGATGCCGACGCTGAGGACGAGCATGTCGGGCGAGAGCTGGACCGGGGCGCCGAGCACGGTGTCGTCAACCACGATCTTTCCGTCCGAGGTCATCTCGGGCATCTTGTTCTCCGGGAATCGGATGAACTTGACGCCCAGTTCGCCGGCCTCCTTGTACAGGGTCTCCCTGAACCCGTAGGTCCTGATGTCCTTGTGCAGGATGTAGACCTGAGCCTTGGGGTCCTTCTTCTTGATCTCTATGGCGTTCTTGACCGCCTTGGAGCAGCAGACACGGCTGCAGTAGGGAGCTTCATCGTTCCTCGAACCGACGCACTGTATCATGACGACGGTCTTGGCGTGAACATGTCCCTCGGCCAGGGCCTTCTCCAGCTCGTTCTGGGTGACCACAGCCTTGTTCTTACCGTAGTTGTACTCCTTGGGCTCGTAGGCCTTGGCGCCGGTGGCGACCACGATGGCGCCGGTCTCCAGCTCTTTTCCGCCGGTGACCTTCACCTTGAAGTTGCCGACGAATCCGGTAACGTCCTCCACCTTGGTGTTCAGGTGCACGCTGATGAGCTTATTAGCGCGAACCTTGGCCTCCAGGTCCTTTATGTACTGCCTGGGGGAGATGCCTCCCTCGGCGGTGTAGAGGTTCAACATCTGTCCGCCCATGACGCCGGTAGACTCCAAAATATCGACCTTGAAGCCCTGGGCCGCAATGTCCATGGCCGCGGTCATTCCGGCCAGTCCGCCGCCTACGACGACGGCGGAGTGGGTGACACCGAGCTTGGACTTGGTCAGGGGCTCCAGGAACCTGGACTTGGCAATAGCCATGCGGGTCAGGTCCTTGGCCTTGGTGGTGGCCTTTTCCGGTTCGTGCATGTGGATCCAAGAGCACTGGTCACGGATGTTGGCCATCTCGAAGAGGAACGGATTCAGTCCGGCCTCCCTGATGGTGCTCTGGAACAGCGCCTCATGCGTCCTCGGGGTGCAGGAAGCTACTACCACGCGGTTCAGGTTGTGCTCCTTGATGAGCTTCTTGATCGTTTCCTGAGTATCAGCGGAGCAGGTGTATTTGTTCTCCCCAGCGTAGACCACGTTGGGCAGGGTCTTGACATAGTCGACCACGGACGGTACATCGACGGTGCCGCGGATGTTGATGCCGCAGTCGCAAACGAATACCCCTATGCGGGGTTCCTGTCCGGCCACATCGGTCTCGGCGACCTCCTTGACCACGCTGTCGATGCTGATCCTGTTGTTGAAGACGTGCGAGCCAGCCTTGGCCGCGGCGCCGCTGGCCTCAGCGACGGTGGTGGGAATGTCCTTGGGGGCGCTGAAAGCGCCGGTGACGTATATTCCCTTCCTGGTGGTCTCCAACGGGGTGTAGACTCCGGTCTGGCAGAAGCCGAACTCGTTCAGCTTGAAACCCATCCGGTCAGCCAAGGCCTTGGCCTGTGCCGGGGGCTGGAATCCAGCGGAGAGGACGACCAGGTCGAACTCCTCGGCCAGGACGTTGTTCCCGTCGCTGTAGCGCAGCAGGAGGTTATTCCCGTCGCTCTCATCCACGGAGGCCACACGGGTCCCGCGGTGCATCTTGATGCCGTATTCTCCCTCGGCCCTCTTGGCGTAGTCCTCGAACTCCTTGCCGAAGGCCCTGACGTCCATGAAGAATATGGTGGACTTCAGGCCGGTGCTGTGCTCCCCGGCGATGATAGCCTGTTTCAAGGCGTACATGCAGCAGACGGACGAGCAGAACGGGTTGCCGACCTTCTCGTCCCTGGAACCAACGCACTGGATGAAAGCGACCTTCTTGGGGGTCTGATGGTCGGAAGGCCTGACCACGTGTCCCTGATAGGGGCCGGTGGCGCTCAGGATCCTCTCGAACTCCAGGCTGTTGACCACGTTCTTGAACTGCTTGTACCCGTACTCCTTCTTCAGGCGGGCGTCGAACAGCTCGTAGCCCGGCGCCAGTACAACGGCGCCGACATTGACCTTCTCGATCTCCTCTTTCATCTCATAGTCGATGGCGTCAGCGGGGCAGACCTTCTTGCAGTTGCCGCACTTGCCCTTCGTGAGATACAAGCAGTGCTCAGCGTCGATGGCGTACTTCATCGGGACTGCCTGAGCGTAGGCCACGTAAATGGCCTTCCTGTTCATCAGACCCAACTCGTACTCGCTGGATACCTTGGACGGGCACTTCTCAGCGCATAATCCGCATCCGACGCATCTATCCTCCCGGACGTACCGGGGCTTCTTTTTCAAGGTGACAGTGAAATTGCCCGCTTCCCCTTCCACACTTACGACCTCGGTCAAGGTCATCATATGAATCATGGGGTGCCTAGCCGCTTCCACCAGCTTAGGGGATAATATACACATCGAACAGTCGTTGGTCGGGAAGGTCTTGTCAAGTTGAGACATAACGCCGCCGATGCTGGCCTTGTTCTCAACCATGTATACCTTGAATCCCGACTCGGCTAGGTCAAGTGAGGTCTGGACTCCGCCGATACCTCCCCCTACCACCAAAACAGAACCGCTTTTTGATTCCATAGTTGCTCCTCCTTTTACATCATCCTTCGATCCAACGGACGCCTGTTTATCGTTAGAATCCTTCTTGAACAGACCGCCGAATATTGACTTTAAGCCGCTCAGTTGCCTCTCCTCCTGTTAATATATCCTAACCAGAATACAGGTTTAAACCCCTCCGATCTCCATACTTCTGCCCCAGAAGAGGAATGGGAGGTTCCGAGGACGGATGTCCCGGACGCCTGACCCAATGGGGAACTGAACCCTGTATTCGGAGCAGTTCCGCCAACATTGGCATGTCCATATTTCAACATTTTGAATGTGTGTGAGGGGAAGGACATGGTAATGTCGTCAATGCATTTGGTTTAAGAGCTTTTCGCATTTTTTGTTTCACATATCGGAAGAAAAAGATTGCTTGTATGGGAAACGGAGAACCACTTGGCCATTGTTTGAACCATCGTTCATGTTGGATTTCAATAATTGGAAGGTAAGTGATTTAAACCGAGATAGGCTGGGCCCCCGAGTGCTACTGACCCTGTTCCTCGCTTCACTGGGGACCGCCAGTCTTCTGCCATTATATCATATAATAAAGAAGAGGGATTCGAATGCCACCAGAGGCTGGACCTTCCACGAGGACCGCTTGACGCCTCTCATCCCCGTCGAGACGAAGGTGAAGATACGGCCGGTGCGGGCCGAGGGAGTGGTCTGTCAAATATGCATGGGGAAGCTGAAGGCCGGTCTTCCGCACATCAGATGCTCGTGCGGTAAGATCTTCCATATAACCTGCTTAAAACGCACAGGCTTCTGCCCGTATTGCCAAAAGGTCTTCACTCCTGAAGACGTGGAGAGGGATGCCAATTATCCGGTCGAGGAGACCCTTGACTGCCCGGTGTGCGGCCGATCGGTGAGCAAGGAGATGGGCAAGTGCGAGTGCGGCGCCATCATATCAGATGACGATGGCCGGTTCTACTGCCCGCGATGCGGAACCCAGATTGAGGAGTGGGAGAACAGATGTCCCCACTGCCAGGAGGTGTACGAGGACGTGCTCTTGGCGCAATGTCCCGCCTGCGGCAGGGTCTTCGAGGAGGGGCGCGGTTCCTGCGATTGCGGTGCCTTCTTCGGAGAGGTCTGCCCCGAGTGCGGGATGCACCTTGATCCTGATGATCGCGCTTGTCCCTCTTGCGGCGTAGCCTTCGAGATGATCGACTAGATCAACCCAAGCACTGGTATTACTTGTCTTTTTATACTTTATAGAATATTCATCAACGGGTGGGTGCCATTTGCCCTTTATTTGATAATCTGTTCCAGACGGAGAACGAGGAAAAGCCTCAGAGCCAGGCCTGTGCCGATGATGAAGAACTGATGAGGTTGGTGGAATCCCTCAAGGTCAAGATCACCATCATTGGTTGTGGAGGGGGCGGCTCGAACACCATTCGGCGCATGTACCAAGGCAACGTCGAGGGCGTGAACCTGGTGGCCTGCAACACTGACGCCAGACATCTGCTTTCCATACAAGCTCACCACAAGATCCTCATGGGTCGCAGCATGACCAAGGGATTGGGCTCTGGAGCCATTCCCGAGGTGGGACAGAAGGCGGCCGAGGAATCGGAGAACGATCTCTGGAAGCACGTCGACGGGCAGAACATCGTGTTCGTGGTCGCTGGCATGGGCGGGGGGACCGGCACCGGCTCCGCACCTGTGGTGGCGGACATGGCAAAGAGGGCTGGCGCGCTGACCATAGGCGTGGTGACCCTGCCCTTCCGGGCTGAAGGATCACTGCGCATGTCCAACGCCATAAAGGGACTGGAAAAGCTGAAGGAGAAGTGCGACACCACCATCGTCCTGCAGAACGACAGGTTGCTGGAACTGGTTCCCAAGCTCCCCCTGGACGCAGCCTTCCGGGTGACGGACGAAGTGCTCATGCAGAGCATCAAGGGCATAACCGACGCCCTGACCAAGCCTGGCATGGTCAACATCGATTTCAACGATCTCCTCACCATCATGCGCAATGGGGGCATGGCCCTCATCGGGCTCGGCGAGTCCAACGAGTACGGAGTTAGGGCTGAGCGCTGTATAGAGGATGCTCTGGGCTCACCCATGCTGGGCGACGTGGACATCCGGCAGGCCAAAGGCGCTTTGGTCCGAGTGGTCGGAGGCGAGGACGTGACCATCAGTGAGGCCGAAAAGTCCGCCCTGTTGGTCAGCGAGGCGGTCGACCCGCGCGCCCGCATCATCTGGGGTGCGGCCGTCGATCCCCAAATGAAGGGAGAGATGAGAGTGCTGGTAGTGCTCACAGGAGTCAAGTTCAACAGCATCGTGGACTCGTTCAAGGGCAGATGAGGACGGCCTGATGGTTGTCAAGGAGAAACGTGGGCGTCGTCGCTACATCGCCTTCGAGACGGATAAGCGGACCTCTGACGAGGAGCTGCTGTCCTTCTTCACCTCCGTACTGTCGCCCAAGGGCATCAAGTCACCGAAGATGATACAGTTCGATGGGAAAAGAGGGATATTCCGCTGCCCGCCCTCTGACAAGGAGAGGATCTTGAAGGCTGTGGAAGAGAGACGCGGCCTCCCTATCATCGTCGTCACCTTAAGCACCTCCGGGACCCTCAGGACGCTGCGGGAAAAATATTTCCCCGATGAGCAGAACCTCGGATGACTGGACTGGTCACGGAATATTTCCAATAATCCCCAAGAAATATATAGGTCTTGGTTTCTTAGGTGGCTTGAATCGAGGATAATTTGGAGCGTGATTAGATGCAACCAGGGCAGATGGCATATGACAGGGCCATAACGGTTTTTTCTCCTGACGGGCGCCTTTTCCAAGTGGAGTACGCTCGAGAAGCGGTCAAGCGCGGCACCACCACCGTCGGTCTGAAGTTCAAGGACGGCGTCGTCCTCATCGTGGACAAGAGGATCGCCAGCCGACTGATGGAGCCTAAATCCATTGAGAAGATATTCCAAATCGACCACCACATCGGTTGCGCCACCTCTGGGTTGGTCGCCGATGCTCGCATATTAGTGGACCAGGCCCGCGTACTGGCCCAGATCAATAAGATCACCTACGACGAGAGGGCGGGGGTCGAGGACCTGGTAAAGAAGATCTGCGACTACAAGCAGAATTACACTCAATACGGTGGAGTGCGACCGTTCGGGACCGCATTATTGGTCGCCGGAGTGGACGATCAAGGAGAGCACCTGTTCGAGACCGATCCCAGCGGTGCGCTCGTGTCCTACAAGGCCGGGAGCATCGGAGCCGGGCGCAACGTGGTCATGGAGGTCTTCGAGGAGGACTATAAGGAAGGCATGTCCATGGAGGACGCCGTCACCCTGGGTCTAAAGGCTCTGAAGAAGGCTACCGAAGAGGAGAAGCTCAACCCCAAGGGCGTGGAGATCGGAGTGGTGCGCCACGGGGAGAACTTCCGCCGCCTGAACGATGTTGAGGTGGAAACCTTCATCGCCAAGGTCAACCAAGAGTGAACCGGAGAGTAGATGGTAGACCTGGAAGAGGCGATAGTGGCTCGCCTGGAATCTCATGGCGAGACCTTTGAGGTTCTTATCGATCCCAAGGTTGTAAATCACCTCAGGGACGGCCAAGAGGTCGACCTGATCGACTATATGGTCATCGACGAGATATTCAAGAACGCCCATAAAGGGACCAAGGCTTCCGAGGAGAAGCTCAAGGAGGTCTTCGGCACCATCGACGCGGTGGAGATCGCCAAGGCCATAATCCTTAAGGGCGAGGTGCAGCTCACCGCCCAGCAGCGCAAGGAGATGCTGGAGAGCAAGCGGCTGCGCATCATAGCCACCATCGCCCGGAACGCCATCAATCCCCAGACCGGAGGCCCGCACACCGCGGCCAGGATCGAGATGGCTATGGAAGAGGCCAAGGTCCACATCGACGCCTTCAAGCCGGTGGACCTGCAGGTGCAGCACGTCCTGGACAAGCTGCGCCCGTTGATACCCATAAGATTCGACAAGGTGCGCATCGCGGTCAGACTGAAGGCCGACGAGTACGGCCGCTGCTACGAAGACATGACCGAGATGGGTAAGATAACCAAGGAAGAGTGGCAGAAGAACGGGGACTGGATCGGCGTGGTGGAGATACCCGCCGGCATGCGTGACGACCTGTTCGACCGGCTGAACTCGAAGACCCACGGAAACGTGGAGACCAAGCAGCTGAAATGATAGATGACATTCCAAGAGTGATAATATGAACAACGAGAACAATACCAGAGAACTGGTGCTTCCCGGCGATGTACTGGACGATGGTACCATGAAGCCGGGGGCAGGGACCTATGTCCATGACGGCAAGATCTTCGCCGCCATGCTAGGCATAAAGAGCGTCAAGTCCAATTTCGTGAACGTCGTGCCTCTGGGCGGGAGATACATACCCGCGCCGGGGGACCTGATCATCGGCAAGGTCATAGACATCGGACCATCCAACTGGCTGGTGGACATCTATTCGCCCTACCCGGCGCCGCTGCACGTCAACGAGGTGCCCTGGCGCGTGGAGTTCGGGGACACGTCGAGATACCTGGGAGTGGGAGACACCTTGCTGGCCAAGGTCCTATCGGTGGACGAGACCAAGCGGGTGCAGGTGACCATGAAGGAACAGGGGCTGCGCAAGCTGCAGGGCGGACAGATAGTGGAGATCGCCCACAGCAAGGTGCCGCGCGTCATTGGCAAGAATGGCTCCATGATCCAGATGATCAAGACCTACACCAACTGCCGGATATTCATCGGGCAGAACGGCAGGATATGGATGGACGGCAACATGGAGGACATGGTCCACGCCATGCAGGCCATAAAGATGATAGACGAGGGAGCGCAGACCCTGAAACTGACCGAGCGGGTGAAGGAATTCCTGGAATCGGTATATCGCAAGGAAGAGTGAGGTGTTTTAAATGGGTGGAAATTCTGATATGAAGCTCATCGATGAAAACGGTATAAGGATAGACGGCCGGAAGGTAGATGAGCTCCGGCCCATAAAGATCGAGGCCGGTGTGCTTAAGAGCGCCGATGGTTCCGCGTATGTGGAGATAGGGAAGAACAAGGTTCTGGCCGCCGTTTATGGCCCCAGGGAGTGCCATCCCCGGCACATGCAGAACCCGGCCAAGGCCATCGTTCAATGCAAGTACAACATGATATCGTTCTCCGTCTCCGACCGCAAGCGGCCGGGACCGGACCGCCGATCGGTGGAGATATCCAAACTGATATCCGAAGCAATGGAGCACGTGGTGTTCACCGAGAACTACCCCCGCACGTCCATTGACGTTTACATCGAGGTCTTGCAGGCCAACGCCGGCACCAGATGCGCCGGACTGACCGCAGCCGCCGTGGCCCTCGCTGACGCTGGCATCCCCATGAGGGACATGGTGCCCGCGGTCGCCGTGGGAAAGGTCAATGACCAGGTGGTCCTGGACCTGAACAAGGAAGAGGACAACTTCGGACAGGCGGACCTGCCCATAGCTATGATCCCCCGCACCGGTGAGATCCTGCTCTTGCAAATGGACGGACATCTGACCCAGGCCGAGTTCGACAGAGCGATGGAGCTGGGTGTCAAAGCATGCGGTGAGATTTACGAGTTGCAGAAAGATGCCTTGCGCCGCCGATACGCCATAACCAACAGCGGCGAGGTGGAGGACGAGACCAAGGACGAACCTCGGGAAATGAACGAGGAGGCCTGAAGATGGCAAGATCCATAGTTTCCGAGATCAAGAGGGACCACATCCAAAAGCTCATCGCCGGCGGCCAGCGGGTCGACGGTCGTAACTGGGACCAGTTCCGTGAGATATCCATTCAGACCCACGTCGTGGAGACCGCCGAAGGTTCCTCCCGCGTCAAGATAGGCAACACCGAGGTGATCGTCGGTGTCAAGATGACCGTGGGCGAGCCGTTCTCGGACACCCCCAACCGGGGAGTGCTGTCCACCAACGCCGAGCTTATCCCCATGGCCTCCCCCAACTTCGAGTCCGGACCCCCGGACGAGAACTCCATAGAGCTGGCCCGTGTCGTCGATAGGGGCATCAGGGAAAGCCATATGATAGACCTGGACAAGCTGTGCATCGAGCCCGGCAAGAAGGTCTGGATCAATTTCGTGGACATATACGTCCTGGACTTCGACGGCAACCTGTTCGACGCCTGCTCCCTGGGAGCGGTGGCGGCGATCAAGAGCGCCATAGTGCCCGCGGCGGCCAATGGCCTGGGCGAGGATTACCCTATGCCAATCAATTGCACGCCGGTGTCCGTCACAGCCGTGAAGATAGAAAACTCTATATTGATTGACCCGACTCTCGACGAAGAAAAGGTCGCGGCAGCTAGGCTGACCGTTACCACTGACGACAATGGGGACCTGCGGGCCATGCAAAAAGGGCTCAGCGGGGCACTAACCCTGGAGGAGGTCAAGAACGTGATCGAGACCTCCCGCAGGCTTGGCGTCGAGATAAGAAAACTGATTGGGTGATGGCTATGGCGAAGAGAACCGTAAAGGCCGGTAGTGCTGGCAGATTCGGGGCCAGATACGGCGTAGTGACCAGGAAGCTTACGAGGGACATCGAGAAGGTCCAGAGATCGAAGTTCGAGTGCCCCAGCTGTCATCACATGAGCGTGAAGAGGATGGCCTCAGGAATTTGGGCCTGCCGGCATTGCGAGACCAAGTTCGCCGCCGGCTGTTACACCCCCAGGACAAGGGAGGCCATCTCCAAGGAGATCGCCGAGGCACAGACCAAGGAGTGAACTTTACTTGACATATAAGTGCGGCCAGTGCGAGAAGCCCATCCGCTCCGACCTCAACGCTGTGGGGATGCAGTGCGAGAACTGCGGCTTCAAGCTGTTCTACAAGGAGCGGCCCAACGTCAAGAAGGTAATAAAGGGCCGGTAAGATGTACCGAGCCACCCTGGCGGTGCGCTCGCCCTACGCCTCCAACGTGGCTCAGGCCATAGGTCCGGAGGCGGGCAGGGAGATCCCCCGCACCAGGGCCGAAGTCCGTTCCTCGGAGGGTTCGATTACCCTGACGCTGGATGCGGACGACCTTTCTGCCCTTAGGGCAGCTTTAAATTCCTACATCCGATGGATGAACATAGCGGAAAACATGAGTCGAACGGTCGGTGAAATCGATGGATGAATTAAGCCCCAAACTTCAGAACCAGATCGCCCAGTTCCAGCAGCTTCAGCAGCAGTTACAGACCGTCATGAGCCAGAAGATCAGGATGGACGCCATGCTGAAAGAGATGGACATGACCATCGAGGAGCTCAAGAAGGTCCCCCAGGACGGGATCGTGTACAAGAGCGTCGGCTCACTGATGATCAAGGTCAACGATGCCCCCGCCCTCCTGAAGGAGATAGAGGAGGACAAGGAGACCACCGAGATCCGGGTCAAAAGCCTGGACCGTCAGGAGAAGATGCTCAAGGAGAAGTTCCAGAGCGTCCAGGAGCAGCTGAACCGCGCCATCGGTGCCCAGCAGCAGGGTGCCCCGTTAAAGATGGACGAAGAGGAAAACTGATCCTCCCCCTTTCTTTTCCTTTAAGCCAAATTCCATATAAACCGGAGGCGTTGGTGCCGCGGATGCTAGAGGACATCATCGGCCGACTGTCATCGGACAAGATCATCCTGGTCCACGGCAACGCTGACCCGGACGCCCTGGGCAGCGCCTACGCCCTGGCCAAGGCCTTCCCCCCGGCGGCCATATTGCCCGTGGAAGGACTGGACCGCACCTCGAAGAACGTCTCCACCCGCCTGGGCATGGATCTGCTGGTCCGGGCCGAACGCAGCTATCCCCTGATCGTGGTGCTGGACACCTCGTCCCCTGAGCAGCTAGGTTCGTATAGTCAGATGCAAGGAGATATGATCATAATCGACCATCACTGTCCATCGAGCAAATGGGAGGGGCGTGGCACCTACATCTGCGATGACAGCAAGCGCTCCTGTGCCGAGCTGGTCCTTGATCTGATCCGTCTGGCCGGAAGGCCCATAACTCGGGATATGGCCCTGGCCCTCTGCGCCGGCATCCTCACGGACACCGGCCACTTCCGATTTTCCAATCCGGCCTCCCTGCGGGCCTTCGCCTCCTTGCTCGAGGAATCGAACCTGAGCATGGAGGAGGTGCTGTCCATGACCGAATCGCCCACGGACATCTCCGAGAGGGTGGCCCAGTTGAAGGGCGGACAGCGCATGCGCTTCGAGAGGGTGGGCCAGTACGTCGTGGCCATCTCGCAGGGCAGCTCCTTCGAATCATCGGTGTGCAAGGC